>Ga0310345_10000313_pt1 | contig 82037 bp, 69 predicted proteins | sample HC15DNA20500_MG_FD_204667 | JGI IMG/M metagenome (GOLD analysis project Ga0310345, IMG submission 204667) | Marine microbial communities from station ALOHA, North Pacific Subtropical Gyre - HC15-DNA-20-500_MG | ecosystem: Environmental > Aquatic > Marine > Oceanic | place: Pacific Ocean: North...
CGGTCATGGCCGCCTTGATGAAGCCGTCGGGCGCTACGCGCCCTTGTCTCCATCAAGGCGAATGCTGCCTTCGAGGGGCAGCTTCCCAATGTGCTACGGCCCGGAATTTATCGCGAATACCGTGCAGCAATGGCTGGCGAAGGTTGGGGTGAACACCCTCTACATCACGCCCGGCAGCCCATGGGAGAATGGCTACTGTGAATCGTTCAACGGCTCACTGCGCGATGAACTCTTGAATGGGGAGATCTTCTACACACTGGCCGAGGCAAAGATCCTGATCGAAGCTTGGCGGCGGCACTACAACACCGTCAGACCACCCAGCTCGCTCGGCTATCGTCCACCAGCCCCGGAAGCAGCAACGCCGCCATGGCCGCCCTCCGGTTCCGCTACGCTCCACCTGCGGGCAGCCATGGCGCCGGAAGCAACAATGCACTAACACTCAACCCGGACCACTCAGTGGGGGCCGGTCACCATCGTCTCGCGCCTGCGGCGGCGGCTCGCACCGGCCGGCTGCGAAATCGAGAACCGGCGCGGTATCGGCTGGCGGATGGTGCACGGTGAGACCAGATGACGATCTCGCTCAGAAGCCGCATTGGTATCTCCATCGGCGCCACCATCTTCGTAGCTGCAGTGGTCACAATCGGCTTTGTCGCGCTTGAACTGAAGGAACTGGAACAGGGCGGAAATCTCGATCCAGCCCATGTCGAATATGCCGAACTGCTGCTCGTCCTCCTGCCGTTCGCGGTGATTGCTCCGTTGGTGGGCGTGTTAGTGGCCGGCTGGAGTCTGAAGCCGCTATCCGCTGCTGTCGCCGCATTGCAAGAAATCGGGCCTGACCAACCAAACGGGAGACTTTGCGAAGAAGGACTGCCCAAGGAAATCCAGCCCTTCGTAGCCGCCGCAAACCAGGCACTCGATCGCCTCGCCGGTGCCTATCTGAACGAGCGACGATTAGCAGCCGACGCAGCCCACGCGCTTCGCACGCCGCTGGCTCTTGCAAAATTGCGGATGGACCAATGGCAAGACGGTGCCAGCATCGATGTCGTGGGTCTGGCTGCCGATCTGGACCGGATGCAACGGTCCATCGCTCAGGTCCTCGCGATGGCCCGGCTGGATGCACCCGGCCAGCCCGATGATGGCAGGCCCCTTGTCGATGGGTCCCGCTTGGCCCGGCAGATTGCCGCCGAGTTTCTGCCGCTGGCTGACAGACTAGGCCGCATAATCACTGTCGATGCCGAGATACCGGCTCCGGTGAATGTACCGGATCTCGATGAAGCCTTGCGCAATCTCGTCAGTAATGCGCTGCACCATGGAAAGGGAACCATTTCCCTGTCGGTGTTCGCGGCTGGCGAGGAGGTTGTCATCACCGTGCAGGATGAAGGGACCGGAGTGACGGAAGCCGAGCGGATGCGCATGCTCAGCCGCTTCGCCAAAGGGGAGCACTCGCCCGGTTCAGGCCTTGGGCTTGCCATTGCTGCTGCGGTGATGGAACGTGCCGGCGGGCGCCTCACTTGGCCGATGCCTTCAACATTGCAGTTGCAGATGGCGGGATGCTCGCTCGCAGGTACGGGCGATGACTAGCATGAATGGCGAAAATTTGGGGCGCTTTGCTGACGGACCGCTTCGGGCACCGCAAGGGCAGCCTCGGTCGGGAGCAGACGTCTAAGTTATTTCACCTGAACGACCTACTCTGGTCGGACCCCGGACATGCAGAGTGAAAATCGGCAAGTTTCATGTGATCGCTAAGGCGGGGCCAAGTGACCATGATCAGGGCGTGAGGAGCCAACTTCACCGCACGATCATCCGCAAAATGCGCCTTCTAAAGGGTCCTGATCTCTTTTCTGTGCATAAGAGTCGCGTGGGGGTACGAGTGGGGGTATTCGGGTAGTGAGCAGAGGAAAAACACAAATATTTCAGGTTATTAGAGCGATCTTCGTGATCCCTCCTCCGCTACCGTCCGTATGGAGCCATATGGTTCTGCATGGCGCCGTAGACGTCCGGTCGATGAGCAAGAATGCTTGGGAATCCGGCGGATTTTGACGAGTTACACGTCCACCACGAGTTGCATGCGTCCGCATGCAGCCAGCGTTCCGTGGGGGTATTCTGGGGGTACTTTTCGCTACCCGCGCCCGTGTGCGATACCCCCAAGTCCACAGCTCGGAAGTTTGTGCAATTATCGCGTAAAATCAGATGCCTGATTCGAGCGGACCCGGTCGGCATGGCGGCACGCAGCGTTTCAAAGGTCCTTGCTTTCGGTTCCAATGTGGGTCCCGCAGTGGGACCCACATGATTCTCAGTTCAAGTCATAGGACAAAGCAGTTTGCCACGATTGCCATAATCGCCTGAGTTGAAGGTTCTCCGGGATGAGGCAGTTCGCCGTCAGGCCACATAGACGCCCCCAAGCTATCGCCTGCAATTGCACAGCCGTGGGTTGATGCGGCATCGCTATTGCTATGCCGGACCTGAGCCAGCCGTAGCAGACCTCAGATCCGGATGCCTGATTTGCCGGGCGCGAGGATGCCATTGGGATCGAGAGCCCGCTTCAGCGTCTGGTCGACCTTGCGTTTTACCGGGCCGTAAAGGTCGGCAGTCTGATCCATGAAAGCGGTGTTCACCCGGTAGACGGCATAGCCGCGCTTGCCGAACTCGCTCAGCAGCTTGGCGAAGCATTCGTGTGCGCGGGCCATCTCGGCAGGATCGGAGCGATCATAGAGCACGTCGATGATGTGGTGCATGTCGCGCATGCCGACGACATATTCGGCCACGTAGTCCAGTCCGTATTGGGCAAGGATTTCCTTGGCGAGGCGGGTCTGCTCGATCGTCTCGCTGCCCTTCGCGGCTGCCACGGGCGCGAACCACATCGAGCCGCCGCCGCCGCGCCAGCGGTAGAGGCCGAATTCCTGCAGGGTCATGTCGCCGCGCATCAGCTTGGCGCGGTAGTTGAAGGGCTGGGTCTCGCCGGCTTCCTCCTCGGTGATGATCCGGCCCTTGCCGCTCGCCCTGATCGCGCCGGTGATGATCTGCCAGTTGACCTCGACCTGCTCCTTCGTGCCGTAGAGCGCGGCGTAGACGTTCCACGCGCCGAGGCCTTCCTTGGCCTTGATCTCCTCCAGCACGTGATCGGGGGTAGTGCCGGTGCCGTCGTAGTACTTGCTGCGCGGCATCAGGGCGGCGGCTTCCCACATGACATTGGCAAAGACCATGGCATTGGGAATCACGTTGGCGATGCGCAGGGGGCGCAGCGTCTCGACGATGTCGTGGATGTCATCGTCGTGGTCGTAGCGGATGCAGAACGGCTTGTAGACGGGTGGCTTTGGCATCAGCCACAGGCCCATCTTGGTGACGATGCCGTAGTTCGACTGGGTGAAGATGCCGTCAAGGTAGGGGCCGTAGCCCCATTTGAAGACCTGCCAGGCGCTGGTCCCTTCGACGCCGCCCATCCCGGTGCGCAGCACCTCGCCATTGGCGAGGACCACTTCCATCCCGCACTGCATCATGAAGTGCTCGCCATAGGGCGTATAGCCGACCCCCCGGTCGAGCGTGTTGCCCACCGGACCGGCGATGGCCGAGGGCGCCGGGCACGACAACCACAGCGGGATGTCGTGCTCTTCGAGATAGTCCTTGAGCTGCTGGTAGGTGACGCCGGGTTCCACCAGCGCAGTGCACAGGACGGGATCGACCTCGAGAATGCGGTTCATGTGCCTGAGATCGAGCACGACCTGGCCGGGGCTCTGCGGCGCGGCCGAACCGTAGCCGAAATTGCGCCCGGTGGAGATCGTCCAGACCGGCACCTTGTATGTGTTGCAGACCTTGAGGATCCGCTGGATCTCGCTGACCTCGCGGGCATAGACCACCGCCGAGGGGCGGTGCAGGTCCTCGCTCTCGGCGATCATCACCTTGGTGTAGGGCGCGATGTGATCAGCGTCGGTGAAGACATTTTCGGGCCCGAGGATCGCGACAAATTCGGCGATCGCGGCGCGCATGTCGGCAGCGCTCACGCCGGCGGGCAGGGTTTCGGAGGCAGGCAGCGCGGCCGCCGCGGTTTCGGGCTTGATCTGGGTCTTGGTTGGCATGGTCTGGGTCTCCATCCGATCAGCGCTGGGCCGCGGGCTTGGGGAGTCTGGACGCCGCGACATACTTGGCGACGTTGTCGAGCGTGCCATCATCGATCGACGAATGGGGGAAGGCGGGCATCGCCATCAGCCCGCCCCGGACCACCGTGCGGACATATTCCGGCGGCAGGGCACGGCCGCGCAGTTCGGGGCCGACGCCGGTCAGATGGCAGCGCGAGCAGACTTTGTCCCACACCACCGGTGCCGCAACTGGGGCGGACTTTGCGGGCGCGGCCGCGGCTGCTGTGAGAGCTGGCAGCGCGGCCGCTGCGGTCAGCATGGCGAGGGGAAGAAGCGCGGGGGGAAAAAGCGCGGGGCGGATCATGCGAAAGCTCCTGCAGAGAGGCGGACCGGTGCCGCGGCGGCGACGAGGGGCCGGAGGTGGAGGCGCGTATCGATCGCCGCGATGTCGAACAGCACGCTGTCGGCGCCATCGAGGAACAGCGTCAACGGCCCGCCCGCTGCGCTGACCACAGCGCGCCGCACGCTTGCAAGGCGCTGCGTATAATCGCCGGAGAGGACGACCACCGTGCCGGTCCAATCGGCCGGTACCGCGCTGCGGTGCGAGGCGAGGGCCAGCGGTTGCTGGCGGACCAGCGCGGCAGCGGCAGCCGGCATGGCCGTGGCAACGGTTGCCAGCGATGTAGCGGTCAGAAAGGTTCGTCGGCTCATCGCAGCGCTCGCAAGGAGCATGGGGGCAGGGGACATGGGCTTCTCCTCGCTTGGCCGTCTCGTCCGGGCAGCGGCGTGCGAGGCATGATGATCGGGGCGCATGTTGCCCGCACCGATCGGCATCTCATCCCGTTCCGCCGCCGCTGTCTCGCGGCTGTGCTGTCCCTAGAGCAATGGCCGTGCCAGACTTTTCGAGGCATCCTCGAATCTGAATCAAGATGCTGATAAAAATGGATTTTATAGACAAGCTGTGTGGAGCGACCGTGGCTTGGGTTCAAAGGGACTGAAGGTAATCAGACACTGATTGCGCCTCACTGTCCATTTTCATACAGTCACTGCTTCATGTCATGGGAGCCCCGGATGTCGGCCGACCTGTTCAGTCTTCTCCATTTCGATCACGCTCAGGGGCATATCTGGCTGGCCGGGCGCCGCATGATGATGATCCATGCGTCAGCCTTTGGCCTGCTGCGGCACGAAGTGACCGAAGCGCTGGGCCTCGACAAGGCGCGCGCGCTGTTCACCCGCCAGGGCTACACCAGCGGGGCGATGGACGCGGAAGTCGCGACCAAGGTCCGCTCTGGCGCGACGATCGAGGAGATGTTCGCGGTCGGCCCCGGCCTGCACATGCTCGAGGGCATGGTGCGCACCGACCCGGTCTCGGTCGAATTCGATACCGAACGCGGCGCCTTTGCCGCCGAATATATCTGGCGCGGTTCGACCGAGTGCAATGCGCACCTCGAGTTGTTCGGCGTGGGAGCCTACCCGGCGGGCTGGTCGCTGGCAGGTTACGCCAGTGGCTATGCCAGCGTGTTTCTGGGCCGGCCGATCCTGTTCCGAGAGATCGAATGCGTCGCCATGGGCCACGCGCAGTGCCGGGTCATCGGCCAGCCTGCCGACGAATGGCAGGGCGGCGACGAAGATCTGCGATTCATGCGCGGCGAGCAGATCAATGAACTCATGCGGGTCACGCAAGGCAGGGCTCGCACGGCGGTGTCCGGTGGACGCGCCATCGTCGGCGCCTCGGCCGGCTTCAATGTCGCCTTCGATATGCTCGGCCATGTCGCCGATACCGATGCGGTGGTGCTGTTCCTCGGCGAAAGCGGTGTCGGGAAGGAAATCTTTGCGCGCAACCTCCATGCGATGGGGCCACGTGCGGCGGGGCCGTTCGTCGGGGTGAACTGCGCGGCGATCCCCGAGAACCTGCTGGAAGCCGAGTTGTTCGGGGTGGAGAAGGGGGCCTTCACCGGCGCCACGGCGTCCCGCGAGGGACGGTTCGAGCGGGCGCGGGGCGGCACGCTGTTCCTCGACGAGATCGGCACGCTTTCGCTGGCGGCGCAAGGCAAGCTGCTGCGCGTGCTGCAGGAGGGCGAGTTCGAACGGGTCGGTGGCACGAAGGTGGTGAAGTCGGACGTTCGCCTCGCCGCCGCGACCAATGTCGATCTGCGGGCTGCGGTCGAGGCCGGGACTTTCCGGGCCGATCTGTTCTACCGCCTGAACGTCTTCCCGATCCGCATCCCGCCCTTGCGCGAGCGGCGGGCCGATCTGCCCCTGTTGATGGAGCACTTTGTCGAGATCTACTGCGAGCGGCACGGACGGCGGGTGACTGGCTTCGAGGAGTCGGCCATCGCGGCGATGCTGGGCTATGATTGGCCGGGCAACATCCGCGAACTGGAGAACGTCATCGAGCGCGGGGTGATCATGGCCCGCGATGACGAACCGCTGCGCCTGCATCATCTGTTCAGCGGCGGCGAGGTGCTGGGGCCGCCTGCGTTCAGGCCCGGACCCGGTGCCACCTTGAAGCAGGGCAGCGACGTGGGCATGGCCGGTGCCATGGTTGACGCCGGGCTGGACCTCGCGACTGTCGAGCAGCAGATGATCGCAAGGGCTTTGGCCAATGCGGGAGGCAACAAGACGCGCGCTGCCAAGCTGCTCGGCCTCACACGGGCCCAGTTGCTCTATCGCCTTTCAGGAAGCCGCCTTGCAGACGGGTGAGCGACGCGCCCTCAGAAGCCGACTTTGTCTCCGCCTTTGAGCGTGAGGATCGCCCGGGCTTCGTCAGGAGTGGCGATTTCGAGACCCAGTCCCTCGATGATCTTGCTCACCTGAAGCACTTGCTCGGCGTTGCTGGTGGCGAGCTTGCCTGCACCCGACCACAGCGAGTCCTCCAGGCCGACGCGCACATGTCCGCCCATGGCCGCCGCCATGGCCGCGATCGGCATCTGGTTGCGACCCGCGCCGAGCACGGACCACACGTAATCCCCGCCAAACAGGCGGTCTGCGGTGCGCTTCATGTGGAGCACTTCATCGGGATGCGCGCCGATGCCGCCGAGCAGACCGAATACGGTCTGGATGAACAGCGGGCCCTGGACCAGCCCTTCGCGGTAGAAGTGGTGCAGGTTATGGAGGTGCGCCGTGTCATAGCATTCGAATTCGAAGCGCGTGCCGCTATCGCCAAGCGTTTCGAGGCAATAGCGGATGTCCTTGTAGGTGTTGCGGAATACAAGGTCTTCGCTGCCGCGCAGCATCTGCTCTTCCCATGCGTGCTGGAACGTCTTGAACCGCTTGAGCATCGGGAAAAGGCCGAAGTTCATCGAACCCATGTTGAGGCTGGCAACCTCGGGCTTCCACACGGCGGCGGGTTGCACGCGCTCCTCGACCCGCATGTGCGGTGCGCCGCCGGTGGTGATGTTGAGCACGACGCTGCTGCGCTGGTGGATCGACCTGAGGATCGGGCCGAACGCCTCGGCGCTCTGATCGGGCCGGCCATCTGCGGGGTTGCGGGCGTGGAGGTGGACGATCGCCGCGCCAGCCTCAGCCGCCGCCACCGCCGAATCCGCAATTTCCTCTGCGGTAACCGGCAGATGCGGAGACATCGACGGGGTGTGGATGCTGCCGGTGATGGCGCAAGTGATGATGACTTTTCCGGCCATGGGGCGGTCCTTTTCGTGTCTTGCTGAGTGGCGGGCCGTCAGGCGGCCTTGAGCATGGTCGTCTCGAGACGGTGGAGCCCGCGCAGCGTGTTGTGCGCGCGGCGCTCGGCCTTGCCGGTACGGAATCCGGCGACCAGCGGGAGCATGGTTTCCAGCAGCACTGTGATCTCAAGCTTGGCGAGATGCATGCCGGCGCAGACATGGGTGCCCTGGCCGAAGCCGAGATGGTCGCCTGCCTTGCGCGTGATGTCGAACCGGTCGGGATCGGGGTAGCGGCGCGGATCGCGGTTGGCTGAGGCGTAGAGCATGAGCGCCCGGTCTCCGGGCTCCAGCGTCGCTTCGCCGATGCGGCACTGCCGCGTGACGAGGCGGGAGAAGGCGCGGATGGGAGATTCGAGGCGGATCACCTCGTTGATGGCTGAGGGGATCAGTGCGGGATCCGCGCGAAGGCGGTCCCACTGCTCGGGATGGGCGGCAAAGAGTTCGATCGCCGCGCTGGTGGCGTTGATCGTGGTATCGAGCGCCGGGCTGAGATAATCTAGCAGCATCATGCGCGCGGTCTGCTCGCTGAGCGTCCCGGCATCGACCGCCAGAAACAGCGCCTCGCCCCATCCGCCGGGAACCATGTTGGCGCGGTCCAGCCGGTTCAGGACATGGTCGATCACCCCGCCTGCCAGAGCGATGCCTGCCTCGGTCCGTGCGTTGCGATCCGGGCCGAAGGCGTTGAAGATGCCCATCGCCCAGTCGAGCATGTTCGCGCGGCCATAGGGGTCGAGCCCGACGAGGTCCGTCACCACGGCAAGAGGCAGGAAGTGGGCAAGCTCGGTCACGGCGTCGAAGCTGCCGCGTTCCAGAAGCTCCCCGATCCGGCCGCGCGCCAACGCCTCGAAGCGGGCCCGGTGCTCCAGAAGAACTTTCGGCTGGAGCGGCCGCGCGAAGAGCCGGCGCATCGCGAGATGTTCGGGATCGTCGCTGCACAGCATGATCCCTTTGGTCGCCTCGTTCATCGCGGCATTCATCATGCAGCCGCTGGCGGAGGAGAAGGTTGCCGGATCGAGCAGCGCGGCGCGCACCGCATCGTACTGCGTCAGCGCCCAGCAGGAGTTGGCCTGAAGCCAGACGGCTGGCCCCAGCTCTCGCAATTCGGCATAGACCGGATAGGGATCGAGAATGACCGCGTCGCTCCAGAAGTCGCGGTCGAAAGCGGGCATGGCAGGGGTCTCGGTCATTGCGGCTGGGTCCTCTGGGTCTGACGCAGGGCCGGACGACGGCTAGTGGGATTGACATTAATGTATGATATGAGACATCCGCACAAGCTGGAATGAAGTGGAGATCGGGTGTGACAGCGAGTGACAACATGGCCCCCATCAAGGAAGACCATCGGGTCAGGGTGGCGCGGGCCAAGCGCGAGAAGATGCGCGCGCACCTGCTCAATGCGGTCAAGGAAATCTATCACGGGGAGCGTGGCGGGAAACCGGTGGTGATCGACGACGTGATCCGCCATGCAGAGGTCTCGCGCGGCACGTTCTACCAGTATTTCAATTCGCTGGAGGAAGCAGTCTCCGAATATGGCGCGATCCTGACGGTCGAGATGACCGAGGCGATCTTCGGCATCTATGACGCGGTGACCGACCCGGTCGAACGCGTCGCCACGGGCTTCCAGACCTTTCTGCTGCGCTCGCTGATGGATCCGCATTGGGGCGCGTTCTTGACCCATATCGGAGTGCTCGCCGGCGACAACCTGATGATCACCAACATCCGCGCAGACGTCGAGCGCGGCGTTGCTGCCGGGGCATTTGACGTTCCCTCCATCGAAGGGGCAGTCGATATGCTGGTCGGCACAAAGATTGAGGCCGTCCGCCGCATCGTGCGGGGCGAAGGCAGCGTCGCCTACATCCAGGACATGACCGCGCTGCTGCTGCGGGGCTTCGGCGTATCGAGCACAAAGGCGCGGGAAAAGATCGACGAAGCGTACCGCAATCTCAGCACGCGCGGACCGGCCGTGCTTTCGTGGTGGCGCCCGATAGCCTGAAACGGTCATCGGACGCCCCACTGGCAATCAGAACTTCACGCGGCCCGAAAGCATGATCGTGCGGCGCGCGTTCGGCCCGGCCAGATAGGCGCCGTAGAATGCGCCAAAGCGCGGATCGGCGGAAGGGCTGGCAAAGTCCTGCGAAATGGCATTGCCGACATTGCGCGCAACCAGATCGAGGCCCCAGCGATCATCGCTCGACTTGACGCCAAGCGACAGATCGACCGTGGTGAGCTGCTTCGACAGGAACAGTTCCTGCCGCTGGTTGAACATGCTGCTGCGGTGGCGCAGCGAAGCCCCGGCCGACCAGTCGAGCGTGCCGGTGAGCGGCCCGTCATAGTTCGCGCCAAGATTGACGATGAGCTTGGGCGCCTGCGACTTGCGGTAGCGCGCGAATACCGGATTGCCCGAGCCATCGACCGCCGGGAAGCCGGTTGCGTCGATCGGCTGGATCACGCCGTCGGCGTCGGCATAGGTCAGGCCGAGGTTGAAGCGCAGGTGGCGGTTCGGCTGGAACACCGATTCCACCTCGACGCCGCGGCTGCGGGCCGGACCGTTGAACGTGATGAAGCCGAGCGGTCCGCCCGTGAAGACGGTGTCCTGGAAGTTTTTGACATCCGTCCAGAACGCCGCGACGTTGAGCAGGAGGCGGCGATCGAACAGGGTCGTCTTGACCCCGGCCTCGTAGCTCCAGACCTTCTCGTCGGCGATGAACGCGTTTGCCGCCACCAGCGCCGCCGGCACCTTGCCGTTCACCAGCAACGGCGGGGGAACGGCGATCGTGTTGGTCTCGACATAGCCGCCCGACTTCGAGCCATGGCCCGCCGAAGCGTAGATCATCACGCCGCGGCTGAGATCGTGCTGCAGGCTGATGTTGCCATCAAGGAAGTTCGAGGTGTGGCGCAGCGGCACCGGATCAAACGGCGGGTTGGCAATGGTATTCCAGATCGTCAGCGGTGTGCCGCTGGTGCGGCCGTAGACTGCGTCCTTTTCTTCGCGCGTATAGCGCAGGCCGCCCGCGATGCGGGTGCTCCCGCCGATGTGCAGCGTGCCCGAGGCGAACGCGGAGTATGCCCTCTGGTCCTGCACGAAGCTGTTGAAGAACGGACCGTTGAAGAGCTGCCCCGGGGGCGGACCACCGGCGGGCGGGAAGCCCGGAACACCCCAGAGCTGGCCTTCCTGCGAGTTCCAGTGGCTGCTCAGGAAGAAGCCGCCGACCATGTATTCGAACTTGGCGCCGGTAGGCGATTGCAGGCGCAGTTCCTGCGTGAACTGGTGGTACTTCTCGTTGCGCAGGAAATTGATCGTGTCCTCGGGCGAGAAGTCGAAATCGTCGACGAAGCCAAGCTTGTAGGCCACGTAGGACGTCTGCGAGACGAGCTGGACGCCGCCCAGATCATAATCGATCTTCAGGTTGGCGATATGCGAGCGGGTGAGGTGCTCGGTTTCGCCGCTCTTGGTGAGGTTGGTGAACTGCGAGGTGTGACCATCGAGCTGGCCATCGCCAAAGATGGCGGGGATCGCACCAACGATCTGGTAGCTCGCGCCGATCTGCTTGTTGCTGGCGTACTGGTACGAAGCCGTCAGCGTGAAGTTTTCGGTGGGCGTCAGCTTCAGCGTTGCGCGCAGGCCGAGGTCGCGCTGCTCGGGGCCGTCATGGCCCGACTTGTCGTTGCGAACCCAGCCGTCGAGGTCATTATAGTGCGCCGCGACGCGCAGGCTGGCCTTCTCGCTGATCGGGGTGTTGACCGCAGCATCGACCGTGTAGCCGCCGTACTGGAACTCGTAGCCAGCGCGGCCTTCGAATGAGAACTTGTCGCCGGGCTGGCGCGTTACCACGCTGATCGCGCCAAGGCTGGCGTTCTTGCCGAGCAGGGTCGACTGTGTGCCCTTGATGAATTCCATCCGGTCGACATCGAAGAACGAGGTGGAATAGAGGCGCCCCTTGCCGAGGAACACGCCGTCGGTGAACAGGGCGACCGACTGTTCGAAGGCCTGCGGGCGGGCCTGCGTGCCGAGACCGCGGAACGTGAGGGCAAGGCCGTCGTCCGGCGCCCGGGAGAAAACCACGCCGGGGACCAGCGTGACGGCCTGGAACAGATCCTTCACACCCTTGGCCGCGAGCGCCTGCCCGCCCACCGCCGTCACCGTGACTGGAATGTCCTGCGCCGACTGTTTGCGCTTCTGCGCAGTGACGACGATTTCGGCGACGCCTGACGATTCGGTGGCCGACTGCGGATTCGCTGCGGGGCTGTTAACGGTTTCCTGAGCTGCGGCCGGAGTGGCCAGCGCCGCCGCAAGGGCAAAGCTGGCAACGGACGCAAGGCGCCGGTGAGCGTGCTGCATGATACTTCTCTCCCCAATCCGGCCCGCCCGTACTGTCGAGGCTCGGACGCGCCTTTCCGGCCGTCGATCGGCCCGGTCACGATCCCTATTGACTTAGATCATACATAACTGTCAAGATGACAGAGTAATGCATTTCAAAAAATTCGGGAGAGGCCCCGTGAAGGCTGGTTTTGTGCAGGCTGATTTTGACGTGATCCTGATCGGCTATGGGCCGGTCGCGCAGTCGCTGGCGCTGATGCTCGGGCGGCAAGGGCGGCGAGTCGCGGTGGTCGAGCGGTGGAAGCAGCGCTATCCGTTGCCGCGTGCGGTCTGCATCGATCACGAGCTCTACCGTGTGCTCCACGCCAACGGCATGGGCCCGGTTCTTCCAGCAGTGACTCAGCCCGGCCCGATTTATCAGTGGTTCAATGCCGAGTGGAAGGAACTGCTCAGCATCCCCTGGTCGCTCGATTCGATTTCGGGCGGCCCGGAAGTGACGTTCGTCCACCAGCCTACACTCGAAGAAGCGCTCGATCAGGCGGTAGCTGCCCAGCCGACCGTCGAGACCCTGCTCGGCTATGAATTCCGCGCGGCCCGGCAGGATACGGACCTCGTCACCATCGAGATCGAGGACCTCGATACCGGCGAGCCGAAGTCGCTCACCGCGCGCTATCTTGTCGGCTGCGACGGGGCCAACAGCAAGGTGCGCGAGATCATCGGCTCGACCCGCACCGACCTTGGCTTCGAGGCGGACTGGCTGGTGATCGACGTCCTCCTCAAGGAGGGCGTGACGATCGAGCAGCTCGGCATTCCGGCGGCGGGGCAGTACTGCAACCCTGTCCAGCCGACCACGATCGTGCCCGCAGGGGTGCGCGAGGGTCGCGTCTACCGGCGCTGGGAATTCATGCGCCTGCCCGGCGTGACCATCGCGGAAATGGAGGACGAGGCCCGCGTCTGGCAGTTCCTCTCGCCCTGGGCCGGGCCGGATCAGGTCGAACTGGTTCGCCACAAGGTCTACAACTTCCGTTCGCTGCTTGCCGACACGTGGCGCGATGGCCGGATGCTGCTGGCGGGCGATGCCGCGCATGTAATGCCGCCGTTCCTCGGGCAGGGCATGTGCTCGGGGATGCGCGATGCGTGGAATCTCGCTTGGAAGCTCGATCTCGTTCTGGATGGGGCGGCGTCGGATGATCTGCTCGACACCTACCAGCAGGAGCGCGCCCCCCACGTGCGCAAGCTGATGGATATGTCGATCTTCCTCGGCAAGATCATCTGCATCCCCGATCCGGAAAAGGCGGCAGAGCGCGACGCGGCCTTCGCCAGTGGAGCGATGCCACCCTTTCCCCCGTTTCCTTCGCTGACCGACGGCCTGATCCGCGCGGGCGATCCCGGCGCCGGCCTGCTCTCGCCCCACGTCGCCGTCTCACGCAACGGCCAGACAAGCCGTCTGGACGAAGTCGTCGGCGGCGGGTTCGTGCTCATTGCGCGCGGCGAGGCGGGGCAGCTCGCACCGGCTCTCGGCGATGCGCTGGCTGCCATCGGCACGAAGTTCGTCCGTCTCGGCAAGGGCGCTGCGGATATCGCGGATTGCGATGGCCGCCTTGTCGCGATGCTGGATGCCCAGGGTTGGGACGCCATGCTCGTGCGGCCCGACTTCTACATCTATGGTGGGGCGGCGGCAGCGGGCGTCAACGCGCTCGCTGAAGCGTTTGTTGCCGACATGCGTGCAGCCGGCGCCGCACTGCCGCTGACCACCCACGCCATCTAGGAAGGAATTGCCATGAAGCTTGCCCGCTATGACGCTGGCTCAGGACCGCGCCTCGCAGTCGTCGCTGAGGACGGGGTGATCGATCTTGCCAAGGCCGGGATCGCGGTTGCCGACATGAAGGACATCATCGCAGGCGGCGATGCGATGCTCGCACGCATCCGCGCTGCCGTGGCCGGGCGCGCGCCCGATCACGCGCTGGCCGATGTGCGCCTGCTCGCGCCCTATCGCCCCGGCAAGTACCTCGCCATCGGGATGAACTTTCGCAAGCACGTGGCCGAAGCCGAGCGGCTTGGCGTGGAAGCGCCCAAGATGCAGTTCTGGTTCAACAAGCAGACCACCTGCATCAACGGCCCGTTCGATCCGATCGAGCCGGGTGTCACGGAAAAGCTCGATTACGAGGTCGAGCTCGGCGTGGTGATCGGCAAGGCGGTCAAGGGCGTGAAGGCCGCCGACGCGCTCGGCCACGTGTTCGGCTATCTCGTCGCCAACGACGTTTCCGCGCGCGACTGGCAGTTCCATTCGCCGACCTTCACGATGGGCAAGTCGTTCGACACGCATGGTCCGATCGGGCCGTGGATCGTCACCGCCGACGAGATCCCCGATCCGCAGGCGCTCGACCTCACCTGCCACGTCAACGGCGAGCAGCGCCAGTCGAGCAACACCTCGCAGATGATCCATCCGATCGACCGGCAGATCGAATACCTTTCGACTGCCTTCACGCTCGAGCCGGGCGATCTGATCGCCACCGGCACGCCCGAGGGCGTCGGTGTCGGCATGGAGCCGCAGGTGTTCCTGCAGCCGGGCGATGTGGTGCGCTGCGAGATCGCCGGGATCGGCGCCATCGAGAACCGTGTCGCCGGATAAGCAGCGGCGAAAACGACAACGGGAAAAGAGGATCAGCTTATGGGCGTGCAGGGAATGTCGGGCTTCGCGCTGGAAGTCCCCGATGTGGCGGAAGCGGTGAAGTTCTACGCTGATGCCGGACTGGAAGTGACCGGATCCGGCGACCTTACGACCCTGCGCTGCCCGGGGCAGGACCGGAATGCGATCACGCTGGTGAAGGGCGCGCGCAAACGGCTGCACCACGTTGCCCTGCGCGCGGATGATCTCGACGGCATCGCCGCGCGGGTTCCTGCAGCCGGCGGCCGGGTCATAGACGCGCCCGCGCCATTTGGCAGCGACGGTCTCTGGATCGAGGACCCGCACGGCATGCGTATCCACCTCGTCGAGCAGCCCCGCGAGATCGCGCTGGCGGCGGGCGAGCCCTTCCGCATCAACCAGCCCGGGCAACTGGACCGCGTCAACCGGGCCGGGGTGAAGGCGGTTTCGCAAAGCTCGCCCGGCCTGCCCTTGCGGCTCGGCCATGTGCTGGTGTTCACGCCCGATACGATGAAGAGCGTCAGCTTCGTCACCGAGGCGCTCGGCATGGGGCTGGCTGACCATGCGCAGGACGTCATCGCCTTCTGCTGCGCGCGCGGCGGAAGCGATCACCACGTGCTCGCCTTCGCCCAGTCATCGGGCGTCGGCTTTCACCACGCCAGCTTCATGGTCCGCGATCCCGACGAGATCGGCCGCGCCGGCCGCCGGCTGGTCGAGAAGACCGGCAAGGGCGACTGGGGCTTCGGACGCCACACCGTTGGCTCCAACTTCTTTCACTACATCCAGGACCCGTGGGGCTCTTGGTTCGAGTACTACTGCGACATGGATTTCATCGCGGACTACGACGCGTGGACGCCCACGAACTATGCGCTGGAGGACAGCTTGGCCAATTGGGGCCCGCCTGTGCCCCATGATTTCGTGCACAATTACGAAATATCGTAAGGGAATAAAATATATACCTTAACATTCGATCTGATTGTACCAGATATCGGGACAACCTGACCAAAGTATCAGGCTGATAAATTAGTCAGTCCTCATCCAGAAAAATTGGCTTCTATGGGATCCTGAAAATCAGGAGGGATTTTATGCGCGTATTCAAGACGGTTCTGCTCGCTACGTGTGCATTGTCTTTTGCTACGCCCGCGCTGGCGCAAGCTACTGCTGCGACCCCCGCACAGGGCGCCGCCGCGCAGGGCGGGCTGGAAGAGATCATCGTGACCGCACGCAAGCGTGAGGAATCGGTCCAGAGCGTGCCGGTTGCGGTGAGCGCGATTTCCGCCAAGACCATCCAGCAGCGCGACATCACCTCGATCGAGAAGGTCGCCGCGGCAACGCCGAACTTCAGCGTAGGGCGCGCCTCCAACGGTTCGGGCGCGCAGCTCACCATGCGCGGTATCGGTTCGTCCTCGACCTCGATCGGCATCGAACAGTCGGTCGCCGTGGTGGTCGACGGCGCCTATTACGGCCAGGGCCGGATCATCAACGAAGGCTTCTTCGACTTGAAGCGCGTCGAAGTGCTCAAGGGCCCGCAGGCCCTGTTCTTCGGCAAGAACGCGACCGCGGGTGTGGTCAGCCTCACCACCAATGATCCCGGCTCCAGCCGCGAATTCATCGCGCGCGCGGGCTACGAATTCCGCTCGCGCCAGGTTCAGGGTGAACTGATCGCCTCGGGCCCGCTGACCGACACGATCAGGCTGCGCGTGGCGCTTCGCGGATCGCTGATGGACGGCGGCTATTACCGCAACGTCTCGGTGGACCGCACCTATACCACGGTCGACATCCGCAACCTGCTGGTCGGCGGCAACGGCAATCCGCTGGTCAGCGTGGCCAGGCCGGCGGCCGAGCGCGCGCCCGGCGAGGACGAGTTCCTGGGCCGCGCCACGCTGAAGTTCACACCCGACAACCGCCTCACGATGGTACTCAAGGGCTCCTACAGCTACAATCAGGTCAACAATTCCTCGTGGAACTACGTGGCCTACAACTGCGGCCTAGCCAGCGGGGTAAGCCAGCTGACCGGCTATCGCTGCGGCACGGATTTCGTCACCCACCAGAACGGCATCCCGGCCGATATCGCGGCGAATTTCCCCTACGCCAAGTCCGATGGCTCGCTCTACAACCAGTACCAGTCCTTCGCCCTCAACGGCGCGGTCACTTATGCGCTGGACAACGTCACGATCAGCTCGGTGACGAACTACAACACCAACGTCAACCGCTGGGCCTGCGCCTGCGATTTCCAGACCAGCAACACCGGCACCTGGGCAACCGAGCGGTCGAAGTGGCAGGCCTTCAGCCAGGAACTGCGCGCGCAGACCGCCTATGACGGCCCGGTCAACCTGATGGTCGGCGGGCTCTACCAGAAGACCAAGCGTGATTTCTCGCAGTACGTGATGTTCGCCGGGCTGCGCGACGATCAGGCCTCGGCGGCCAACCGCTTCGTCGCCTCGGCGAAGTCGAGCTATACCAAGGGCGAGACGGCAGCCCTGTTCGGTCAGGTCACGTGGAAGCTGGTCGAGACACTCGAACTCGCTGGCGGCGTGCGCTATACGCATGAGACGAAGAACAGCTTCTTCACCCAGCCTTACAACAATCTCGGCGTGCAGGGGATTTTCCGCGATCAGAACGATCCGGACGGGCTGGGCGTGGTGAACGCGCGGCAGGTCTTCAACGACTGGTCGCCCGAGGCAACGCTCAGCTGGAAGCCGCGCGACGGCATCCTCGTCTACGGCGCGTATAAGACCGCCTACAAGTCGGGCGGCTTCTCCAACGGCGGGATCAACTCGAAGTTCTCCAGCAATCCGCTGGGCGACCTGACCTTCAACCCGGAAAAGGCACGCGGCTTCGAGGCGGGGATCAAGACCCGGCTGGCGGACAACCAGCTCCGCCTCAACCTGACCGCCTTCACCTACAAGTACGGCGATCTTCAGGTTGATTTCTTCAACTCGCCGATCTTCGCCTTCCAGACCCTGACGGCTGATGCGCGGACGAAGGGTGTCGAAGCCGATTTCGAGTATGCACCGCGCGCCATTGAAGGGCTCAATGTCCACGGCTCGATCAACTACACCGATGCAAAGTACACCAATTTCCCGCAGTCGCCCTGCTATGCGGGCCAGACTCCGGCGCAGGGCTGCACCCTGATCGGGGGGATCAGCGCGCGCCAGAACCTCAACGGCAAGCCGCTTTCGGTTGCGCCGGAATGGACGGGCGCGCTGGGCGTGGCTTACGAAACGCCGGTTGGTCGCAGCTTCAAGCTCGGCTTCAACATCGATAGCCGCTACTCGTCGAGCTACCTCGCCTCCGGCTTCGGCAACCCGTTCTCGCGCCAGGGCAGCTATGCCGTGCTCGATGCCGGGATCCGTTTCGGCGCCGAAGACGACAACTGGCAGCTGGCGGTGATCGGGAAGAACCTCACCAACCGGTTCTTCGTTGCAGGCGTGGTCGATGGCCCCTCGACCGGCGGCGGCACCGGCACGGCTGGCGGCGTTCGCGCCGATCAGCTGGGCTTCGGCAATCTCCCGCGCACGGTTCAGGTGCAGGTGACCAAGCGGTTCTGACATACGGACAAGGGGATCTCGGCATGAAACAGCCGGAAACGATCGAAACGCTGCGTGCCCGCATCGCTTACGAGAAGGCGCGCACCGGCTATCCGGAAGGGTTTCCGGCTCTCCCCGAGATCCCCGCCCAGCGCTATGTCTCGCCCAGGTTCTACCAGCTCGAGTTGACCCGGCTGTGGCAGAAGACGTGGCTCTACGCGGCGCACAAGGACCAGTTCCCCGAGGTTGGCAGCTATGTCGCCTTCGATGGCGTGCCGGGCATGCCGATCATCGTGGTGCGCACCGACGATGGCTTTGCCGCGTTCTACAACACCTGCGCGCATCGCGGCGGCTGCCTCGTCACCGAGCGCCAAGGGCATTGCCCGGGCAAGCGGCTGGTCTGCGGCTATCACGCGTGGACCTATGATTTCGAGGGCAAGCTCATCGGCGTGCCCGATCAGCGGGACTTCGCCAATCTCGACAAGTCAAAGCGGGGGCTCACCCGCGTGCGCTGCGAGGCGTGGGGCAACTGGCTGTTCATCAACGCCGATCCCGAAGCCCCGCCGCTGGCGGACTATGTGCGCCGCCTTGCTCCGCAGCTTGAGCAGTTCGATCTCGACGCGCTCGTGCTGATCGACCGCTACAGCTACGACTGCGCGTGCAACTGGAAGATCCTGATGGATGCCTTCGCGGAGAACTATCACTTCGTGTCGGTGCATCGCGGCACTGTCGGGCTGCCCGGCCCGAAATGCGCGGTGGAGCATCGCGGCACCGTCATGGCGCTCTACGAGAACGGCCACTCGCGCAACATCCTGCCGTGGAACGACGGTTTCGAACCGCGCGAAAGCGCTTCGGAAGAGACCGGGTTTTCCATGGGCATGGGCGGGATCGCCGATATCGAAAGCGTCGGGCCGATCCCGCGCACTTTCATCACCGCCTTTACCTGCTTCCCCAACCTGACGACGCCGGTTTACGCCAATGGCTTCCCGCTGCTGCTGTTCTGGCCGACGGGCATCAACACCAGCCGGATGGACGTGGTGTGGATGGGCATGCCGCACGGCGAGGCGCAGCTGCCGGACGCGTGGAAGGAAAAGATCGCGCAGTTCAACGTGATCCTCGATGAAGACCTGACCTACCTGCCCAGCGTGCAGAAATCGGCGGAATCGCCCGCGTTCCGCTCGGTTCTGGTCAACTACCAGGAGCGGCGGATCTATCACGCCCACGAACAGATCGACCGGGTGATCGGCCCTGAGCTGATCCCCCCGCACTTGCGGGTCGAGCCGGTTCTGGCCGGCGCGATCGAATGACGCGCGAAGGACAGGCAATGGCAACCGCGCAGCGCAACCGCCTCGACGGGAAAGTCGGCATCGTCACTGGTGCAGGCATGGGTATGGGCGCGGCGACCGCCCGGGTAATGGCTGGTTACGGGGCGAGGGTGGTGGTCTCCGACATCAACCGCGCTGCCGGAGAGGAAACGGTCGCATCCATCTTCGCTGCGGGTGGGACGGCGCACTTCTTCCTGTGCAACGTGGCCGACGAGGAGCAGGTCAGCGCTCTGGTAGCCGAGACTGTCGCCGTGTTCGGCCGGCTCGACTGCGCGGTCAACAATGCGGCAGTCACCCCTGACGTGCTGCCGATTGCCGAGGCCGACATGGCGGCCTGGGACCGCGTGATCGACGTCGACCTGCGCGGCGTCATGCTGTGCATGAAGCATGAGATCCGCCAGATGCTCGCGCAAGGGCAGGGCGGTGCGATCGTCAACGTCGGTTCCGTGAGCTCTGTCCGTCCGCAGCCGAACAATTCGGCCTACGTCGCGGCCAAGCACGGAGTGATCGGCCTCACCAAGACGGGCAGCCTCGAATACGCGCCGCTCGGCATCCGGGTGAATGCGGTGCTGCCGGGGGCCATCGACACACCCATGCTGCGCGGCGCGCTGGAACAGCACCACTTTACCGAGGCCGATTTTGCCCCTGCGCTCAGCCTGCTTGGCCGCTTCGGTCGCCCCGAGGAAGTGGGCGAGGCAAGTGCATGGCTGTGTTCGGATGCCGCGAGCTATGTCACCGGGCACAGCCTCGCGGTCGAGGCTGGCTATCTCTCGCGGTAATCGGCTTGAGGACCGGCGACTTCACTTCGCCCGAATCCAGCAGCAGCACCGATTGGTCGGACCACATTGTCCGGCCTTCCAACATGTATCTTTCCCCACGAAACACCTCGCAAAGGATTACATAGCAAGCGAAAATTGGTCATCTCAAAGTGGCTTTACGTCTGAGGTTGACATAAATGACCAAAACAAATAATTGGTCAGGCCAGAAGGTAAATCCGATTCTGGGAGGGTCTCATGACGCACAAGTTTATTCTGCTGGCCGGCCTGTCAGGCCTGGCGCTCTCGCAGCCCGTCCGCGCGCAAGAAGTAGCGGCGCCCGCCGAGACGGCTGAAGCCGCTGCGCCCGCGGCCGGCATCGAGGAAATCGTCGTCACCGCGCAGAAGCGCGAACAGAATCTCCAGTCGGTTCCAGCCGCCGTTACCGCGCTTTCGAGCGAGGCGATCGCCAATGCGCGCCTCTCGGACTTCTCCGACCTGACGCGGGCGGCGCCTGCGCTCACCATCACGCAGACGACCACCTCGCCCAACAACTCGATCATCCTGCGCGGCATCGGCACGTTCGCGTTCTCGATCGGCGTCGAGCCGAGCGTTGCCGTGATCATCGACGACATGCCGGTGGTGCAGCAGGCGCAGGCCTTCGACAACCTCTCCGATCTGCAGCGCATCGAAGTGCTGAAGGGGCCGCAGGGCACCTTGTTCGGCAAGAACTCCTCAGCGGGTGTCGTCAACATCGTCACCAAGGACCCGAGCCGCGACTTCGAAGGCAGCCTCAATGTGACCGCTGCAACCGATGGCGACGTGCGCACCGAAGCCGCTGTTTCGGTCCCCCTCTCGGACGGCGTAGGGCTGCGCGTGACGGGCTTTTACCACGACTTTCCGGGCAATGTCCGCAACCTTACCAGCGGGCGCAAGCTCAACGATCAGGAAAACTACGGCTTCCGCGCCAAGCTGCGCGCCGAGCTTGGCAGCAACCTGACCTTCACGCTGACCGGTGCCTACGGCAAGGCGGTGCAGGACGGCGCGGCCACCACCATCCGCAGCATTTCCGGCACCGGCACGCCGCGCGTGTTCGGCAGCCCGGCACTCGCGCTCCTGCCGAGCCTGACCGGGATCACGCCCGGTGACGACAACTACAATGCGCGGGTCGATACGGCGGGCGCCACCCGCAACGAGACGGCCAGCATTGCGGGCAAGTTCAACCTCGATCTCGGCTTTGCGAACCTCATCTCGGTCACGGCATATCAGGACTGGAAGTTCAACTTCGAGACCGACTTCGATGGCACCGATCTCAATGTGCTGGGCGGTCTGACCGGCGGTGCGCTGAGCGGCGGGCTCGTCCAGAGCGGTCCGTACCACTCGACCAATTTCACGCAGGAATTGCGCCTCGTCTCAGGCGGCCGCTCGGCGCTGAAATATGTCGTTGGCGCGTTCTATTCGAACGCCAAGACCAGCCGCGCATTCCAGCGCGGCCCGGTCGTCGCGGCGGCGGATTGGTCCGCGCGCAACAGCAGCGAAAGCCTCGGGCTGTTCGCGCAGGTGGACTATACCTTGCCGACCAACACGACGGTCAGCGGCGGCATTCGCTACAACCACGAGAAGATCGGCGTTTCGTTCGACAACAATCTGGCATCTGCGACGGCCAACACCTGCCTCGCCGGCAATCCGCTGTGCCGCGGCACGAATTCGGACAGTGTCGTGACGTTCAAGGCCTCCATCTCGCAGGAACTGGCGCGCCAGATCATGCTCTACGGCAGCGTTTCGCGCGGCTACAAGGGCTATGCCTATGACATCACCTCCGGGTTCAACCCGGCGAGGATCGATGCCTCGCTGAGCGGCACTGGCCCGGGCCTGCTCGGTGTCGGTCCGGTCCGGCCCGAAACGTCTACCTCGTGGGAAGCGGGCCTCAAGAGCCGCTTTGCGGATAATCGCATCCAGCTCAACGTGATCGGCTTCCTCACCGATTACAACGACTTCCAGGCCCAGTCCGCGATTCTCGTCGGCAACCCGCCGGCACCGCAGTTCGTGCTCAACAACGTGGGCAAGCTGCGCACCAAGGGCGTCGAGGTCGAACTGACGGCCAAGCCGACTGACTGGCTGCGCTTCGATGGCGGAGCGAGCTATACCGATGCGATCATGCGCAGCTTCCCCGCCGCGCAGGGCTATGCCGGGCAGACCGGGCAGGTGTGGAACGGCACTGCTTCCGCGCTTGTCGGTCCCTGCGTTGCGGCTGCCCCGGCCACTGCGGCCAGCCCGCGCACCACATGCGCGTTCCAGGATCGCTCCGGCGCGCGCCTGCCCAACTCGCCCAAGATGAAGTGGAACATTGGTGCGACCGCCGAATTCGGCCTCGGCGGCGATGTGAAAGGCACGGCGATCCTCACCTACCAGCACCAGAGCTCGGTCAACTTCGATCTGCTCGGCAATCCGCTGCTGGTGCAGGAAGGCTATGGCGTCGTGAATGGCAGCCTTGGTGTCGAATTCGGCAAGGTGCGCGTGACGGCCTTCGTCAACAACCTGTTCGACAAGCACTACGCCGCGAGCCTCACCGACGGCTACGGCGTGCTGGGCGGCAGCGCCAGCAACGATACCCACGTCGTCTACCAGTTCCAGACGCGGGATTCGCAGCGCTATGCCGGGATCAAGCTCGGCGTCCGTTTCTGAAACATGATGGCCTGCTCCCCCGGGCCTTGATTTCCCCCCTGCCGGACCGGAAAGCTGATGCGTTCCGGTCCGGATTTTTTGGAGTATGGTGCGCCGTGCAGGTCAGCGACAACGCGCAGCGGAAACGCTTTGGCCTTGCGCCGCGGTGGTGGATCATTGCCCTGATCACGCTTGGCACGATCCTCAATTACCTCGCCCGCTCGACGCTTTCGGTAGCGGCGCCGACCCTCAAGACCGAGTTCGGCATGACGACCGAGCAGTACAGCTGGGTCGTACTGGCCTTTCAGGCCAGCTACACGGTGATGCAGACCGTGGCGGGCGCGGTGCTTGATGCACTGGGCACGCGGATCGGGTTCTTCGTCTTTGCGATCGGCTGGGCGCTCAGCAACATGGCGCATGCCTTTGCCACCGGCTGGATGAGCCTCGCTGCTTTCCGCGCCATGCTCGGGGCTACCGAAGCTGCGGCAATCCCGGCGGGTACCAAGACAGTCGCGCAATGGTTCCCGCCGAAGGAACGTCCGCTCGCCACCAGCCTGTTTCAGATGGGCACCAGCGTGGGCAACATGATCGCGCCTCCGCTCGTCGCGTTCTGCATCCTCGCGTGGAATTGGCAGGCGGCGTTTCTGGTCACCGGCGCGCTTAGTCTCGTCTGGGCGGGCGTATGGTGGCTGGCCTATCGCGACCCGGTTGAAGGCAAACAGGTCGCGCCAGCCGATGGCGGGGCGGCAAAGCCGGCAACCCGCGGCGATGTGCTGCGCAGCCGTTCGTTCTGGGCCATCGCGGTGCCCCGCTTTCTTGCCGAACCCGCTTGGCAGACCTTCAACTTCTTTATCCCGCTCTATCTCGTCGCGGTGTGGAAACTGGATCTCAAGTCCATCGCCCTGTGGGCCTGGCTCCCCTTTCTCGCAGCCGATTTCGGCAGCCTTGCGGCCGGATTGCTGCCGCCCTGGCTGATGGCGCGGGGCAGCTCGATGGTCGCTTCGCGCAAGATCACGATGACGCTGGGTTCGCTATGCATGGTGGGGCCGGCCTGCATCGGCCTCGCGACGTCGCCCGAAGTTGCGATCGCCCTGTTCTGCGTCGGCGGGTTTGCCCATCAACTGCTCAACGGCGCGCTGATCACCTTGTGCGCGGACGTGTTCGACAGCCGCACCGTCGGCACGGCGAGCGGCATGGCGGGAACGTCGGCGTGGGTCGGGGGGATGCTGTTCACGCTGCTGATCGGGCAGAGCGCCGATGTGCTGGGCTACAACCCGTTGTTCGTCTCGCTGGCCGGGCTCGATCTGGTGGCCGCAGCAGTGCTTTGGAGCCTGCTCAGGAGTCCCGGGCAGGGATCGCGCCCCGCCGCATGATTGTCCAGCTTGCGAGTGCGTGACCTGCCGGTGCCGCCTGCTCCGGTAGCTGGCCCCGCAAACGCCCTTCGAGATAGCCGGCATTGAACGCATCGCCAGCGCCGCTGGTATCGACGGGCTTGAGTTTGCGGCGCGGCGCGATGATCCGGCCATCGGGCAGGCGGCACCCGGCCGGTCCCAGCTTCACGATGGTTTCAGCGCAGCCAAGCGCCTGCCAATGTGCGGCGACCTCGTCGGCCGAGCTCGCACCCGACAGCATGAACTCGTCCTCGAGCGTCGGCAGACCGATGTTGGCGACGGCAATCGCCGCATCGCGCGCGGCGCGCGCGATCTGCGGATTGCTCCACAGGCGGGGGCGGTAGTTGCCGTCGAAGGCGACGAACCCGCCATGCCGGCGGACCATGCGGGCGAGCGCCAGCAAGGATTCGCGTCCCTCGGGTGGCAGGATGGCGAGCGAGATCAGCGAGAAAACCAGAAGATCGGCATATTCGGCCGCATCGATGGCTGCGGCGATCCCGTCACATGCAAACAGGCCCCGCGCTGCGCTTTCGCCGCGCCAATAGGTGAAGCTGCGCTCTCCGGTCTCGTCGCAGGTGATCGCGTAGAGGCCCGGGTTGCGGGCAGGATCCGAGAGAATCAGGCTGGTATCCAGCCCCTCGGCCGCCCACTGCGCCTTGAGATCGGCGCTGAATGGATCGGTGCCGAGTGCGGTCAGATAGCCTGTGTCGATCCCGCTGCGGGCGAGATGGATCGCGGTGTTGAGAGTATCTCCGCCGTAGCCGAGCCGCCAGCCGGAGCCGTCTTGCGACAGCTCCAGCATGGCTTCGCCGACGAGAACGGCGCGGGGACGGCAACCCGTCATCTAGCGGCAAGCCGGATTGGCCGCACCGGGTACGGCGTAGAAGGCGATCGCATGGCCGGGCAGGGCGGCCTTGCCGGAGATGGCCTTGCCATCCAGCCCCGTGAGCTTGAGGTCAGCTGAAAGCGCTGGCGCCTTGCCGTTGATCAGCACGCTGCGCGTGTCGATGGGCTGGCCGGTCATCACCCACGCCGTCGCCTTGCCGCCAAGGTTGAACGTCTGTGCCGCCTCGCCGGTGTTGAGCGCCATCACCGCCACGCCGCCGGGCTTGCCGGCAAGGCACTGGGCATAGAGCCTGAGGGCCGGGGAGGGCGAGCGTGGCGAGGCGAGCACGGCGGCGCCCATCGTGCGCTTCCACAGCACCGCCGCCCAGTAGTTCGGGCGAGGCGCCATCGTGTCGCGGTCGATCAGCGCATAATCGCTGGCCGCCAGCGTGTTGTGCATGATCACCTGCAGGCCCTTCTGGGCCAGCGCAGCGTTCTGGTTGAGGTAGCGGAAGGTGTCGAGGAAGGTCGAGGCCCAGGGGCTGCCGCCGCAGGCCGCCTGCGCCGTCTCGGTGTTCCACATCGGCTTGCCCGGCTCGTACTTGTCGCGCAGCGCGGCATAATAGTCGTAGTCGCGCACCGTCAGATCGAGCCAACGCGCGGTCAGCGCGTCCTCCTTCGCTGCCGTGCCGATGCCGAGGCCTTTGCAGCGCTGCGAGACAGAGCCGTAAAAGTGGTACGACACGGCATCGAGGCTGCCGGGATTGGCCTTCATCATGTCGTCGGTGCTGACATGCGAACCGAATTGCCCGGGCACGGGCACGTCCGAGAGCAGGCCTGCTTCACCGACGCCGCCGACGCCGAGGATGGTCATTTCGGGCGCAGCCTTGCGCGCCCAGTCGCGGAAAATGCGGAACTCGGCACCATAATTTGTCGCCGTGTAGCCCTTGGGCATTTCCGGCGCAGCGCTCGGCATGTTGGCTTCGTTGAAGAACTCCGCCGCCCGGATCGTGCCGCCGGCTTCGCGGGTGAGATCGATGAGCCGCTGGGCCAGAACCGGCGTCCAAACGCCGTCCGCGCCGCGCGTGCCGTTGCTGACCGGAAAGCTGGTGACGATCGGCGCATCGACGGCCTTGGAGAAGGCGACCACCTGCCGCCACTGGTCGCGGGTCAGCACTTGCACGAAACCGGCCGGCGGCGCGGAAAGGTGCTCGCCCTCAGCTTCGAGATAGGTGTTGTTCGACCAGGTGCCGCTCACGCGCAGCAGGCTGGGCCCGAGCGCCTTGGCCAGCGCGATCAGGCGCGCGTCGGCAAGGTCGATCGGCGGGCGTTGGCGGTAGCGTTCGTCGGCCGGGCCGCCATAGGGCGCCCAGAAGCGGCCGCCGGTCACCTCGACCATTTCGATGTTGTAGCCCTGATAGCGGACATCGACCGTGGCGACACGGGCGAGGCCGCCAAGGCCGAGCGGCGCGGAGGTGGGTGCCGGGCTGGCGGCAGTGAGGGCAACCAGCGCGGTTGCGGCAAGCAGGCATTTCTTCATCGGTCTTGTCCTCTCACCAGTTCCACATCGTGCCGTCTTCGAGCCGTGCGACCGGCAGATAGGCGGGCTTGTAGGGGTACTTCGCGGCCAGTTTCTCATCGATGTCGACGCCGTGGCCCGGCGTGTCGCCAACGAAGAGTTCGCCCTTCTCGAAGTGGTAGTCGTGCGGAAACACCGCGTCGGTCTCTTCGGTGTGGCGCATGTATTCCTGAATGCCGAAGTTGGGCACCCAGGTATCGAAGTGGAGCGCGCAGCCCATCGTGACGGGCGAAAGGTCCGTCGCGCCGTGGCACCCGGTGCGCACACCATAGAGGCTGGCGAGATCGGCGATGCGGCGCAGATGGGTGAGGCCGCCCGCGCCCACGACCGTGGCGCGGATATAGTCGATCAGCTGGTTCTGGATGAGATCCTTGGCATCCCAGATCGTGTTGAAGATCTCGCCCACCGCGAGCGGGGTGACGGTGTGGTGGCGCACCAGCCTGAAGGCTTCCTGATTTTCCGCCGGGGTGCAGTCCTCCAGCCAGAACAGCTGGTAGGGCTCCAGCATCTTGCCGAGATTCGCCGCTTCCTGCGGGGTATAGCGGTGGTGCCCATCGTGCAGCAGGTGGTGGTCGAAGCCGTAGGTCTTGCGCAGTTCCTCGAACATCTTGGGCACGTAGTTGAGCGCCTTGCGCGTATCCCAGCCGGTGACCGAGGGGAGGGCGGCATCGGCCGGTTCGTAGTAGAGCTTGCCCCGGCCGACCCCGTAGGCGTCCTTGATGCCCGGCACGCCGGTCTGCGCGCGGATCGCCTTGTAACCCATGTCGATATAGTGGCCGACCGCCTCGACCGTCTCGGCAATGTCGCTGCCATTGGCGTGGCCATAGACCATCACTCCGTCGCGGCTGCGCCCGCCGAGCAGATCATAGAGCGGCATCCCGGCCATCTTGGCCTTGATGTCCCACAGCGCCATGTCGACCGCCGCAATCGCGCGCATGGTGACGGGGCCGCGCCGCCAGTAGGCCCCGCGATAGAGATACTGCCAGATATCCTCGATCCGGCGCGGGTCCATGCCGATCAGGCAAGGGATCACGTGATCTTCGAGATAGGCGACGACGGCCTTCTCGCGCCCGTTCAGCGTGCCATCGCCGATACCATAGACGCCCTGGTCGGTTTCGATCTTGAGCGTGACGAAATTGCGACCCGGGCAGGTCACGATGACGCGGGCGGACTGAATCTTCATGCGAATCCCCGTGCATTGGGTAGTGGAGCGTGTACAATGCGACTTGACCAAATCTGCCATACCTGTCAAGAAAATTGGTAATACCAAAAAGGAGCCGTCATGAGCGAGATCGAAAAAGGCCCGGATCGCCTCTACCAGGACCTTGCCCGCAGCCTGACCGAGGAGCTGGCGAGCGGGGCCTATCCCGTCGGCGCGCGCCTTCCCGCCGAGCGCGAGCTCGCGGTGAAGTACAGCGTCAGCCGCCCCACCGTGCGTGAGGCGATCATTGCGCTCGAAGTGCAGGGACTGATCGAAGTGCGCGTCGGTTCGGGCGCTTATGTCCGCCGCTTGCCCGGCAGCGAGGACCTGCCCGGCTTCAACGTGAGCGCGTTCGAACTGACCGAGGCGCGGCTCCTGTTCGAAGGCGAGGCTGCCGCGCTCGCCGCGACGCAGATCACCGATGAGGAACTGGCCGAGATCGAACAGCTGGTCGAAGCCATCGCAAAGGAAAACAACGATCCGCGCGGCAGCGAGAAGGCCGACCGCGCGTTCCATCTCGCGATTGCCAAGGCCACGCGCAACGGCGCGATCCACGATGCCATCGAGCGCCTGTGGGACCTGCGCGCGTCCTCGCCTGAAGCCGCGCTGCTCCACGAAAAGGCGCGCACGGCCAATATAAAGCCGGTCGTCGATGAACACTCGGCGATCCTGCAGGCCTTGCGCGGGCGCGATCCGGTCGCAGCGCGGCAGGCCATGCGCGGTCATCTGAGCCAGGTGATCGACAGCCTCCTGTTCGCCACCGAAGAACGCCAGATCGAGGAAGCGCGCCGCGCCGCACAGGCCAAGCGCGACCGCTACGCAAGGGCAACCGCGTGATCCGCAATCTCGAACTTCATCCCGACCGGCTGTTCCCGGCAGACCCGTCGGTCCGCGCGCTGGCCCGCGAACTTTATGGTACGGTTCGCGATCTCCCGATCATCAGCCCGCACGGCCATACCGATCCCGCGTGGCTTGCGATGAACGAGAGCTTCGGCAACGCGACCGAATTCCTGCTCGTGCCGGACCACTACGTGTTCCGGATGCTCTATTCGCAAGGTGTGGCGCTGAAGGACCTTGGCGTCGGCAATCCGGGCGTCGATCCCCGCGCGGCGTGGCGGCTGCTGGCGGAGCGCTATCACCTGTTTCGCGGCACGCCCTCGCGGATGTGGCTCGATTTCGTATTTGCCGATACCTTCGGACTCACGGTTCAGCTTTCCGCCGAGACGGCAGACCTCTATTTCGACAGCATCACCGAACAGCTGGCCAGCGAGGCCATGCGCCCCCGCGCGCTGTTCGAGCGCTATAACATCGAAGTGCTGGCGACGACCGAAAGCCCGCTCGACAGCCTTGAGCATCACGCCGCCATCCGCGCCAGCGGCTGGCAGGGCCGTGTCATCACCGCCTATCGCCCCGATCCCGTGATCGATCCCGAATACGAGGGCTTCCGCGCCAATATCGACCATTTGTCCGAGCTGACCGGCGAGGACTGCACGACATGGGGCGGCTACCTCGCCGCGCATCGCAAGCGCCGCGCCTACTTCGCAGCGATGGGCGCGACCAGCACCGATCACGGCCACCCCACCGCGCTCACCGCCAACCTGTCGCGCGGCGAGGCCGAGCGCCTGTTCCAGACGGTGATCTCCGGCGCGTTCACCGAATACGATGCCGAACTGTTCCGCGCCCAGATGCTGACCGAAATGGCCGCCATGAGCATCGATGACGGGCTGGTCATGCAGATCCACCCCGGCGCATTCCGCAATCACAACGAGGGCCTGTTCCAGGCGCTTGGCCGCGACATGGGCGCGGACATGCCGATGCGCACCGACTACGTCCACGCGCTCAAACCCCTGCTCGATTGCTTCGGCAACAATCCGGCGCTTTCGATCATTCTCTTCACGCTCGACGAAAGTGCCTATGCGCGCGAACTGGCGCCGCTTGCCGGGCATTATCCCTGCCTTAAGCTCGGCCCGGCCTGGTGGTTCCACGATAGCCCGGAAGGGATGCGCCGGTTCCGCCGGATGACGACCGAGACTGCGGGCTTCTACAACACCGTCGGCTTCAACGACGATACGCGCGCGTTCCTCTCTATCCCGGCGAGGCACGATGTCGCGCGGCGGATCGATTGCGGGTTCCTTGCCGAACTCGTCGCCGAACACCGCATCGCGGATTGGGAAGCGGCCGAACTCGCCGCCGACCTCACCTACAACCTCGCCAAGCGGGCCTATCGCCTGTGAGCGATCCCGCCCGCCTTTCGCCTGAGGTGATTTCGCGCCTGCCACAGAACGTCGCGCGTCTGGATTACGACCGCGATGCGCAGGCCGTGGGCATTGTCCACTTCGGCATCGGCGCGTTCCACCGCGCGCACCAGGCCTGGTACACCGACGCCGCAATGCGTCAGGGCGAGCGGGACTGGATGATCCTCGGCGTTTCGCTGAGGTCAGCCGGCGTAGCGCAGCAGATGAACCCGCAAGCAGGTCTCTACAGCGTCATCGAACGCAGTGCCCAAGGCGAGAGGGCCCGCATTGTCGGTGCGGTGCGCGGCGTGCTGGTGGCCAAGGACGACCCTGAGGCTGTGCTCGCGGCAATCGCCGCACCGGCCACGCGGATCGTCAGCCTGACCATCACCGAAAAGGGCTATTGCCGCACGCCTGCAGGCGAACTCGATCTTGCTGCGGCGGATGAGGGGAGCGTCTTCCGCTTTCTCGCGCAGGGTTTGCGGCGGCGCAAGGACACTGGCCTGCCGGGGCTGACGCTGCTTTCGTGCGACAACCTGGCCGACAACGGCCAACAGCTCCAGCGCCTGATGCGCCAGTATCTCGCGCACCATGATCCGGCATTGCTCGATTGGTTCGGCGCAGCGTGCACTTGCCCATCGACGATGGTGGACCGCATCGTGCCTGCGACCACACCGGATGACCGCGATGGCATCACCGGTCTGCTGGGCGGTCTGCGCGACGAAGCGGCGGTGTTCACCGAACCCTTCAGCCAATGGATCATCGAGGAGCGCTTCGCCGGTCCGCGTCCGGACTGGGCGAGCGCGGGCGCGCGTTTCGTCGGCAAGGTGGCACCCTTCGAGATGGCCAAGCTGCGGATGCTCAACGCCGCGCATTCGCTGCTCGCCTACTGCGGTCTCGTGCGCGGTCATGTCTATGTCCATCAGGCAGTCGCCGATCCGGTGCTGCTGGAACTGACTCGCAGCTTGCTGCTGACCGAAGCCGCCCCGACGATCTGCGCCGAGCCGGGGCAGGACCTTGCCGCCTATGCCGAGGACCTCCTCGCGCGTTTTACCAATCCCGCGCTGGAACATCGCCTCGCCCAGATTGCCATGGATGGCAGCCAGAAGATCCCGCAGCGCTGGCTGGCGACGCTGGCCGAGAACGCAGCACATGGCCGGGAGTGCCCCGCGATCCTGACCGGGCTGGGCGCATGGATCCGGCATCTGCAAGGGCACAATGGACCGGTTTCCGATCCCCTGGCCGCTAGGCTCGGTGAGGCAGCGACTGCCAAGGATCCGGTCGCGGCCTTGTTCGGGCGCGAAGGGCTACTCGCCAGTGCATGGACGCCGACCCTGACCGACACCGATCTGGTGCTGCGCAGTCTTCAAGAGACTTCCCTACCGGCGGTCTGACGCCGCAGCAGCTTGATGAATGACAGCCGTTCCGGCCGTCTGCCCAGCCCGGCGGTCACAGCGGACGAGCAGACTCTTGAGCATTTTACTAGTTCTTCCCTCCTCCGGTTTATGCAACATATGTTGTATAAACCGGAGGAGTGGAGCAGGACATGGGCAATCGCGATCGCACGGTCGATGTGGTAGTTGTGGGGCAAGGCATCGCCGGAGTCTGCGCCGCGCTTGAAGCGCACCGGGCCGGTGCCGAGGTGCTGGTGCTGGAACGCGCTGGCGGGGGCGGCGGCGCCAGTGCGCTGTCCGAGGGTATCTTCTATCTCGGCGGGGGCACTCCGGTGCAGCAGGCCTGCGGGTATGACGACACCGCGCAGAACCTCTACGATTTCCTGCGCGCCAGTACTTCGCACCCGGACGACGAGGTGGTGCGCACCTTTGCCGAAGGGGCTCGCGAGCATTTCGACTGGCTGGAGCAACAGGGCGTCCCCTTCACCCGCACCGCCTATGCAGGCAAGGCTGTCTCGGTGAGAACGGCCGACTGCCTGCTCACCACCGGCAACGAGAAGGTCTGGCCGTACAAGAATGCGGCGCAGCCCGTGCCGCGTGGGCACCAGGCGCGCAGCGACGAAGTCAATGGCGGCCTTTCTGCCATGCGGGCGCTGCTGGCGACTTGCGAGGCCGAGGGTATCGAGCCGATCTGCAACGCCGCGGTGACCGGCCTCGAAATCGACGAGTTCGGCCGCGTGGTGGGCGTGACGGCGACCATCGATGGCACTGCGCAGCGGATCGGTGCCCGGCAGGGAGTGGTGATCGCCACGGGCAGCTTCACCAACAATGCCGCGCTCGTGCAGAAGTGGCTCCCGCTGCTGAGCGAAACATCCTCGCCGCTCGGCGTGCCGTCGAACGACGGGGCCGGTCTGGGGCTGGCGCAGCAGGCTGGCGCCGCACTCGCCGCGATGGACGGGGTGATCGCGACTGCGTCGATCTACCCGCCCGAGAACCTGATCAAGGGTATCGTGGTCAACGCGAACGCCGAGCGCTTCGTTGCGGAAGACAGCTATCACGACCGGCTCGCCGGCTTCATCATGGAGCAGCCGGGCCAGAAGGCCTACCTGATCGTCGACAGCGAGATATTTGCCTACCCCGAGACTGAAGGCGCGAGGCACGTGCTGATCGACGGCTACGAGACGGTCGCCGAGATGGAAAGCGGGCTCGGCTTGCCGCAGGGGGCGCTCGAGCGCACGCTTGCTGAATACAATCGCGACGCGGCTGAGGGCGAGGATACCCGCTTCCACAAGCAGCCGCCCTGGCTCAAGCCGCTCGATCAGGCGCCTTTTGCCGCCTTCGACATTTCGTTCGACCGCTCGATCTACCACTACATCACGCTCGGCGGGATCGAGACGGATGCGCGGGCGCGGGCGCTGGATCCTTCGGGCAAGCCGATTGCAGGCCTCTACGCAGCTGGTGCCTGTACCGCGCACATCCCCCGCAATGGCAAGGAATATGCGAGCGGTCTCAGTCTGGGGCCGGGTTCGTTCTTTGGCCGCGTCGCGGGGCGCGAGGCGGCGGCGGGCAAAGGCGCGGCTCTGTGAACGCCGTCATGGAGCAGGTCCCGGCGGACCACTATGACTTTATCGTCGTGGGCAGCGGCGCTGCGGGGCTGGTCGGTGCGATTTCTGCCCGCCTCGCCGGACTGCGGCCGCTGATCATCGAGAAATCCGACCGCTGGGGCGGAACGACCGCGCTCTCTGGCGGGGTGCTGTGGATCCCCACCAACGACGCGATGGCGGCGGAGGGTGTCGATGATCCTCTCAAGCGGGCGCGCGCCTATCTTGCCGGCCTGCTCGGTCCCGATGCAAGCGAACGCGAGCGCGCCAAGGCCGAGGCGTTTCTCGAGAACGCCCCGGCGATGGCGCGGATGCTTGCGGGACAAGGGCTGCAATGGGTCCGGAACCGCGAGCACCCCGATTACTATCCCGAAGTGGACGGCGCGGGCTACGGGCGCACGCTGGAAGCGGCACCGATCGATGGGCATCGGCTCGGCGACCGCCTCGCCACCTTGCGCGCCGTGGAGCTCGATGTCCCGGCACTGACCAGCGATCAGTTCGGCCCGGCGGTCCTCACCAAGACCGGCATCCGCCCTGCGATGGTGGGGGCGGGCATCATGCTGCGCCATTACCGCGACAAGCTGCTCGGGCGCAAACCCCTGGGTTCCGGACGCGGGCTGATCGGCTCACTCATGCTGATCGTCGACCGGCTCGGCATTCCGGTCCGGCTTTCCACCGCGCTGGTCGAGCTGACGATGCAGCACGGCGCAGTCTCGGGCGTCGTGGTGGAACAGAACGGCGCCCGCGAGGCGCTGCCCGCACCGGCAGGCGTCCTGCTCGCGGCGGGCGGTTTTGCCCAGAACCCGGCGCTGCGCCGCGAATTGCAGGGCTTTGCGGCGACCTGGACCAATGCTGCACCCGGCGATCAGGGCGACGCCTTGACCGCGGCGCGCGGGATCGGCGCCGACACCGAACTGCTCGACGATTGCTGGTGGATGCCGACGCTGGAACTGGGGCCGGGGCGCCATGCGCTCGCGCTCGGCCTGCGCGCCTTGCCCGGCAGCATTGTCGTGGACCATCACGGCAAGCGCTACATGAACGAAGCCCGGTCCTACATGGCGACGGGCCGGATCATGCGCGAGCACGGCGCGGCGGAGCATCGCCACTGGCTGATCATGGACGAGCGTTTCCTTTCGCGGCACATCTTCCCGGACCTCTCGCCGCGCGATGCGCGCGCGGCGATGCTGGCGAACGGCACGCTCAAACGAGGCGAGACCATCGCCGAACTGGCGGCGGCGTGCGGCCTCGATCCCGCCACGCTGTCCGCCACGGTGGAGCGTTTCAACGGCTTTGCCCGTGCGGGGGTGGATGCCGATTTCCGCCGGGGGGCCACGGCATACGATTGCTATTGGGCCGATCCCGCGCACCGACCCAACCCCAGCCTTGGCCCGATCGAGCGCCCGCCGTTCTGGGCCGCCGTGCTGCGTCCGGGTGATCTCGGCACCAACGGCGGGGTCAAGACCGATGCGGCGGGCCGGGTGCTCGACAGCGCGGAGCGGCCGATCGAAGGGCTCTATGCGGCCGGCAACGGCAGCGGCTCGCCCTTCCGCCGGAGCTATCCCGGGGCGGGGGCGACCATCGGAGCAGCGGCGACCTATGGCTACATCGCCGCGCGCCACGCCGCCCGGCGCCGGGTCAATATCCCGACGGACTGAAGCAACAGGAGCGGTACGATGCAGTTGACCGACACGGCACGGGATGGGTCCGCGGGCGACCTGATCGGCGCAGCGGCGCGGGCCACGCTTGAACGGCACGGCGAAGCGCTGCTCCGGCACACGGCGGACGGCACCTTCCCGCTCGCCCCTGAGGTGATGACACTCGGCGCCGCGCACTACACCAGCCCCGAGCGCTTTGCTGCCGAGAAGCGGCGCATTTTCCAGCGTGTGCCGCTGGTGCTCGCCGCCTCCTGCGAAATCCCCGGGGCGGGCGATTACAAGACGCTGGAAGTCGTCGGCATTCCGGTGCTTCTGGTGCGTGACCGCCATGGCACGGCCCATGCCCTGCTCAATGCCTGCACCCATCGCGGTGCGGCGGTGGCGAGCGGATGCGGGACGGCGGCGCGCTTCACCTGTCCCTACCACGGCTGGTCCTTCGCACCGGACGGCGCGCTGCTCGGCATTGCCAGCGCGGACGATTTCGGCCGCATCGAAAAGGCCATGCTGGCGATGAAGCGCTTTCCCCTCGCCGAGCGCGCCGGGCTGATCTGGGCGATCCTCGATCCGGCAAGCCCCAATGATCCGGCGGCGATCCTGTCCGGGATCGACGATCTCATCGTGGGCTTCGGCCTCGCCCACTGGACGCTGGTCGAAAGCCGCATCCTGCCCGGCCCGAACTGGAAGCTCGCCTTCGATGCGCACCTCGAGTTCTACCACGTGCCGGTTCTGCACCGCGAGACCTTCGGGCCGGACCGCTCGAACCGCGCCTTCTATTTTGCGCAAGGGCCGCACCAGCGCGTGATCGCCCCGCAAGGCCGCCCCGGTGCGGCCGTGCCCGACAATCTCTATGCTCTGGGCCGTCTGCCCGCGCCCGATGAGCCGCTCGATCCGCTACTGATGGGCGAGTGGATCCTGTTCCCCGGTACCTCGATCAACACTTTCTACGTCGCGGGCATCCGCTGCGTGCTGCTGTCGATCGTCGTCCCCGGCGCCGAGGTCGGCACGTCCACCACCACGCAGACTTTTCTCGCGGAACGCGCCCCCGATGACGCAGCACGGACCGCGATGCGCGAGCTGACGGCTTTCCTCGCCCATGTCGTGGGTGACGAGGACCTGCCCACCTCTGCCTTCCAGCAGAAGGTAATGGGAACGGACCTCCTCGGCGACGTGCGCTTCGGGCGCAACGAACACGGCTTGCAGCACTTCCACACCTGGCTAGACCGGGTGATCGCGGCGGACGACGCTGCGTTGATGGATCTGTTATGCCAGCCGTGATCGACCACGATGCCCGCCGCACCGCCCTTGCCGAAATCGCCGCCGACCTCGTCGCGACCGGCGGCGCGGAAGCGGCGACGGTGCGCGCGGTGGCTGCAGCGGCCGGGTTCAGCACCAAGGCGGTGACGCATTACTTCCCCGACAAGCGCGCCCTGATGCTGCTGACCTATCGCCACGCGGCCCTGACGTCGCAGGCGCGCACCAATGCCTCCCAACCCGAGGATCGCGGCGATCTTGCCGCGCTCTTTCACGCTCTCCTGCCCACCGACCGGCGGGTGGAGCGCGACTGGCGGGTATGGTTCTCGTTCTGGGGCCTTGCCATCGCCGATCCCGAATTCGCCGCCGAACAGCGCGAGCGCATGCGCGGTTTCGTGCTGCAGATCGAAGCCGTACTCGCAGCAGATCCTGCTTTCGCGCACCGCGCCGCTGCTGATCGTCCGGTCATCGCGGGCGCGCTCTTTGCCGCACTGGTCGGGATTGTCACCCAGGCGATCTTCGATCCTGAAAGCTGGCCACCCTGCCGACAGACCGAAGCCGTCGATGCGGCAATCGCACTCCACACTCATTAACGGAACCCATAGGAGCGAATGGCCCGGAGCGGACGATTGGCGTGCCTCCACATTGGCTGGCGGCCAGCACGGTCTTTAGGTTTGTATTGCAAAATAAGATACAATGATCTACTTGTTCGACCGAGGAGAACAGCCATGGCTCGATCGACTATGCGCAAGGATCATCCGCTTTCGATGCGGCTGCCTGAGGCAGATATCGCGATCATCGACCGCGCGGCCAGCTTGCGTGGCCGTTCACGCACGGAATTCATGCGCGATGCGGCGGTGCGTACTGCCGAGGAAGTGATCATGGAAAACACGGTCATTCGCATGTCGCCGGAAGGCTTCGCCGCCTTCGTCAATCTGCTGGACTGCCCTGCCAAGCCCGTGCTTGAAATGGTCGAGCTGCTGAAGCGGCCCGCGCCTTGGGAAACTAAGGCTGCTGCCGAATAACCAAACCAAGTGCCAATTTCCGCCCCCGAACCGCTGAATGAAGGGCACGATCTTTCGCAATTCGCTTGCGGTAAACCGTCGCTCGACAATTGGCTGCGGACCCGGGCGCTGTCGAACCAGAAAAAGGGGTTCACGGCAGTCATGGTGGTCCAGGCGGCTGGCAGCGTGGTGGGCTACTATGGCCTGGCACCGACCGCCGTTGTGCCAGTCAGGCTCCCGCGTTCGATCCGCACCGGGCAATCGCCCGACCCGCTTCCCTGCCTGTTGCTCGGTCAATTAGCGACCGATGTACAGTGGCGCGGGCGAGGCATTGGCACAGGCCTGCTCAAGCACGCTCTCCAACGCTGCGTCCAAGGCGCAACGCTGATCGGGGGCAGGGCACTGATCGTCAACGCTGTGGACGAGGAAGCTGCCGAGTTTTGGCAAAGGCGTGGTTTCCTGCCTTCGAAAGATGATCCGATGCTGCTGGCGCGTTCGATCCTGGACATCGCCGCGTCCATCGAGGTGAGCGCTGGCGAGAACTGAGGTCGTAGACTTCGGTCGGTGGAGTCCTTTTGAGGGCGGAGAGGGCTGCGAGTTCTGATGTTGCCGACCAAATGATCGCTTGCGGAATTCGACTCGTCTGGCCGCCAAAGCGGCTTATCGCAAAGGTCACAGCTGTGGGGGTATCGATGGGGGTATTCCGGGCATGTGTTTAATTTTATATATTAAAAACAATATTTTATTCTTCGAAAAACGATCCCTCCTCCGCTACCAACCTGTTGCACATGTCTGGCCAGACAACGATTAGTCTCGCCGGGCCGGGGTCAGCAGAACGGTGCAAGCCCGTTAAGCAGCTTTCGAACCAGGTCTGCCTGCCCGCTGGTGCCCGTCTTGGCGTAGATCCGCTTCGAGTAGTTGCGGGCCGTTTCCGTCGTGAGCCCCAGGCGCCTGCCTGCCTCCGCGATCGGTTCGCCCAGTGTGATCGCGTGGGCAAGCGCCGCCTCCCGCGCCGACAGCCCGTGGACCGCCGCGATCGTCCGGATGGCCGCTGCCGTGTTCTCGTAGCGGTCGAGGCGGAGCGTGCCGATCACGGCGGGGGCGGCATGCGGCCCGTCGAGTGCAAGATCTGCCTTGCGCAGCAGGACCCAGAGATCGCGGCGTTCGTCGAGAAGAAGTGCAGCAGTCGCTCCCTTCGGTGCGGTGCAAAGGGCTGCACATTGTGCTTCAAGCTGGCGGCCGATTTCCGGCAGCAACTGCAGCTTTCGGCCTGCAGTGCCGCCGGCGCCTGCCGAGATTGTCAGCAACCGTTCGGCTTCGCGATCTGCTGCCATCACATGGCCGGCGGCATCGAAGGCGAGCTGTCCCACCCCGATGCGCGCAAGCGCATCTTCAGCCAATGCTGTCTGCAAACGCTGAGCAACCAGCGCGCAGAAGGTGCGCAGCGCTGCAGCGAGATGCGGGGCGATCATGCTCATGGTCGAGACCGCCGATGCGCTGAAATCCTCGCGTTCGCGGGCCAGAACGAGCCATGCATCGGCTGCTCCAGGAGCAGCGATGCGGATCCATCTTCCGTAGCGAATGCCCATTTCCTCAAGCGCCGCGCGTTGGCGGGCCAGTTGCTCGGGCCGATCATAGTCGAGCATTTCGTCAAGGCTATAGACGCGCTCAGGACGCATGCGGCTGTGTGGATGCAGTCGCAGACTGTCGAGGCGCATCATGTCGAGTGGTGGTTCGTTGGCGGCACGGGGTGCCGTCACATGAAGTACGGTCGGGGCCTGATCTGCAGGCGCATTGGCGAGCACAATGACGAGAAATGCTCGGCGTGCGTAAGTCCGTGCAACAAGATTGCGCAAGAAGGCACCCCACGGCGGATTGTCGTGGATGCCGTCGATCAGCGGCAGAAACAGTTCTCTCTGATCAGCGGGAAGAAAACTCATATGTTTTGCTCCCACATGGGAGCTTTTTGGTCAATGGGCCGAGACGACACGAGGGGCGATGGGACCCGCCGGCGCGGGCCCATGTCTCATGACGCCAAGGCCCGGCGGGGCGGATTTCAGAAGCGTTGGCGGACATGACGCGTTTCGTCGGTCAGTCGTAGATCGGGCGCAGCTCGGTATCGAGGTAGTACCGGGTGAGCGCCATCGAGGCGAGCAGATCGGGCGACCCGTCGTATTCGATCGACATCCAGCCCTTGAACGCGTGCTTCTTGAGAAGGCGATAGAGGCCCTTGAAGTCGAGCTCGCCCTCGCCGGGTTCCCAGAACCAGCGGTGGCCGTCGTCGGCGATCTCGGGATCCTGCGCATAGCGCACGCTGTCGGGCTGGTTTGCCGAGGCGGTGTCCTTCAGGTGGAAGGTGCTGATGCGGTCGTGATAGTCCTCGTAGAAGGTCAGCAGGTCTTCGCCGAGGATCGAGATCTGCGCGGTATCGATGCAGTAGTGGACGAGATCCGGGTCGGTCGATTCAATGAGCTCGCGGTGGTTGGGCAGATTGATCGCGCAGAAGAACTCGTTGTGGAGGCCGATCTTCACGCCGTGATCGGTGGCATAGCGGCCAATCTCGTTCATCACCTTGGCGCAGTGCTGCACTTCCTCGCGGCTGAGCGGGCCGGTGCCGTAGTAGTTCTGCGTCGGGCAGGTGTTCATGTAGGTCCCGCCGAACCGGACGATGGTATCCACCGCCTCGCGCCCCGAACGCACAGCCTCATCGAAATGATCGGCCGCGTGCGAGGCGTGGGCGCCGTGGAACATGCCGATGACTTCGACGCCGCGCTCCCGCGCGAAGGCGGTGAAGGCTTCGGGCGAGCCGAACAGGGGGAGGATATCGGCAAGGTCCCACGGCGCGATCTCGATCCCCTCGAAACCGAGCGCGGACTGGTATTTCAGGATGCGGTCCCAGTCCGAATAGTAGGCCGTATTGGTCCGGTCCTCGTAGTAGAATTCGCGGAAGTTGCGGATCTGCCTGTAGGGAATCGACTTCCAGTGGCACATGTTGGCGTAGCGGATGTTGGGCATGGTCAGGGTTCCGTCCGGCTCAATTCAGAATTTGGTTCAGCAGCGCGCGGGTGCGCAGCAGGGCGCGGAAGGGATCGCGCGTCTGGCGGGCGCTGACGGTCACGGGGCCGGCATAGCCAAGCTGCGTCAGCAGGGCGGCGATTCCGGCAAGATCGACCGAACCGGTGCCCGGATCGCGGAAGACCTGCGTGGCGCGCGTTTCGGGAAACTCGGGGTTGGGCGACTTCCAGATGTCCTGCGTGTCGACGAAACTGGTGTCGGTGAGATGGACGCAGCCGATCCGGGCGATGTGGGCGGTGAGGAATTCTTCGGGCGAAAGACCGGCGACGTGCAGGTGGGCGAGGTCGCAATCGAGCTTCATGCTCTCCGGCAGCGCATCCAGCAGCGCCAGGATGCGCTCCCCGCGGAACAGGCTCCAGTATTCATGGCGCAGCACGAGCGTGACGCCGAGATCCTGCGCCTTCGCGGCAAGACCGGTGAGCAGGTCCACCGTGCGCTGCGTGAAGGCGTCGAGCTTTGCGTCCAGATCGGGGTGATGGTGCGCGGCGCGGCCATGATAGGGGGAAGGGCTGATCGCGAGGTAATCGGCGCCCAGATCGGCCGCGTGCGCCAGTGCTTCACCGGCGAAGTGGCCTGAAGCCCCGAAGAAGAAATCGAGACTGTCATTGCGCATGAACAGGTTGGGATCGAAGGTCACGCCGGTGACACGGTCGATCCCGTTTGCGGCCAGATGCGCGCGGTACTGCGCGGCGCTGCCATACTTCGTGTTGATGCAATAGCGGTTCATGGGCACCCCGCTTCGCCCGCCGAACTGCCAGACGAGCTCGTAGGGGATCTCGATCGCCCGGAAGCCGGACGCGGCTAGGAGCGGGTAGAGCTCCTCCCAGAAGTACTTGCTTTCAAAGCGGTTGCGGTTCGGTTCCTGATAATGGCGGTTGATCAGATCGAGGCTGATCGCGATCGTTTCGGCGTTCATTGCGAAAGTCCGTTCGTGGGTCTGCCGCGCTGCCGGCAAGGTAGCAGACGCTGTTCTCGGCGGGGCGCGCCGCGCCGTTGCGGTTCAGTTGCCGAGCGTTCGCTGGGTAAGAGCGAGGGACTGGTCCATCGGCAGGGTCGGGAAATACTCCAGCCCGATTGCGCCCTGATACCCGAGGTCCCGCAGGGTCTGCACGGTCTTCGCCCAATCGACGCTGCCCGTGCCCGGCTCGTGGCGGTCGTCCATGTCGGCGACCTGAACGTGGGCGACCAGATGGATGCGCCCGGCCAGCACATCGGCGATGTCTTCGCCCATGCAGGCGCTGTGCCACACATCGTAGAGCAGGCGCAGGTTGGGGCTGCCCACCGCCTCGATCAGATCGAGGCCCAGCTTGGTGCTGACGAGGTACATCGCCGCGAACAACCGCGTGTTGAGCGGTTCAAGCAGCAGCGTGACGCTGGCTTCCTCGGCAAGATCGGCCGCCTCGCGCAGCGCGCTCACGGCATTGGCGAAGTGCTCCTCCTCGCTCATGCCCTCGACGCGGAAACCCGAGGCGACAATCAGGTCGGGCTTGCCGAGGCACGCCGTCGCCGCGATCGTTTCCCGCACGGCATTGACCATGTCCGCGCGCTCGGCGGGATCGACGATGGACCGGCGCGGATCGACGCACAGACCGGTCAGGCGCATCCCCGTCTCGTCCAGCGCCTCGGCCAGCGCCGCCACGGGCTTGTCGCGCCAGAGATGGAATTCGGCGAGCGCGAACCCGGCTGCCTTGGCCGCGCGAAGGCGTGCGTCGAGCTCGCCCGCTTCGGTGAATTGCCATTCGATACAGGATGATAACTGGTACGCCGCAGACATAGGAACCCTTTCCCATTCTACGGCCCCGCCGCGCCTCAGCGCTCGTTTGCCTGGCGGGCTCTGCTCCCGCTATTTTGTGCGCGCTGCATCGCGCAGCTGCGGCCAAAAATCAAGCAGCCTGTCAGCTTGCGCCACGTGCGGTCATGCCGAACGGATCTTCCGCGCCGCGAAGAAGACCATGGGGCCCCCATGCGACCCGCGTTGCCGCGACGCCGACGGGCCGGCACGCTGCGAACCCGCCAGCGGAGATGGACTCACCCGCGACGGATTTCGACCAACTCCACTCCCGGTACCGGCAGGCTGCTCTGGATGGTCACCGAGACACCGCAACCATCCCGCGAATCGACGAGTTCTCCGCGGTGATCGCGGTCTGCGCGGTACCGGATCATTTTGTGCGGACCATCGCCCCACGGCAGATCGCCAACCTGGAGCGTATAGCCGGTATTCCCGGCGCTCCTTGCGTGAACGCGCCGCGACGGAACGTTCAAGGACATATCTGTCCGCAGCGAGCCGATGGGTACCTGGAACTCGAAGACATCGCGGTCACGAGCCGTGAGGTAGCTGTCCGGGATCGCGTAGTTGGCAATCAGGATGCGAATGGCATCGTGATCCGCGGTGCGACCGGCCAGCACGGCGAAACCGTTCTCGTCTCCGCCCGTTGCGGTGAGCCGCTCTGCCGTGGCCAAGGTCTGTCCGATCAGGCGGAACGCTCCCGTCCTTGCGTTCTCACCGCCGTCCTTCTCAAAGATCCCGGCAGGATCGGTGAAGTTGTAGTGGAAATCGGCGCCGGTATCGGCGCGGAAGAAGATCGCCTGATCGACCTCTGCATCCTGCATGTAGATGGCCGCCGCGGCCATGAAGGCGGCATTGTCGGCATCCTCGAACTTCGCCGTCGGAATGCCGGTCATGCTCCAGTACGACAGAAGGCTCCTCGTGCCGCTGAAGCCGTGCTTTTCGAGGACCCTGCGGACCTCGGCGGCAACCCTCCGGAAGTCGAGCGGATCGCGCGAGTTGTCCGCGTACCACATCCACGACAGGAAATCCAAAGGCAGCGCCTGCTGCCTGATGAAGTCCAGCAATCCTTCGCGGAACGGGCCTTCATTGAGCGGAAAGGCAATGCAAGGGCCGCCGAACTTCAGGCCGGGGCTGACGCGCTTCACAGCCCGGGCGGCAGCGGCATACATCTGATAGAACTGATCGGGTGTGCCGGAGAAGTGCAGGGTGCCGAAGTCGGGCTGATCGCCGAACTCCCAGTGCGAGACGGCACCCTCGAAACCGTTGCCCCAGCCGCAGACATAGTGGCGCACGATATGCTCGACGACGACTTCGTACTTCGCCAGATCGTTCACCGGCTGCTTGTTCGCCGGGATCTCGCTGGCAATCGTGAACAGGATGTCCGCGCCAAGCGAGCGCACGTGCCTGACCCATGCGTCCGTCCCCGCGAAATTGTAGTTCGCCGGATCGGCGGGATCCGCCGACCAGTCGGGGAACAGGCTGCTGGGGTTGTCGACCGTGTCCAGCCTGGAAACCCAATCGTAAGACCGGACCAGCGTCACGTTCGCGGCCTTCCACACGTGCAGAATGTCGGGAACGGTGTCTGCGCCGGCGGCCGGTGCGGGAATGCCGGTCGTACCGTGGAGCTTCCGCATCTCGCCGATCGACGCGCTGGCGTTGACGGACAGCTGCGCGCGAGAGGTCTCACTCATCAGTATTCACTTTCCAGAATGCGGCTGACGTAGTCGATGGCGGCTGGCTCCTCATTCACGAGGTGCGCAAGACGGCGCTCGAGAGCTTCCGGCGTCGCGGAATCGAATTCCTCGTGCATCATCTGCAGCGAGATATCCCAGATGGTTTTCACGCGCGGATAGCGCCTGGCCATGAACCGGGTCTGCACGTCGTAGAGAGTGTCGCCCGTCTGGAGGAGCTTGGCAAAGACCACGCCGTCTTCGATGGCCATCGCCGCCCCCGATCCAAGATAGGGCGTCATGGCGTGCGCGGCATCGCCCATGATCATGACCCGCCCACGGTACCACGGATTGGGCACCATGACCGTATCGAGCGGTGTGTAGGCGACGTTGGGGGCCGTGCGCAGCGAGTCGATCGCCTCCGCCATGAAGGTGGAATCGCCCATCATCTCCCGCGCGCGTTGATGCATGATCTGCGCGAAGGCGGCGGGATCGTGGCGGGGGCGGCCCGGCTCGAAATGCGTGACGATCACATACATCATGCCGCCGACCAGCGGCACGAACCCTACTTTCCCGCCGAAGCCATGGCAGAACACCGCGCCCTTGAGCGTGTCCGGCGCGCGTACCGGTGCGCGCCAGGCAACACCGCCGCTGCGGACGGGCACGTACTTCTCGCCGAACAGGTATCCCCGGATCTGCGAGTTGATCCCGTCGAAGCCGATCACGAGATCATACCGGCGCGATGATCCATCGCTCAGCCCCACCGTTACCCCGGTTGCGTCCTGCTGGATGTCGACCGCCGTGGTCGCCATCATGATCGTGCACCCCGCCTCGAGGGCGCGGGCACTGGCCATCTCGAGGAAACCGAGGCGCGGCAGCTGGACGTTGTTGGGCATGCCGTCGAACTTGCGGCCGTAGGGAATGTCGACGACATGGCGTCCGTTGCGGTCGTAATAGGACAGCGGGGGCGTCGGGAACCCGATCGCGAGCGTCTGTTCGAGAAGGCCGATCTCGCGCAGGGCGCGAAGGCCGTTGGTCCGCAGGCCCCATCCCACGCCGGGCACGGAGTTGTCCGGCTTGATGTCGATGATATCGACCTCGACACCGATCTGGGCAAGCGCGATCGCGGCACAAAGACCGCCGATGCCAGCGCCGACAATGAGGATCTTGCCAGGTTTGAACATTCGGGCCCTCTCGAGAACGTCGCTGCAATGCAACCGTGTCAGTCGCCACTGCTTGATCACTGTGATATATCACCATTGCAGGGGAGCCATGCCCGGTCAAGGGATTCGGACTTGCCATGGCAACTCGGCGAAGGCACAGGTCGCCGCGGCACGACGCCGGAGTGGAGTTCGTTGATGGCCGTTTGCGATGCCCGCAAGCAGACGCTTGCCGATCAGGTCTATGAGCTTCTCCGGCAGCGCATCGTGTCGCTGAAAATGCCGCCCCGCATGCGTTTCACCGAGCGCGAGATATCCGAAGAGATCGGCTTCGGGGCGATGCCCGTGCGCGAGGCCCTGGATCGGCTCAACCACGATGGTCTTGTCGAAACGATCCCCCGTCGCGGCTACCGCGTTTCCGCGCTTACCTTGAAGTCAGTGGATGATTTTTTCACAGTCTGGAGCGTGGTTTCGCCGCTCATCATCCAGCTCGCGCGGGAGCGGCTGACGCCTGAGCAAATCGAACGTCTGGACGCCATCCATCGCGAGCATGCGCGCGAGGTCAGGAAGGCGAAACTCAATCCCGAAAACTGGATACGGATCTCGCGAAAGCGCTTTGACCTGCTGGCAGAGGCCACGCGCAATCCGCACCTGCAGACGATCTACCGAAATCTCTCTGCGGAGATGGACCGGATCTTCTACTCCATCAGCCATCACCGGGATGATATTCGCGCGATCTTCGAACTCGCCACGCAGTTCGACACCGCGATCCCGTCGGTCGATGACGCGGGCGAGTTCCTCAAGATCAGCCGCGAGAAGATCGCCGAGGTGATCATCGAGAAAGGCTTCGATTACACGCAGGGCAGCTAGCCGCCTGCCGATGACCGGCCATGCATCGTTCGCTGTCGGTTTCGTGATATATCAAGATGACACCCGTTCCCGATTGCAGTAGAGGTTCGCCGACAGGTTGGGAGGATCGGAGAGGCTCGTGACAGGCTTGCAGAATGGGAAACGCGCCCGGGCAGGTGTCGCGCAGGGCCTCACGGTCGTGATCGCGGGATTCCTGCCGATGATCGCCATCGTCTCGATGTTTCCCGCCGTGCCGTCGATCATCGACCATTTCCATGATGACCCGACGGCTGGCTGGAAAGTGCCATGGATGGTCACCGCGCCTGGCCTCGCGATTGCGGTGATATCCCCTTTTGCGGGTGCCCTGATCGACCGCTTCGGGCGCCGCGCCTTCGTCGTCTGGTCCACTTTGCTCTACGCCATTGCGGGGACCGCGCCGTTCTTTCTCGCCAGTCTGAATGCCATGTTCCTGTCCCGCATCGCGCTCGGCATCGCGGAAGCCGCCATTCTCACCACCGTGAACACCCTGATTGCCGACTATTGGGACGAACAGGGACGGAGGCACTGGCTCAGCATTCAGGGTATTGCCGGCCCGTTCCTCGGCAGCGCGCTGATCCTTGGTTCCGGTTATCTCACGGCCATGCAGTGGAACGGCGTGTTCCTCATCTACCTGTCCGCGTTTCCGATCTTCTTCGCCATGTTTGCGTTCGTATTCGAGCCGGAAGTTCCCGCCTCCCACGTGGCGGCCGAAGATGGTTTGCATGGCCAGTCGCCATTCCCCGTCCGGCAGATCGCGCTGATCGGCGGGGTGACTTTGCTCTGCTCGGTCATCTACTACGTCTATGCCGTGAATGGCGGCCTCGCGTTCCGCGAGGTCGGCGTGGAATCGTCGGACGAGCTCGGCCGGATCACCTTCTTGCCGAGCCTTGGCGTTTCCCTCGGCGCCGGCATCTTCTGGCTCGTCGCCAAGCGCCGTTCGGAAGTCGCATTCGCGCTCCTGCTGGCGCTGGTGGGCGGGGGCCTATGGTTGATCGGCGTCGCTCCGGACTGGAAGTGGATGGCTGCGGGCGTGGTTTTCCAGCAGACCGGTGTCGGCATGATGATCCCGACACTGATCACCTGGGCGCAGCGCGACCTGCCGGTTCAGCATCGCGGACGCGGCATGGGTGTCTGGACAGGCTGCTTCTTTCTCGGCCAGTTCTTGAGCCCGCCGCTCGTGACCTTGGGACAAACCGCAATCGGCAGCATGCAAGGCACGTTTGCGGCTGCCGGCATGGCGGCACTGGTGGGCGTGCCGATCGCTTTGTGGTTATTGTTCCTGCCCGGCAGATCGGCGACCCCTGATATCGTTGCGCGCTAGGCGACCTGTCCGCGTGAACCTTGCAGGCCGAGCCAGTGTGCCACCGCAGGCAGGCGGCGCAGCAAGGCGAACTCGGCCGCCAGCATCAGCACCATGGAGATCGCCAGCAGCGGCAGGAGTGCGGCAAGGACAAGGATGATCACGACTACGCCGCCCATCCGCGGCGGCACGCTGGCAAGGGGCGGTGCGCCCAGTCGGTCTGCCGGTTTGCGCCGCCGCCAGAGGACGAAGCCCGTCACCGACATCGTGACGAGCATCAGCGCCGTCGCCACGCCGATCAGCTGGTTGAGGAGGCCGAAGAGCTGGCCTTCGTGCCAGGCCACGCCATAGCCGACCACGCGGTCGATCACGTGCTTGTCGGCAAAGGCTTCGCGGGAGGTCTCGCGGCCGGTCATCGGATCGAACGTCAGAGACACGCGCAAGGGCCGGTTCTGCGTATCGGAGCGGACCGACCAGGCGCTGCTCCGCTTGCCTCCGAACGGCTGGGCGCCGCCGGGAGGCGTGACGATGACCGGGAAGGGCAGGTGCCGGCTTTTCGCTTCGGCCACGATTTCGCTGAGCGAGACGCCGGACATGGCCGGCCCCGCCATGAGGGTGCCATCAGGCATGCGATGCATGCCGTGCGGCATCGCGCCTGCCATGGCGCCGGTCATCGCCGCCATCGCGCCGTGATCGTGCTCGGCGTGCTCGTCCGCAGCCGCAGGGGCGCCGCCGATCGTCCAGTCCTGCCGACCCTTGACCCACCCGAACTCGGTGCGCACGGCCTTGAACGCACTGCCCCAGACATCGGCCCAGGGCAGGCCGGTGACCAGCAGCACCATCGCGAGCCCTGAGACCCAGAAGCCTGTGACGGCGTGAAGATCCCGCCACAACACCTTGCGTCCACCGCCCAGCCGTGGCCATACGACCCCGGCGAGGCCCCGCCCGGCGGGCCACCAGAGGTAGAGCCCGCTCAGGATCATCACGATGGCCCAACTCGCGGCGAGCTCGACGATCCAGCTGCCCCGCTTGCCGATCAGCAGCTGGCCGTGGATGTCATGCACCACTTGCATGATCCGCCATTCCGGATCGAGCGTGCCGACGACATGGCCATCGGGCGCGACGAACACATCGCGCATGGCATGGCCCGGGAGGGTGATGTGGACGAGGGCGGCATCGCGCTCCGCCCGCGGCAGGCGGTAGGAATGGAAGCGGCTGCCGGGGAAGGCGGCAAGCGCGGCTTTGACCTGCTGATCGGCCGAGACCGTGGTGGCCGCCGGGAGGCCGCGCCAGGCGCGTTCCTCCCAGGCATCGACTTGCGGCTTGAACAGATAGGCCGCGCCGGTGAGGGCAAGGATCACGACCATCGGCATGACGAACAGCCCGGCATAGAAATGCCAGCGCCAGATGGTGCGGTAGAGTGCTGTGCGGTCCATGGTCAGAGCCTCCAGCCCGCTTCGATCAGGAACGTGCGCTGGGGATAGGGATGGAACACCCAGGCGCGATCGTTGTTGAGATTGTCGACGCCAGCGGACAGGCGCAGCTTCTCGGCGACCTGCCAGTTGAGCCGCAGATCGAGCGCGAAGAGTTCGGAGGTGAAGCCGAAGGTATCGCCGCGCTGGAGGCCGAAAAGATCGGTGTTGGGCCGGCTGGCATAGCGCAGGCCAAGCGATCCCTGCAGCTTCGGGGTCAGGTCGTAGCGAAGGTTCGCGTTGATCCGCCACTTGGGAATGCGGGGGAACTGCACCCCTTCCGCAGCAGGAGCGGACGGATTGCGCAGCGTCTTGCTGTCGATGTAGGCCGCGTTGAGATCGATGTTCATGCCCTCCACCGGCCAGTTTCGCGTCTCGGCGATCCCCTCGAAGCCGAACTGGCGGGTGAGATCGATGTTCTTGAACGTCGAGGTCGTGATCCCGTTCTGGTTGAAGCCCACGAACGAGAAGATCGTGTCGTTCACCCGCTGGAAGAAGGCGGAGCCTGTCAGCTTCATCCAGCCGAAATCATGCGCGACGACGAGATTGGCATCCTTGCTCCGCTCGGGCTTCAGCCCCGGATCGAAGCTGTTGGGGTTGAAAGTGCCATCGCCGTTGAGGCTGCCCTGGAACAGTTCGCCGACGGTGGGATAGCGCGTCGCCATCGCAAGGCTCAGCTGAACGCTGGTGTGTGCGCCCACGGCATATTCGAACGAAAGGCTGCCGTTGACAGAGTCATTGCTGCGCGGCGCATAGGTGTTGGCGACCGGCTGGCCCGCCAGCGCGCCAGTGCCGAGCCGCGCCAGCCCGCCATCATAGGCACGCCAGTTGTCATAGCGTGCGCCGACGGTGACCGTCAGCGCAGCGAGGAACACCTGCGCTTCGCCCCAGGCCGAGAGCTGCCGGGTCTTGCCGAAGGTGCGGCTGGCGAAGGTCTTGCCTGCCGCGCTCGTCCAGTCGGCCAGATTGCTGCGGGTCTGATCGGTGCGATAGGCATTGGCGGTGAGCCCCAGCGCAAAGGCCCGGCGCGCCGTCTTGTTCTCGAGCGCAAGATCCCCGGTCCATCAGCCGGTCGGCCCCTGCGCGGCGAGGGTGCCGGCGCCATTGGACTTGCCCGCCAGATAGCCGTTCGAGGTGAAGGTATCGGTGCGCGGGATCTCATAGGTCGAAACGGCGAGCCGCGCGGTGGTGTTGCCCGCTATCTCGGCCGCCAGCTTGAGCCCCGCGAGGTACTCGTCGCGCACCGTCCGCGACCAGTTGGCGCCGGAGGCGGTGTAGCTTTGCGCGCCGATGCGCACGCGCCCTTCGCATACGGTGTTGCCGTCTGCATCGCGCAAGTAGCAATCGGGCGCGGTCTGGCTGTCCTCGTTGCGCCAGTAGGCGAAGAGGAACTGGCCGGTTACGCTGCCGTTGTCATAGCCGATCTTGAGCTTGGCCTGCTCCTGCGTGATGCGGGCAGGGGACTGCGCGGCGAAATAGGGATTGGTTGCCGTGCCCGGCGCGCCGGGAATGCCGGTTCCGGCCGCGGCGGCGCGGACATGCTCGGGATCGACGATGGCGCCGGTGACGACCGTGCCGCCGCCGCCCGCCACCGGGTTCAGGCCGAGGAAGGTCATCGGCTGGCCGGTATTGCGGAAGAAGCGGCCGGTCAGGCGCAGCGACCACGGTCCATCCTTCTGCTTCAGGCCGATTCCCGCTTCTGCCGAGAAGCCACGGAAATCATCGCGCGTGCCGAACTGGCGATAGGGCTGGACGAAGCCCTGCAGCGTCGCGAAGGCCTCGGTCCGGTCGGGATCGCGGGTGGTGATGTTGACGATCCCGCCCATCGAGTTGCCGATGTAGCGCGACGAGTACGGGCCATAGACAATATCGAACTGGCTGACTTCACCGGGGCCGACCACGCCCCACTTGGGCGCGAAACCGAAGCTGTTGCCGAGGAAGTTCGAGACAACGAAGCCATCGACCATGACCAGCGTGCGTGCGCTCTGGGTCGAATGCGTGCCGCGAAAGCCCGGTACGCCGTTGCTGTCGCCAGAGTAGCGCTTGCGCACGAAGAAATCGGGCGCGTACTTCATCAGGTCTTCGGTGTTGAAGGCGTTGACGGCCTTGAACTGCTCCGCGCCAAGGCTGACCGCGAGCCCACGCGGCGCGATCTCGATCGGCGCATCGCGCTGGCCGACCACGAGGATGGAGTTTTCCGCAGCCTCTGCATCGGGCGCGACCGAGTCTTGCGCCCATGCGGGCGCGGCAAGGCTCAGCGCGAGGCCGAGCGCAAACAAGGATGATTTCACGAGCTGTATCCACTTGCCCGGCACGCGCGGGCGCGCATGCGGGTGATCTGTCAGGAAGCCTCACGCACGGTGAGGCCGTTCAGTCTGTCAGATCAGCGCGGGTGGTCCGCGCAATGGTGGGCGGGCGTGGGTGAAACCTGCCAGCACGGGAATGCGCACCGGCGCAAATCCGAGCAGGAGCAGGAATGCAATCGCCAGCGCTACGAACACCGGAAGCTGCGCATCGAGCGAAGCGAAGGACAGCGACGCGTAAGGGCAGGATTCGGCGGCTTTCGCGTGGCCTTCCGACTTTCCGGGAAGCGTGATCTGCTTCGCCATGCGCTCACCGCTGGCGTCACCGCAGACGAGGATCGTGAGGGACTGGCCCTGGCTTCCCACCATATAGCCAGCAGGCACGACGGCCTTGATCACGAGCGCCACCATGACCAGCAGCAAGGCCAGCCGGAAATGATCGTGAATGTATGCGCGCCAACGCCCCATGCGCGCCCCCTACACAATGAGCACCGGTCTGTCATCATCCTGCGCCAGCAAGCGTGACACGGATCACGCACGCCAGTAGGATAAGCTCATCGTGGACAGCCGCATTCGGTCAGCCTTGGCGAAAGCCCACCCGGCACTCTTCGCGGCGGTCGCCGGCATGGCCGGTTTTTCCGCTTATTTCGCGATGTACGCCTTTCGCAAGCCGTTCACCGCGGCGACGTTCGACGACGTGCCCGGCTGGCACCTCGCGTTGAACTACAAGATCGCGCTGATCGTCGCGCAAGTGGCTGGCTATGCGCTTTCGAAGTTCATCGGCATCAAGGTGATCTCTGAAATCCACCCACGCTATCGGGCGGCGGCGATCCTCGGGTTGATAGCGGTTTCGTGGCTGGCGCTTGTCGGCTTCGCGCTGATCCCGGCGCCGTGGAACGTGGCGATGCTGTTCCTGAACGGCGTGCCGCTGGGGATGATCTGGGGGCTGGTCTACGGCTTCATGGAAGGACGACGGGTTTCCGAACTGCTCGCGTCGATGATGTGCGCAAGTTTCATCGTCTCGTCGGGGGTGGTGAAATCGGTCGGCACCTGGCTGATGGGTGACTGGCACGTGGACCGCTTCTGGATGCCGGCAACCACCGGCGTGCTGTTCATGCCGCTGCTGCTGATCTCGGTGCTGATCCTGAACCAGTTGCCGCCGCCGAACGCGCGCGACGAGGCCGAGCGGGTCAGGCGCGCGCCGATGGCGAGTGCCGAGCGGAAGAGCTTCCTGCGCGCTTATGCGCCGGGCCTGATCGCGATCGTTTTCGCTTATGTCATGCTGACCGCCTTTCGCGATTTCCGGGACAACTTCGCGGCCGAGATCTGGACCGCGCTCGGCTATGGCGGTGACCCGGCCGTGTTCTCGGAAAGCGAGATACCCGTAGCCGTGATCGCGCTGGTCTGCATGGCCGCCGTCATCATCGTGCGCGACAATCGCCGCGCGCTCATGGTCATTCACGGGATGGTTGCGGCGGGTTTTGCGCTGCTCGGGCTGTCGACGCTGGCGTACCAGATGCACCTCATTTCGCCGCTGGTCTGGATGATCCTGACCGGATCGGGGCTCTATATCGCCTACAATCCCATCAACGCGGTGTTGTTCGACCGGCTGGTCGCGGCAAGCGGGCGCATCGCGAATGCGGGTTTCCTGATCTATGTGGCAGACTCGGTCGGCTATCTGGGCAGCGTGGTGCTGCTGCTGTGGCGCAATTTCGGGCAGTCCTCACTCGACTGGCTGCCGTTTTTCATACGCGGAGCCTATGTCACGAGCATTGCCGGAACCGCCGCGACGATCCTGGCCGCCCTTTATTTCTATCGCCGATCTGCGCAGGCTGGGACCGGCGCCGAAGCGGTCATGACGCGGCCGAGCCTGTCCGGGGCTGCGGTTCCCGATGCAAGTGCGTGACAAGGATTGCCCATTGAATACCGCGATCACCGCATCACCCCCCACGTTGATCGACAACGGCGCCGCGCTGCTGGTCGAACTTGGCGGAACGCCGCGGCGCTTCCATGCGATCTGGCTGCGTGACAATGCGCAGGACCCGGCGACGCGCAGCCCGGGCAATGGGCAGCGCCTGATCACGCTGCGCGACATTCCGGAGGACACCCGGATCGCCGCGGCAGACTGGTCGGACGGGCGTCTGGAAGTGCGCTTCGAACCCGAGGGCAAGACGGTGGCTTTCGAAGCCGATTGGCTTGCAGCGCACAGCTACGACCGGCAGGAGACGCGCGGCGCCGGCTGGACCGATGATGGCATCACACGCTGGGACGCCGGGCTCTCGGGCACGGTATTGGCGGCTGATTATGGCGAGGTGTGCGCCAATCCGGCGGCGCGGCTTGACTGGCTGCGGACGATCAGACGGTATGGTTTCGCCCGGCTCTCCGGCCTGCCGACCACCGACGGTATTCCGGCAGAGATCGCCGCGCTGTTCGGCCATGTCCGCGAGACCAATTACGGGCGGGTGTTCGACGTCCGCGCCAAAGTCGATCCTAACAACCTTGCCGATACCAACCTCGGGCTGCAGGCGCACACCGACAATCCCTATCGCGATCCCGCGCCGGGGCTGCAGATCCTCGCGTGCCTGCGCAACGACGTCGAGGGGGGGGAATCGATCGTGGTCGACGGGTTCGAAGTCGTGGCCCGGCTCAAGGCCGAGACGCCCGATGGCTTCGCACTCCTTGCGGGGCACAGCGCAAGGTTCGAATATGCCGGAACGCGCGACGTCCGGCTGCGCGCGAAGAAGCCGCTCATCGAGCTTGGTCCGGACGGCGAACTGCTCGCGGTGCGTTTCAACAACCGCTCCGCCGCACCCTTCACCGACGTGCCGTATGAGGCGATGGCTGGCTATTACCGTGCCTATCGCCGCATGGCCGAACTGATCGACGATCCGGCGCTTGCCGTGCGGTTCAGGCTTGCCCCCGGCGAGGCCTTTGTCGTGGACAATCTGCGCGTGCTCCATGCCCGCAGCGCGATCACCAGCAGCGGCAGCCGCCATCTCCAGGGCTGCTATGCCGACAAGGACGGACTGCTTTCCGCCATCGCCGTGCTCGAGGCACGGAGTGCGACGGCATGAGCGCCGCTGCGGAGGGGGCAGACGGCATCGTCGCCAGGATCGCCGATATCTTCGCGCGCCGCGGGGCGGAGGCCTATCTGGGCGAGGCGGTCACCATGGCCGAGCATATGCTGCAGACGGCGACGCTGGCCCACGCGTCGGGTGCGCCGGATACGTTGGTCGCGGCGGCGCTTCTGCACGATATTGGCCACTTCACCAGCGAGTTCGGCACGTACTCCCCCGACGACACGTTCGACCGGCACCACGAGGATGCCGGCGCTGCCGTGCTGACCGGCCATTTCCCGCCTTGCGTCGTCGAAGCCGTGCGGCTGCATGTCGCGGCGAAGCGCTATCTCTGCGCGGTCGAGCAATCCTATCATGATGGCCTTTCGGTTGCGTCGAAGCACAGCCTTGCCCTGCAAGGCGGTCCGATGAGCCCGGACGAAGTCGCCGATTTCCGACTCCGGCCGTACTACAGCGATGCGGTGCAGATCCGGCGATGGGACGATGCGGGCAAGGTGGCGGGGCTGCGCACGATGTCGTTCGAGCAGTTCCGGCCGATACTGGCGCGGGCCGCTCTTCAGGACTAATCGGCCGATCCCCGTAGCCCTTAACGGACTCGCGCCCTGTCAGCTTGGTGAAGGTATGCTAACCATATCCGGTTAGGGCGATGGCGGTATTTGCACGGGGCCGTGGGGGATCATGACTGAAACGCCGGAACAGACCGGGGCAGGTGCCAACGAAGCGGCTGCCGGCGTGCCTTCGGCACCGTCGGCGAAGAGCGGGCTGGTGCGGTTTGCGATCGGTTCGGCGGCTATCGCGTTCATCCTCTCGCTGACGTTCCGGCCCTTCAGCAATGTGTCCGCATTCCTGCTCCACCGGCAGGATCGCTGGCTGCTGCTGGTGGCGGCCATGCTTGTGCTGCTGGCCTGCATCCGGCCAGCACGACGCATCGCCTTGCCGGCGGTGCAGCGCGGCACGTGGCTGGCGAGCGCGCTGGTGCTGCTGGTGGCGGCGAGTGCCGGGCATTTCCTGTTGCTCAGTGGCTATGACCTCAGCCGCGACGAGCAGATGGCGACGTTCGATGCCGCCGTGTTTGGAGGTGGCCATCTGGTTGCACCGCTGCCCCCGTTCTGGCGCGGTCATGCCGATGTGCTCAACACGCTGTTCATGTATCCCGCCCAGCCGCGCGGGGCGTGGATATCCTCCTATCTTCCGCTCAACGCCGGGCTGAGGGCGCTGTTCGGCCTGATCGGGGCGCCATGGCTCGTAGGCCCGCTGATGGTGGCGCTGGGGGCTGTCGCTCTGTACGGCTGTGTCAGGCGGCTCTGGCCCGATGACCGCGAGGCCGGGTTTGTCGCGCTGGTGCTCTATGCGGGCTCGGCGCAAGTGCTGTTTGCCGGGATGACGAGCTATGCGATGCCCGGCCATCTCGCGCTCAATCTGTGCTGGTTGTGGCTGTTCCTGCGCCGCGAAACCCGGTCGGACCTTGCGGCACTGGCGGTCGGGTTCGTTGCGACCGGGCTGCACCAGCCCTTGATGCACCCGATGTTCGTGGGGCCGTTCATCCTGTTGCTGCTGGCACAGCGGCACTGGCGGCGGGCGGCGCTTTACATCGCGGGCTATGTGGTGATCGGGGCGTTCTGGCTGTGGTGGCCGACGTTCATTTCCTCGCTGGTGCAAGTCAGCGCGCAGGCCCCGCGTCCGGAAGGGACCGATTATGGCACGCGCCTGATGGGCATCCTGCGTGATCGGGACCCGATGGGCATGCCCAACATGGTCGCCAATGGACTGCGCTTCATTGCGTGGCAGCATCTGCTGCTGGTGCCGCTCCTTCTGGCGGGGGCGCGGCGCTATCGCAGCGATCCGATGATCGCGGCGCTGGCCGGGGGGATGGTGGTAACAACCCTCGTGATGGCCATCCTGCTGCCCTATCAGGGGCACGGCTTCGGCTATCGCTATCTGCACGGCCTGATCGGCAATGGCGTGCTGCTCGCGATCTTTGGCTGGAAGACGCTAGGTAGTGAAACCGGGCAATGGCGCACGCTGCTGCTGCGCACGACGGTGGCGGGCGTGCTGGTGATCCTGCCGCTGCAGGCCGTGATGGCGCATCAATTCTACGCGGCTTCAGCACAGGTTTCCGCAAGACTAGCCACCATCAATGCCGATTATGTGGTGCTTGGGCGCAAAGATACTGCGACGGCGGTCGACCTCGTTCACAATCCGCCGGACCTGAAAGTCAGGCCAGTTCGGCTGCTGCGCGATGAATTGAACCAGGGCGCGATTGCCGCGATCTGTGCCGGCCATCCGTCAGTCGTGCTGATTGGCGATGCGACGATTGCACCGCTGGCGCACTATTATGCGTTCGGCGAGCCCGTTGCCGACATGATGAACGCCGATATGGCCCCGCGCATTGCCCGCGCCGGGTGCCGCGTTCGGCAAGGCAACTGATCCATGCGCGTCTGCCTTGTTTATGATTGCCTCTACCCGTGGACGATCGGCGGAGCGGAGCGGTGGTACCGCCAGATGGCCGAAGCGCACGCCGCCGCCGGGCACACGGTCACGTACCTGACGTTGCGGCAGTGGGACCCCGGCGAGGAACCGGCCTTACCGGGTGTCGATGTCATGGCGGTGGGGCCGCGCATGGCGCTCTACGCCGATGGTCGCCGGAGGATCGCTCCACCGCTTGCGTTCGGCCTCGGTGTGTTCTGGCATCTGCTGCGGCATGGGCGTCGCTATGATGTGGTGCATACTGCTTCATTCCCGTTCTTCTCGCTGCTGGCAGCGGGGCTCGTCAGGCCGCTGCATGGTTTTCGCATTGTGGTAGACTGGCACGAGGTTTGGACGCGGGCCTATTGGCGGCAGTATCTTGGCAAGCTGGGTGCGGTCGGCTGGGCCGTGCAGGCGCTGTGTGCCCGCGTGCCGTAGATCGGCTTCAGCTTCAGCCGTTTGCACAAGGTGCGTGCCGAGGCCTTGGGTGTGCGCAACGTCACTTTGCTGGAAGGCGAATACGCAGGCGGGGCGATTGTGCCGCAGGCGGCCGCATCGCCGCCCTTCGTGCTCTACACCGGCCGGATGATCTCTGAGAAACGCGTCCCTCTGCTGGTGGATGCGCTGGCCCTGCTGATGCGCGGTGATCCGCAGCTGCGTGCAGAACTGATCGGGCGCGGGCCCGAACTGGAGGCCGTGCGGCAACGGATCGCGTTCCACGGTCTGGAAGAGCGCATCGCGCTGCCGGGCTTTGTCGATGCGGCTTATCTGGCCGATCGGCAGAGTACGGCGGCGGTTCTGGTGCAGCCGTCCGAGCGCGAGGGCTATGGCATGGTCGTGGTTGAATCCGCAGCGCGCGGTGTGCCGGTGGTCGTTATCGCGGGCGAGGACAATGCGGCGGTGGAACTTGTCGATGAAGGCGAGAACGGCTTTGTCGCTGGCAACGCCGATGCTGTCGAACTGGCTGCGGCGATCGGGAAGGCTTTGGCCTCAGGCGAGGCGCTGCGCACCCGGACGCGGAAGTGGTTTGCGATCAACCAAGATCGTCTAAGCTTTGCCGGATCGTTTCAACGCATTCAGGCGCGGCTGCAACAGCGCTGATTTAGGGGCGGCGCGCGATAATCCGCAAGGCGCTGGGCCTGCGGGTGATCTTTTCCGCCAGCCACTGCAACGGGCGCAGGGCTGCGGCAATGGCAAAGAGCGCGCCATTGGGCCTGATCCCGAGTAGCGCCGCCAGCGAGAGGGCGAACGTAGGTCCGCAGATATCGTGCTCGCTCTCAATCAGCAGGCCGTGCCGTTCGAACAGGGTCCGCAAGCTCCGGCGGCTGAAATGAACGCGGTGGAAGGGGGCATACCAGTTGGCGCAGGCCCGGCCGAACCACGGCGTCCACACGCAATCGACATTGGGTACTTCGACCACCAGCGCCCCTCCGGGGCGCAAGTATGCCAAGAGCCTCGCCAGCATTGCGTCGCTGTCGTCATCGTGCTCGAGCACGTGGAAGCAGGCCAGCAGATCGATCGTGCCGTGCAGCTCGTCGGCCGAGGCAAAGTCTCTGTAGCGCACGCGGCCCATTGGCCCGGGCGGGGTTTCAAAAAAGTCCAGCGCATAGGTTTCGGCCTGCGGGGCTGCTTGGGCAAGCGCGCTGGCCAGCATTCCGTTGCCGGTGCCGAAATCGACGATCCGGCGCGGCGGACGGCCTTCTGCTGCAACCAGCGTACGCGCAAGGCGGGCAAAGGCATGGCGTTTGATCGCCTGGACCCAGCCGCTGTCCCGTGCGAGGAAGTCCTCGCTTGCCCGGGCATCATAGAGGGGAGCGACATCGGGCATTTCCGGGCGTGTCACACCGTGGCCGCACGTGCGGCATTGCCAGATCTCGACATGCGGTGCGTGGCGGTTGCCGGTGTCCAGCGCGATCCGGGGGGCGGCGCCGAAATCGCAAGCCGCCATGCCACCACCGCAGTGCAAGGTTTGCGCGTTCACTGATCGGCTCCTGCGCCAAAGCTCCAGAAACGGTGGGCGACAAAATTCAACGGGGCAATCACGCCGGCAGACAGAAAGACCGCCAACCAATAGGCCATACCGGCGCGCACCATCAGGTTGCTGAACGCCATTGCCAGCACGGTAGCGATGATCGTTGTCACATAGTAGCGCACGAGTTCCTGGCGACGGACTGGGCCCTTAACCGCAAACGACCAGCTGCGATTTGCCGCAAAGCCATAGAGGGTGACCAATACGAAACACACCGCATACGAAACAAGATAGTGCAGCCTGAACGTTTCTGTCAGGGCCACGATGATCGCCGTGTTGAGCGCAGCGGAGGTTGCGCCCACCACCAGAAAGCGTGCCACCTCCCGGCCGCGTTTGCTGGCAATGGTCGTCGGGATCACGCCGCGATCCCCAACTGCGGGACCTCCTTTGCGCCCGCGTCCTTGTGATGGAGAAAGCGCGCCTCATGCCCGGCAATCACGGCCAGCAGGAAGCCCCCAAGCGCGGTTTGGGCTCCGATCACGCCCAGCACAACCGAGGTGAGTAGCGGCAGCGTCGTGGGCAATGCCGTGAAGCCCAGCGAACCCCACCAGAACACGATTGCGACAAACGAGGTGATCGAAAGGACCATCGCCGCGCCGCCGCTGATGAGCGCATTCTCAAGCGTCAGGATGCTGGCCAGACGATGGAACACCGGGCGCAAAGGGCGATAGCCCTGGCGGGCGCCGTAGAAATGCGTGGCCAGCGCCATGAGCGCGGCAAAGTGTCCGGTGGTGATGAGGAAGGCACCGACAATCGTCCAGCTCACCCCGAATGGCGGTTCGCCGGTGAGGAACCCGAGCGCGAACAGCGTCGCGGTCAGGAAGATGAGCATTCCGGAACCCACCATGAGCGCAGCGGGCACGCCGAACGCCCAGGTCGGGCTCAGCATGAACAGGTAGCGCAAGTGCCGCCAGCCGTCGCGCCAGGGGCGCAGGTGCGGCGCGCGGTCGCGCAGGTCCGGTGAAAGCGTCGCGGGGACCTGATCGATCCGCATGCGGCGCAGGCTGGCCTTGATCACCATCTCGCTGGCAAATTCCATGCCCGAACCCTGCAGGCCGAGCGCATGATAGGCGTCCTTGCGGATGGCGCGCAGGCCGCAGTGGGCATCGTCGATGCCGGTGCGGAAAAACAGGTTGAGCACGCCGGTGAGCACCGGATTGCCGATATAGCGGTTCTTCCACGGCATTGCGCCGGGGGCGATCCCGCCCTGAAAGCGTGATCCCATGCACAGGTCCGCGCCATCCAGCAGCTTGCCGATCATCGGCACGGCATTGGTGAAATCGTAGCTGCCGTCGCAATCGCCCATGATCAGGAAGCGGCCATAGGCTTCGTTGAAGCCGCCGATGATCGCCGCTCCGTAACCCTTGCGGCTGACATTGACCACGCGTGCACCGAGCGAGGTGGCCAGCGCCTGGCTGCCATCGGTCGAGCCGTTGTCGGCGATCACGACTTCCCCGGCGAGGCCATACTGGCGGTAAATGCGGTCCAGCGCATCGAGCGCGTTGGCCATGCAATGGGGCAGCGACTGCACTTCATTGAGGCACGGCATCACAATCGTCACATCGAGCGGGGCAATTTCCGCTTCGAATGCCTGTGCGGCCTGCAGTTCCATAGCGCCCCCGAAAACCTCGCCAAATCCTTACCGGGGGATAGTGCGGAATGGTTAGCAGCCGGTTAATTCTTTGAGGGTACCTCAATTTGCCATGGCAAGCCGTTCGATCAGCAGATCGACCAGCGCGCGCAGCCGCGGCAGGCGCCGCAGGTCGCGGTGATAGCCGAGCCAGGTGTCGCGCGTCGGCGGTTCGGCGCCGATATCCAGCGCCTCGATCCCGGGTGTCGCATCACCCAGCGGCCGGGGCAGAACGGCAAGGCCAGTGCCGAGCGCGCAGAGCTGCGCCTGCATGTCGCGGCTGTTGCTGCGCGCGGCGATGCGGGCGCCGGGCAGCGTCTGCATCAGCCAGCCGACATCGGGCATCGCGGCGAACGCGGTGTCCATCACCACGACCGGGTAGGGCGTCTCGTCGCCTGCATGCGGCTGCCAGTGGCCGGGCAGGCCATAGACGGCATAGGGCACCGTCAGCAGGCGGCGGGCGATCACTTCGGGTTCGTCGAAGCCGGTGATGCGGATCACCAGATCGGCCTCGCGCCGGCTGAGGCTGTAGACGCGCTGGTCGGTCAGCGTCTCGACGATCACGCCCGGATGCAGGCGGTTGAATTCGGCGAGAACGGGGGCCAGCACCACCCGCCCGAACCAGTCCGAGCAGGTGAGGCGGAGCATGCCTTCGAGGCCTGCACTGCTCCCCGCCAGTTCGCGCGAGAGCGCCTGTGCTTCGGCTTCCATGCGCTCGGCGTGGCGCAGCATGACCTCGCCCTCGTCCGTAAGGATGAAGCCGTCGCCGGTGCGCTGGAACAAGGTCAGCCCCGTCGCCGCTTCGAGCGCGCGGAGGCGGCGGCCCATCGTCGGCTGCGAGTGCCCCAGCTTGCGCGCGGCGCGGCCGAGCGTGCCTTCGCGCGCGATGGCGAGGAAGACAGGGAGATCGCTCCATTCCATCGGGGGACCAGCCATCAGGCGCTCCATTCAATAGTGCATGGATAGCATGCGATCATTTGGATTTCCGATCAAGTTTGAAAGCGGCACTCTTCGGGCATCGCAAAGGAGATTGCCATGACCACTTCACCTTCCATGCTTGCCGCCCTCGTCGATACCAACGACGGTCCCTTCAACCTCCGCGAGATCGCGCGGCCCACGCCGGGTGCGGGCGAAGTCCTCGTCCGGGTCGCGGCGGCGGGAACCAACCCGCTCGATACCAAGATCCGCGCCGGCCAAGCGGCGCATGCCCGCCATCCGCTGCCCGCCGTGCTCGGCATGGATCTGGCCGGAGTGGTCGAGAAAGTCGGCCCCGGCATGACACGGTTTGCGCCGGGTGACGAAGTCTATGGCTTCGCCGGCGGCGTCGCCGGAATGCAGGGCTCGCTCGCGCAGTATGTCGCGGCGGATGTGCGGTTGCTCGCACACAAGCCGGCCAACCTCTCGATGCGCGAAGCCGCGATCCTGCCGCTGGTGGTGATCACGGCCTGGGAAGGCCTCGTCGACCGCGCGCAGGTCAAGGCCGGGCAGACCGTGCTGGTGCAGGGCGGCGGCGGCGGTGTTGGCCACGCGGCAGTGCAGATCGCCGTGGCGCTGGGCGCCAAAGTCTTCGCGACCGGCTTCAGCGGCGATCTCGCCTACATCGAAAGCCTCGGCGCGACCCCCATCGACGCCAGTGATCCGATCGAGGACTATGTGGCCAGGCATACCGGCGGCCGCGGCTTCGATGTCGTCTACGATACGCTCGGCGGCGCTGTTCTGGATGCCTCGTTCAAGGCGGTGCGCCGGTTCGGCCATGTCGTGAGCTGCCTCGGCTGGGGCACTCATGTGCTCGCGCCGCTCTCGTTCAAGCAGGCGACCTATTCGGGTGTGTTCACGCTCCACGCCTTGCTGGCGAACGAGGGCCGCGAGCACTACGGCGAAATCCTGGCCGAGACCGCTGCGTTGGCGGAAGCCGGAAAGCTGCTCCCCCGCCTTGATCCACGCGTGTTCACGCTGGCCGAAGCGGACGCTGCCTATGACGCGGTGCTCGGCAGCAACGGTGCGGCACGGCAGAAGGGCAAGGTCGCCATCTCGATCGCTTGATACGGCTTGCGCTGGCAGTACACGGCCGGTCCGGGTTTGCGCCCCGCGCCGGTCGCTAGCGTCCTGCCATCAGTCCCCGCGATTCGTTGATCTGCCACGCCAGCAGGGCGAGCGCGCCGATCACCAGATCGCGCGCGCGCTTGGCCAGCGAGAGCGCCAGCGCTGCTTCCGGCGCCAATCCGAACAGCGGCGCGACGAGCAGATAGGCGGCCTCCTGCACGCCGATGGCGCCGGGAATGACAAAGGCCATGCTGCGCAGCGCGAAGATCACCCCTTCGAGCGAAAGCACTTTCCACAGCGCGATATCGCTGCCCATCAGTTCGAGTACAAACCAAGCGCTGACACCGCTCGCCGTCCACGCCGCGAGGTTGAACAAAAAGGCGGCTAGAACGCGGCCGCGCTGCGCATAGATGCGCGTCAGTTCGGCCTGGACTTCGCCGAGCACGCTCGTCTCGGGCAGGAACTTTGCAGCGATCCGCACCGCCAGTGCGAGCACCACCTTCTGCATCCGCATGAACAGGAAGATGCAGCCCACCATGACCGCTGTGCCGCCGATGATCGCCGGACGCAGCCCCGCCGCGCTTGCTCCCATCAGCAACGGCGCCATCGCAAGCAGGCTGAACAGGGTGTAGACAAGCTGGCTCGCCATCTCGGTGGTGAGGTCGACCACGAAGGAGGCGTAGACGCGCGGGGGCGCCACCCCGGCGCGGGTCAGTGTGCGCACGCCGAGGTAGATGCCGCCCAGTTCGGAGAAGGGCAGCAGGTTCGACACCGCATCGCGCACCAGCCGGGCCCACGCGAACAGGAGGACCGGCGGCTCCGGTTCGCCGGGCGCGGCAGCTTGCCACGCGCCGCCGAGGAGCCACGAGGTTACCAGCGACCACGCGCAGATGGCGAGAAAACCGCCGGGGCCCATGCGCTGCGCGGTTGCGGCGATGTCGGACAGGCCGACATCGCCGATCGTCCAGACCGCGATGGCGAGGCCCAGGACAGTGGCAGCAAGAATGCCGACCCGGCTCCAGAATTTCAGCGGCTCGCTCCTGCCTTGGGCGCTTTGAAGAACCGCAGCACGAAACGCATCACGCCGGGCACGAAGCGTGGGCGAATAAGGCGCTGGTCATAAATGGCAAGCCGCCGGTCGTTTTCGGCAAGGCAGATCCGCGCCAGCTCGGGGAAGCTCACTTCGACGCCGAGTTCCTTCGAACCGTTGAGCGTGAAGTTGTTGTCCTGCGCGCGGGTGTTGTTGCCCATGCCCTTGGCCATGTCGATCCGCTCCCAGATGAGGGCAAACCACACGGCGATGACTTTGGCCTCGAACAGCGGCCGCCGCCACCACGGCATGTTGCGGCGCCACCACGCGACCCAATTGACGAAGAACAGGATGTGCCGCCCTTCCTCGCGCATCACGGGTTCAAACGTGTCGACAAGTTCGGGCGGGAAGAAACCGGAATCCTTGGCGATCTTGAACAGGCCGAAGCCGAAGAAGCTGTCGATGCATTCGGAATAGCCGGTGCGCATGAAGGCGAATTCGGGATCGCGCGGGCGCAGGTACGCGGGCTCCTCCTCGAGCACGATGCCATAGGCCTGCACCATGTCGGCGAGCACCACTTTGTGGCGCGCTTCCTCGAAGGCGTTCATTTCGGTCGCCGCCTTGAGCAGCGGCTGGCGGATCAATTCGGCAAAAGTCTTCACGTTCATCGACGCGCGGCCTTCGGTCGCGACGGCAATGTCCCAGATCGGCAGCGAGGTGATCTTGTCCTGCGTTTCGGCATCGAGCTTGGGCCATTCGATGAGGGCGGGCCGGTAGGGGTCGTGGCTGTCGAGCAGCATCCGGCTGAGGACCGTCAGGTGTTCGCTGCTGCCGAGCCGGAAGCGGCCCTGCGGCAGCGGCGCCGCGCTGTCATAGTCGCCCCAGGTGCGTGCCATGGTCATGAGCATGTCCTGTCAAAAGTCAGTGAACCGCCCGCACGCAATGCCATCGCGCGTGATCGCGGCTTTGGCAAGAGGGTCGATCAGCGCGGCCAGTTCCTCGGCATAGAGGTAGCCCGGCGCGCTCCCGGGATAGGGGCCGAGGGCCGGATGGGCGTAGATTTCGGTCAGGCCGGGCGGCAGCCGGTCGAGCAGGGGCCGCAGCTTGGTCGAGGTCAGGGCGCCCGACCATGCGAGGCCGAATACCTGGTCCGGCACCGTCACGCCGGCCCTGCGCAGGCGGCGGCGCAGGACTTTCGCCCACAGATGCTCGATGCCGGCGCGGCGCGGTGTGCCGTCGATGGCGCTGATCACGGCGGGCGGCTCGATGGGGGCGCGCATTGCGGTCATGCCGTGGCGCTTGCCGGCGCGCAGGATCGCAGAGGCGATGGTGGGATGCAGGTGGAAGTGCTTGTGCGCGTTGACGTGGTCGAGCTTGAGGCCGGTCGCCGCGAAGGCCGCGAACTGCGCTTCGATCTCCGCCGCCAGCTGCCGCCGCGCGGAGGGCGAGGCGAAGATGGTGAGCGCGGTGCGGACCATGTCGGTGCGGAACTGGCCGGTGCTGTCGACCAGCGCGGGGATCTTCTCTGGCGGCAGCATCGGGCGGCCTTCGACGAGCACGAGGTGCAGCCCGACGCCGAGCCCCGGCAGCCGACGCGCGCGTTCCACCGCATCGTTCGCCGCGTCGCCTGCGACCATCAGGCTGGCGGCGGTCAGGATGCCATCGCGGTGCGCGTGCTCGACCGCGGCGTTGACTTCGGGTGAGGCGCCGAAATCATCCGCCGTGACGATCAGCCTTCGCGCCTCGTCCCTCACCAAGGATCAGGCTGCTTCCTTGCGCTTGCGCAGGAACTCGAAGAACTCGACACCCTCGCGCAGGCGGCGCTTCATCATATCCCAGTCGCGCACCATTTCGTTGACGATAGCGCCAATCTTGCGCGGGCGGAAATAGAAGCGCTTGTAGAACTCTTCGACCTTGTCGAAGATCACCTTCGCAGGGAGGTCGGGATAGGAAAGCTGGGCGATCTGGTTGCCATATTCGGCGACCAGATGATCGGTCCCGTCGAACCAGCCGTTCTCCACGGCCTGCTTGTAGAGGAACGTGCCCGGATAAGGCGCGGCGAGGCTCACCTGAATGGTGTGCGGATTGATCTCTATTGCATAGCGGATCGTTTCTTCGATGGTCGCCAGCGTCTCGCCGGGAAGGCCGAGGATAAAGGTGCCGTGGATGGCAAGGCCGAGCTCGTGGCAATCCTTGGTGAACTGCTTGGCGACCTCGATCCGCATGCCCTTCTTGATGTTGTGGAGGATCTGCTGGTTGCCGCTTTCGTAGCCGACGAGGAGGAGGCGGCAGCCACCTTCCTTCATGATCTTGAGCGTATCGTAAGGCACGTTCGCCTTGGCGTTGCACGACCAGGTGATGCCAAGCTTGCCGAGTTCGCGCGAAAGCTCCTCCACGCGCGGGCGATCGTCGGTCAGCGTATCGTCGTCAAAGAAGATCTCCTTCACCTGCGGCATTTCGCGCAGGATGTATTTGATCTCCTCAATCACGTGCGGAATCGAACGGGTGCGGTAGTTATGCCCGCCCACAGTCTGCGGCCAGAGGCAGAACGTGCAGCGGCTCTTGCATCCCCGACCGGTGTAAAAGCTGACGTAGGGGTGCTTGAGATAGCCGATGAAGTAGTTTTCGATCTTCAGATCGCGCAGGTAGACCGGCGAAACGAAGGGGAGAGAGTCCATGTTCTCGATCACGGCACGGTCCTTGTTGTGGACGATGCTGCCATCGCTGTCACGCCAAGTGATGCCGTGGACTTCCTTGAGCGGGATGCCCCTGGCAATGTCGAGGATGGTGAAGTCGAATTCGTTTCGGCAGACGAAGTCGATATCCGTGCTGGCTTCGATTGATTCCTGCGTCTCGACCGCGACCTTGGCTCCGATAAGACCGATCAGCGCTTTGGGATTGCGCTGCTTGATGAGCTTGGCGGTGTGGAGATCTTGCGCGAAGCTGGGTGTCGAGGTGTGAAGGATGACAAGCTCCTTGTCGTCCACCTCATGTGCGATGTCGTCCCAACTGAGATCGTGGGCGGGCGCATCGATCAGCTTGGAGCCTTCGACCAGCGCGGCGGGCTGGGCCAGCCAGGTTGGATACCAGAAAGACTTGATTTCCCGCTTGGCCTGATAGCGCGCACCCGCGCCGCCATCGAATCCGTGGAAAGACGGCGCCTGAAGGAAAAGGGTACGCATCATGAGTTGATATTCTCCGCGGGGCTGACTGTCTGCCCGTCATCATCCATTCTAAGCCTTGTTCCGCGCCAATCAACAACGCGAACGAAATAGCTTGCCACAAAGACGGCGAAACTGAGTCCGTCCCGGACCGGTAGCAGCCAGAAGGGCGCAGTGCTGGTGCCCGCATGGCGGTCCACCACCCGCTTGGTGTACAGGCGCGCGGCGAAGGCGGCCGCCACCACGTAAAGGCCGGGCAGGGGGTGAAACAGGCTACCCAGCATGGCCAGCGCCAGAGGGAAGCCGATTACAGACCCCGCATAGCCTGCCGGCTGGAGTGTCCGGATCGTCGCGGCCCAGCGCAGTTCCTGCCGCCAGACCTGCGCAAGGCCGGTTTCCGCCGAGGCATGCGCGAGCACGACCGGCGGGATGGCGATGCCGAGGCCCTGCGCGCGCACCGCCGCGCCAATGGCGTGATCGTCTGCAAGCACATCGGCGAAGGCCTCGAATCCGCCGATGGCTTCCAGCGTCGAGCGGCGCAGCGCGATGGTCGAGCCCATGCACGGCTCGGCCAGCCCCATGACCTTGCCGAAGACGAGGCCGACAAGGAACTGGTAGCTTGGCCCTGCCGCGGCAAGCCGCGACCAGAACCCGGCGTCACCGCGCCCGTGATAGAGGCAGGTCACCGCCCCGATGCCGGGCTGATCGAGCGCGGCGAGCACTTGCGCGAGATAGCTGGGCTCCACCGCCATGTCGCTGTCGCTGAGCACCACGATATCGTGCTCGGCGCGGGCCATCATGTTGATGAGGTTGCCGATCTTCGCGTTCGCGCCGTGGCGGGTCGAATCGATGACGAGGTCGATCCGCGCGGTGGGATGGCGGGCCTGCAACGCGCGCACCGTCTCGGCCGCCGGATCGTTTTCGCGCTGAACCCCGCAGACCATCTGCAACGGCCCTCGGTGTGTCTGCCTGAGGAAGCTTGTCAGATTGGCTTCGAGCTGCGGTTCGGCACCGTAAAGCGGCTTGAGCAGGGTCACCGCTTCGAAGCGCGCTGCGGCGGGCGCTTCGCTGAGAAGGAACCGCGACAACACCCATGTCGCGGCCATCCAGTAAAGCGTTCCGATTGCCGCGAGGGCAAGGATCAGCCAGCCGATCAGAGACATGAAAGGGACAACGGCGATCATCGCGTGGTGTCCTAGCCGCGTCCGCGGCTGAGGCAAAACATTTGTACAAATGCGCCAGTTCGGGCGGCAAGCCTCTTGCCACTGGAGCAGGGCCGGTCAATCAAGCGGCCCAGGTGTCAGTAACAGGGGAATGCTAGCGCTGATGGACGAATCGCGAGGTCTCGCGCTCGTCACGGGTGTGTCGGGCTTTGTCGGCTCGGCGGTTGCGCGCGAGCTCGCGGGCGCCGGCTATCGCGTGCGTGGCCTCGTCCGCGCCTCAAGCCCGCGCGGCAATCTCGGCGATTTTCCGGGCGAACTGGTCGAAGGCGATGCGCGCGATGAGGCAAGCGTCCGGCGCGCGCTGGAGGGGGCGCGGTTCCTCTGCCATGTCGCCGCCGACTACCGGCTGTGGGCGCCCGATCCCGAAGAAATCGTGCGCAACAACCTTGCCAGCACCGGTGCGGTGATGCGCGCGGCCTTGCAGGCGGGGGTGGAGCGTGCTGTCTACACCAGCAGCGTCGCCACCTTGAAGCCTTCGGACCACGGGCCGGTCGATGAGCGCCATGCTGCCACTCCGGAGCAGGCCGTGGGCGCCTACAAGCGCAGCAAGGTGGTCGCCGAGCGGCTGGTCGAGCAGATGGTCGCCGAACAGGGGCTTCCCGCCGTCATCGTGCTGCCGTCCACCCCCATCGGACCGCGCGATATCAAGCCTACACCGACCGGGCGAATCATCGTCGAGGCGGCAAACGGGAAGATGCCCGCTTATGTCGATTCGGGGCTCAATCTTGTCCATGTCGACGATGTGGCAGCGGGCCACCGCCTCGCGCTGGAGCAGGGCCGGGTGGGCGAGCGCTATATCCTCGGCGGACAGGATGTGATGCTGCGCGACATGCTGGTGTGCATTGCCGCCGAGGTGGAGCGACGCCCGCCGCAAGTGCGCCTGCCCGTTGCGCCGCTGATGCCGCTGGCGTGGCTCAACGAGGCCTGGTCGCGCGCTACGGGCAAGACCGATCCGTTCCTCACGCTCGACTCGCTGCGCATGTCGCGCCACCGGATGTTCTTCACCTCCGACAAGGCGCAGAGCGAGCTGGGTTACCGCGCGCGTCCGTGGGGCGATGCGGTGCGCGATGCGATCAGCTGGTTCCGGCAGGCAGGCACGATCCGATGATCCCCACCGCGCTTGGCGCACTTTCGCTGGCGATATGGCTCGTCCTGCTGCTAGGGCGCGACATGTTCTGGCTGGCGCGCGAGCGGGATACGCGGGGGATGCCGCCGGAGCCGCAGACGTGGCCGGACGTCGTCGCCGTCGTCCCCGCGCGCGATGAGGCGGACGTCATCGCCCGCTCGGTCGGGAGCTTGCTCACGCAGGACTATCCTGGCCGCTTCCGCGTCATCCTTGTTGATGACCAGAGCAGCGACGGCACCGCCGATATTGCCCGAGCGCTGGGCTCGGATCGGCTCGAGGTGCTGAGCGGTGCCCCCCTCGCGCGCGGCTGGACCGGCAAGCTCTGGGCAGTCTCGCAAGGCGTCGCGCGGGCGGGCGAAGCCCCGCGCTACCTCTGGCTGACCGACGCCGATATCGAGCACGCGCCCGATACCTTACGCATGCTGGTGACGCGCGGTGAAGCGGGTAAACTCTCGCTCGTCTCGCTGATGGCGCTGCTCCACTGCGAGACGCCGCCGGAGCGCATGCTGGTTCCGGCCTTCGTGTTCTTCTTCCAGATGCTCTACCCCTTCGGCGCGGTGAACCGCCCGCAAGGCCTTGGTGCGGCGGCGGGCGGCTGCATGCTGGTGCGCCGCGATTCGCTCGAGAAGGCGGGCGGCATCGCGGCGATCCGGGGCGCGCTGATCGATGATTGCACGCTGGGCGCCTTGCTCAAGCGGCAGGGGCCGGTGTGGCTTGGCCTTACCTACCGTTCGCGCAGTATCCGGCCCTATCGCGGTTTCGCGCCGGTGGCGGCGATGATTTCGCGCTCGGCCTATGCCCAGCTGCGCTATTCGCCGGTGCTGCTGGCCGGGACTGTGCTCGGCATGGTGCTCGTTTACCTCGCGCCGCCCGCGCTCGGATTGTTCGGCGAGGGCCTTGCGCGCTGGCTGGGGCTCGGCGCATGGGCCATCATGGCTCTCACGTTCCAGCCCATGCTCCGCTTCTACCGGCGCTCCCCGCTGTGGGGTGTCGCGCTGCCCGGCATTGCGGCTTTTTACCTAGGCTGCACCATGTTATCGGCGTGGCAGCACTTGCGCGGACGGGGCGGCATGTGGAAAGGGCGGGCCCAGGCGGCGGCAGGCCAGCAAGCGGCGGAATCGTGATGGAATCGAATACCTTAGCCTCGGGCAAGGGCGACCGCGACGAGAACTTTCCCGTCGCCAGCTTCCTCGTCAAAGCAGAGCATCGCGGGCTCATCAAGGCCTTCTACACCTTCGCGCGCGCGTCCGACGATATTGCCGATCATCCCACCGCGACGCCCGAACACAAGCTCGCGCTGCTCGGTGCGATGCGCGCCGGTCTGGACAGCGGGGGAGCGCCGGAAGCGATGGCATTGCGAGCGGCGATGGCCGAGCGGGGGATCGATCCGGTCCATGCCCACGACCTGCTCGAAGCCTTTACGCGCGACGTCACGGTGACGCGCTATGAGACCTGGGACGACCTTATCGACTACTGCCGCGTTTCGGCCATGCCAGTCGGCCGCTATGTGCTCGACGTGCACCGCGAGAGCCGCGAAACCTGGCATGGAAACGATGCGCTGTGCGCGGCTTTGCAGGTGATCAACCACCTGCAAGATTGCGCCAAGGATTTCCGGCAGCTTGGCCGGGTCTACATTCCTCTCGAAACAGGGATCGACGTGGAAGAACTCGGCGCCGAGAAGGCCAGTGCGCGGCTGCGCGGGATCATTGCCGATCTGGCGCGGCGGACGCGGGGCCTGCTGGCCCAATCCGCGCCGTTCTCGCGGATGATCCGCGACCGCCGGCTCTCGGCCGAAGTCGCGGTGATCCAGCGGCTTGCGGAAAGCCTTTGCGACCGCCTCGAACGCCGCGATCCGCTCAGTGAGCGCGTCCACCACAGCAAGGCCGAAGCGCTGTGGCTGGCGACCGGCGCGGCGCTGCCCGTGCTGCTGAGGCGCGCGGCATGAGCAATCCGAATGCGCCCACGCAGGCAAGCCGCAGCTCGTTCTATGCCGGCATGCGCGTGCTGCCCAAGGATGAGCGGTTCGCGATGTACGCGGTCTACGATTTCTGCCGTATCGTCGACGACATTGCCGACGACCAGCAGGGGGATCGCGCGGTGCGCGCAGCCGAGCTGGATGCATGGCGGGCGGATATCGACGCGCTTTACGCCGGGCGCGCTCCCGGGCGTGCGGCGTTTCTGGCAACCGCTGTCCACCGCTTCGCCCTGGAGAAGGCGGACTTCGTCGCGGTGATTGACGGCATGGCGATCGACGTCGAGCGCGATGTGCGCTGGCCGACGGAGGCCGAGCTCGACACCTATTGCGATCATGTCGCCTCGTCCGTGGGGCGCCTTTCGGTCAAGATTTTCGGGATGGACGAAGAGCCGGGCCTTGCGCTGGCGCATCACCTTGGCCGTGCGCTCCAATACACCAACATCCTGCGGGATATCGACGAGGATGCCGCAATCGGCCGCGTTTACATGCCTTTGGAAGCGCTGCGCCACGCCGGTATCGAACCGACCACGCCCGATGCCATCGCCACCGATCCGCGCATGGATGCCGCCGCCCGGCGCGTCGCTGCCCGCGCACAGCAGCATTACAAGGAGGCCGCGGCGATCCTCGCGGCCAAGCCCAAGGGCCACCTGATTGCCCCGCGGCTGATGGAAATCGCCTACTCCCGCTTGCTCCGCACTATGGAGCGGATCGGCTGGGCGCCGCCCCGCGCGCGTGTGCGGACAAACAAGCTGGGGCTGCTGCTCACGGTCTTCTGGCTGCTGGCGACCCGCTGACCATGCGCAAGGCGATTGTTGTCGGTGCGGGCCTTGCCGGACTTTCGGCGGCAGTTCGGCTGGTCGAGGCGGGTTTTTCGGTCGAGATCGCCGAAGCGGCGGCGCAGGCCGGAGGACGGTGCCGGTCGTACCACGATGCCCAGCTCGGCCTTACCATCGACAATGGCAACCACCTCGTGCTGGCAGGCAATCACGCGGTGGAACGCTTCCGCCGGACGGTGGGTGCGCATACGCCGCTTGCCGGGCCGGACCATGCCGAGTTCGCCTTTGCAGACCTTGCTACGGGTGCCCGCTGGACCATTGGCATCAACGATGGACCGCTGCCGTGGTGGGTGCTCTCCACCACCCGCCGCGTGCCGGGAAGCCGACTTTCCGATTATCTCCCGCTCGCGAAACTGCTGGCCAAGGTGCCCGGTCAGACCGTCGGCCAACGCATCAGCACCAAGGGTCCGGTGTGGGACAGGCTGCTCGAGCCGGTCCTGCTCGCCGTGCTCAACACGCCCCCTGCGCAAGGCTCAGCCGCGCTGACAGCGGCGGTCTTGCAGGAGACGCTGCTGAAGGGCGGCAAGGCGAGCCTGCCACGCATTGCCGAGCCGACTCTGGCCGCCGCTTTCGTCGATCCGGCATCAGCGTGGCTGGCGCAGCGCGGCGCGCCAGTTGTGCTCGGCAAGCGGCTGCGCGCCATCGAGACCGAGGGTGACCGCATCACGGCGCTCGATTGGGGTGACACCCGGCAGGAGCTCACTGACGAGACGATCGTACTCGCGGTTCCGGCGTGGATCGCGCAGGGCCTGCTGCCCGGGATCAGCGCGCCCGATGTGCACAATTCCATTGTCAACGCCCACTTCGCGATAGCCCTGCCTTTAGGAGCGCCGCCGATGCTGGCGCTGCTGGGCGCCAAGGCGCAGTGGCTGTTCGCGTTCCCGGACCGCATCTCGGTGACCGTGTCCGCCGCCGAGGACATCGTCGGGCTCGACCGGGAGGAACTGGCGCGCACGTTCTGGGACGAGATCCAGCGCGCCTATGGCTTCACTGCGCCAATGCCCTCGTGGCAGGTCGTCAAGGAAAAACGCGCCACCTTCGCCGCTACGCCAGAACAGGACGCCAAGCGCCCGCCTGCGCGGACCCGCTGGCGCAACCTGCTGCTGGCAGGCGACTGGACGCAGACGGGCCTCCCTGCGACCATCGAAGGCGCTCTGCGTTCGGGCGAGACGGCAGCGGGCTTGGCGATTGCGGCAAAGCGAGGCTAGAAGGCGCGCCATGCTGGATACGCTCGAAGCCCCGACCCGCCTTGATCTCGGAACCGTCGATGCCGCCGTCGACCGCGCTGCCTCTGCGCTGACCAAGGCGCAGCGCCCCGATGGCCACTGGGTGTTCGAACTCGAGGCCGATTGCACGATCCCCGCCGAATACGTGCTGCTGCGCCATTATCTCGGCGAGCCGGACGATCTGGAACTCGAAGCCAAGATCGGCCGCTATCTGCGCCGCATCCAGTCGGCCAAGCATGATGGGTGGAGCCTGTTCCACGACGGTGCCTTCGATGTGAGCGCCAGCGTGAAGGCCTATTTCGCGCTCAAGATGATCGGCGATTCCGTCGATGCGCCGCATATGGTCCGTGCCCGCGAGGCGATCCTCAAGGCGGGCGGGGCCGAGGCGGTCAACGTCTTCACCCGCATCCAGCTGGCGCTGTTCGCAGCAGGGCCATGGTCTGAAGTGCCGACGATGCCGCCCGAGCTGATCCTGCTGCCGCGCTGGTTCCCGATCCACCTTTCGCGCATGTCCTACTGGGCGCGCACGGTGGTTGTGCCGCTCCTGGTGCTCTGCGCGCTGAGGCCTTGCGCGCGCAACCCGCGCGGCGTGAAGGTCGATGAGCTCTACAGCGGGCAGAAGCCACGGCGCCTGTCGCAAGCGGAAGACCCCAAGTGGGTCTGGACCACCGGCTTCAACGCGCTCGACCGCGTGCTGAAGGTGGGCGATGGCCTGTGGCCCAAGGGTCTGCGCAAGAAGGCCATCGATACCTGCGTGAGCTGGGTCGTCGAGCGGCTCAATGGCGAGGACGGGCTCGGCGCGATCTATCCGGCGATGGCGAACAGCGTGATGATGTTCGATCTGCTGGGCTATCCCGAGGATCACCCGCACCGCGCGATTGCGAGGAAGTCGGTCGAGAACCTCCTCGTGATCCATGAGGACGAGGCCTATTGCCAGCCCTGCGTCTCGCCGGTGTGGGACACGGCGCTTGCCTCGCATGCCATGATGGAAGCAGGCGGCGAGGTCAACGTGGCGCGCGCTCAGGCCGGGCTTGATTGGCTGAAGCCGCTGCAGGTGCTCGATGTCGAGGGCGACTGGATCGACCAGCGCCCGGGCGTGCGGCCCGGCGGCTGGGCCTTCCAGTACAACAATGCGCATTATCCCGATCTCGATGACACGGCGGTTGTCGTCATGGCGATGGACCGTGCCAAGGTTGCAGACCGCATGCCGATCGAGCGCGGCCTTGAATGGACCGTTGGCCTCCAGTCCAAGAACGGCGGATGGGGCGCCTTCGATGCCGACAACACGGCGGACTACCTCAACAATCTGCCTTTTGCAGACCACGGCGCGCTGCTCGATCCGCCGACGGCTGACGTTTCCGCGCGCTGCGTCTCGATGCTGGCGCAGCTGGGCGAGCCGCTCGACAGTCCGCGTATGGCCGCTGCCATCGAATACTTGCGGCGTGAGCAGGAGCCCGAAGGCAGCTGGTTCGGCCGCTGGGGCGTGAATTACATCTACGGCACGTGGTCGGTGCTCTGCGCGCTGAATGCCGCGGGCCTGCCGCCGGAAGACCCGACCGTGGCCAAGGCCGTGGCTTGGCTGAAGTCGATCCAGAATCCGGACGGCGGCTGGGGTGAGGACTGCGACAGCTATGCGCTGGATCGCAAGGGCCACACGCCTGCGCCCTCGACCGCTTCGCAGACCGCATGGGCCCTGCTCGGCCTGATGGCGGCGGGTGAGGCCGATGCGCCCGAAGTCGAGCGCGGGGTGGCGTGGCTGGCCGCCAACCAGGAAGCCGACGGACTGTGGGGGCAGGAACACTACACCGGTGGCGGCTTCCCGCGCGTGTTCTACCTGCGTTATCACGGCTATCCCAAGTACTTCCCGCTCTGGGCCATGGCGCGCTACCGCAATCTCAAGCGCTCGAACGACCGCCGCGTTTCGGTCGGGATGTGAGCGCGCGGATCATTTCCGTCTGCGGCCTCCAGAGCGAGGCCAAGGCCATCCGGGGTGTGTGTCCGGGCATCGAAGTGCTGGCGGGTGGCGGCGACAGTGTGCGGCTTGAGCGCGAACTGGAAGCTGTGCTCCGGCAAGGCCCGGCGCTGGTTCTTTCAACCGGCCTCGGCGGCGGACTTGATCCTTCGCTGCCAGTCGGTGCGGTCGTGATTGATGGCGATGTGGCCTTGGTGGAAGCGCTCACAGCGGTCCTCCCGACTGCAATTGGCGCCCCGGTAACCGGTCAGGATTCCATTGCAGCCGGCATCGACGGCAAGGCTGAATTGCGCAAGGCGACCGGCGCAGCTGTCGTCGATATGGAAAGCCATATCGCGGCCCGCGTCGCCCAGCGACACGGTGCCCCGTTCGCGGCAATTCGGGTCATCTCGGACAGCGCCCACGAAGCGCTGCCACCTGCCGCCCTCGTCGGCATGCGGCCGGATGGCGGGATTGCGCTGGGGGCCGTGCTCGCCTCGCTGGCACGCCAGCCCGCCCAGCTGCCGGCGCTGATCCGCACCGGCCGCCAAGCGGGCCTTGCGCACCGCGTTCTACGCGACGTTTACGACGCGCTTGGCCGCAGCGGGGTTTTCCTTCGCGATCTTGGCGAGTTCGCGCTCGAGGTGTGACGAATAGACGTCCTCCGCCGGGCGCGCCTTGGAGAGGTCGACGTCCGGCGCCATCGGGCCTTCGGTGCGCACGCCCTTGCGGCCGATCTGGAACATCTTGAGCGGATTGCGGATTGCGTCCGTCGCCGCCGTACCTTCGAAGCCGCAGTGCGTCATGCAGTTCGAGCACTTCTCGTACTTGCCGACGCCGAACTGTTCCCAGTCGGTGCCTTCCATCAGTTCCTTGAACGTCGACACATAGCCTTCGCCGATCAGGTAGCAGGGCTTCTGCCACCCGAATACGGTGCGCAGCGGCATCGACCACGGCGTGCATTCATAGGTCTGGTTGCCCGCGAGGAAATCGAGGAACAGCGGCGAATTGGTGAAGGTCCATGCCTTGCCGCCCTTGCCGCGCTTGAACACGTCGCGGAAGAACTGCTTGGTGCGCTCGCGGTTGAGGAAGTGCTCCTGGTCCGCCGCGCGTTCATAGGCATAGCCGGGCGAGATGGTGATCTCGACGCCGCGCTTTTCCATCTCGTCGAAGAACTTCGCGAGGCGTTCCGGATCGGCGCCGTCGAACACGGTGCAGTTGACCTGCACGCGGAAGCCCTTGGACTTGGCGAGCTCGATCGCCTCGATCGCCACTTCGTAGGTGCCTTCCTGATCGACCGCGTGGTCATGCATCTGCTTGTCACCATCGAGGTGGATCGACCAGGTGAAGAAGGGCGAGGGTTTGTAGTCGTCGATCTTCTTCTTCAGCAGCAGCGCGTTGGTGCACAGGATCACCAGCTTCTTGCGCTCGATATAGCCCTTGACGATACGCGGCATGTCGCGGTGGAGCAGCGGCTCGCCACCCGCGATGGAAACGGCAGGCGCGCCACATTCCTCGATCGCTTCCATGCACTGCTCGAAGCTCAGGCGCTGGTTGAGGATCGCATCGGGGTAGTCGATCTTGCCGCAGCCGGGGCAGGCGAGATTGCAGCGCAGCAGCGGCTCCAGCATCAGCACGAGCGGATACTTGCCGCCCTTGATGTGCTGGGTGAGCGTGTAGGCGCCGATACGGGCAAGCTGGGAAAGCGGAAGTGTCATCGGGTATCCTATTCGGCTGCCACGCGCAGGGTGCGAGCATTGGCAGCAGGGGCAGGTCGGCGCAAGATGGCCGGAAGGCTGAATTCGATGTTCTCGTTGACCCCGTCCAATTGCGTGATCGAGACCTGTCGCAAGGTGCGCAGGCGCCGGATCACGCTATCGACAAGGGCATCCGGGGCGGAGGCGCCGGCGGTAATGCCGACCGAGTCGACACCGCCCAGCCAAGCGGGATCGACATCGTCCCCGCTGTCGACGAGATAGCTGCGAATGCCCATCTCCATGCCGATCTCGCGCAGCCGGCTGGAATTCGAGCTGTTGCGCGAACCGACGACGATCAGCACGTCGCTGACTTCGGCGAGTTTGCGCACGGCCGTCTGGCGGTTCTGCGTGGCGTAGCAGATGTCATCGATATCCGGCCCCACGACATCGCTGAAGCGGGCATGCAGCGCGGCAATCACTCCGCGTGTGTCGTCCACGCTCAGCGTTGTCTGGGTGATGTAGGCCAGCGGCGTCGCCGGATCGAGTGGCAGGGCCGCGACATCTTCCGCAGATGATACCAGCAGGACCGGCGCATCGATCTGGCCAATGGTGCCGATCACTTCGGCGTGGCCCGCATGGCCGATCAGCACGATCCGGCGACCGGTCTTGGCATAGCGGCGGCCCTGGATATGGACTTTGGTGACCAGCGGGCAAGTCGCATCGATCACCGGAAGCTGCCGCCGCTCTGCCTCATCCTCGACCGAACGGGCGACACCATGCGCGCTGAGAACGGTGGTGGCGCCATCCGGGACATCGGACAGCTCGTCGACAAACACCGCACCCTTGTCGCGCAGTTGATCGACCACGAAGCGGTTATGCACGATTTCATGGCGCACGTAGACCGGAGCGCCGAAGCGATCGATGGCACGTTCAACGATATCGATGGCGCGTGTCACCCCGGCGCAGAATCCGCGCGGATTGGCAAGAATGACACGAAGCGGCTGCAGCGAACCCGGACGTGAAACTTCCTGCAATGCCTCATACTCCTTGCAGCTCCGGGTCAACTCTTCGCTCTATAAGCGTTTGTTCAGGCTACGGGAAGTGCAGTTGACCGGCTTGGACCATTCGATGTCGGCGGACCCTGCTGCAAGTGCGAGCCGAGTCCGCCGTTCATTCCCGGTTCGGTTCGCAGCCGCTAGTCGTTACAAGTCCCGATCACGTCCGGCCCGGACTGTTTTGTTCCGTGCGGACTAGCAGGCAGGAGCTGAAAAGTGCAATCTCGACTTGTCAGAATGCCGCCGGACACGCTTAACGCCTGCGAGCATACGGAGCAGGACGGAACAGATTGCAACACAGTGTCGTTCCCGGTCGCTCTTACCAGAACAAGGCTTGATATGCTTCGTACCCTTCTCGCGATTGCCTGTCTCACGCCCCTTGCAGCGGCCGCGCTGCCTGCTGCTGCATTGGCTCAGGCGGCCGATCCGGCGCTCTCCACGGTCGAGGAACTGGATGCCGGGCTGCTCCGCACCATGCGCACCGGCGGCACCGCGCAGGCCCGCAGCAAGGTCATCGCGCCCGTGCTTGAACGGACTTTCGATCTTGGCTTGATGACGCGGCTCGCCGTCGGCCCGGAATGGGTGAAGCAATCGCCCGCAGACCAGCAGGCGCTCGTCGATGCCTTCAAGCGCATGACCATCGCGCAGTATGCCCGCAATTTCGACAGCTTCGGCGGCGAGAGCTTCGAAGTCTCGCCCCGGGTGGAGACGCGCGGGGGCGACAAGGTCGTGCGCACCACGCTGAAGATTCCCAAGGACGCGCCGGTCGCGATCGCCTATCGACTTCGCCAGAGCGGGGGGAGCTGGAAGATCATCGACGTGTTCTACAAGAACGCCATCAGCCAGATCGCCACGCGCCGGTCGGACTTCGGCACAGTGCTGCAGAAGGGCGGCGCCAAGGCGCTGGTCGTGCGGATGAATGCCATCGCGGCGAAGGGCGAATAATTGCTGATCATTCCGGCACTGCTGGCCAGCGCGCCTGTTGCGCTGCCGCCTGAGGACCGCGCGCCGGTGGAAGCATCGGCGACGGCGGTGGTGCATCCGGAGACGCCCGCAGTCGAAGCAAAGCGCGAAACCGACCCGCCGGCACCCGCAGCGGGAAAACGCCGCCGCCACCCACCCGGCGATTCGCTCGAAGGGTTCAACCGCGCGATGTTCGGCACCTGGCAGGTGCTCGACAAGGCGGTCTACCGGCCGGCGGCGATGGGCTACAAGCACGTTGTGCCCAAGCAGCTGCGAACCGGCATCCGGCATGTGCTGAGCAATCTCGCCGAACCGCTGGTGTTCCTGAACTTTCTTTTGCAGGGCAAGCCGCGCAGTGCATCGCGGACGCTCGCGCGGTTCGTGCTCAACTCCACTGTCGGCGTTGGCGGTCTGATCGACGTCGCGAAGGACAAGTCGATCAATCTGCCGCATCGAAACAACGGGTTCGGCACGACTCTGGCGCTCTACGGGGTGGGCCCTGGGCCCTACATCTTCCTGCCCTTCCTGGGCCCGAGCACCTTGCGCGACTTCGTTGGAAGCTCGTCGGAAGGGCTGGTCCTGCCACTGGCGGTTGGAAAGCCGTTCGACACGATCGAGTACCAGCTTTCCACTGCAGTCGTCGGCGGGCTCGATCTGCGGGCCGAGTCCGATGCCGGGCTGCGCGCACTGCTCTCCGGTGCGGTCGATCCCTACGCCACCTTGCGCTCGACTTGGCTGCAGGACCGGGCGGCGGAGATCGAGTCGATCCGCCACGGCGACAAGGCTCCAGAGACTTCGCAGGAAGGCCAGACCGAACTGGATGATCCGCTGGCGGACCCTGCCAATCCGGGCGAGACAAAGCAGCCCGTCCCCGAACTTAGCGATCCGCTCGAAGATCCCGCCGTCACGCCCTAGGCGCGCTTGCTCCGTGCTTCGGGCGAGGGGCCGAGCAGCGCCGGTTCGAAGATCAGCGCGCAGATCAGCGTCCAGATCAGCGAGATCATCAGGATCTTCCCCATGCTCGCGGTGCCCGGATGGGTCGAAAGCCAGAGGCTGCCGAACGCGGTGCCGGTGGCGAACGCGCTGAACATGACCGCGCGCGCGAGGCTCGATTGCAGCAAGTTCTGTGCGCCCACGCTCCACGCCATCACGAAATAGATGTGGAAGGCGACGCCGACCCCGAACAGCAGCGGGAAGGCGATGATGTTGGCGAAGTTGATCGGCTGGCCGATGACGAGGCAGCTGCCCAATGTGAGGAAGATCGAGAGGATCACTGGCGCTAGCGTAAAGGCGACTTCGCGCACCGAGCGCAGGACGAGGAACAGCAGGCCGCTCACCAGCACGAAAGCGATGATCCCGGCCTCGACAAAGGCGAACGCGACCGTCGAGGCAGCCGCCTGCGTCGCCACCGGAAGGCCGGAGATTGACGGCGTGACTTTCGCGACGGCATCGCGGAAGCGGCGCAGCACGCGGTTGTCGTGCGCGTCGCCGCTGGGGAAGACCTGCAGGCGCGAAAGGCCGCCGGGCGTCTCCCAATCCTGCGCGAAGTCGGCGGGCAGGCTCTCGCGGGTAATCGGTTCCGCCTGCAAGGCGGAGCGCATCTGGTTCAACATCACGTCGAGCGGTGCGGTCAGCATATGGTCCACCGCGCTGCGCTGCTCCGGCGTCGCCTTGGCGAGCCGGTCCAGCGCGGCGTCCAGCTTGCGCGCGGCGGTGCCATCGGGGCCGGGATGCGCGGACAGAACGGCGGCGAGCTTGGCGCGGGTGCCGTCAATCGCGGCGATCATGTCCGCATCGGTCGGCGCGGGTAGCACATCGAACGGATTGAGCGTCACATCGAGCAGGAGCGATGCGTCCTGCAGCACGCCGAGCTTGGTATCCTGATCGTCCGGAATGAACGTGCCAAGCGAGACGACGTGCGAGACTTCGGGGAGGCGCTCCAGCTTTGCCTTCAGCGTCTGCGCTTCGGCGGGCGTTTTCGCCAACACGTCGATGGTGTTGGGCGTGCGGTCCGGGTCCTGCGTCAGGTCGCTCAGGGTCCGCATCGCTGGCGCATCGGGATCGCGCAGATGGAGCGGGTTGAAGTCGAACTGCACCCACGGCAGCGCGGCGATGCTGAGGCCCATGGCGAGCGCGAACGACCATAGCACCCAGCGCCGCTTGCGTTCGAGGAAACGGTCGACCGGCGCGAGCTGCGGGAAGCCCACCTCATGCCGGGGCGCGGAGGGGCCGAGCACCACGATCAGCGCCGGAAGCAAGGTCAGGCTGGCAAACAGCGCGATGATCATGCCGAGCCCGGCAATCACGCCAAGCTCGGTGATGCCGATATAGGCCGTCGGCAGGAACGCCCCGAAGCCGACGAAGATCGCGCCTGCCGCGAGGGAAAGTGGTGCGCCGAGTTCGCTGGCCGCCTTCTTCAGCGCTTCCGCCGCGTCTGTGCTGCCGGGCCGTTCGGCGTTGAAGCGCACGCAGATCTGGATGCCGAAATCGACCCCGAGGCCGACAAACAGCGGGATAAAGGCCACCGAAATAAGGTTGAACCGCCCGACCGCGAGCAGCCCGACGGCAGCGGTGACGATCAGCCCGGCGATGATCGCGACCATGATCGCGGTGACGAGCTTTACCGAGCGAGTCGCAAGCCACAGGGTCAGCAGCATGGCGCCGAGCATGACCATTGCCACCGCGCCGATGTTTTCCTGAAGCGTGGCGAACTCCTCGTCGGCCAGCGGCACTTCGCCGGTCAGGCGGATACGAACGCCGTGCGCCTCATCAAGCTTGAGCTCCCGCGCCGCGCGCATGACGCCGTCCGCCGCGTTTTCGCCCGCCATCAGCGCGGCATGATCGAGCACCGGCTGGACGAGGATCAACCGCCGCTTGGGCACGGCCAGCCCACCACTGCCCCCACCACGGCCGTTGTCGAATAGCTCCTGCCACGAGAAGGCCGGGTTCTTGCCAGCCAGCGAGCCGTCGATGGCCGTGGCCAGCGCGTTCAAGGGCTTGTCGATCCGGCCCAGCGCCACTTCGCCGCGGTTCACCCCGTCGAGCATCGTCGAAAGCGAACCGGCCACACCGCGCAGCGAAGGATCGGCAGCAAGCGGCCCAAGCAGCGGCTGCGCGTCGATCATCGTCCTGGTCGCGCTGCGCACATCCTCCACAGAGCCGAACAGCAGGCCCTCGCGCGCAAGGAAATCGCCGCCGTCCGGGCGGGTGACGCGGCGGAAGGTCTTGCTGTCGGCGGCAAGGGCAGCGGAAAGCCGTGCCGCGCCGTCCTCGGCAAGCTCCGGCGTCTTGCCGTCGATAACCACCAGCATCACGTCGCGCAGCTGAGGGAAGGCCTCTTCCATCCGCCGCTCCTCGACGCGCCAGACGACATCGGGGGAAATCAGCTGCGAGGTGTCCGTGGTGATCGCCATGCGCTGCATCGCGGTCAGCAGCGCAGCGATGGTGACCAAAAGCGCGAGGGCAAGCGTCAGCCACGGTCGCCTGAGGCTGACCGTGACCAGCGAGGCTGGCACCGTCTTGAGCAGGGAATGCGCGCTGCTCACTTGGCGGCTGGGGGTCCGCTGGGGCCGAGGAAGTAGCGCAGCTTGAAGCCGATCGACGCGTTCTGGTCGCCATGGCTGAACACCGCGCTCTTCCAGCTGGGCGGGCCGAACGAGATGCGCGCGTCGTTGGAGAAGCCCACGCCTTCCTTGGGAATGCCGAACAGCGCGCGGTCTACCTTGCTGTTGCTGTTCTCATCGTGAAAAGCCTGCGCGGCATATT
>Ga0310345_10000314_pt1 | contig 81822 bp, 73 predicted proteins | sample HC15DNA20500_MG_FD_204667 | JGI IMG/M metagenome (GOLD analysis project Ga0310345, IMG submission 204667) | Marine microbial communities from station ALOHA, North Pacific Subtropical Gyre - HC15-DNA-20-500_MG | ecosystem: Environmental > Aquatic > Marine > Oceanic | place: Pacific Ocean: North...
CCTTCACGTAGCGGCGGTAAGAGTTCACGTAGGGCGCCAGCAGCGGGATCGCCTGCGGCAGATGCTCCTGCAGCCCGCCGATGAAATAGTAGAACGCGTCGGTCTCGCCGCCCTGCGGGCCGGTGAAGAGGTTCTTGCCGGTCTCGATGTCCATCACCGAATGGTGGATGTGCATGGCGCTGCCGGGCTCGCCCTCGATCGGCTTGGCCATGAAGGTGGCGAAGCAATTGTGCCGCAGCGCCGCCTCGCGGATCAGACGCTTGAAGTAGAAGACCTCGTCCGCCAGCTTCACCGGCGACCCGTGGCGGAGGTTGATCTCCAGCTGGCCCGCGCCGCCCTCCTGGGTGATGCCGTCGATCTCGAAGCCCTGCGCCTCGGCGAAATCGTAGATGTCGTCGATCACGGGGCCGAATTCATCCACGGCGGTCATTGAATAGGCCTGCCGCGCGGCGGCGGGCCGGCCCGAGCGGCCGGTCATCGGTTCGATCGGCTTGGCGGGGTCGAGGTTGCGGGCGATCAGGTAGAATTCCATCTCCGGCGCGACGACCGGCTTCCAGCCCTGTTCCTCATACAGCTTCACCACCCGCTTCAGCACGTTCCGGGGCGCGAAGGGGATCGGCTCCCCCTTGCGGTCGAAGGCGTCGTGGATCACCTGCAGCGTCCAGTCGCCGGTCCAGGGCGCGGCGGTGGCGGTCGACATGTCCGGGCGCAGGATCATGTCGGGCTCGATGAAGCCCTCGTCGCCCGCGGCCTCGCCCCAGTCGCCGGTGATGGTCTGGAAGAAGATCGAGTTCGGCAGGTGGAAATGTTTCTGCCGCGCGAATTTCGAAGCCGGCACCGCCTTCCCCCGGGCGATGCCCGGCAGATCGGCAATAACGCATTCGACCTCGTCGAGGCGCCGGTTCTCGAGGTACAGCCGCGCGGATTCGGGCAGGGCATCGGTCCAGTCGCTCATGCCGGCTCTCCCCGGAAGACCTTCGCGAAACGCTCGGCCATTTCCTCCTGCGCGGTCGGCGCGGTCAGGTCGCGGGATGCGGCCTCCAGCAGGTCCTGCGGCACGACCCCCTTGCCGCGATGCTCGATCAGGCCGCCGATGAAATCACCGCCGTACTCGGGATGTGGCTGCACGGTAAAGATCTTGCCGCCGTAGCTCAGCGCGGCATAGCGGCAGAAATCCGAAGAGCCCACCACCTCGGCCTCCTCGGGCAGTTCCACCACCTGGTCCTGGTGCCAGGCGTTGAGCGGCAGGTCCCGCCCCTCGATTAGGTAGGTCTTGCGCCCCACGGACCAGCCGCCCTGGAACTTCTCGACCCGGCCGCCGAGCGCCTGCGCGATGATCTGGTGGCCGAAGCACACCCCCACGAGCGGCACGCCGGCGGCGTGGACCTTGCGGATAAGCGCCTCCAGCGGCGGGATCCAGGGGTGATCCTCGTAGGCGCCGTGTTTCGAGCCGGTGATCAGCCAGCCGTCGCAGTCCAGCGGATCGTCCGGGACGGTCCCGCCCTCCACGTCGTAGGAAACGAAATCGAAGCCCCGTCCGGCCAGAAGCCGCGCGAACATCTCGTCGTAATCGCCCATCTCCTCCAGGGACGGAGGGACATGGCCGGTCTGCAATATTCCGATTTTCATGGATCACCGATTGGTTGTCCCGGGGAACCTAAAGGAGCCCGCGGAGGGCGGCAAGTGGGGGGCGGGCGCTGTGGTCCGACGCGTTCCGCCGCGTGGGTGGCCGGGGGCGGGGGCGCTGCCCCCGTCGCGGCAGGCCGCGACTCCCCCGGAGTATTTGATGACCACAGGAAGCAAGCGGACAGGTGCCCGGCTTCCTGTGGTCGGAAATACTCCCGCCGGAGGCACCGCGATCTGGCGTGCCAGATCGCTGGAATGGTGTGCGCGGGCTTGCCCGCGCGCCTTTGGGTCAGACGGCTTCGAGGTAGACCATCCAACGCTCCTCGGGTGCGATCGTGTCCAGCCGCTCCTTCTCCTGCCGCTTGGTGCGGCAGAAATGTTCGATCAGTTCGGCGGGCAGGATGCTGGCGATCAGCGGGTCGCTTTCGAAGAGGTCGATCGCGCTCGTCCAATCGGGGGCGAGGCCCGGCAGGTCCAGCGCGTAGGCGTTGCCGGTGATCGCAGCGGGCGGCTCCATCTGCCGCTCGATGCCTTCCAGCGCCGCGCCCAGGATCACGGCGAGCGCGAGGTAGGGATTGTTGTCGCCGCAGGCCACCCGGTGCTCGATCCGCCGCGCCTTGGGCGGGCCGCCGGGGATGCGGATGGCGGCGGTGCGGTTCTCGTAGGCCCAGCAGGCGCCGATCGGGGCGTGTGCGCCGGGCACGATCCGGTCGTAGGAGGGCCCGTGCGGCGCGAAGACCAGCGTCGAGGGCGCCATCCCGGCGAGGCAGCCCGCGACCGCGTGGCGCAGCAGGTCGGTCCCTTCCGGCCCGCCGTTGTCGAAGATGTTGGTCCCGTCCTCGTCCAGCACCGAGAAATGCACGTGCATCCCGTTGCCCGCGTCCTCGGCGAAAGGTTTGGCCATGAAGGTCGCCGCCATCCCGTGTTTCCGCGCCAGACCTTTCACCGCAGCCTTGAAGAGCAGTGCGTCATCCGCCGCCGCCATCGCGTCGCGATGCGTCATGTTGATCTCGAACTGGCCCAGCCCGGCCTCCGAGATCGCGCTTTCGGCGGGGATTTCCATCGCCGCGCAGGCGTCATAGAGCTCGGTGAAATAGGCGTCGAAGGCGTCGAGCTGACGGATCGAGAGGATGGCGTGCCCGCCGATCGGCCGCCCCGAGACCGGGTTCATCGGGGGCGTGAGCGCGTCGCCGGAATCGTCGACGAGGTAGAACTCCATCTCCGCCGCCGCCTCGACCCGCCAGCCGTGCGCGGCGTAGCGGTCGAGCACCGCGGCCAGCGCGTGGCGCGGGTCGCCCATGAAGGGCTCGCCGGTCTCGTGGTACATCCACATAGGCACCAGCGCCGCCGGGCTGCCGAGCCAGGGCATCGGAACCGGCCCGTGTTCGGTGGGGTAGAGCACCCCGTCGGCATCGCCGGTCTCGAAGACCAGCGGGCTGTCCTTGATGTCGGCGCCCCAGACGTCGACGTTGAGGACCGAGAGCGGCATCCGGACCGTCCCCTCGGCGAGTTTCGAGAACTGGCCGGCGGGCAGGCGTTTGCCGCGCATCTGGCCGTTGAGGTCGCAGGCGGCGACGCGGAAGGTCGGATAGCCTTCGAATTCCATGCAGTTGGCTCGTTCGTTGTGACGGGTCCCGCCAGATTGTCCGGGCCGCCCGCGCGAGGCAAGAGCGCCGTGGCGGCAGAGGGCGGGCGGTTGTCAGAGCGTGGTGCGGATGCGGTAGCCGGGGTGGAAGCACTGCCGGACCGAGGTGATGACCTGCTCGCCGCGCCATGTCGTGCGGTCAAGGATGAAAAGCGCGGTGTCCTCCGGGCAGGACAGGACGGCGGCCGCCTCCGGGCCGGCGGCGAGGGCGGAGAAGGTGAAATCGCCGCCTTCGAAGGGCACCTCGCGCACCAGCCATTCGTTCGGGCTGCAGGCGGCGAAATCCTGGTCGAGCGCGGCGGGCACCGCCTCGGGGTTGATCCAGCGGTTTTCGTAGACATAGGGCGCGCCGTCGGCGGTGTAGAGCGTTTCGAGATGCAGCAGCCGTGCGTCCCCCGTCAGGCCCATCCGGGCGGCGATCTCGGCCGGGGGCGTCCGCCGCTCGCGCCGCAGCACCGCGTGGGCGCAGGCGAGGCCGCGCGACTCGATCTCGTCGCGGATCACGGGAATATCCAGCTGCGCCCGGCGGACAGGGTTCATCGCGACCCGGGTCCCGGCGCGGCGGCGGCGGTCGAGGAGGCCGGCTTCAGCCAGATCGCGCAGGGCACGGTTGACCGTCGCCCGGGCGCAGCCGAATTCGCGGGCCAGTTCGACCTCGTGCGGGATGTAGTCGCCCGGCCTCCAGACCCGCTGGGCGATGCGGCGGCGAACCTCGTCGCGGATCCCCTGCCACGTGCGGATCGGGGCGGCGGTCACAGCGCGCCCCTGAGATTCGCCATCGCGCGGCGATAGGCGGCGGTGATCGCCTCACGTGCGACATGCGCCCCGTCGCGCACCATGTGGCGGCCGGCCGACCAGACCTCGCGCACCATGCGGTCGTCGCCCGCGAAGATGTAGCTGTCGAGCAGCGTGTCGCCCTCCCGCCCGGCAAGGTCCACGTGGTCTCCGTCCAGCACCATGAGATCGGCCCGGCGCCCTGGCGCCAGCGCCCCGGTGTCGCGGCCCGCCGCCTGCGCGCCGCCCTCCAGCGCCGCAGCGTAGAGGATCCGGCCCGTCGAGGCCTCTGCCGTCGCCAGCGCCGCGCGAGAGCGGTCGCGGAGGCGTTGCGAGTATTCGAGCGTGCGCAATTCCTCGGACAGCGCGATCCGGATGTTGGAATCCGACCCGACCGCCAGCCGGCCGCCCGCCGCGCGCCAGCGCATTCCGTCGAAGATGCCGTCGCCGAGGCTCGATTCCGTGATCGGGCACAGCCCCGCGACCGCGCCGGTCCGCGCCAGCGCCTCTGTTTCAGGCGGTGTCATCTGCGTGCAGTGGATGAAGGTGAAGCCATCGCCGGGCGCGAGGTGGTCGAGCACCCACTCCACCGGGCGCTGGCCGAGCGCCGCCTGCACCTCTTCCACCTCGGCCTGCTGTTCGGCGAGGTGCATGTGGAACGGCCCCTTCGGCGCTAGGGTGCGGAGCCCGGGCAGCGCCTCCGGCGCCACGGCGCGGAGGGAATGAGGCGCGACGCCAAGCTGCGTGTCGGCGGGCAGCGCGGCCAGAGCACGGGCGGAGGCGGCGTGCAGGGCGGCGAAGGCGTCCGGGTCGGTGCCGAAGCGGCACTGGCCGAGGCCCAGCGGGCGGCGGTCGCAGCCGCCGAACTGGTAATGCACGGGCAGGAGCGCCAGGCCGATGCCGCTTTGCGCCGTGGCCGCTGCGATCCGTTCGGCCATTTCGGCCGGGTTGTCATAGGGCGTGCCGCCGGGCTGGTGGTGCAGGTAGTGGAATTCGACGTTGGTGGCGTAGCCTGCCTCCAGCATCTCCATCTGAACGAAGGCGGCGATGGCCTCGACATGCTCGGGCGTCAGCCGGTCGAGGAAACGATACATCAGCTTGCGCCACGTCCAGAAGCTGTCGCGCGGGTCGGGGCCCCGCCGCTCGGTCAGCCCGGCCATGGCGCGCTGGAAGGCATGGCTGTGCGCGTTGGCGGGGGCGGGGAGGAGGATTCCGACGCTGTGATCCGCAGGCGTCCCGTCATCCGCGGCGACGCGGGCGATGCGGCCGTCGGCCCCGATCTCCACGATGATGTTCCTGCGCCAACCATCCGGAGTCAGCGCCTGCGCGGCGCGGAGTGTCGTCATCTGCGGGCCTTGTTGACAGGTAAATATGTCTAGACATATACCGGTGATGTGCAGTCATAACAAGGTGATTCATGCTCCTTCGGAACGCGACGCTCGCCACGATGACCCCGGACCGGCCCTACGGGCTGATCCCGGACGGGGCCGTGGTGACGGAAGGCGAGCGGATCGTCTGGGCGGGGGCGGCGGCGGACCTGCCGGAGCGGTATCGCACGGAGGAGGCGCTGGACCTCGGCGGGCGGCTGGTGACGCCGGGGCTGATCGACTGCCACACCCACATCGTCCACGGCGGCGACCGGGCGCGCGAATTCGAGATGCGGCTGGAGGGCGCCTCCTACGAGGAGGTGGCGCGGGCCGGGGGCGGGATCGTCTCGACGGTGCGGGCAACTCGGGCGGCCTCGGAGGAGGCGCTGCTGGCCAGTGCTTTGCCCCGGATCGATGCGCTGATCGCCGAGGGGGTGACGGGGATCGAGGTGAAATCGGGCTACGGGCTCGATGTCGAGACCGAGCTTGCCATGCTTCGCGCCGCCCGGCGGATCGCGCAAGTGAGGCCGGTGCGGGTCAGGACCAGCTTCCTCGGCGCCCATGCCCTGCCGCCGGAATTTGCCGACAGGCACGACGCCTATATCGACGAGGTCTGCCTGCCCGCGCTTGAGGCCGCCCATGCGGAGGGGCTGGCCGATGCCGTGGACGGCTTCTGCGAGGGGATCGCCTTCACCCCCGACCAGATCGCCCGGGTCTTCGACCGGGCCCGCGGGCTCGGCCTGTCGGTGAAGCTGCATGCGGAGCAATTGTCGAACCTCGGCGGGGCGCGGCTGGCGGCCAGCTATGGCGCGCTCTCGGCGGATCACCTGGAATATGCCGACGAGGGCGACGCGGCGGCGATGGCCGAAGCGGGCACGGTCGCCGTGATCCTCCCCGGCGCCTTCTACACCCTGCGCGAAACCCGGGTCCCGCCGGTCGCCGCCTTCCGCGCCCATGGCGTGCCGATGGCGGTGGCGACGGATTGCAATCCCGGCTCCTCGCCGATGACCTCGCTGCTGCTGGCGATGAACATGTCGGCGACGCTCTTCCGCATGACCCCCGAGGAGTGCCTCGCCGGGGTCACCCGCAACGCCGCCCGCGCGCTCGGGATGCAGGACGCCGGAACGATCCGCGCGGGCCAGCGCGCCGATCTCGCCGTCTGGGACGTGGAGAGCCCGGCCGAACTCACCTACCGGATCGGCTTCAACCCGCTCTGGAAACGCATCTTCGGAGGCCGCCCGTGACGCTGATCCTCACCCCCGGCACGGCGACGCTGGCGCAGCTCGAACGGTTCTGGCGCGAGGGGCAGGCGGCGGAACTCGACCCCGCCGCGCGGCCTGCCATCGACGCGGCGGCGGCCATGGTGGCCGAGGCGGCGGCGGGGGAGGCCGCGATCTACGGCATCAACACAGGTTTCGGCAAGCTCGCCTCGGTCCGGGTGCCGCCGCAGGACACCGAACGGCTGCAGCGCAACCTGATCCTGTCGCATTGCTGCGGCGTGGGCGAGGTGCTGGACGCGCCGACCACCCGCCTGATGATCGCGCTGAAGCTCCTGTCGCTGGGGCGCGGCGCCTCGGGCATCCGGTGGGAGACGGCGGCGCTGCTGCAGGACCTGCTGGCGAAGGGCGTGACCCCGGTGATCCCGGCGCAGGGCTCGGTCGGCGCCTCGGGCGACCTCGCGCCGCTGGCGCATATGGCGGCTACGCTGATCGGGGAGGGGGAGGCGTTCCTCGACGGCGAGCGTCTCTCCTCGGCCGAGGCGCTCAGGCGCGTCGGGCTCACCCCCGTGGTGCTGGGCCCGAAGGAAGGGCTCGGCCTGATCAACGGCACCCAGTTCTCCACCGCCTGCGCGCTGGCCGGCTGGTTCGAGGCGATGCGAAACGCCGAAAGCGCCATCGCTGCCTCCTGCCTCTCGACCGACGCGATCATGGGATCCACCGCGCCGCTGGAGCCCGCGCTTCACGACCTGCGCGGCCATCCCGGCCAGATCGACGTCGCCCGCGCCATGCGCGCCGTCATGGCGGGCAGCGAGATCCGCGAAAGCCACCGCGAAGGCGACACCCGCGTGCAGGATCCCTATTGCATCCGCTGCCAGCCGCAGGTCACCGGCGCCGCGCTGGACCTCCTCCGCGCCGCGGGCCGCACGCTGGAGATCGAAGCCAACGCCGTCTCCGACAACCCGCTGGTGCTGGTGGCGGAGGGCAAGATCGTCTCCGGCGGCAACTTCCACGCCGAGCCAGTCGCCTTCGCCGCCGACCAGATCGCGCTCGCCATCTCCGAGATCGGCGCCATCGCGCAGCGCCGGGTGGCGCTGATGGTCGACCCGACGCTCAGCTTCGACCTGCCGCCCTTCCTGACGCCGGAGCCGGGGCTGAACTCCGGCCTGATGATCGCCGAGGTGACCACCGCTGCGCTGATGAGCGAGAACAAGCACCTCGCGCATCCCTGTTCGACCGACTCGACCCCGACCTCGGCGAACCAGGAGGACCATGTCTCGATGGCCGCCCATGGCGCGCGTCGGCTGAAGCGGATGAACGAAAACCTCGGCGTGATCCTCGGCGTGGAACTCCTCTGCGCCGCGCAGGGCGTCGAATTCCGCGCGCCGCTCACCACCAGCCCGGCGCTCCAGCACCTTATGGAGACGATCCGCGCCGCCGTCCCGCATCTGGAGGAGGACCGCTACATGGCCAACGACCTCGCCCGCGCCGCGGGGCTTGTCCGCGAAGGCCAGGTCTCCGCCGCCTGCGGCATCCGGGAGCTGCTGGAGGGCGCGGCATGACCGGCGACATCGACCCCGTCGAGGTGACCCGCGGCGACAGTCCCGTGGTGCTGGGCCTGCCCCACACCGGCACCCACGTCCCGGACGCCATCATGGCCCGGCTGACACCCCTCGGCCGGACGCTCTCGGACACCGACTGGCATATCCATAAGCTCTACGACGGGCTCCTGCCGGGGGCGACGACGGTCCGCGCCACCTTCCACCGCTACGTGATCGACGCCAACCGCCCGCCCTCGGGCGAAAGCCTCTACCCGGGGCAGAACACCACCGGCCTCGTCCCGCTCACCGATTTCGACGGCCGCCCCCTCTGGGAGACCGAACCGGCGCCGGAGGAGATCGCCTCCCGCCGCCGCGACTACCACGACGCCTACCACGCCGCCCTCTCGGCCGAGTTGGAGCGGGTCCGGGCGATCCACGGCATTGCGGTGCTCTACGATTGCCATTCGATCCGGTCCCGGATCCCCTTCCTCTTCGACGGCACCCTGCCGGACTTCAACATCGGCACCGACGGCACCCGGACCTGCGCGCCCGAGATCGAGACCGCCGTCGCCGACATCTGCCGGGACGCCGAGGGCTACACATCCACCCTCAACGGCCGCTTCAAGGGCGGCTGGACCACCCGCCACTACGGCCGGCCCCGGGAGGGCCTGCACGCCATCCAGATGGAGCTCGCCCAGAGCACCCATCTCGCCTCCGAAACCCTGCCGTTCGACTACGACCCCGCCCGTGCGGAGCGCCTTCGCCCCCACCTGGGCGCCATCCTGCACCGCCTCGAAGCCATCGCCTATTCGCTGGGAGCCACCCGATGACCCATTCGCGCCACAACCTCCGCGACATCTACCCGCCCACGGGGACCGAGATCACCGCAAAGTCGTGGCAGACCGAAGCGGCAATGCGGATGCTGATGAACAACCTGCACCCGGACGTGGCCGAGAACCCGCACGAGCTGGTGGTCTACGGCGGCATCGGCCGGGCGGCGCGAAGCTGGGAGGATTTCGACCGCATCGTCTCCGGGCTGAAGGACCTCGAGGCGGACGAGACGCTGGTCGTGCAATCCGGCAAGCCCGTCGCCATCGTCCGCACCCACGCGGACGCGCCGCGCGTGCTGATCGCAAACTCCAACCTCGTGCCGCATTGGGCGACGTGGGAGCATTTCAACGAACTGGACCGCAAGGGGCTGATGATGTACGGCCAGATGACCGCCGGGTCCTGGATCTACATCGGCACGCAGGGCATCGTGCAGGGCACCTACGAAACCTTCGCCGAGGCCGGCCGCCAGCACTACGACGGCGACCTCAAGGGCAGGTGGATCCTGACAGGCGGCCTCGGCGGCATGGGCGGCGCCCAGCCCCTTGCGGCGGTCTTCGCGGGGGCCTGCTGCCTCGCGGTGGAATGCGACGAGACCCGGATCGACTTCCGCCTGCGCACCCGCTACCTCGACGAGAAGGCGACCACCCTCGACGAGGCCCTCGCGATGATCGAGCGCTGGACGAAGACGGGCGAGGCGAAATCCGTGGGCCTCCTCGGCAACGCGGCAGAGGTCTTCCCCGAACTCGTCCGCCGCATGAAGGACGGCGGCCCGCGCCCCGACATCGTCACCGACCAGACCTCGGCCCACGACCCGCTGCACGGCTACCTGCCCGTGGGCTGGTCCGTCGCCGACTGGCGCGCGAAACAGGAGACCGACCCGAAGGCGGTCGAAGAGGCCGCCCGCGCCTCGATGAAGGCCCATGTCGCCGCGATGGTCGATTTCTGGAACGCCGGCGTTCCCACGCTGGATTACGGCAACAACATCCGGCAGGTCGCCCGCGAGGAGGGGCTCGAGAACGCCTTCGCCTTCCCCGGCTTCGTCCCCGCCTACATCCGCCCGCTCTTCTGCGAAGGGATCGGCCCCTTCCGCTGGTGCGCCCTCTCGGGCGACCCGGAGGACATCTACAAGACCGACGCCGCGATGAAGAAGCTCTTCCCCGGGAACGAACACCTGCACCGCTGGCTCGACATGGCCGCCGAGCGCATCGCCTTCCAGGGCCTGCCCGCGCGGATCTGCTGGATCGGCCTCGGCGACCGCCACCGCGCCGGGCTGATGTTCAACGAAATGGTGGCGAGCGGAGAACTCCAGGCCCCCATCGTCATCGGCCGCGACCATCTCGACGCGGGCTCCGTCGCCAGCCCCAACCGCGAGACCGAGGCGATGAGGGACGGATCCGACGCCGTCTCCGACTGGCCGCTGCTCAACGCGCTGGTGAACACCGCAAGCGGCGCCACGTGGGTCAGCCTGCACCACGGCGGCGGCGTCGGCATGGGCTTCAGCCAGCACGCCGGCGTGGTGATCGTGGCCGACGGCACGGACGCCGCCGCCCGCCGTCTCGAACGCGTGCTCTGGAACGACCCGGCCTCCGGCGTCTGGCGCCACGCGGACGCCGGTTATGACACCGCCATCGCCTGCGCCCGGGCCCACGGCCTGCGCCTGCCCGGCATCCTGGGCACCTGACCCGCCGGCTTCCTGTGGTCGGAAATACTCCGGGGGCGTGAATTGGCCGTCAGGCCAAGAGGGGGGCAGCGCCCCCCTGCTTCCCATGAAACGGTGCGCGCGCCGCAGGCGCGCTCCGCTGGATCACTCCGCCGCGATCGCCGCACGGTCCGCGGCGCCCAGAAAGCGCAGCGCCGCCTCGCCCGACAGATGCGCGATCCGCCCGCCCGAGATCGTCGCCTCGATCGCGCGGGTCTCGCGGTGGATCACCGTCAGATCGGCCCGCAGCCCGCTCTCCAGCCGGCCCCGGTCGGCCAGCCGCAGGATGCGTGCGGGCGTGGTCGAGATCATCGCCCAGGCCCCGGCGAGGTCCATCACCCCCGCGTCCGCCAGCCGGAAGGCGGCGGCGGCGAGGGCGGGGTAGTGGTAATCCGACACCAGCGCGTCGCAGAGCCCGTCCGCGACGAGGTCCATCGCCGCGATGTTGCCCGCCTGCGACGCGCCCCGCACGATGTTGGGCGCGCCCATCAGGACCGGGTCGCCGACCGCATGGGCCAGCGCCGCCGCCGCGCGCGACGTAGGAAATTCGCAGATCTTCGCCCCGATCATCGAGAACCGTTCCCGCGTCTCCCCGTCGGTATCGTCGTGGCTGCCGTAGGTGACGCCGAGCGCGTCGAACCGCTCCGCCAGGCGGCAGAGATACCGCGGCACCTCCCGAGTCTGCCGCCGGGCCGCGGCGATCACCTCCAGATGCGCCTCGGGCGTCCGTCCGGCGCGCGCGGCCCATTCCGCGAAGGTGCCGGGCCGGGTCGAGGCGGCGGCCAGCACGTCCTCGAGGTGGTTGTTGAAGACCACGTAGTCGATCCCGTAGGTCGCGATCGTCTCGAGCAGGCGGTCGGCGGTTTCCGTTGTGTGGGTCTCGCAGCGGATCTGCACGCGCAGGTCGGTCAGCATCCGCGGCCGGCAGGCGTCCAGCGCCCGCATCACCCGCCGTGCGAAGTCCGGCCCGCGATGCCCGCCCTCCCAGGACCAGCTCTGCGCCATCCATGCCGTGGTGACCCCGTTGGCGGCAGCATCGCGGTCGGTGGCGATCAGCCCGCTCTCCAGCGGAAAGGGGGCCGAGGGGCGGGGCGCGATGTGCCGCTCGAAGGCGTCGCCGTGCAGATCGACTATGCCCGGCAGGATCAGGTAGCCCGACAGGTCGACCTCGGGCAGCGGCCGGTCGGTCAGCCGGCCCTCGGCCAGGCCGATGGTGCCGGGCCGCATGCGGCCGTCGCGCAGCACTTCGGCGCCGGTCAGGCGCAGGGCGGGAAGGGGACGATGCATGGGTCTGCTCCTCCGGTCGTGCCCTGTGGATAACCGTTTTTTGTATCGCGGCCGTGACAGGTGGATTTCGTCCGGATGACATGGCGGCGGCGGCGGCGGTCCGCGCCGTCCGCCTCACTCCGCGTCGAGGGTCAGCGTCACCCGGTCGCCCGCGAACCATGTGTGCCCGTATTCCACAGGCCGCCCTTCCGGATCGACGTTGATCCCGACGGCGCGCAGGATCGGATCGCCTTCCCGCAGCCTCAGGTGCAGGGCCTGCGTGGCGGTCGCCTGCTTCGCGGTCAGCCGGGTGGAGGCGCGGGTGAAGTCGCCCACCCCGTAGTGGGCAAGTGCCGTGGTGACGGACCCGGTCTCCGCCAGCCGGTCCAGCAGGCCCGGAAACCGCTCCGCCGGAAAGACGGAGCGGAAGAGCGCCATCGGCTGCCCGTCCGCCAGCGAACGTCCTTCGCTCACATGCACCGGCGTGCCGGGGGGCAGGTGCAGCGCCTCGGCCTCGCGGGGGGCCGCGGCGCGGGTTTCGCCGCCGAGGATCTCCCGCGTCGGCAGGCGCCCCGCGGCGCGCAGGTTCTGGTGGAACCGGACGCGGCGGCCGATCGGGTAATCCGTCGGCGCCTGGGTGACGAAGACGCCCGCGCCGCGCCGGGCATGGGTCAGCCCCATCTCCGCCATGTCCGCCAGCGCCCGCCGCACCGTGTGTCGGTTCACCCCGAAGCGGGCGGACAGCTCCGCCTCGGTCGGCAGCTTGTCGCCGGGGGCGTAGCGCCCTTCCGCGATATCCGCCGTCAGCGCTGCCGAAATGGAGCGCCAGAGCGGTGTCTTCCGGCCCCGCGCAGGGGCTTTGGCGGTCTCTGTCATCAAATCTTCACCGATCCGGGCCTTGTACGACTCGATGGCCGCGGGTAATTTGTCTAGTTGTATAGTGATCTAGACAAATTCGCAAGGTGTCGCATGACGGAGCTCACCCCCCCACAGACCGACCGCAAGACGTGGATGTCGCTGCTGGCCAAGGCGCCCGCCGCCGATCTCGCCCGGCTGTGGGAGGCGCATGGCGCGGCCCCCGGTTTCACCTGGCTGCGTGCGCCCGAGGTCGGCGCGGTGATGGTGCGGGGCCGGGCCGGCGCGACCGGCGCGCCCTTCAATCTTGGCGAGATGAGCGTGACCCGCTGCTCGCTGCGGCTGAAGGACGGCGCGGTCGGCCACGCCTATGTGCAGGGCCGCGACAAGGACAAGGCGCGCATCGCCGCGCTGGTCGACGCGTTGATGCAGGGGGCCGGGGCCGCGGCGCTGCGCAGCGCGGTGCTGGAGCCGCTGGAGCGCGGGCTGGCCGATGTCGCGCAGGCCCGGGCGGCCAAGGCGGCGGCGACGAAGGTGGAATTCTTCACGATGGTGCGGGGAGAGAACGCATGACCGGAACGACGGTCCTCGAAGGCGGGTTCGCCGACGCGCCGGTGCAGGCGTCCCGCGCATTCCGGGCGGCGCTGAACGCCATGGCCCGGCCCGGCCGGATCGAAGCGATCTCGGGCGGGCAGGCACCCGCGCCGGTCTCCGGGGCGGCGGCGACGCTGTTGCTGACGCTATGCGATCCGGAGACCCCGCTGCACCTGGCGGGTGCGCACGGCTGTCCGGAGGTGCGCGAATGGGTCGCCTTCCACCTAGGTGCGCCGCTGGTCGGGAAGGGGGAGGCGATGTTCGCCCTCGGCACGTGGGAGGCGCTCGGTTCGCTCGAGGACTACCCGCAGGGCGTGCCGGAATACCCCGACCGCTCCGCCACGCTGATCGTCGAGGTCGGGCGGCTTGCCAACGAGGGCGCGCGCCTGACCGGGCCGGGGGTGAAGGACGAAGCCTTCCTGACCCTGCCGGACCCCGACGCGTTCCGGCGCAATGCGGCGCAGTTCCCGCTGGGTGTGGACTGCTATTTCACCAGCGGGGGGCGGATCGCCGCCCTGCCGCGCAGCACGAGGATCGGCTGATGTATGTCGCGGTGAAGGGTGGCGAGCGCGCCATCGAGAACGCCCACGAATGGCTGGCCGAGGAGCGGCGGGGCGACGTCGCGGTGGCCGAGCTGTCGGTCGCGCAGATCCGCGAACAGCTGGCACTGGCGGTGAACCGTGTGATGGCGGAGGGGTCTCTCTACGATCCCGACCTCGCCGCGCTGGCGATCAAGCAGGCACGCGGCGACCTGATCGAGGCGATCTTCCTGATCCGCGCCTACCGCACCACGCTGCCCCGGCTGGGCCTGTCGGAGCCGGTCGATACGGGCGACATGGCGGTCGACCGCCGCGTCAGCGCCACCTTCAAGGACCTGCCGGGGGGGCAGGTGCTGGGCCCGACGTTCGACTACACGCACCGTCTGCTGGATTTCGCGCTGGCCGCCGAGGGGCTGGAGCCGGCGGAGGCGCCGCAAGGGACGCCGCGCACGGAGCCGGTGCCGCACGTGACCGAATTCCTCGACCGCGAGGGGCTGATCCAGCCCGAGGCGGCCTGCGACGACACGCCCCCCGACCTGACCCGCGAGCCGCTCAAGCTGCCCGCAGGGCGGCCTCTGCGGCTTCAGGCGCTCACCCGCGGGGACGAGGGTTTCGTGCTGGGCATGGCGTATTCCACGCAGCGCGGCTACGGCCGCAACCATCCCTTCGTCGGAGAGCTTCGCATCGGCAAGGTCGCGGTGGAGATGGAGGTGCCCGAGCTGGGCTTCGCGGTCGAGATCGGCGAGGTCACCGTGACCGAATGCGAGACGGTCAACCAGTTCAAGGGCTCCAAGGTCGAGCCGCCGCAGTTCACCCGCGGCTACGGTCTGGTCTTCGGACAGACCGAGCGCAAGGCGATCTCCATGGCGCTGGTGGACCGTGCGCTGAGATGGGCGGAACTGGGCGAGGACAACGTCGGCGCCCCGGCGCAGGACGAGGAATTCGTGCTCTACCACGCCGACAACATCCAGGCCTCAGGTTTCCTCGAACACATCAAGCTGCCGCATTACGTGGACTTCCAGTCCGAACTCGAACTGATCCGCAAACTCCGCCGCGAGGCGGAGACCGCGACCCGCCGGGAGGCCGCCGAATGACCCGCGCAGAGACCGGCCCGGAGGCCAGCATGTCCGACTACAACTTCGCCTATCTCGACGAGCAGACCAAGCGGATGATCCGCCGGGCGATCCTCAAGGGTCTCGCCATCCCAGGATACCAGGTGCCCTTCGCCAGCCGCGAGATGCCGATGCCCTATGGCTGGGGCACCGGGGGCGTCCAGGTCTCGGCCGCCACGCTGACGCCGAACGACACCTTCAAGGTCATCGATCAGGGGGCGGACGACACGACCAACGCCGTCTCGATCCGCAAGTTCTTCGAAAAGACCGCCGGGGTGGCGGTGACCGAACGCACGGCGGAGGCCACGATCATCCAGACCCGCCACCGTATCCCCGAGGAGGACCTGACCGAGGATCAGATCCTCGTCTACCAGGTGCCGATCCCGGAGCCGCTGCGCTTCCTCGAACCTTCGGAGGTCGAGACCCGCAAGATGCACGCGCTGGAGGAATACGGGCTGATGCACGTCAAGCTCTACGAGGACATCGCGCGCCACGGCGAGATCGCCACCGCCTACGCCTACCCGGTGAAGGTCGAGGGGCGTTACGTGATGGACCCCTCGCCGATCCCCAAGTTCGACAACCCCAAGATGGAGATGGCCGCGATCCAGCTGTTCGGCGCGGGCCGGGAACAGCGGATCTACGCCCTGCCGCCCTACACTCAGGTGGTGAGCCTGGATTTCGAGGATTACCCGTTCGAGCGGATGCGCGCGCAGGAGGACTGCGGCCTCTGCGGTGCGGACGACAGTTACCTCGACGAAGTCATCATGGATGACGCGGGCGGACGGATGTTCGTCTGCTCCGACACCGATTACTGCCGCGCCCGGCGCGAGGCGGGACACCGCGGCGCCATGGCAGCCGAAGGGGAGGCCTTCGCATGAAAGACCTGAGCGTTCAGGACAGGCCGCTGCTACAGGTCGCCGGGCTGACGAAATACTACGGCAGCCGGATCGGCTGCGAAGGGGTCGGCTTCGACCTCTGGCCGGGCGAGGTCATGGGGATCGTCGGCGAAAGCGGTTCGGGCAAGACGACACTGCTCAACTGCCTCGCCGGACATCTCGCGCCGGACGAGGGGCGGGTGCTCTTCGATCTGGACGGCGTGCCAACGGACACCGTGACGATGAGCGAACCGGCAAGGCGCAAGCTGGGGCGGACCGACTGGGCCTTCGTCCACCAGCACGCCGCCGATGGGTTGCGGATGAACGTCAGCGCCGGCGGCAACGTGGGCGAACGGCTGATGGCGGTCGGCGCCCGCCACTACGGCAATATCCGCGAGAGCGCGCAGGACTGGATCACACGGGTGGAAATTCCGGCCGACCGGATCGACGACCGGCCGACCGCCTTCTCGGGCGGCATGCGCCAGAGGCTGCAGATCGCGCGGAACCTCGTGACCGGGCCGCGGCTGGTGTTCATGGACGAACCGACCGGCGGGCTGGATGTCTCGGTGCAGGCGCGGCTGCTGGACCTCCTGCGCGGGCTGGTGCGCGAGATGGGGCTGTCGGCCATCATCGTGACCCACGACCTCGCCGTGGTGCGGCTGCTGGCCGACCGGCTGATGGTGATGAAGGACGGGCATGTCGTTGAAACCGGGCTGACCGATCAGGTGCTGGACGATCCGCAGCACGCCTATACGCAACTCCTCGTCAGCTCGGTCCTGCAGGTATGAGCGGCGGAAGGGAACAGGCCATGATCCGTATCGACAATCTCTCCAAGACCTTCACCCTGCACAACCAGGGCTCCACGGTGATCCCGGTGATGGCGAACGCCGCCTTCTCGGTCGCCCCCGGCGAATGCGTCGCCCTGACGGGGGAGAGCGGGGCGGGAAAGTCGACGCTGATGCGGATGATCTACGGCAATTACCTCGCCGCGGGCGGATCGATCCGGATCGGCGACACCGACATCGTCACCGCCACCCCGCGCGAGATCCTGCGGCTGCGGCGCCACACGCTGGGCTACGTGTCGCAATTCCTGCGCGTGGTGCCCCGGGTGCCGACGCTGGACGTGGTGGCGGAGCCGCTGCTGGCCACCGGCACCCCGGCCGGCGCCGCGCGGGCCGCGGCGGAGGCGCTGCTCGCCCGGCTCAACATCCCCGAGCGGCTCTGGTCGCTCAGCCCCACGACCTTCTCCGGCGGGGAACAGCAGCGGGTCAACATCGCCCGCGGCTTCGCCTATGCCTATCCGGCGCTGCTGCTGGACGAACCGACGGCCAGTCTCGACGCGCAGAACCGCGAGACGGTGCTGCGGCTGATCGAGGAGGCCAAGGCGCGCGGCGCGGCGATCGTCGGCATCTTCCACGACGAGGCGGCGCGCAGCCGGCTCTGCGACCGCGAGGTCGACGTGACCGCCTTCCGCCCGGACCGCGCGGCGTGACCGCCGCCGGGCGCCTCGTCGCGGTCGTCGGCCCCTCGGGCGTCGGCAAGGACAGCGTCATGCGGGCGCTGGTCGAGGCGCGGCCGCAGATGCACCTCGTCCGCCGGGTCATCACCCGTCCGTCGGACGCGGGCGGGGAGGCGTTCGACGGCGTCTCCGAAGACGATTTCGCCGCGCGCGCCGGGGCAGGGGCCTTTGCCCTGTCGTGGCGCGCACACGGTCTTCGCTATGGTATCCCCCGCGGGGTGGAGGACGTGCTCGCCGCGGGCCGGGACGCCGTGGTCAACCTCTCCCGTGCGGTCCTGCCCGAGGCGGCGGCGCGCTTCCCCGGGCTGGTGGTCATCTGCCTCACCGCCGACCCGGACACTCTGGCCCGCCGCCTCGCCGCCCGGGGCCGCGAGGACCCCGACGAGATCGCCCGCCGCCTCGCCCGGGCGGAATTCGCCCTGCCGGCGGGCACCGGGGCGGTCTTCATCGACAACACCGGGGCGCTGGACGACACGGTCGCCGCGATCCTGAGCCACCTGATGCCCGCAAAGGTCTGAGCATGCCCAAGGACACCCATCCCGCCGCCGAGACGATCCTCGGCAACGCCCGCCTCGTCCTCTCCGGCGAGGTGGTGACCGGCCATCTGGTGATCCGCGACGGCACGATCGCCGAGATCGGGACCGGCGCTGCCCTGCCGCGGGGGGCGGAGGATTGCGGCGGCGACTACCTGTCGCCCGGGATGATCGAACTGCACACAGACAACATCGAGCGCCACATCACGCCGCGCCCCAAGGTGGCCTGGCCGCATCAGGCCGCCATCGTCGCCCATGACGCGGAACTCGCCGGCTGCGGCATCACCACCGTCTTCGACGCGATCCGGGTGGGCTCCATCGTCAGCGGCGCGGGCGTGGGCTACCGCCGCTACGCCCGGTCCATGGCGGACGAGATCCTCGCCATGCGCGCGGCGGGCGGACTGAAGATCAGCCACCACCTGCACCTGCGCGCCGAGACCTGTTCCGAAACGCTGCTGGAGGAATTGGCGGAGTTCGGGCCGGAGGATCGCGTCGGTATCGTCAGCCTGATGGACCATACGCCGGGGCAGCGCCAGTTCACCGACATCTCCAAGTTCGAAACCTACATCCGCTCGAAACACGGCATCGGCAAGGACGCCTTCGAGGACTACGTCGCCTTCCTCTCCGGTCTCTACGAGGCCCACGGCGCGCGGCACGAGGCGGGGGCCGTCGCCGCCGCCCGGCGCTTCGGCGCGGTGCTGGCGAGTCACGACGACACCACGAGCGCTCAGGTGGCGGTGTCGCGGAACCATGGGGCGCGGCTGGCGGAATTCCCGACCACCATTGCGGCGGCCGAAGCATGCCGGGCAGCGGGGATCGCCGTTATCATGGGCGCGCCCAACGTTGTGCGGGGCGGGTCGCATTCCGGCAACGTCTCGGCGATGGACCTCGCCGACCTCGGGCTGCTCGATATCCTGTCCTCCGACTACGTCCCGGCGGCGCTGCTGCTGGCGGCCGTGCACCTGGGGGGGGCGTGGGGAGACATGGCGCGGGGGCTAGCCACGGTCACGCATGCGCCCGCGCGGGCCACGGGGCTGGACGACCGGGGCGCGATCGCGCCGGGCCTGCGGGCGGATCTGCTGCGTTTCGGGCTGGTGAGCGACGTGCCGGTGACCCGCGGCGTCTGGGTGCAGGGCGCACGGGTGGCCTGACCGGACGGAGCGCGCCTGCGGCGCGCACACGATGTTATGCGATTTCTCCGAAATCGCGGTGCCTTCGGCGAGAGTATTTGTCGACCACAGGAAGCACGGGACCCGCCCGGTCCGGCCCTCCGCGCGCAGCGGAGGGCCTTCCCGTGGTGCGGTCATCGGCGCTCCCGCCTGTACCGCGGAAGCAGGTTAGGGCGAAACGGGTTAAGGGTCCGTTACTTCCTGTGGTCGGAAATACTCTGGGGGAATGCGCCGCAGGCGCATGGGGGCAACGCCCCCGCGAGGCCGCGCGCCCGCGGGCGGCCTGTCCGGCGGATCAGCCCGCCTTCGCCATCCGCTTCCGCTCGTGCGGGTCGAGGTAGCGCTTGCGCAGACGGACCGCGTTCGGCGTGACCTCGACCAGTTCGTCGTCGTTGATGTAGGCGATCGCCTCTTCCAGCGAGAGCGTCACCGGCGTCGTCAGGCGCACCGCCTCGTCAGAGCCGGAGGCGCGCACGTTGGTCAGCTTCTTGCCCTTGAGCGGGTTGACCTCGAGATCGTTGTCGCGGGAATGCTCGCCGATGATCATGCCGGTGTAGACCGGCGCCTGCGCGCCGATGAACATCTTGCCGCGGTCCTCGAGGTTCCACAGCGCATAGGCCACCGCCTCGCCGTTCTCCATCGAGATCAGCACGCCCGCGCGCCGCCCCGGGATCGGGCCCTTGTGCGGCGCCCAGCCGTGGAAGACGCGGTTCAGCACGCCGGTCCCCCGGGTGTCGGTCAGGAATTCGCCGTGATACCCGATCAGCCCGCGCGACGGCACATGCGCCACGATGCGGGTCTTGCCGGCGCCGGCCGGCTTCATTTCGACCAGCTCCCCCTTGCGCGCGCCGGTGATCTTCTCGATCACCGCGCCGGAATATTCGTCGTCGACATCGATCGTCGCTTCCTCGATCGGCTCCTGCATCTGGCCGTCCATCTCGCGCATGATGACCTGCGGTCGCGAGATCGACAGTTCGAATCCCTCGCGGCGCATGTTCTCGATCAGCACGCCCATCTGAAGCTCGCCCCGGCCCGAGACCTCGAAGGCCTCGCCGCCCGGCGTGTCCTTGACCTTGATGGCGACGTTGGATTCCGCCTCCTTCAGCAGCCGCTCGCGGATCACGCGGGATTGCACCTTCTTGCCGTCGCGGCCCGCCAGCGGACTGTCGTTGATGCCGAAGGTGACGGTGATGGTCGGCGGGTCGATCGGCTGGGCGTCCAGCGGTTCATCGACCGCCAGCGCGCAGATCGTGTCGGCCACGGTCGCCTTGGACATCCCCGCGATGGAGACGATGTCGCCGGCCGAGGCCTCTTCGATGTCCTGCTGGCCGAGACCCCGGAAAGCGGTGATCTTGGTGACTCGGAACTGTTCGATCTTCTGGCCGATGCGCGACAGCGCCTGCACGGTCGCGCCGACCTTGAGGCGGCCGCTTTCCACGCGGCCCGTCAGGATCCGGCCGACGAAAGGATCGGCCCCGAGCGTCGTCGCCAGCATGCGGAAATCGTCGTCCACCTGCTTGAGTTGTTTCGGCTTCGGCACGTGGTTGACGATCAGGTTGAACAGCGCCGAAAGATCCTTGCGCGGGCCGTCAAGCTCTGCATCCGCCCAGCCGGAGCGGCCCGAAGCGTAGAGGTGCGGGAAGTCGAGCTGGTCGTCGTCCGCGCCGAGGTTGGCGAAAAGGTCGAAGCATTCGTCGAGCGCCCGGTCGGGTTCGGCGTCGGGCTTGTCCACCTTGTTCAGCACCACGATGGGCCGCAGGCCGAGCGCCAGCGCCTTCGAGGTCACGAACTTGGTCTGCGGCATCGGCCCCTCCGCCGCGTCGACCAGCAGAACCACGCCGTCGACCATCGACAGGATGCGCTCCACCTCGCCGCCGAAATCGGCGTGGCCGGGGGTGTCGACGATGTTGATGCGGGTGCCCTTCCACTCCACCGACGTCGCCTTGGCGAGGATGGTGATCCCGCGCTCGCGTTCGAGGTCGTTGCTGTCCATCGCGCGTTCGGCCACGGCCTGGTTGGCCCGGAAGGCGCCCGATTGTTTCAGCAATTCGTCCACAAGGGTCGTCTTGCCGTGGTCGACGTGGGCGATGATGGCGATGTTGCGCAGGTCCATGGGTATCTCTTCTGAGGGGTCGCGGCCCGCCTATACTGCATCTGCAGAAAATGCCAGAGCCAATGGCGGGAGACCGGCGCGCTGAGCGTGGCGTCACGGAGAGCCAGCCGGAGGGCGCGGCAATACGCGGCAAATGCATGATAATAGCACGTTTTTTGCTCCGGGGTCGGCAGAATTCTGCTTGCATCCTCGGGGGTGTCGGCTAGCCTACCCGCTCAGGCGACCGGGGAGAGGTCGCGATCAGGGAGAAAGCCATGACAAGCTTCGTGACACGGGCCGCCGCGACGGCCGTCATCTTCGGCATCGCCGCGCCGGCGCTGGCCACCGAGTGGAACGCCTCGGTCTGGGGCAAGCGCCGTGAATTCACCGAGCACATCGAGAAGATCGCAGAATTGGTGAGTGAGAAGACCGACGGCGGGTTCACCATCAACGTCAGCTACGGCGGCCTGTCGAAGCCGACGGAAAACCTCGACGGGATATCGATCGGCGCCTTCGAGATGGCCCAGATCTGCGCCGGCTATCACGAGGACAAGAACCCGACGCTGACCGCGGCGGAACTGCCCTTCCTCGGCGTGAAGAACCTGCGCGAGGAAGTCGCCATCAGCGACGCGCTCTATGCGCATCCGGCGGTGAAGAAGGACCTCGAGCGGTGGAACGCGCAGCTGCTGATGTCCTCGCCGATGCCGCAGTACAACCTGGTCGGCCGGGGCGATCCGCGCTCTACCGTCGAGGATTTCAACGGCATGCGGGTGCGCGCCACCGGCGGGCTCGGCGATGCCTTCAAGGCGGTCGGCGCGGTGCCGACCTCGGTCGCCTCGAACGAGGCCTACAACGCGATGGAATCGGGCGTGGTCGACACGGTGGCCTTCGCGCCGCACGCGCACCTCAGCTTCCGCACCATCGACCAGGCCAACTGGTGGACCGAGAACCTGAACCCCGGCACCGTGAACTGCCCGGTCGTGGTCAACATCGACGCCTACAACGCTCTCACCGACGAGGAGCGCGCGGCGCTCGACGGGTCGGTCGAGGAGGCGATCGACTATTACATCGACACCTATGGCGAGCTGATGACCCGCTGGGAGGACGTGCTGGCCGAGAAGGGCATCCAGAAGGTCGAGTTCTCGGACGAGGAACTGGGCAAGTTCCGCGATGCCACCAAGGGAATCCAGGACGAATGGATCGCCAAGATGGACAGCCAGGGTATCCCGGGCGAGGAACTGCTGCAGACCATCAACACTGCGCTGGAGGAAGAGCGCGCGTCCAACTGACCGGACCTGCCCGGCGGCGCGTGCCGCCGGGCCACACCACCTGACGCGGGCGGCGGGGGCCGGAGCGCCCCCTCCGCCCGTGCTTGTCGCGTTTGCCGTGTTTAGGAGAGATATCGCATGGCGGGGTCGCTTTCCGTCCTGTCGGACGACAGCCTGCTGAGCAGGATCGACCGGCGCTTCTACGTGCTGGAAAAGACCATCGGCTTCTTCGCCGGGGCCGCCGTTCTGGGGCTCATGTTCCTCGCCGTCTTCTCGGTGGGGGGGCGCAACCTCTTCAACGCGCCGCTGCCCGGATACGTCGACTGGATGGAGCTGACGATGCCGCTGATTGCCTTCCTCGGCATCTCCTACGCGATGCGGGACGGCGGCCATATCCGCATGGACATCCTGATCGGGCAGCTCAAGGGCCGGCCGCTCTGGGCGGCGGAATTCCTCACCACCCTCGCGACGCTGGCGCTGATCGTGCTGTTGATCTGGGGCAGCTGGTCGCATTTCGACCGCAGCTTCGACTGCTCCCGCCCCTTGTGTTCCTCCGACAGCACGATCGACATCGGCATGCCCCTGTGGCCCGCCAAGATCGTGATCCCCTTCTGTTTCTCCATCCTCGCGGTGCGGCTGGTGCTGCAGCTCTGGGGCTACGCCCGTGCCTTCGCCAGCGGAACCGACACGCCGGTGGCCGTGCCGCTGGTGAAAAGCGCGGCCGAGATCGCCGCGGAAGAGGCCGAGCACCTGCAGGGTGCCGATGACGGGGAGAGCGCCCGATGACGCCGATCGAGATTGGTCTCTGGACCACCGGGTTCCTCTTCATCCTCGTCGTGCTGGGCATGCGCGTCGCCTTCGCGGCGGGCATCGCGGGGCTGGTCGGCCTCGTCTGGATCTTCTGGGCGAAGTTCGGCTACGAACCCGACCGCTTCATGCAGGCTCTGACCGTCGCGGTTAAGACGGCGGGGCAGGTGCCGCATTCCAAGATCGCCAGCCAGGAGCTGTCGCTGATCCCGACCTTCATCCTGATCGGCTATCTCGCCTATTACGCCGGGTTGACCTCGGCGCTGTTCGAGGCGGCGAAACGCTGGGTCGGCTGGCTGCCCGGCGGCATGGCGGTGGCCACCGTCTTCGCGACCGCAGGTTTCGCCGCCGTGTCCGGCGCCTCGGTCGCCACGTCGGCCGTCTTCGCGCGGATCGCGATCCCGGAGATGCTCAAGGTTGGCTACGACAAGCGCTTCGCGGCGGGCGTGGTGGCGGCGGGCGGCACGCTGGCGTCGCTGATCCCGCCCTCGGCGATCCTCGTGATCTACGCGATCATCGTGGAACAGGACGTGGGCAAGCTGCTGCTGGCGGGCTTCATTCCGGGGGCCTTTTCGGCAGTGGTCTATGCCGGGCTGATCGTGACGCTGGCGGTGACCCTGCCGAAGTTCGGGCCACCGGTGCGCGGCTTCTCCTGGGGGCAGCGTTTCGCCTCTCTGCCGAAGGCGCTGCCGATCTTCTTCGTGATCTTCATCATCATCTTCTTCGTCTACAACCCCTTCGGCGGCGACCCCTTCGGCACGCCGACCGAGGGCGGTGCGCTTGGCGCGGCCGTGGTCTTCGTGATGGCCTTGGTCCACGGGATGAAGTGGCACCAGCTCAAGGACGCGCTGCTGGAGACGGCGAAACTTGCCACGATGATCTTCACCATCATCTGGGGCGTGCTGATCTACGTCCGCTTCCTGGGCTTCGCCGACCTGCCGGGGGCGTTTTCCGACTGGATCACCTCGCTCGACCATTCGCCGATCATCACGCTGATCATGATCCTGCTGGCCTACGCGGTGCTGGGGATGTTCATGGACGCCATCGGGATGCTGCTGCTGACCCTTCCGGTGGTGTACCCGGCGGTGATGGCGCTGAACGGGGGGGAATTCGTTTCGGCTGCCGACAGCGCCTTCGGCATGTCGGGCCCGATGTGCGCGATCTGGTTCGGGATCCTCGTGGTGAAAATGGCCGAGTTCTGTCTCATCACCCCGCCGATCGGGCTCAACTGCTTCGTGGTGGCGGGCGTGCGCCCCGACATCTCGGTGCAGGACGTGTTCCGCGGCGTGACGCCCTTCTTCATCGCCGACGCGATCACCATCGGCCTGCTGGTGGCCTTCCCGCAGATCGTGCTCTGGCTGCCTTCGCTGGCCTGAGGGCGCGGGTCCGCCTGCTTCCTGTGGTCGCAAATACTCCCGCCGGAGGCCAGCGCCCGCCGGGGGCTCGATGCCCTCGGCGGGCGCTTTTCCGCGCGACGCCGATAAGGCGGCGCACCCCCGGGTCCGCCGCGCCGAATTCGCGCCGCCGGAGCGGCGCGAAGCCTCCGGCGGGAGTTTGTCGGGCCGGATGAAGCAGGGGACGGCGCGTCAGCGGCGGCGGCGCACGGTCGGCACGCGGGATGGGGAGAGGCGGTACTTCGCCTCCGGGTGCGGCGGGTGGCCGTGGGTGCGGCTCCAGAACGCCGGGCCGCCCAGCCGGAAGAACAGCGGCAGCGCAAGCACGAGGCCGATGACGAAGCCGCCCGCATGGGCCCAGTAGGCCACGCCGCCCTGGTTCGGATCGGCCCCGAAGCTGTTGAACAGCTGCAGCGCGAACCAGAACCCCAGCATCACCCAGGCGGGCACCGGGAAGATCCGGAAGAAGACGACGATGATGATCAGGATGTCCACCTTCGCCCGGGGGAACAGCAGGAAGTAGCCCCCCATCACCCCCGCGATCGCACCCGAAGCGCCCACCACCGGCACAGGCGACAGCGGCGCGGAGACGTAATGCGCCAGGCCCGCGCCGAGCCCGGAGGCGAGGTAGAAGCCGAGATAGGGCAGGTGGCCCATCTCGTCCTCGAGGTTGTCGCCGAAGATCCACAGGAACAGCATGTTGAAGGCGATGTGCAGGAAGCCGCCGTGCATGAACATCGAGGTGACGAAGGTCAGCAGGCCCTGACCCTCCGAGACCCGGGCCGGGATCATCGCCCATGTCCCGTAGAATTCGCTGATCGCGGCCATGTCCGTCTGCAGCGGCAAGGTCAGCAGGAAGACCGCGACGTTGGCCAGCATCAGGGCATAGGTGACATAGGGCACGCGCCCCGAGGGATTGTGATCGCGCAGCGGAAACATGGTGCGACGCTAAGCCAACCCCCCGGAACGTCAAGGCAAACCTAGGACATGCCCCCCAGAAGCGCCGCGTTGCCGCCCGCCGCCGTGGTGTCGACGCAGAGGTGACGCTCGTGCAGCACATGGCCCGTGTCCGGCAGGCCCGTCACCAGCGGCACCAGCGGCCCCGGCCGCGCGGCCAGCGCGCGGTCCAGGGCGCGCGCGGTCTCCGCATCGCCCCACCAGAGCACGCCGGACAGGCCCTCCGCCTCCGTGAGCACCTCGGGCGCGACGGGGCCGGTCGCCGCCCGGGCGACGCCGCCAAGCGCCTCCACCGCCGCGACCTGGGCGGCGACTGTTTCGGCCCCCGGGCCGAGGCAGAGCACCGGCGCGCGGGGCAGGGTGGTGAGCACGTTGCTTTCGCCCGTCGGGCCCGGCAGGGCCACCCGCTCCACCGCTGTCTCCGGCACGGGGGGCGCGGGCGGAAGGGGGGCCCGCCCTGCCGCGCCCCAGGTCCCGCCCCAAGGCGCGGGGTGGCGCTGGAACCGGGCGAGGTAATGCGGCCCGCCCGCCTTGGGCCCGGTGCCGGACAGCCCCTCGCCCCCGAAGGGCTGCGAGCCCACGATGGCGCCGATCTGGTTGCGGTTTACGTAGGTGTTGCCGACCGCGATCCGCTCGGCCACGTGCTGCACCCGGTCGTCGATCCGGGTCTGCAGCCCGAAGGTCAGCCCGTAGCCGGTGGCGTTCACCGCATCGATCACCCGGTCGAGGTCGCGTGCGCGGAAGGTTGCGACGTGCAGGACGGGGCCGAAGACCTCGCGCTCCAGATCGCCGATGCCGCCGACGCGGATCAGCGCGGGTGCGACGAAGGAGCCGTCCTCCGGCACCGCGACCCGGTGGAGGAGGCGCCCTTCCGCCTCGGCCGCCGCGACATGGGCGTCGATGCCGGCCTTGGCGTCTGCGTCGATGACGGGGCCGAGGTCGGAGGCGAGATGCCACGGATCGCCCGGGCTCAACGCGTCCATCGCGCCCCTGAGCATGGTCAGCACGGTGTCCGCGACCTCGTCCTGCACGTAGAGGCAGCGCAGCGCCGAACATCTCTGCCCCGCCGACTGGAAGGCGGATTCCACCACCGCCTGCACCGCCTGTTCCGGCAACGCCGTGCTGTCGACGATCATCGCGTTCAGGCCGCCGGTTTCCGCGATCAGCGGCGCGCCGGGGGCGAGGTGGCCGGCCATGGCGCGGCGGATCGCGCGGGCGGTGTCGGTGGAGCCGGTGAAGGCCACACCGCCCACGCGGGGGTCCGAGGTCAGCGCCGCGCCGACGCGCCCGTCGCCCGGCAGCATTTGCAACGCCGCGCGGGGCACCCCCGCCTCGTGCAGCAGCCGGACCGCTATGTCGGCGATCAGCGGCGTCTGCTCCGCCGGTTTCGCCAGCACCGCGTTGCCGGCGGCCAGCGCCGCCGCGATCTGACCAGTGAAGATCGCCAGCGGGAAATTCCACGGCGAGATGCAGGTGAAGGTGCCGACAGGCGCGCCGGCCGGCGCGTTGGCGCCGTAGTAACGCAGGAAATCCACCGCTTCGCGGATCTCGGCCACCGCGTCGGGCAGGGTCTTGCCCGCCTCCCGCGCCAGCACGGCGAAGATCTCTCCATACCGGGCCTCGTAGAGATCCGCCGCGCGGGCGAGCGCCGCGCCGCGCTCCGCCGGGGGGGCGTCCCAGGGGCGAGCGGCGGCGAGGGCGGTTTCGACCTCGGCCTCCGTCGCCCAGGCGACCGATCCGGCGGCGGCGCCGGTGGCGGGCGAAGTCACCGGGCGCTCCGCCCCGTGCGCCGTCTCCGCCGCGAGGCGCGGCGCGGCCTGCCAGAGCGTATCGCGGAACGGGGCCCGCGCGGCCTCGATCGCGGCGAGGGTGGGGGCGTGGGTGAGGTCCCAGCCCCGGGAGTTCGGGCGTTCCGGGGCGAAGAGCTCCGGCCCCGTGGGCAGGGTGGGAAGGTCCTCCTCAAGCTCCGCGAAGGGATCGCGGACGACATCTTCCGGCGGGATCTCCGCGTTCACGATGCGGTTCACGAAGGAGGAGTTCGCGCCGTTCTCCAGCAGCCGCCGGACGAGGTAGGCCAGCAGGTCGCGGTGCGCGCCGACGGGGGCGTAGATGCGGTGCCGCGTGCCTTTCGCCGCGTGCACCATGTCGTGCAGCGCCTCGCCCATGCCGTGCAGACGCTGGAACTCCCACGCCTCGTGCGGGACGTCCCGTGCGATGTGCAGCACGGCGGCCATGGTGTGCGCGTTGTGGGTGGCGAACTGCGGGTAGATCCGGTCGGTCATCGCCAGCAGCTTCCGGGCGTTGGCGAGGTAGGAGACGTCGGTCGCCGGCTTCGAGGTGAAGACCGGGAAGCCGTCCAGCCCCGCGACCTGCGCGCGCTTGATCTCGGTGTCCCAGTAGGCGCCCTTGACCAGCCGCACCATGATGCGGCGGTCGAGCCGCTCCGCAGTGGCGTGCAGCCAGTCCAGCACGGCGCCCGCGCGCGGCCCGTAGGCCTGCACCACCACGCCGAACCCGTCCCATCCGGCGAGGGAGGGGTCGGCCAGCACCGCCTCGACCACATCGAGCGAGAGGGACAGGCGGTCGGCCTCCTCCGCATCAATGTTGAGGCCCATGCCCGCCGCCTTCGCCTGCTGCGCAAGTGACAGGAGCCGGGGGGCGAGGACCTCCATCACCCACTCCGCATGGGCGACCTCGTAGCGGGGGTGGAGGGCGGAGAGCTTGACCGAGATGCCGGGGTTGTCACGCACGTCGCGCGCCGTGCTGGCACGGGCGATGGCGGTGATCGCGTCCGAATAGGCCCGGGCGTAGCGTTGCGCGTCGGGGTCGGTGCGCGCGGCCTCGCCCAGCATGTCGTAGCTGTAGGTGTAGCCCTTCGCCTCCATCCCCGCGGCGCGCTTCATCGCGGCGTCGATGTCCTCGCCCAGCACGAACTGGCGGCCCATCACCTTCATCGCCTGCCCGACGGCGCGGCGGATCACCGGCTCTCCCAACCGGCGTATGGCCCCGCGCAGGTGGCCGGCGGGGCCGGGGGGCACGTCGCGCAGCACGCGGCCGGTCAGCATCAGACCCCAGGTCGAGGCGTTGACGAGGGGGGAAGAGGAATGCCCCATGTGCTTTGCCCAGTCCGATGGCGCGATCTTGTCCTCGATCAGCGCGTCGATGGTCTCCGGGTCCGGCACCCGCAGCAGGGCTTCGGCGAGGCACATGAGCGCGACGCCCTCCTCGGTCGAAAGTCCGTATTCGGCAAGGAACGTCTCCATCAGCCCCGGCCGCGCCTCGCGCCGCAGGTCGCGGACGAGATCGACCGCATGGGTGCCGATGGCCTGCCGGTCCCCGGGCGACAGAGCCGCCGCAGCGGCGAGGCGCGGCACCATCGCCGGGCCGTCATGAATCGCGGCGTCGATCCGGGCACGAAGATCGTCGGTCGGGGAGGGCAGCGGGGCCTGCATCGTGGGACTCCTTTCCTTTCGCGCAGGATATCAGCTATCGTGCGGGACGATGGCCCGTTCAGTGGCCATATCCAGTCCCACTGGACCGAAATCGGAGCCACGACATGACGAATGACCCGGATGGGCTCGCGCGCCTTGACCGTTTCGACAGGGCGATCCTGTCGGCGCTGGCGGCGGAGGGGCGGATGCCGGTGGCCGACCTCGCCCGCCGGATCGGTTTGTCGAAATCGCCGACACAGGCGCGGCTGAAACGGCTGGAGGCGGACGGGGTCATCACCGGCTACCGCGCGCTGATCGACCCGATCCGGCTTGGCCTCGACCATGTGGAATTCGTGGAGGTGCGGCTGCGCGACACCTCGGAAAAGGCGCTGGCGGCCTTCAACGCCGCAATCTCCCGGATCCCGGAGGTGGAGCAGGCCCACATGATCGCGGGCAACTTCGACTACCTGCTCAAGGTGCGCACCGCCTCGATGCATGGGTACCGCCGGGTTCTGGCCGAGGCGATCTCGGCCCTGCCGCATGTCGCGGGGACCTCCACCTTCGTCGCCATGGAGGCGGTGAAGGACGAGGCGATGGCTGGAATGTGATGGCCGCGGAGCCGGCAGGCTTGAATTCGGATGACCTTGCGTCACTCTTGGTGAATGAGACTGGCGCTTCTTCTTCTGTCGCTCGCCGCCGGACCGCTGGCGGCCCAGGGCTGTCCTGCACCGCCCGACCATTCGGACCGGATCGACACGCTGCTGGCCGAGGTGCGTGCGGCGGAGACGGAGGCGGAGGCGCAACGCATCACCAACGTCATGTGGGAGCTCTGGTCCGAAGCGCCGGACGAGGAGGCACAGGCGGTGCTGGACCGGGGCATGGCGAAGCGGGCGGGGTTCGACCTGCTGGGCGCGATCGGCGATTTCGACCGGCTGATCGCCTATTGTCCGGACTATGCCGAGGGCTACAACCAGCGCGCCTTCGCGCTCTTCATCCGCGGCGACTATCCGCAGGCGCTGGAGGATCTGGACCGCACGCTGGCGCTGAACCCGACCCACGTCGCCGCGATGGCCGGGCGGGCGCTGACCCTGATGGGGCTGGGCCGGATGGACGATGGGCAGGCGGCCCTGCGCGCTGCGCTGGCGCTGCACCCGTGGCTCCCCGAACGCCGCATGCTGCTGGACCGGGGGCAGGAACTGTGATCCGCCTTTTCCCTGCCGCAGCCTTCCGATAACGTCCAGCGGGAATGCCCGCGTGGTGGAATGGTAGACACAGGGGACTTAAAATCCCTAGGCGTATGCCGTGCCGGTTCGAGTCCGGCCGCGGGCACCAGCTAGCTGCAACAGACCCCGCTGACCGGCGGATGCACCCCGCGGAGGCTGAGTGTCGACCCGGTGGAACGAAGCCCGGATATGGCCGGAAAACCACGTCCTACGCGCGCCCGGATCGCGTCTGAACCGGTCCGGGATCATATCCCGGTCATCCCCCCTGAACAGGGGGGAGCGAATTGTGGCAATTTGTGGTCACAGGTCTGTCACCTCCGCTTTTTCTGAAGGCGGCGGGCGGGGCCGCGCAAGGCTTTCACGGACCAAAGGACATTTCCATGCCGATCACCATTGAAGCAGACGTCGTTTTCGGGAGCGGCGAGGGGTTCTTCGGAAGGCTGGGCAGCAACCCGGACGCCACCCTGCTGAGCGACGGGCGGATCGCCGTCACTTGGGCAGAGTACCAGTATCCCGGCGACGGCAGCGTGGTGCTCGATTACGACACCTGGACCCGCGTGCTCAACGCGGACGGAAGCATCGCGACGGCGGCCACCATGGTGAACACCACGCGGGTGGGGGCGCATGCGCCCTCGCAGGTCGCGGCGCTCTCGGACGGCGGTTATGTCGTCACGTGGCTCGAGATGACCCGTATGACGGTCGAGGGCGACACCCAGACTGTCTATCCCCAGGACATCTACGCCCGCAGCTACACCGCGGCCGGCGCGCCCGAGGGGCCCGCGGTGCTGGTCTCGCCCAATCTCGGGGGATATGACCCGTCAATCTACAACTCCATCCTCGCCAGCAACGTGGTCGGCAGCAACGTCCTCGGCCTGGCCGGGGGCGGTGCGGTGGTGATCTACGACTACCGAGACGGCGGCGGCGGCTACGAGGACGGGGGGACCTACGCCCGCACCATCGGCAATGACGGTCAGACCCTCGGCACGCCGGTCCGGGTCTGGGAGGAGAACGTCCACAGCCGCGACATGGTGCAACTTTCGTCGGGCGACCTCGCCATGGTCGAATTCGCGGGCCAGCTGACCGGCTACAACATTCGCCTCTCGGCCGCCGACCTGACCTCGGCCCCCGCGGGCGTGCCGGGGGCGGCGGGAGTCGTCACGTTCGGCCACGACCCGCAGCCCGACCAAACCGCGGGCGGCTATGCCTCGGGGCCGCGGATCGCCGCGATGAGCGACGGCGGCTTTGCAGTGACGTACGGTTACAACGTCGCTCTTGGCACCGACGGGGACGAATCGATCCGGATCGACCGGTTCGACGCGCAGGGCACGTACCTCTCGACGGCGGAGATCGCCGTACCTGATGACACGGTGCAACAGCCCGGGGCGATCCCTTACGAGATCCTCGGCCTGTCCGGCGGGCGCATCCTGGTCGCATGGTCGCACGCAGTGGCCTACGGCGACACCGATATCATGGCGGTGGTCGTCAACGCCGACGGCACGTTCGAAAGCGAGCCGACGCTGGTGGTGAACAATACCGCGAATTACCAGCTTCTCGGCGATCTGACCCTGCTGCAGGACGGGCGGGTCTTCATGACGGTCACCGATTCATCCGGCGTTCAGGTGGACGGTGTGGCGGATTACATGCACGGCGTGTTCCTCCAATTGCCCGACGCCCCGCCCGAAGCGGGCCTGAACCGCGAGGGCACTTCGGGCGACGACCTGCTCATCGGCGGCGGCGGCAATGACGTGCTGAACGGACGTGCCGGAAACGACACGCTCCGCGGCATGGATGGAACCGACACGCTGATTGGCGGCGACGGCAACGACGTGATCGAGGGCGGCGCCACCCCGGCCGATCTGCGCGACGTGATTTACGGCGGCAACGGCAACGACCAGATCGACGGGGGCTACGGCAACGACGAGTTGCGCGGTGACAATGGCAATGACACGATCACCGGCGCCTCGGGCGTTGACACCATTATCGGCGGGGCCGGTGACGACGTTCTGACGGGCCAGACCTGGTCGGACGTGATCCTCGGCGGTGACGGGTTCGATTTCATCAACGGCGGCTTCGGCCACGACCGCGTGAACGGCGGCGCGGATGCCGATCAGTTCTACCACCTGGGCGTCGAGGGCCACGGCTCGGACTGGGTGCAGGACTTCTCGGACGCCGAGGGCGACCGCCTGGTCTTCGGCGGTTCGGCCAGCCTGAGCGACTTCCAGGTCAACTTCACCGAGACCGCGAACGCGGGCGCGGCGGGGGTGCAGGAGGCCTTCGTCATCTACAAGCCCAGCCAGCAGATCCTCTGGGCGCTGGTCGACGGCGCCGCGCAGGAGCACATCGACATCGTGATCGGCGGGCAGCAGTTCGATCTCCTGGCTTGACCGGCCAGGCCGGCCGCCGCGGATCGCCTGGAGGGCCGGGGCGGCCGGCGGGCTAACGCGTTCGGGGCCGACACCGGGGGCGGATAACCGACGCGCAAGACGCCGACAGACAGCTTGACAGGCTGACCCCCGGTGTCGAGACGAGGGAGGCTTAGGGCCGCGGCGCTCAGCCACTGAGGGGTGGGGCGCCTGTAGTCCTCACCCGGCCTTGGCTTGAACCCTGGGAGCATCGAGGCCCTCGGCACCCCGGGCCGCGTCGGGAAGCTCCACGGTAAACCGGGTGCCGCGACCCTGTCCGCTGGTGACCGAGATCGTGCCGTCATGCAGGTCGACGATGCGCCTCGCTATGGACAGCCCGAGGCCGAAGCCGCCGAAGGACCGGGTCGAGCTGTTGTCGACCTGCTGAAAGCGCTCGAATATCCGCTCAAGGTCCTCTTCCGGGATGCCGATCCCGGTGTCCGCGACGCTGAGCACGAGCCGGTCGTCCTTGCAGACCGCCTCGATCCGAACGGACCCCTCGCCGGTGAACTTGATCGCGTTCCCCACGAGGTTCATCAGCACCTGCTTGAGGCGCTGGTGATCAGCCATCACCAGCCCCTCGACGCGGTCGGCCGATAGTGTGAGGCCCTTCGCTTCGGCCTGCGGTGTCATGTCCTGGACCAACGTGTCCACGAGCTTCCGGACATCGACGCACTCCCGGTGAAGCGCGACCGTATCGCGCTCGAGCTGTGCCCAGTCCAGCAGGTCGTTCACGAGCTTGAGCATGTGATCGGCCCAACCGCCGATCTTGCTTCCGTAGGTCATCACCGTTTCGTCGTAGGCGGCCGCCGCGCGCAGCAGGCCGGATTGGACCGTCTCCTGAGCCTTCAGCGTGCGCAGGAAATCGACCCGTTCCGCCAGCATGGAGGGTTGAGAAAGGATCTGGGAGTACCCGCTGATCACGGTCAGCGGCGTCCTGAGTTCGTGGGTGACCGTACTCAGGAATTCCGTCTTCTGGCGATTTGCCGTCTCGGCGGCAAGCTGCGCCTCCTTCTGGTCGGTGATGTCGGTGATGATCGACACGGAAAAACCGTCCGCCGTCCGCGTCTCCGAGATCTTTCCCCAGGTGCCGTCGGGGCGATTGATCAGGAACTCCTGGCCATCGGCGTGCTCGGCCAGACGTTGGTCGATCCAGCCCCGCCTGGCATCTCTGGAATCTCCCTGCCGAGCAGCTCCGGCAATACGGATGAGGGTCTCGTAAGGAGTCCCCCGACGCACGACGCCCTTCAGGTCTCCGAACTGGTTGGTGAACTCCGTATTGCAGACCACCAGCTTGTCGTTCTCGTCATAAAGAACGAACCCCGCGTCGATCGCTTCGATGGCGTTCGACAAAAGCTTGTGCGACCGCTGCCTGTGATAGACGAGGTAATGGGTGCCGGTGATGCCGACCACCGTGGCGAGCGTCAGCATGATCACCAGGGCCAGGGTGACGTTGAAGTCCGGTGAGACCTGGGGCCACCCGCCCGCGGGAACGGCAATGATGTCCCATCGTCCGTCCGAGAACTCTATGGGCTGGATGACCGGGTCGGCGGACATCAGGCCGGACGCCCCGAACACCTGCTCTCCAGCCGTTTCCCTGACGCGAAGCGCGATCGCCAGCGGCGATGTCAGCGGGACCGCATCCACACGCGGCTTCAGGAACGTCGAGCCCGGGACTGTGGCGGAGATCGTTCCGATGAACTTCGGCGCCGCCCCGTTTGCCGCATCGCCAAGGATGGGATAGCGGACCACGAATTCGCTCGCGCCGCCCTGTGTCCCCGTCGTCCCGGTAAGCGCCGGTTCGTCCAGTGAGGCGTTGTCCGACCGAGGGGCCGGCGCGACGTAGGGCGACCGGGCCTCGGGCATCAGGTCGATGCTGACGCGTGCCATTTCAGGATGCAGGGCCTCCAGCAGGTCCTCGACCTTGGTCAGTGTCACGTCGTCGAGATAGTTCGGCTGCGATGACGCCCGGGCCAGTCGGTCGGCGAAGAGCTTCAGGGTGCCGAGCGTGTCATCGACGTTCCTGGCGATGTCCCGTGTGGCTTCGGCCACCTGTTCCCGGGTCTGCAGGCGGAAGAGCTTGGTGTCCTGTTGCACCGCGGAATAGGACAAGCCAACCAACGATGTCATGCCGACGATCGCGACGATTGACCAGCCTCCCACCGTCGCCGCTATCTTCCCGTAGACATTCATTCCGCTTACCCCAATCCATCGGCCAGACGGTCTCCGGCGCTGCCCGTACTGGTGTCGAGTGGCGCAAACCGGGACTCGGACCGATGACGCAGGAATCGGGCGAAAATGGGACGATTGCCTTCGTCGGACATACCTGACCTTACGTAAGACGTGTGCCCCACATCAGCCGCCCTGCGAGGACGGTGTGCCGTCGCCGGGCGGGGGGCAGGTAAGGTCGAAGCAGGCCGGGCATAGGGAAAGGTCACGATCCCGGCCCGCCAGAGGCACCGGCCCCGTATCGGCGGCCCAACAGCGCCGTTGGCGATGCGACCTTGGCGCCGCTCGTATTCGACGTCGGTGTAAAAGGATTTACGCAACCTCCAGATGGCATCGCAGGCGTCTGAGGAAGAAAACCCTAGGACTGGTTCTAAATGACCTGGGGGAATTTGGCCACGCGCGACCGCCGTTCTTCAGCGTTCCAGAACACGTGTATCTTACCGAACGTCAACTACGAAGATATTTCAGCGGCTTGCCAAAGTTTCGTCACACTCCTGCATATTTTCATTAAAAACAGCAACTTTGGGGGATCAGGGACATGACGACCTTCACCATCTTCGGGACCAGCCTTTACTTCGGCGAGACCGATCAGAACGATGTCATCGGCGTTGAAGCGCAGGAAATGACGTTTTCGTTCGATGAAACGATCACGGAACTGTCTTACGAATCGAATTACTCGTTCGCCGTAGGCGAATACGTTCTCGATCTGACCCCGTTCCCAAGCGAACTCCGAGTCGGAGATACCTATTACGGTGAATCTTCGGTGCGAATCGAATTTTACGATTTGGCGTGGGGCGCAGGAAACCAATCGCAGGTTCTGCTGTTCGAATTGGCCAGCACTGGCAGCGGGACGGACTTTGGCCATCACGAGGTCATCGTTCCGGTGTCGGGCGATGCGTTGCCTGAACTGACATCGGTTTCGGATTACATGTCCTTCGGGATGCAGGTGACCGCGATGGAGAACATCGTGGATGGCCGCGACATCGCGTTGTCCAGCTTCGACGACATCGTGTTCCACACCGACGCCATCTCGATCAACGACACCGAGGCGTCCAGCCTGCTGAACGGGGGCGCGGGGGACGATCTGATCCACGGCAACGGCGGCGCGGACACGATCCATGGCGGCGATGGCGCCGACACGCTGTCCGGCGGCATCGGAGATGATCTGATACACGGTGGTGACAGTGCGAACGACCTCCGCGATGTGATCTACGGCGGAGCCGGCGACGACACCATTTTCGGTTCTCACGGCAACGACGAACTGCGCGGCGACGCCGGCGCCGATGTGATCGAAGGCGGTTCAGGCGCGGACACCGTGATCGGGGGCGACGGCAACGACGCGTTGAGCGGCCAACTCTGGTCGGACGCGATCTTCGGCGGTGATGGAATGGATTTCATCAACGGAGGGTTCGGCCATGACAGGCTCAACGGCGGCGGCGACGCGGATCGCTTCTATCATCTGGGCGTGGAAGGACACGGGTCGGACTGGATCCAGGACTTCTCGGGCGCGGAAGGGGATGTGCTGGTCTTTGGCGGGCCGGGCGCCACGGCCGAAGATTTCCAGCTGAACTTTGCGGAAACCGCCGGTGCGGGCGACGTCGGCGTCGAAGAAGCCTTCGTGATCTACCGGCCCACGGGACAGATTATCTGGGCGCTTGTGGATGGGGCCGCGGAGGACAACATGACACTTCAGATCGGCGGAACGGAGTTCGACCTGCTCGTGTAATTTCGTGCGAACGGTGACCATCCGGCAATACTCCTGCCGGATGGTCCATTTCGAGAGAGAGATATTCCTGACCTGTGCGGCGAGGGAGACGGCGCTCCAGCCCAACGAATTCGCGTCGCTGCACTGGTCATTGCGCGCCGCCACTCCTGCGACCGGCCCGCGTCCGCCGAGACAGCCGAGAGGCCTAAGCATCGATTGTGAAAGGTTTTCGCTGCGCAAGGCCTGCGTCTGCCGCGCGTGCTCGGCTCCGCGCACCGTAGCAGCGCAAATTCACTATCGAGATCGGTGCACGCGTTCCGTTCCGCAGTGGCTGAAACTGTAGATGGCGCCATTGCCGATGGCGGCGTTGCAATGTCGCGCATGTCCTGTAGCCTTACGCAGACGTATTGACACAAATAGGATTAGCCATGGCCCTCTCGCACTCTCAGGTTTCCGACAACGAGCTTTTGACCTTCGGCACACCGACGGGGATGCGTGTTCCGGACGGATACAGGACCACATCGACATACTTCGACCTGACCGGTATCTTCTCCTCCGGTCTTTCGCTCGGAGACCAGACCTTCACCGGCCTGCGGGTGCATACGGACGGGACCATCCAGTTCGCCAACGGCGGCGGCTGGCAGAACACCTACATAAACGCATTCTACAACAGGTATATCGACACGCGCATCAAACCCGATGGCGTTAGCGATCCCGGGATCTGGATCGACGCGAACAGCGACCGGGACTCCGTCGTGATCACCTGGAACGCGGTGGCAGAGCGATATGGCAGAAGTCTTTTCAGCACGTTCCAGGTTGAGATTCGCGATCTTGGCGACTCGGATGCCGAAGTCATCTTCCGTTACAACGACATGCGGGGGAGCGTATACACCTCGCGGCCTGCAATGTCGCTCGACGGCACCAACTACGCGCTGCCAACGGACCGTATGGGCCCGGAGGCGAATTGGGAGATCGTCACGGGCAACACCGGCGTCGACGGGGTCTGGCAAATCCGGGTGGAAGATGGCGTGCCCGACCTGGACGATTTCGCGACACCGTTTCGAAACCTTCAGGGCACCGCCGGGGACGATACGCTGAGCGGATGGCTCGGCACCGACATCCTTCGCGGTCTGGAAGGCGACGATCTGCTGACCGGCGACCGCAACAATGACACGATGACCGGCGACGCCGGGAATGACACCTTGATCGGCGGCGCCGGAGATGACGTGATCTTCGGTGGCGACGGGCATGACGACATCCGCGGGGGCGATGGCGACAACACCGTCGCCGGAGGCGAGGGCGATGACACGATCAGCGCGGGTGACGGCAGCAATACCATCCACGGCGGTGAGGGTGCGAACCGGATCATCGGCGGCCAACACAGCGATTACATCACCACCGGCTCCGGGAATGACGCGATCGACGCACGCGAAGGCGACGACACGGTCAACGCCGGCGACGGTGACGACACGGTCATTGCTGGGCAAGGGCAAGACACTGTCCACGGTGGCGCGGGTGACGACCTGATTGTGGTCGGCGGCTCATCGTGGGGCAACAATTTCCTGACGGGGGACAGTGGTCACGACTTCGTGGTCGGGTCGCGCTACGAATATGGCAACGACACGTTGCTGGGGGGTGACGGCAACGATACGCTCGACGGGGCCGAGGGGCGCAACACGCTCAGCGGCGGAGACGGTGACGATGTGCTTCGCGCAAGCTACACGACGTCCAGCTACGATTACTACAATCGCAACCTGATGAACGGCGGCGAAGGCAACGACAACATCATCGGCGCCAACGGGCGGGACACGCTCGGAGGCCAGGGCGGAGACGACCACATCGAGGGCCGCGAGGGCAATGACAGCATCGGGGCCGGGGACGGAGCCGACACGGTGCTGGGGGGCGCAGGTCATGATTTCATCTACGGCGGTGCGGGCGCGGATTCCCTCTCGGGTGGCATTGGCGACGATACCGTCTTCGGTGGGGAAGGGGACGACACGCTGCTCGGCGGCGACGGCAGCGACGAATTGCTGGGCGGCGACGGAGACGATTTCATATTCGGCGGTGCGGGGGGCGATTTCGCGCGCGGCGGGGCCGGTGCCGACCGGTTCTTCGCCTCGTCCGAAGCGAACGACGTGACGGTGATCCACGACTACAACCCCGACGAAGGCGACTGGCTGATCCTCAGCCCCGGCTCTTACACGCGCTCGGAGTTGCGGCTGCTCGGTGACCGGCTGACCGATCTCGACGGGCAACCGGCCGAGTACCGCAACCTGTCGCTGATTGCCGTGGATGAAAACCGCGAATTGATGCAGACGATCTTCACGTTCACCAACGCGACCGAACTCGACCGGCTGATCATCCGCATGCCGGATGGCACGGATGCGCCGGTGGAGACGCTTTATCTGGATCTGTTCTAAGGCGGCGTGCCCGGGGTGGTGGTATCCTGACGTCACTCCGGGAATGCGCCTGACCGTGGGCGGATGGTCGCGTTTATTCGGCGAATGCGCAATAACTTGCACAGGTCTGGTACGCCGGAGTTAACCGCGTGGAAAGCCGTTTGGCCGAAGCTCTTTCGGGTAACAGGCCAATAGGTGACCCATGAAGCAGATGATGATGTTCGGCGCGGCGATGGCGCTGTGTGCCTCAGCCGTCGGCGCGAATGAATTCGAACCCACGATGCGCAGTTACGTGGAGGCCGAAGTGATGGCGTGGGCCTCCGACCCGATCCTGGTGGAGGCGATCCGCGCCCAGAATGCACGGCATGCGACGCTCGGTCCGGCGGAGATATCGCAACTGGACAGCCAGTGGCAGGCGTCCGGCGGCGCCCCGAGCCATCCTCTCGTCGCGCGGGTGCTGGGCAGCCCGGCGGCAGACTTCCTCCGGCAGCGGCAGGTCGCCTCCGCCGGGGTGATTTCCGAGGTGTTCGTGATGGACAGCCACGGCCTCAACGTTGCGGCAAGCGAGGCGACATCGGATTACTGGCAGGGGGACGAGGCGAAATTCACCGAAACCTTCGGCCAGTCCCCGGGCACGATGCATGTGGGCGAGGTCGAATTCGACGAGTCAATCCAGGGCTACCTCGGGCAGGTTTCCCTTCCGATTCACGATCCCGACAGCGGCCGCCCCATCGGGGCGATCACCATCGGCCTGAACGCCGAGACGCTGTTCTGACCGCGGGCCGGACCCGCAGCATCAGCCGCGGGTCCCCGCAAAGCGGCTTTGCCAGTCTTCGCGCTGCTCGTCCGTGATCTTCGCGAAGAGGTTCTCCGGCACGGTGAAACCGGCGCCCGCCGGCAATGCCTCGAAGTCCGATGCGTCGCCCGCGGGCCAGTCGCGTCGCGCGCCGGGCCCGAAGGCGGCCAGCATCGTCTCCGCGCTATCCGGAATGAAAGGCGCGGACAGCACGGCGTAGAGACGGATCAGGTTCAGCGAAAGCCGCACGATCACGGCCGCCCGCTCCGGGTCCTCCTTGAAGGCGGCCCAGGGCGCGGCGGATTGCAGGTATTCGTTGCCCGCCACCCAGATCGCGCGCAATTCCTGCGCCGCCTTGCGCACCTCGATCGCGTCCATATGCGCTTGGTAGCCTGCGACGCGGCGGGTGAGTTCCGCGATCAACGCCTCTTCCTGCGGGCCGTAGCCGCCGCCGGTGGGCACCTCCTCCCCGAACTTGGAGCGGCAGAACTTGGTGACGCGGCTCACGAAATTGCCCAGCACGTCGGCGAGGTCCTTGTTCACCGATTGCTGGAAGTTCTCCCAGGTGAATTCCGAATCCGAGCTTTCCGGCGCGTGGCTCAGCAGCCACCAGCGCCAGTAGTCGGCGGGCAGGATCTCGAGCGCCTGATCCATGAAGACGCCGCGCCCGCGCGATGTGGAGAATTGGCCGCCATCGTAGTTCAGGTAGTTGAACGACTTAATGTAATCGACCAGCTTCCACGGCTCGCCCGAGCCAAGGATCGTCGCCGGGAAGGACAGGGTGTGGAACGGCACGTTGTCCTTGCCCATGAACTGGGTGTAGGTCACGTCCTCCGCGCCCTTGTCAGTGCGCCACCAGCTTTCCCAGTCGGCGCCCTTGCCGGCATCGACCCATTCCTGCGCGCAGGCGATGTATTCGATGGGCGCGTCGAACCAGACATAGAAGACCTTGCCTTCCATCCCCGGCCAGTCCGCGTCGCCCTTTTTCACCGGGATCCCCCAGTCGAGATCGCGGGTGATCCCCCGGTCCTGCAGCCCGTCGCCGTCGTTGAGCCATTTCTTCGCGATCGAGGTGGTCAGCACCGGCCACTCGGTCTTCGAGTCGATCCAGGCCTCGAGTTCATCCTTCATCGCGGATTGCCGCAGGTAGAGGTGCTTGGTCTCGCGCATCTCCAGATCGGTCGCGCCCGAGATGGTGGAATGCGGGTTGATCAGGTCCACCGGGTCGAGCTGTTTGGTGCAATTGTCGCACTGGTCGCCGCGCGCGCTGTCGAACCCGCAGTTGGGACAGGTGCCCTCGATATAGCGGTCGGGCAGGTAGCGTCCGTCGGTGGGCGAATACATCTGCGTCTCGGACACTTCCCGGATCAGCCCCTGGTCGGCCAGAACGCCCGCGAAATGCTGCGTCAGCCGGTGGTTCTGCGGCGAGGAAGAGCGCCCGAAGTGATCGAAGGACAGGCGGAAGCCCAGCGCGATCTCCGCCTGCACGCCGTGCATCTCCTCGCAGTACTCTGCCACCGGCTTGCCCGCCTTGGCAGCCGCCAGTTCCGCCGGGGTGCCGTGTTCGTCGGTGGCGCAGAGGAACAGCACTTCATGGCCGCGCCCGCGCAGGTAGCGGGCGTAGAGGTCCGCCGGAAGCTGGGAGCCGACGAGGTTGCCGAGGTGCTTGATCCCGTTGATGTAGGGGATGGCCGAGGTGATGAGGTGGCGTGCCATGGTCCGCGCTCGTTGTTCAGGTGTCCCGTCCGTGTAGCGCCCCCGGCGGGCGAGGGCCAGAGGGGCAGGGGCGTCCGGTCAGAGATCGCGGGCCAGCCGGGCGAGGTAGGGCTTGATTTCGCGGTCCGGCACGCTGGCCTCGCGCACGAGGTTGTCGAAATGTTCGGTGAAGGCCTGCACCCGCACGGAATCGCGGAAGGCGAGGTAGTGGCGCCCGGCGTAGACCACCGCCAGCAGCGGGCCGAAGACTGTGACGGGCGCCGAGAAGATGCGCCGCGCGTCGAACAGGTACATCCGCATCCGGGGATAGAGCGTCTCGTTCAGGTCGATGAACCGCTCCACCTGCCGGCGCCGGATCGCACGGGAGAGGCCCCGGTAATAGCCCTCGCCGTGCGCGAAGCTCACCATCTCGTGCAGCGGCATCGCGATTTCGTAGTCCGAGCGCGCCTCGCGCATCCAGCGCAGCCGGTCCTCCGAGGCGCCGATCGCCTGCGTCGTGGTGCGGCCCAGGTGGGGGGAATATTCCCATTCCAGCACCTCGTGCAGCTTCAGCATGTCGGGCAGGGCGGCGGGAACGTGGCGGATCTTGTAGCCCGCCGCCTCCTGGTGCCAGCCGAAGATCTGCTGGTCGACCAGCGCGCGGGGCGCCTCGGTCAGCGTCAGGGAGGTGGCGAGCAGGTCCGTCGCCGTCTCGGGCCGGTTTGACAGCGACAGCAGCCAGTCGGCCGAAACGCCGAGGGCCGCGGCGCATTCCCCGATCACCTGCGCATTCGGCAGCCGCGCGCCGGACCCGTTGAGCAGTTGCGACACGGTCGAGCGGTCGACGCCAATGGCCCGCGCCAGCGCGCTCTGGCTCATCCCCGCAGTCTGCATCGCACGGGCAAGACGGGTGCGGAAAGCGGACGCCCGGGCGCGTTTGTCGACGATATTCCTCATGTGGTGAGGATTATCATCAAACGAGGCCTTTGTTAATCACATCCAGAATATCCGAACATCGGGCTGCGGTGTAACGGGAGGGTGACAAGACGCCGGGCCTTCACCGGCGCAGATCAGGGGATAGTCTGGCATGGACACGCGTGCGCGAACGCTCGTGAAATCAATACTTTGGACGTTGCTCGGGCTGGTGGTGATGGCTGTGGTCGGCTTCACCTTCACCGGCTCTCTGGCGCTCGGCGGCGGCATGGCGGCGGTGAACGCCGTGCTCGGGTTCGTCAGTTACGCGCTTTACGAACGGCTCTGGGCGAACATCGGCTGGGGTCGCCGCCATGTCTGATCCGCGCCGTGCCGCACCGGCCGAATGGCCGACGATCCTGCTGCTGGCGGTCTGCTACGCCGTATGGGCGCTGGCGACGACGTGGCTCGTCGCGCTCTGGCTGCCGGGTGCCATCGCACTCGCCGCGCTCGCCATCGCGCTGCATTCCTCGCTCAGCCACGAGATGATCCACGGCCATCCGTTCCGCGACCGCCGCGTGAACGAGGTGCTGGTCTTTCCCGCGCTGACGCTGGTGGTGCCCTATCGCCGCTTCCGTGACACGCATCTGGAACATCATCAGGATTCGCTGCTGACCGATCCCTACGACGACCCGGAGAGCAATTACTGGGACCCGGCAGTGTGGGAGACGCTGCGCCCGTGGCAGCAGGCGGTGCTGAGGGTCAACAACACGCTCGCAGGGCGGCTGCTGATCGGTCCGGCGGTCGGGACATGGGCCTTCACCCTGTCCGACCTGCGGTCGATCCGGGCCGGAAAGGCGGGGGTGCTGCAGGGCTGGCTCTGGCACGTCCCGGCTGTGGCGCTGGTGGCGCTTTGGCTGGCCTACGTCGCGCAGATGCCGGTCTGGGCCTATTGCGTCGCGGCTTACGCGGGGCTGTCGATCCTCAAGATCCGCACCTTCCTGGAACATCAGGCGCATGAACGGGCGCGGGGCCGCACCGTCATCATCGAGGACCGGGGGCTGCTGGCCCTTCTCTTCCTCAACAACAACCTGCACGTGGTCCACCACATGCACCCGCGCACGCCGTGGTATCGCCTGCCCGCACTCTACCGCGCAAACAAGGCGCGCTACCTCGGACGGAACGGCGGCTATCGTTATGGCTCGTATGGCGAAATTTTCCGGCGCTATTTCTTCCGCGCCAAGGATCCGGTGCCGCATCCGCTCTGGCGCTCACCGGAATAAAGGCGCATAGGCCCGGGGCATGGAACCCTGGGTCTTGCTTACCTTCGGCGCGGTCACCTTCCAGACGATCCGCTTCATGCTGCAGAAGCAGCTGTCCTCGGCCGCCCTGTCGGCCAGCGGCGCGACCTTCGCGCGATTTCTCTATTCCGCGCCGGTGGTTCTGCTGGCGCTGCCGGTCCTGCTGTCGGTCAAGGGCGTGGCGTGGCCCGCGATGCCGCCGGCCTTCTGGCTCTACGCCTGGATCGGGGGGCTGACGCAGATCCTCGCCACGGTCTTCGTGCTGCTGATCTTTCGCAGCCGCAACTTCGCCGTCGGGATCACCCTGAAGAAGACCGAGGTGCTGCTGACCGCGATGGTCTCGCTCGTCGTGCTGGGCGAGGGGGTGTCGCTGCCGGCGCTCGCCGCGATCATCGTCGGCATGGCGGGGGTGCTGATCCTGTCGGATCTGCCCGAAGGACAGGGGGCGTGGTGGCGCAGGCTGGACAGCCGGGCGGCGGTGCTGGGCATCGGATCGGGCGTGTTCTTCGCGGTGTCGGGTGTCTGCTACCGGGGGGCGACGCTGCAGATCGCGGTGGACGACGCGCTGGTGCGGGCGACGGTCACGCTGGCCGCCGTCGGGACGTCGCAGTTGCTGGCGATGGCGGTGTGGATGCATCTGCGCGAACGCGGCCAGATCGGCAAGGTCGTCGCGGCGTGGCGCTCGGCCGGGCTGGTCGGGCTCGCCTCGCTGGGCGGGTCGCTCTGCTGGTTCACCGCCTTCACGCTGCAGAATGCGACCTACGTGTATGCCGTGGGACAGAGCGAGGTGATCCTGAGCCTGCTCGCCTCCTACGTCATCTTTCACGAGAAGCTGTCGTGGAAGGAAGGGGCCGGGATCGCGCTGGTCACGCTTTCGGTGCTGTCGCTCATCCTGCTGGTCTGAAGGGGCGCCCCCTTGCGCCGGCCTCGCTCCCGAAGGGAGAGGGGGCGATGTCGGAGTGTCCGCGCTCAGTCCGCCCGGGCGCCGCGGCTGATCTGGCCCTTGAGGCGGGCGAAAGCGCGGTTTTCGTCATCGTTGGAGAAGAAAGGCACCGACACGGGCGGCGTCGGGTCGGCGGCGCGCTGCGCGACCTCGGCCAGGACCACCTCGGTGATGAAGGGCAGGTCGAATTCGCGGGCCTTCTCCAGCGGGATCCATTGCAGCAGGGTCAGCTCGTCCGAGGCGCGGGAGAAATCGTCCGGATCGCTGCGCAGCGCCTCGGTGTCGGTCAGGAAGAACCGCGCGTCGAAGCGGCGCGGGCGGCCCGGGGGCGTGATCGCGCGGAACACGAACTGAAGCGAACTGGCGTCGGGCACATGTCCGGTGGCGGCGAAATCGGCCCAGTCCGCATGCGGCGTGCCGGGCCACGCGCCGGGAGTGCCGAGGATCTGGCCGGTTTCCTCCCAGAGCTCGCGGATCGCGGCGGCGGCCAGCGCATGGGTGAGATCCTCTTCGCAATTCTCGCGGATGCGGTCGGCGCAGAGGTCGGGCAGGGGCCCCGCCAGAGGCGTGTCGGCATCGTCGGGATCGACCGCGCCGCCCGGGAAGACGAAGAGCGAAGGCATGAACACCGCCTTGGCGCCGCGCTGGCCCATCAGCACCTTGGGCGCCGTCTCGCGGTCCCTCAGGACGATGATGGTGGCGGCGTTGCGGATGGCGGTCTTGTCGGTCATGGCTGCTCTTTTTCCTGTGCGCGGCACCGCACGGGCGCCTGTCGCGCGAGACTACAGGCGCGGCCGGATGGTGCCAAGCCGCATCGGCGGCTCGTCACGGATGTGGGATGGTGCCAATCAGGCAGCGTGGCGCGGCTGGAACCCGTGCATGTAGCGGGCCCACTGGAAGGCCACCAGCGCCCCCTTGAGCCGGGGCAGCAGGTAGAGCGACAGGCCCACCGTGCCGATCATGAAGATGGTGAAGAGCACCAGAGGTTCCGGCCGGAAGGTGGTGAAGGCCACCAGCAGCAGCGGGGCCATCAGGTGCCCCACGATCAGGATCGTCAGGTAGGCCGGCCCGTCGTCCGCCCGGTGGTGGTGGAATTCCTCGCTGCAGACCGGGCAATGGTCGCGGACCTGCAGGAACCCCTTCAGCAGCGGGCCGGAGCCGCAATTCGGGCAGCGGCGGCGAAACCCTTTCCAGGTCGCGCGGAGCGTGTCGCGGTCGGTCGCATCGGGCACGTGGGAGGCGGTCATCGCGGGAATCCTATCGTCTGACGGGGGCAATCTAGGTCTTTTCCGCCGCAAAGGAACCGTGGCCGGCTGACGCTGCGGCCGGATGTCGCGAAAAATCCCGCCGACCGGCGACGGAACCTTCGCCGGCGCCCGTATGAGGACTCGAAAGCGGATGATGAGGCCGGTTTCGCGTGAGAGAGCACAGGAGAAGACGATGACCCGTACCACCTTGATCACAGGCATTCTGCTGATCGCCGTTTCTGCCGGCGCCGTCGCGGCGCAGCAGGGCGATGCCACGGCCCCCGCGCAGCCGCGCGAGGGCGGGCGTTTTGCGGCCGTCGACACCGACGGCGACGGCCAGCTTTCGGCAGAGGAACTGCGCGCCCACGCGGCGCAGCGGATGAGCGTCGCGGATGCCGACGGCGACGGGCTGATCACCGTCGATGAGATGATCGCCCACATGGAGGCGCGCGAGGAAGAGCGCCGCGCGATGCGCCGTCTGCGCATGGCCGAGCGGCTGCTGGAACGCGCCGACGACAACAACGACGGCGCGCTGAGCGTGGAAGAGATGCTGCCGCCCGAGCGCACGCAGGCCCGGGTGTTCGCCCGGCTGGACGCGAACGGGGACGGCATGCTGTCGGAGGCCGAATTCGCCCGCATGGACCGCGGTCACGGCAAGGGCGGCTGGCGCGGGCACCGCGAGGGCAAGGGCGAGCGGCACGGCGGATGGCACGGTCACCGGGAGCACGGCTTGGACCGGCCCTTCGGGTTCGAGGACCGCGACGGCAGCCGCTTCCTGCAGAACGCGCCGGACAATTGACCGGCGCGCGGGGTCCGGTCCGGCATCCCTGTGGCCGGGCCCCGCATGAACGCGCGGCCCCGGGCGGATTGCCCGGGGCGGGATTACGGGATACGCCCGCCGGACGATGGTGACGATGGCTTTCGACGCGCTGAGCGAGCTGGACGACGACGCGCTGCTGGTGCTCTACGCCAACGGCGACCGCGAGGCCGCGCGGCTCCTGACCCTGCGGCTCGGGCCCCGGGTGCTGGGCCACGCGCGGCGTCTGCTGGGCGACGCGGCCGAGGCCGAGGACGTCGCGCAGGAGGCGATGCTCCGGCTCTGGCGGATCGCGCCGGAGTGGCGCCCGGGCGAAGCGAAGGTGACGACGTGGCTCTACCGCGTCACGGCCAACCTCTGCACCGACCGGCTGCGCAAGGCGCGCGGCGGGCACACCGGGCTGGACGCCGCGCCCGAGCCGGAAGACGACCGCCCCGGCCCGGCGGAGGCGATGCAGCAGTCCGCGCGAATGGACGCGCTGCAACAGGCGCTGGACGCGCTGCCCGAGCGGCAGCGGCAGGCGGTGGTCCTGCGCCACATCGAGGGTCTCGGCAATCCGGAGATCGCCGGGATCATGGGAATTGGCACCGAGGCGGTGGAATCTCTCACCGCCCGGGGCAAGAGAGCGCTTGCTGCCGCACTGGGCGGACGGCGCGAGGAGTTGGGCTATGGCGAAGACTGACACAACCGGACCTCTGGGCGACGCGGCGCTCGACGCTCTTCTGGCGGAGGCGCGCGACACGCCGGACCATCTGCCCGACGCGCTGATGGCGCGGATGCTGGCGGATGCGGAAGCCGCGCAGGACGCGCGTGCGCAGGCCGTCGCCCCGGCGCCGCAGCGGCGGGGGCGTCTGGCCCGCGCCTTCGCCGGAATCGGCGGCTGGCCCGCGCTCGCCGGCTTCGCCACCGCCACCGTCGCGGGCATCTGGATCGGGATCAGCCCGCCCGCCGTGGTGTCGGACGGGGCCGCTTATTACGTCTCGGGCGGCGGGGCGGCGGAGGATCTCTATCTGGTCGACACGATGCCGGCCTACGACCGGATCGCCGCCGAGGTTCAGGAGGACGCATGAGCGAGACACCCACACCCGCCCCGATGCGCCGGTGGCAGAAGATCCTGCTGGTCCTGTCGCTGGCGGTGAACCTGCTGATCGTCGTCGCCATGGCGAGCTTCGTGCTGAGCCACGACAGGGACAGGCGGCATCGCCCGCCCCGCGTCGACCAGATGGGCGGGCCGCTGACCCATGCGCTGAGCCGCGAGGACCGGCGCGAGATCGGGCGCGAGATCTGGCGCTCCTACCGCGACGGCCGCCCCTCGCGCGAGGACATCCGCGCGGAATACGACGCGGTGATCGCGGCGCTGCGGGCAGAGCACTACGATCCGGCGGTGGTGGAACGCAGCCTGCAACGCCAGCTCGACTTCGCGGTCGAGCGTCAGGCACTGGGCCAGCGGCTGCTGCTGGAGCGGCTGGCGGAGATGACCCCGAAGGAGCGCGCCGCCTTCGCCGACCGCCTGCAGGAGGGGCTGGACCGGGTCCGGGAGCGTGACCGGATGCGCGAGGAAAAGCGGGGCGAGTAGGGGCAGCGCGCCCCCTCAGTCCGCCGCCTCAGACGGAGCCATCGCGACGGCATTGCGGCCCGCGTTCTTGGCGGCGTAGAGCGCGCGGTCCGCGCGGTCGATCATCCGCTCGACCAGCGCCGGGACCGGCCCGTCGTGTTTCAACGTCTCGACACAGGCCCCCATGCTGATCGTGATCCCGATGCGCTCGTCCCGCCCGGGCACCGCGATCGGTGCCTCGGCCAGCCGCTTGCGTAACCGGTCGGCCACGATCCGCGCCTCGGCCGCGCCGGTGTCGGGCATGACGATCAGGAACTCCTCGCCGCCGAACCGGGCCACGAGGTCGCGTGCCCTGAGGTTGTCGCGCAGCAGGTCGGCCACCACCATCAGCACCGCGTCGCCCGCCGGATGGCCGTGCGCGTCGTTCACCGCCTTGAAGTGGTCGATGTCCGCCAGCACCACCGCGAACGGCCGTCCGGAGGTGCGGGAGTCCTCCGCCAGCCGTTCCAGGTAGGGCTCGGCGTAGCGGCGGTTGTAAAGCCCGGTCAGCGCGTCCGTCACCGAATCCCGCAGCCCGTCCTGCAGACGGCGGCGCATCCGGTCGGCGCCCTGCTTGCGCCGGATCAGCGTCTCCATCCGCAGCAGCGCCTCGCGCGGATCGAAGCCGAAGGACATCACCGCGTTGGCACCGTGGTCCAGCGCGTCGGCCAGGACCGGATTGCCATGATCGCCGGTGATCAGCAGGATCTCGCTGTGCCGCGTCGCGGTGCGCGAGCGCAATTCGACGACCAGCCGGATCACCGATTTCCGCGTCGTCGAGTCGAGATCTACGGCGATCACGTCCGCGCCGCCGCCGGTCTGGAACCAGCGCAGTGCCTCGCTGATCGGATAGGGGCGGAAGTCGTGCCGCGACAGCCGCGTCAGCGCCTGGTGCCAGTCCAGGGCGGCGGCCGAGCGTTGCGTGATGAGCGCCACGGTGCCCGGCTGTTCGAAGGCGGCGGGCGCCTCGGCCAGGCCGAAGGCACGGCTGGTGGAGTCGCGCAGCGACATCTCCTCTTCGGTGCCGCGCGCCCGGATCAGGCAGCGCAACCGCGCCAGCAGCAGCGCCTCCGGCTGGGTCCGCGCGAAGAGGTCGTCCGCCCCGGCCGCCAGCAGGCGCGAGCGCCGCGACCGGTCGGCCTCTCCGATCATCACGACGAGCGTGGACTGCGCCGTGCCGGACGACTGCCGCAGCCTGCGGCAAAGGTCCGCGGCGGGGAAATCCACCAGCGCATCGGATATCACCACGAGGTCGGGCCGCTCGCGCGACGCGATCTCGAGCGCCTCCTGTCCGTTGGCGGCAAGGTGCACCTTCGGAAAGGAGGACGACAACTGCACTTTCATGACGATCCTGCTGGTCGCGGATTCATCGACCACTAGGATTTTGCCGGTCATCGTGGAATTGCTTTCGTCTGATGTGAACGGTGGCATCATACTTTATTCGGAAAGGTTAAGGATTCCTTTCTTTCCGCGACAGGGAGGCGCGAAACGCCATGAAACAGGACAATGCGGAGACGATCGCGCTGGAATGCCTCGCCTGGCTGGCCGGAGAAGACGATCTTCTGCCGGTTTTCCTCGGCGCGTCGGGGGCGACGGAGGCGGATCTGCGGCAGCGCGCGGCCGAATCGGGCTTCCTGACCTCGGTGCTGGAATTCGTCACCATGGACGACCAGTGGGTCGTGCGCTGCTGCGACGCCCGCGGTCTGCGCTACGAGGAGCCGATGATGGCCATGGTCCGGCTGCAGGGGGCGGGGCGCACGCACTGGACGTGAGCCTCAGAGCCGCTTCAGCGCCTTGTGCTCGGCCCGGATCAGCCGGTCGAGCAGGTCCTTCAGGATCTGGTGCTCCTCCGCCGACAGCCGGGCCGCCATGGCGTGCGCGTTGGCGCGGGCGATCGGCGTGCCCTCGGCCAGCACGTGCTCTCCGGTCTCTGTCAGGGTGACGCGCCGGGTGCGCCGGTCGCCCTGTCCCGAGGCGCGGGCGATCAGCCCGTCGCTTTCCATCTGGCGCAGCGCCCGCGAGGTCGCGGTGCGGTCGATGCCGACGAACTGCGCGATATCGGAGGGCTGGGTGAGGTCCTCGTTCCCGATCGCCAGCAGGACGCACCACGTGATCCGGGTCAGGCCCAGCGTGCGCAATCCGTCGTCCAGCCGCCGCTCCTGCTGCCGCGAGGCGATGGAGAGGCGGTAGCCCAGGGACTCGTGCAGGCGATAGGGGGCGTCGGACATCGCGCAACAGCAGCCCGGGTAGGGGGCGGTTGTCAATGCCGATCCCCGGCGAAGCGGGTTGCGGCGGCGCGCGGGCCGGTCCAAGTTGCGCCCGTGCCGCAGACGGGCGGCGCGGCACGGGGGGGCTTCGATGCGGCTGGACGGGATACTCTTCGACAAGGACGGCACGCTCTTCGACTTCTCGCGGACGTGGAACGCCTGGGCGGGCGAGCTGATCGAGGACACCAGCGCCGGCGATCCCGACCGGGCGGAGCGTCTTGCCACCGCGCTGCGCTACGACCTCGGCGCGCGGGCCTTCCGGCCCGACAGCCCGGTGATCGCGGGCACCAACCGCGAGGCTGCGGAACTGGCTGTCTCCGCCCTGCCGGACTGGACAGTGGAGGCGATGGAGGTCCACCTGATGGAGCGCGCGGCCCGGTTGCGGCAGGTGCCGGCGGCGGATCTCGTGCCGCTTCTCGGCGCGTTGCGGGCGGCTGGGCTGAAGCTGGGCGTGATGACCAACGACACCGAATTCGCGGCCCGCGCGCATCTGGAGCAGGCCGGGATCGACGGCTTCTTCGACATGGTGATCGGCTTCGACAGCGGCTACGGCGCGAAGCCGGAGCCCGACCCGCTTCTCGCCTTTGCCCGCGCCCAGGGGCTCGCGCCGGAGCGAGTGGCGATGGTGGGCGACAGCACCCACGACCTGATCGCCGGGCGCGCGGCGGGGATGGTCTGCGTGGCCGTTCTGACCGGCACCGCGCTGGAGCACGAACTCGCCCCCTTCGCCGATCACGTGTTCCCCGACATCGGTCATCTGCCGGAGTGGCTGGCGGCGTAGGCGCACCCGTCACTGGCCCGAAAGCGACAGTCTCCGTCGCAAACGGTTGCGAAACCGCCGCGTCCGGGCCGTTCTCTGGGTCTCATGACCGAGGGGAGCGCGCGATGACCGACCAACCCAGACGCAGACGTGGCGGAGGCCGGGCGGGCCATGCCGCGCGGCGCGGACCGGCGGTGATCGAGCAGCGGCCCTGGGCGCTGACGGTGAACCGCGACCGCCCCACCGAACCGCTGGGTGCGGAGGGCGTCGCCGCGATCCACGAGACGGCGATGACCATCCTCGAGGAGATCGGCGTCGCCATGCTGAACCCCGAGGCCGTGCAGATCCTCGCCCAGGCCGGCTGCCGGGTGGAGGAGGACGAGATCGTCCATTTCGGCCGCGAATTCGTGATGGAGATGGTGGCCAAGGCCCCCGCGCAATGGACCGTCACGCCGCGCAATCCGGAAAAGCGGATCACCGTCGGGGGCGACGTCATCCTATTCGGCAACGTCTCCTCTCCGCCGAACTACTGGGATCTGGAACTGGCGCGGAAAATCCCCGGAACGCGCGAGCATTGCGCGAACCTGCTGCGGCTGACCCAGTATTTCAACTGCATCAACTTCGCCGGCGGCTACCCGGTGGAGCCGGTGGACCTGCACCCCGGAACCCGGCACCTCGACGTGCTGTTCGACAAGCTGACACTGACCGACAAGGTGCCGCACGCCTATTCGCTGGGGCCCGAGCGTGTCGAGGACGTGATGGAGATGGTCCGCATCGCCGGCGGGCTGAGCCACGACGAGTTCGAGGCGACGCCGCGGATGTACACCAACATCAACTCCACTTCGCCGCTCAAGCACGATTGGCCGATGCTGGACGGCTGGATGCGGCTGGCGCGGCGCGGGCAGGGGCTGATCGTGTCGCCCTTCACGCTGGCGGGGGCCATGGCGCCGGTGACCATGGCGGGCGCCGTGGCGCAAAGCCTCGCCGAGGCGCTGAGCGCGGTGGCCTTGGCGCAGTACATCAACCCCGGCGTGCCCTGCGCGATCGGCACCTTCACCTCGAACGTCGACATGAAGTCCGGCGCGCCCGCCTTCGGCACGCCAGAATACATGCGCGCCACCCAGATGACCGGGCAGATGGTGCGCCACTACGGGCTGCCGCTGCGCTCCTCGGGCGCCTGCGCGGCCAACGTGCCGGACGGGCAGGCGATGTGGGAGACGACCAATTCGCTCTGGGCGGCGGTGCAGTCGGGGACGAACATCGTCTATCACGCGGCGGGCTGGCTGGAGGGCGGACTGATCGCAAGCCCCGAGAAGTTCGTGATGGATTGCGAGGTCATCCAGCAGATCCAGCGCTACATGGACCTTGAAACCTTCGCCACCACGCCCGACGACCTTGCGCTGTCGGCGATCCGGGAGGTCCGGCATCAGGGTCATTTCTTCGGCACCCAGCACACGCAGGACCGATACACCACCGCCTTCTACCAGCCCTTCCTGTCGGACTGGCGCAATTTCGAAGCCTGGGCCGATGCCGGCGCGATCTGGACGGCAGAGCGGGCGCATCACCTCTACAAGCGCATCCTCGAGGAGTTCGAGGCGCCGCCGCTCGACGACGCCATCCGCGGCGAACTCGAAGACTTCGTCGAACGCCGCCGCGCCGAGGGTGGCGCGCCCACCGACTTCTGAGCGCGGCGGCGCTGGCGGCGGCTCATTGCGCGGGGTAGGGTGACCTCCGGCAAGGAGGCAGAGCGATGGACACTTCCGCAAGCGATGACCGGGCGGTGACGCTGGACCGGCTGTCGATGGCCGCATTGGGGGCACTGGCGGGCTTCGCCACGTGGGCGCTGGTCGACCGGTTCGACGGCACCCGCTTCGCGCTTTTCCTCATGGCCTTCGTCATCGGCGCCTTCGCGGTCTTCTTCGCGCTGTCCGGGCCCGCGCGGCGGCTGCACGCGGCGCTTGCCGCCGTGGCGCTGGTGCTGCCTGCGGCGGGGCTGCTGATCTGGGCCAGCCTGCGCTATCCGCGGGTGGAGGGCTACCTTGGCCATCCGCAGGGTGTGAGCGCCTTCGTCGCCATCATCGCGCTCGGCACGCCCTTCGCCGCCGCGGCGCTGAAGCGGCGGGGCGGGTGGCGCGATTACGCGGCGCTCTTCGACATCGCCTGGATCATCGTGGTGCGCTACGGGCTGGGCTGGGTCTTCACCGGGATCTTCTGGCTGCTGCTCTTCCTGTCGGACGCGCTGCTGGGGCTTGTCGGGATCGAGGTCATCGGCACGATCATCGACCTCGACCCTGTGCCCTACATGCTGACCGGGGCGGTGCTGGGCACGGCCTTGGCGGTGGTTCACCAGTTCCGCGCCTCGGTCTCGCCCTTCCTGCTGCTGCGACTGCTGCGCCTGCTGCTGCCGCCGGTGCTGTTCGTGGTGATCGTCTTTCTGATCGCGCTGCCGACCCGGGGCCTGTCGGACCTGTTCGGGGGCCTGTCGGCGGCGGGCACCCTGATGGCGGTGACGGCGGCCCTGCTGACGCTGGTCACGGCGGTGATCGACCGCGACGACGAGGCGGCGGCGCGGTCGCGCTTCATGCTGGCCTGCGCGCGGATCGCGGCGGCGCTGAGCCCGGGGCTTGCCGTGATCGCGCTGGTCGCCGTGCTGTTGCGGGTGGAGCAATACGGCTGGACGCCCGACCGCGTGACCGCCGGCACGGCGGCGCTGGTGCTGGTGGTCTACGGGCTGGGCTACATGGGCGCGGTTCTGATCGGGCGGCACTGGACGCGGCGACTGCGCGGGGTGAACCTCTGGATGGCGCTGGTGGCGATCGGGGTCTCGGCGCTGTGGCTGACGCCGGTGCTGCACGCAGAGCGGATCGCGACCCAGAGCCAGATCGCCCGCTACACGGCCGGACTCATGCCCGCCTCGGACCTGCCGCTCTACGAGATGGCACATGATTGGGGGCGGGCAGGGCAGAACGGGCTGGCGCGGCTCGCCGCGATGGAGGAGCGGGCGGAGCACGAGCGCCTGCTCGCGATGATCGACCGCGCCCGCAACGCCCGATACAGCGAGGAATACCGCCGCGGAATCGAACGTCAGGACCGACCGGAGAAGCTGGCGCAGCTGGCGGAGAGCCTGCCGGTGCGGCCCGGAGACGCCCGGATCGATACCGCGCTACTGGAGGGGCTGGACGACTATGGACTCGAGCGCTGGCAGCAGGCCTGCAACCGGAGCCTGCCGGGCGGCCGCCCGGGCTGTGTGCTGGTGCGCGGCGAGTTCTTCCCGAACGAGGCCGACCCGGAGGGAATTATCCTGATGCTGGAGGACACCGGCGACGTCACCGCGCAATACGTTGTGTTCGACAGCGGACAGGTGCGGATCCGCTCGCTCTTCGACGTGACGGCGCATTCCTGGGCGCGGCTGGACCGACAGGACCTGCTGCGGGTGCTCGACGGTGACTTCGCCATCGGCCCCGCCGGCGTTCAGGCGCTGGAGTTGGGGGGACGGCAGATCATTCCCGAGAATTGAAGATGTTCGCCGGGTCTTAACGCCTGTCCGCCATGCTGGCGGGGACAGCACGGGACCGGTCCGAGGACATGCACGGATTCATCAACAAGGCGCTGCAGCGATTCGCCTGTGACACCTACGGCACGGCGCTCTGGGGCCGCGTGACGCGGGCCGCCGGGATGGAGCAGCCGGAGGTGGAGGCGATGATGCCCTCCGACCCCGCCGTGACGGAGGCGCTGCTCGCCGCGATGGCCGGCACGCTGGAGCGTCCGCGTGAGGCGGTGCTGGAGGACGTGGGCACCTACCTCGTCTCCCACCCCGCCAGCGCCGGGATCCGCCGCCTGCTGCGCTTCTGCGGTGCGGGGTTCGAGGATTTCCTGTATTCGCTCGACGAACTGCCGGATCGCGCGCGGCTGGCGGTGTCGGACCTCGACCTGCCGGACTTCGACCTTCGCCCGACCGGGCCGGACCGCTTCAGCCTGTCCTGCAGCCCGCCGCTGCCCGGCTTCGGCCATGTCCTCGTCGGCCTGCTGCGCGCCATGGCCGACGATTACGGCGCGCTCGTCACGCTGTCTCACCGGGGCGATGGCGCGGGCCGCGAAACGGTGGAGATCGCGGTGATCCTCGCGGGTTACACGGCGGGCCGCGACTTCGACCTCGGCGCGCGGGTCGGTTAGATGGAGGCAAAGCTTTCCCAAGCGCTCGATCTCCTTTGCCCGATGCACCTTCGGCTGGACGCCGCCGGGCACATCCGCCACGCCGGACCGACCCTGCGCAAGCTGAACCCGGCGGGGCCGCTGGAGGGGGCGCGGTTTCTCGAGGTGTTCGAACCGCTGCGCCCCCGGCACCTGACGGGGATGGAGGCGCTGCTTGCCACCGCCGGCACAAAGCTGCGGCTGCGGCTGCGCCGGCCCTCCCGCACGCAGATGTCGGGCGTGCTGATGCCGCTGGGGCAGGGCGGCGCGCTGGTGAACCTCGGCTTCGGCATCTCCATCGTGGAGGCAGTGCGCGATCATACGCTCACCAACGCCGATTTCGCGCCGACCGACCTCGCCGTCGAGATGCTGTTCCTGATCGAGGCGAAGTCGACCGCGATGGAGGCGTTGCGCCAGATGTCCGAACGCTTCCACGGGGCCCGGGTCGTCGCCGAACGGCAGGCGCTGACCGATCCGGTGACCGGGCTGGGCAATCGCCGCGCGCTGGAGCTGGTGCTGGGCAACCTGATCGCGGGGCGGCAGGAATTCGCGCTGATGCACCTCGACCTCGACCGGTTCAAGCAGGTCAACGACAGCCTCGGCCACGCGGCGGGCGATCACGTGCTGGCCGAGGTCGCCCGCATCCTCTCCGAGGAACTGCGCGAAGAGGATACGGTCGCCCGCGTCGGCGGCGACGAGTTCGTGCTGATCTTCCACCGGCTCTGCGACCCGCCCCGCCTGGCTGACATCGCGTGCCGCCTGATCCGGCGGCTGGAGGCGCCGATGCGCTGGCAGGGCCGGACCTGCCGGATCTCGGCCAGCGCGGGCATCACGTTGTCGACCGACTACGCCCCGCCGGACCCCGCCGCGATGATCGCCGACGCGGACACGGCGCTTTACGCCTCCAAGAGGGCCGGGCGCGGGCGGCATCTGTTCTACCGCGACACCGCCCGCGCCTCTCCCACGCCCTGATCCGCTCGCCCAGGCGGCAGGGGGCGCGGCCGCGGGGCCGGGCGCGCAACGGTCAGTGGACCTCCGGCCCGGCTTCGGTTAAGCGTTGCGCGGCTCAAAAGAAGGCTTGGAACATATGGCTGAACCGAACACCCCCGACATCGTGTATACCAAGGTGGACGAAGCGCCGGAGCTGGCCTCCGCCTCGCTCCTGCCGATCATCCGGACCTTCGCGGCGGCCGCCGGGGTCACGGTGGGCACCAGGGACATCTCGCTCGCCGGGCGCATCCTCGCCGCCTTTCCAGAGCGGCTGACCGAGGCGCAGCGCCAGTCCGACGACCTCGCCGAGCTGGGCGAGCTGGTCAAGACGCCCGAGGCCAACGTCATCAAGCTGCCGAACATCTCGGCCTCGGTCCCGCAGCTCGTTGCCGCGGTGAAGGAGCTTCGGGCGCAGGGCTACGACCTGCCGGATTACCCCGAGGCCCCCGCGACCGACGAGGAAAAGGCTGCCCGCGCGAAATACGACGCGATCAAGGGCTCGGCCGTGAACCCCGTCCTGCGCGAAGGCAACTCCGACCGCCGCGCCGCCGAGGCGGTGAAGAAGTTCGCGCAGAACAACCCGCACCGGATGGGCGAATGGACCGCGGACAGCAAGACCCGCGTCGCCTCCATGTCCGAGGGCGATTTCTTCTCGAACGAAGTCTCCGCGACGCTGGACGCCGCCGCCAAGGCGAAGATCGTGCTGGAGACCGCGGGTGGCGAGACCGTGCTGAAGGAGGGCGTGTCCTACCCCGCCGGCACCGTGGTCGACGCCACCTACATGAGCGCGGCCAAGCTCGACGCCTTCCTCGCCGACGAGATCGAGAAGACCAAGGCCGAGGGCACGCTGTTCTCGCTCCACATGAAGGCCACGATGATGAAGGTCTCGGACCCGATCATCTTCGGCCACGCGGTCAAGCAATGGCTGAAGCCGGTCTTCGACCAGTATGGCGACAAGCTGAAAGAGCTGGGCGTGAACCCCAATTCCGGCATGGGCGACCTGCTGGAGCGGGTGAAGGGCGAGCCCGAGATCGTCAAGGCGATCAAGGCATGCCGCGATCAGCGCCCGCCGATGTACATGGTGAATTCCGACAAGGGCATCACCAACCTGCACGTGCCCTCCGACGTCATCATCGACGCCTCGATGCCCGCGCTGATCCGCGACGGTGGCAAGGGCTGGGGCCCGGACAACAAGCAGCACGACACCAACTGCGTGATCCCCGACAGCTCCTACGCGCCGGTCTATGACGAGGCGATCCGCTTCTTCAAGGAGAACGGCAAGCTGAACCCGGCCACCGCCGGCACGGTCCAGAACCTCGGGCTGATGGCGCAGAAGGCCGAGGAATACGGCTCCCACCCCACGACCTTCGAGATCCCGGAGGACGGCACCGTCAAGATGGTGCTGGAGGATGGCACCGTCCTGCATTCCCACGAGGTGCAGAAGGGCGACATCTGGCGATCGGCCTCGGCCCGCAAGGCGCCGATCGAGGATTGGGTGAACCTGGCCATCGAACGGCAGAAAGCGACGGGCTACCGCGCGATCTTCTGGCTGGATGCCAACCGCGCCCATGACGCGGAGCTGATCGCCTACGTCAAGCCGATCCTCGAAGCCAAGGGCGTCGCCGACAAGTTCGAGATCATGGCACCCCGCGAAGCCACCCGCGCCAGCCTCGAGACGATCACGAAGGGCGAGAACACCATCGCGATCACCGGCAACGTGCTGCGCGACTACCTGACCGACCTCTTCCCGATCCTCGAACTGGCCACCTCGGCCAAGATGCTGTCGATCGTGAAGCTGATGAACGGCGGCGGGCTGTTCGAGACGGGTGCCGGCGGCTCCGCGCCCAAGCACGTCCAGCAGCTGATGGAGGAAAACCACCTCCGCTGGGATTCGCTGGGCGAGTTCTGCGCGCTTGGCGAAAGCCTCAAGTTCCTCGCCGATGCGCGCGGGAACGAGAAGGCCCGCGTGCTGGGCCGCGCCGTCGACGTGGCGACGCAGGGCATCCTCGACGAGAACCGTTCGCCCTCGCGCAAGGTGGGGGAGCCGGACAACCGCGACAGCCACTACTGGTTCGCCCGCTACTGGGCGCAGGCGCTGGCCGAGCAGTCAGAGGACACCGAAATCGCGGCCCATTTCGCCCCGATCGCCAAGGCGCTGGTCGAGGGCGAGGCGGCGATCACCGGCGAACTGGCGGCGGCGCAGGGCAGGCCGGCCGATCTGGGCGGCTATTACCACACCCACCCGGCCAAGACCGAAGCGGTGATGCGCCCCTCGGCCACGCTGAACGCGATCATCGGCTGACGCGACACAAGCCGCCGCCGGATGGCCGGCGGAAGGGGACGGGCGCGGCACACTCTGCCGCGCCCGTTCGCGTTTCAGCCCTCCAGCAGGGTCTCGAGCCGCAGCGCCATCTGCAACTCCAGCGCGGTGACCGGATCGTCCCATCCGCCCGTCACGTCGCGCAGGGTCTCCAGCCGCTGGCGGACGGTGTTGACGTGCACGCCCATCTCCTCGGCCGTGCGCGACAGGTTGAACTGGCATTCGAAATAGCGCAGCAGCGTCGCCTTCAGCTGCGCCCGTCCCTTGGTGTCGCGTGCGGTAATCGGGGCGAGGGTGCGGGCCACGAATTCGGTGATCCGCGCCGGATCGCTGTCCTCGAAGATGCGGGCAAACAGCGTCACTTCGCGTTCCTGCAGGACGCGGTTGAGCGGCGCGATCTTCTGCATCGTCCGCAGCGCCTTGCCCATCCGGGCGTAGTGGCGCGGCGTTTCGGTCAGGTCCGCGAACGGGTCCGAGATCAGCCCCCCGTGCCGCCCGGTTCCGGCGCGGCGTCGGATGGCCTCGATCAGCGCCGTCACCTCCTTCTCCGGCCCGATCGCGAGGGAGGCGTCGTCGATCAGGTCCACCAGCAGGTTACGCCGCGCACCCGCCTCCCGCACCAGCTCCGTCTGCGCCAGCCGGTCGCGCCCGGACAGGACCAGCAGCGCCATCCGCACGGGCTGGCCCGCGCTCAGCCCGAGACGGTCGCGGGCAGAGGCGATGGTGGGGGCATCGGGCCGCGAGACGAGCGCGAGGTGGCGCAGCAGGGTGGAGGAGGCGATCTGCCGCTCGGTCTCCCGTTTCTCGGTCCAGAGCGTCGCGATCGACAGGGCGACGGCGCTGCGTTCGAGATTGCGCATCGGGATCTCGTCGATCGGGCCCTCATGGCAGACGATCAGGCTGTCGCCGCGCGTCGTGCCGCCGTGCAGCGCGAGGGCGAAGCAGCGCTCTTCTCCGGTGTCGAGGATCAGCGCCGAGCGTCCGGTCTTGCGCGACTGCGCGATGGCCGACAGGATCGCAGCCCGGTCCACGGCGCCCGCCCGCAGTGCATCCATCAGGCCCCCGCGATAGGTTTTCGCCACAACCTCCTCCCGCAGGCCGAGCCCCGCGTCGAGGTACTGGATGCCGCCGTCGACCAGCCCCGCCATCCGCTGCATGAAGGTCAACAGGTCCGCGCCCTGCGCCAGCAGCGACATCATCACGTCGTGGGTCCGGGCCGAGCCCTCCACCCGGTGGAGGTGGTCCTCGAGCGAGCGGCGGTTGCGTTCCGTCTCGGCCAGCGCCTCGGACAGTTGCGCGAAGCTGCGGGCGTTGCGCATCGCGACCCCGGCGTGGACGGCGAAAGACCCCAGCACCGAGATCTCGCGCCCCGAATATTGCCGGCTGTAACGGTCGGCGACGAAGAGCAACCCCTGCACCCGGTCATCGGCCAGGATCGGAAACCCGGCGAGCGAGATGATCTTCTCGTCCGCGAAGCTGCGGTCGAGGTCGGGGGAATGGGTGAACCGCGTGTCGTTCAGGTAATCCTGAGTGGCGAAGTAGCTTTTCGTCGCCATAACGAGGCTCACCGCCCCGCGATCCTTTTCCGAGGTCATGCCCGCCGTCCGGGCCAGCAGGTTGCCCTCGGTCGTCAGGGTGCGGAACAGGCCCGCTTCCTCGTCCAGCATGGACAGCCACGCGACATGCGCGCCGACCAGTCCGCGCGCCCGGCTGACGATCTTGCGCAGCAGGTCCTGCAGGGAAAGCGTGCGCGACAGGTCGTGCGTCGTCTCGATCAGCAGGTTCAGACTGCGCTCCGTCAGCCCGCTTTCCAGCGGTGTGTGGACAAGGGCGGACAGCTGCGCGTGCAGGCGTTCGACCGCCGCGGGGTGTGCGTCGGTTCCGGCGCTGGCGCGCAGGGCGGCGAGGCTGCGGTCAAGCTCCGCCGAGTCGGCGCCGCCCGCGATCCGGTCAAGCAGATCGGCCGCGAGGGTGATGGGCTGGGTCGTCATCGGGGGCTGTCCCGCCTGTCGCGTCTTCGTCCCTGCCATACGGCGCGACCCCTTTCGGTGAACTGTCGAAAACAGCCTAATTCGCGACCAATCCGTGTAGCAAGTGCACAATGCCTCTGACGGCTCTCCGCTGGGCTGCGATCGCAAAAGCCCCGACACCACCGGCGCTTTTCGCCGCGCGGTCGGGTTCCGGCCTTTTCAAACCCGGGGGCGCATGCTAGGCGAGCGGCGGATTTTTCGGGGGGTGTCCGACGGGCGCCCCTCTAAACGGACGAAAAGGGACCGACATGGCCATCGAACGCACGCTCTCCATCATCAAGCCCGACGCCACCCGCCGCAACCTGACCGGCAAGATCAACGCCAAGTTCGAGGAAGCGGGCCTCCGCATCGTCGCGCAGAAGCGGATCAAGCTGACCATGGAGCAGGCCGGCAAATTCTACGAGGTCCACAAGGAGCGTCCCTTCTACGGCGAACTCTGCGAATTCATGGCCTCCGAGCCGGTCGTCGTTCAGGTGCTGGAAGGCGAAGGCGCCATCGCGAAGAACCGCGAAGTCATGGGCGCCACAAACCCGTCCGATGCCGCCCCGGGCACCATCCGGGCCGAATTCGCCGAAAGCGTCGGCGAGAACTCGGTCCACGGTTCCGACGCGCCGGAGACCGCAGCCCAAGAGATCGCTTACTTCTTCTCGGGTCTCGAACTGGTCGGCTGACCGTTCCGGCGGCGCAGCGCGGCGTATCCCGCAGCGTGCCGCCCCACTCTTGTGGCAGTACAAATGCGCCTCCGCGGTATCCGCGGGGGCTTTTTTCTTGCGTGACGACCACTGGCGACGTCCGCCGCTATTCTTTGAGCGGCAACCCATTCCAGGGAAACCCGGTCCTCATTTGCTTCGGCTCCGGAATGCGCCTCCAGAGTTGACATATGTACATCTGTAAATAACGCTGGCGCCGAATTATGTACTTACGAAGCGGAATTTGAAACATGGCGGATATCATCGGCACCTCGCGCGATGACAATGGCATTCAGGCTCCCGCCCTTGTCGGGACGGAAGATGCGGACAACATTCGCGGCCTTGCCGGGGATGACCTGATCCAGGGACTGGCGGGCGACGATCTTCTGAACGGCGGCACCGGGACCGACACGATCGAGGGCGGCGCCGGCGACGACTCGGTGTTTGCGTTTTACCGCGACGGACGCGGCGCGCGGTTCGACGGCGGCACCGGCTACGACCGGCTTGTTCTTCAGCCCATTCTCGACGGCGGACGGGGCGAACTCTACTTCTTCAACGAGGCGGAGGTTTCCGGCTTTGAGCAGATCGATCTCAACGGCAATCAACTGCGCCTCACCGCCGATCAGATGGCGGGAGTTGAACGCATCACCGGGTTCGCCGGGGAGGGAGGGCTTCAGATCATCGGCCCAGGCACGGTTGACCTTTCCGGGATCACGCTTGGCGCCGATGGTACCGCCATCGGGCGGATCGAGACGCTGTTCGTGAACGGCTACGACGAACGCACGGATCCGGCCGTGCCGATGGTCTGGGACGCGTCGGGCGCGACGGGCCGCTGGTCGATGAGACACGCGTCTGTCGACGGCAACCGCATCACGATGTACGGCGGCGAAGGGAATGACACGCTTTACGGCGCTCAGGGGGACACGATTTCCGGCGGGGGCGGCGACGACCGGATCCTGACCCGCGGCAACATTGGGCAGATCGCACCGCGACCCTATACCGTCATCACTGGAGGCGAGGGTACAGATGTCTTCGTCGGCGGCGACTACGACGAGGGATCCGGCCGCTGGTCCCATTACGACCACAGCCGCACGGCATTCGACGGTATCGAGGTTCTCGAGGGCGGCGGCACCTTCACCCGCGGCACACTGCAGTCGTTCGACAGCATCCGCCTTGCACACAGCCTGACGATCTCCACGCCGGGCGCGCTCGACCTGAACGGCATGATCGAAAGCGTCGTGCGCCAGACCACGTGGGACGGGCGGGCCTTCTATCAGCTTTCGGTCAGCTACATGGACAACGGCATGGCCGCTGCGAACCAGTTCCGGCTGACGGACCACTGGGCTCCGATCCTCTACACGGCCGGCAACAACGACGACCTTGTGGAGACCGGCACCGGGCGCGACACGATCGCGGGCGGTCTGGGCAACGACACGGTGCGGTCGGGCGACGGCAACGACCTAGTGCTGGGCGGCGAGGGCGATGACGAGATCGTCACATGGTCGACCGAGGACGACCTCGGTGATCTGGTCTGGGGGGATCAGGGGTCGGACTCGATTTCGACCGGGGCAGGCAACGACCGGGTCATGGGGGGCCGCGGGGAAGACACCATCGACGGCGGCGACGGGTTTGACACGCTGGACGGCGGCGAAGGCAACGACACCCTGATCGGGGGCACGTCCGAAAACGACATCGCGGATCTGCTGTTGGGCCGGGCAGGCAATGACATACTGCGCGGCGGCGCGGGCAACGACCTGCTCGTCGGCGGAAGCGGGCAGGATACGCTCGAGGGCGGGGCCGGGGCGGACACGCTGCAAGGCGGGGACGGCAACGACGTGATTGCGGGCGGTGCTCTGGCGGACCAGATCTACGATGGCGACGGCATGGACTTCATCAACGGCGGCTTCGGTTCCGACCTCATCAACCTTGCGGCGGACGGCGACACGGACAGCGTCTACCACGAAGCTGTCGAGGGCCACGGCAGCGACTGGATCCGCGGCTTCCAGAATGACGACCGTCTTGTCGCGCCCGACGGGTTCGCCGCCTCGGACTTTCTTGCCCAGCGGGCGCGGACCGACGGGGCGGGGCAGGACGCGGTCGACGAAGTCTTCGTGACTTACGTGCCGACGGGGCAAATCCTCTGGGCGCTTGTCGACGGCGGGGACCTCACCAGCCTCACGCTGAGGATCAACGAGGTCGACTACGATCTGCTCTGACCGGGTCCGGTGCGCCGGGGACGGCGTCAGATCGCCGCCCAGTCCCGGAATCTGAAAGTCTCGGGCGGTTTCGGCCGGGACGCGGGTTTCGGCGTCTGCGGCTGGTCCTGCTTGGGCATGGTATGCCTCCTTCTGCTCGTTCCTTGAGGTCAGCAGTGAAATGTGGCACGAATGCGGCGCGAGGTTTCCGGGTCGATGACAATTTCGGGTTGTTTCAGTGATCGTGCCGAAACTGCCGCGAAACCCGGCGCCGGAACGGAGGTGTTTCGGCAGATATGTGGCAAGGGTTTCGTTTGCCCCGCCAATCCGCTCCGCCTACCATCCGGCCAGCAAGCGCCTGTCGGTGGAGGAGAAGAACCCATGGCCCATGAATTCTGCAAGGTCGAGCGCGACGGCCCCATCCTGATCGTGACCATCAACCGCCCCGAAGTCTACAACGCGCTGCACGCCCCCGCGCACAACGAATTGGCGCAGGTCTGGGACGATTTCGCCGCCGACGGCGACCTCTGGGTGGCGGTGCTGACCGGGGCAGGGGACAAGGCGTTCAGTGCGGGCAACGACCTGAAATACACCGCGCAGGGGGGCAAGGGCACACCGCCGCCGTCGGGCTTCGCGGGGTTGTCGATGCGGGGCGATCTGGAGAAGCCGCTGGTGGCCGCGGTGAACGGCTTCGCCATGGGCGGCGGGTTCGAGACGGCGCTGGCCTGCGACGTGATCCTCGCCTCCGAAACGGCGAAGTTCGCGTTGCCGGAGGTCAAGGTGGGCCTTTTCGCCGCCGCGGGCGGGGTGCAGCGGCTGAGCCGCCAGATCGGGCGCAAGCCGGCGGTCGAGATGATGCTGACCGGGCGCAGCGTCACCGCAGCCGAGGGGCGCGACCTGGGTTTCGTCAACGCGGTGCACGCGCCGGGGGATCTGATGGAGGCAGCGATGGCGAAGGCGCGCGAGATCGCCTCGGTCTCGCCCTCGTCGGTGAAGGCCACCAAGCGCGTGTTGAACAAGATGGACGAGATGGACGATCTGCACGCCTCTCTCCAATACTCGCGCGAGGTCATGGCGGAGCTGCGCGAAACCGAGGATTTCCGCGAAGGCGTCAACGCCTTCGTCGAGAAGCGCGCACCAGAGTGGAAGAATCGCTGACGCGACGGGCCTGACACCCGGCGTCCTGTCCGCGTCCGGCTCGGCGCGCAGCGCGCGCGCCGGTCCATTCTGCCGTCGACTGCGCCTCTCGTCGCCCCCGTGGCGATCTGTAAACCTGCGTCGCCTGCAACGGTGGACACCGGTGCGCGATACGTCCAAGGATGGGCGTCACGAAACCGGCAATGCTCCCGCCGCGGGGCGCGGGCGGAGAACGCAGGCATGATGCAGGGGCGCAGATACCGCAGGATGTTGACGCTGGGGCCGCTCACGGCTGCGGTGACGGTCGTCCTGTTCGGCCTCAGCCTGTGGTATTTCGAACGCGAGAACGCCGAACTGCGGCAGACGGACCGCCAGTTCGAGATCGCGGCGCAGGATCTGCTGGCGTCGATCGGCTTCGTCGGCATGATCCACGACTTCAAGAACTGCCTCCTCCGCCCCGAGGAGCCGGGATATTGCGAAGAGGCCCGGGCGCACGGGGCACATGCGCTCGACCTGATGGACGAGATCGACCGGCTGGCCGCGCAGATCGGGCTGGAGGTGCGGCTGGACGGGCTGCGGCGGACGGTGGCCGAGTATCGCGAGCGCGCCGTGCGGGTGCGCGAGGCCCATGCGCGGGGGCTCGACATCCGCAGCATCGACGATGCGGTGCGCTATGATGACAGCGCCGCCGCGGGAGAGATCGAGGAGACGCTGAGCCTCGCCCGCGCGGTTCTGGGCGACAGGCTGGCGCGCCTGCGCTGGATCGTGCTGACCCAGACGGCGCTTGGCGTGCTGGCCGTACTGGCGATTGCCGGCTGGTTCGCCGCGCTTGTGCTGCGGGAAAACCGCCTGTCGCTGGCGCGGGAAGAGCGGTTGCGGGCGGTGTTGCGCGCCGTGTCGGGCGGGGTCGTCGCGCTGGACCGGGCCGGCCGGGTGGCGATGACAAACCCGCAAGGCGCGCGGCTTCTGGGCCGCGAGGCGGCGGAACCGCCCTACGACTGGCCCGACGACTTCCGCCTGTGCTCCGCGCGCGACGCGCAGCCGGTGCCGGCGGAGGAGCACCCGATCCGTCGGATCGCCGCCGGAGAGACAGTGGAGGGCGAGGTGTTCCTCGTCGACGGCCCCGGCATCGTGGGCGGGCAGCATTACCTGCGGATCTCGGGTGCGCCGCTGGCCAGCGGCTATGACATCACCGCCGTCCTGGTGGCCGAGGACGTGACGGAGCAGGAGCGGCACCGCCAGCACCTCGAGCGCAACAGCCGGCTCGATGCGCTCGGCCAGTTGTCGGGCGGGATCGCGCATGATTTCAACAACCTGCTGGCGACGATCCTCTACGCCATCAACCTCGCCCTGAAAGAGGGGCAGAACCCCCGCAGCACCCGGCTGCTGCAGCAGGCCCTGGCCTCGGTGGAGCGCGGGCGGAACCTGACGACCCGGCTGCTCAGCTTTGCCAAGCGGCAGCCCGGCCTGACCCGGTCGCGCGAGGTGGCCGAGGTGTTCCGCGATTTCGAGGGGCTGGCGCGGCCTGCCATCGAAGCTTCCATCGACATTCACATCGAACCGCCCGAGCCGGGGCTGATGGTGCATTGCGATCAGTCGCAGCTGGACAACGCGCTGCTGAACCTTGCCCTGAACAGCCGCGACGCGATCCGCGACAGCGGGCAGGGCAGCCAGATCCGGGTCTCCGCCCGGGGCGTCACCACGACCTCGTCGGAACTGCGCCGCCGCCAGCGCGCCGCTGCCGAGGAGGGGCAGCCGGTCAGCAAGCAGGAATACCGCTATGTCGAGATGGCGGTGATCGACGACGGGCCGGGGATGCCCGAAGAGGTCCGCCGCCGCGCGACCGATCCGTTCTTCACCACCAAGCCGCAGGGTGCAGGCACAGGGCTGGGTCTCGCCATGGCCTACGGCTTCGCCCGGCAGGCGAAAGGGGAGATGCAGATTTACTCGGACGACGGCCACGGCACAACGGTGCGGCTGATCCTGCCCCGGGGCACCGCGGAGAACGAACGCGAAGGTCCGGTGGCGGCGCCGGAGGTGACGCCAGGTAGGGGTGAAACGATTCTGCTGGTCGAGGATGAACCGGGCCTCCTGTCGATGATGTCCGAGGTGCTGACCGATCTGGGCTACCAAGTGGAGACGGCGACCACCGGGGTGGAGGCGCTGGAACGTGTCCGGGCGGGGCTGGCGTTCGATCTGCTGCTCAGCGACATGGTGATGCCGGGGCGGCTGGATGGGCTTGCGCTCGCCCGCCGCATCCGGCGGGCGCGGGGGCCTGTGCCGGTGGTGTTGATGTCGGGGTATGCCGAGCGGATGGCGGGCGATGCGGAGGGGCTGGAGTTTCCCGTGCTGCAGAAGCCCTGCATGCCCGACGAGTTGTCGGCCGCGCTGCGGGACGCGCTCGCCGCCTGACTTTAGGTCCGGGCCTCAGCGCCGCCCGATCTCGCGTTCGTCAAGCAGTTGCGAGACCAGCGCGCGCATCTCGTCGCTGTCGAAGGGTTTCGCCAGCACCGCGTCCGCGCCCACGGATTTCGCGGCGTTCAGGATCTGCGACTGCCCGGGCCGGGCGACCGCCCCGGAGATGGCGATGATCGGCAGGCCGACCAGCCGCCCCTCCGCCTGCAGCGCGGGAAAGTTCCGCAGCCGCCCGGTCAGCAGCAGCCCGCCGTCGGGTGAGGGGCGGCCCTCTTTCCAGATGTGGATGTCGGTGATGACAAGGTCGAAATCCTCTGACGACAGCCGTTTCAGCGCCGCCTCGCCGGAAGTTTCCACCTCGACGTGGTAGCCTGCATCCTCAAGGTCCATCTTGAGCAGGCCGGCGAAGTCGAGGTCGTCTTCCAGGATGAGGATTCGGGGCAATTCGGCTTCGTCCCCCTTCGCTGCCCGATTTGGTGCATCTGCCTTGCATACTAGGCCCGGGCACGACGAGGTCCAGTCCGGTCATTCGCCGTGCGGGCGAGCCGCCCTGCCGGTCCGTGCCGTGCCGTTGCGTCATTCCTGCGGTGGCGTGTCTGGGTCAGGCTCCAATGGCAGGGCCTCGTCCTCGCCGCCAGCGAGCGCAGCGGTCTCGGGGGTCGCCACCCGGGCGGGCAGGGTGAGCTGGAACGCGGCCTTTTCCTCTTGCGGTACGGCGGGGTGGAGGGTCATCCGCCAGAGGGTGAAGGCGATCAGAAGCAGATGCGCCGCGGCGGTGGTCATGAACAGCCCCCGTGGCCCGAGGCCCGACATCGCGACACCGGCGACGAGCGGCCCGATGATCGAGCCGAGGCCGAAGATCATCAGCAGCCCGCCCGACACCTGGATCCCAGTGCCCGGCGGCGCGTGGTCGTTGGCGTGGGCCACGATGACCGGATACATCGCGTAGATCGCCGCGCCGAAGACCCCGGCGAGCAGCAGGTTGGTCAACCGCCCCTCCGGCAGCAGGATCGCGAAGGCGAGATCGGCAAGGATCGCCAGACCCGCCGTCGCGGCCAGCACGATGCGCCGGTCGATCCGGTCGCTGGCGAAGCCGATCGGCACCTGCGCGAGCGCGCCCGCCAGCACCGGGATGCTCGCGAAGAGCGTGATCGCCGTCAGCGCCAGCCCGACATCGCCCGCATAGACCGCCGCCAGCGCGCCGAAGGAAGCGTTCGAGACACCGACGAGGAACACCGCCGCCACCGCCACCGGAGAATTCCGCCACAGGCTCGGCACGTCCAGCTTCACGGATGTCAGCGGCGCGGGGGTGGCCGAGGTCGACAGCGCCGTCGGCACCAGCGCGAGGCAGTAAAACACCGCGCCGATGGCGAAAAAGACGAACCCCGTCACGTCGCCCAGCGACAGCACCAGCTGTCCGGCGGTCATCGCGCCCAGGTTCACCATCGAGTAGATGCCGAAGATCGTCCCCCGCGTCTTGGGCTGGGCCCGTTCCGAGAGCCACGATTCCACGATCATCGCCGCCCCCGCGAAGCAGAAGCCGGACACCGCGCGGATCGGGATCCACGCCCATGTCTCCACGATCAGCGCCTGCAGCAGCATGGCCACGGCGGCAAAGGCGCACATCACGCCGAAGGTGCGGATGTGTCCGACCGTGCCGACGAGCCGCGGCGCGATGAGGCAGCCCGCGACGTAGCCGATCGCCCAGCCGGTGCCCAGAAGCCCCAGCGAGGAGGAGGAGAAGCCTTCGGCCGCGCCGCGGATCGGCAGGATCAGACCGTGGATGCCCCCCGCGAAGAGCAGGAGCGCGGAGCCGATGAGGAGAGCGGTGATCGGAAGCAGATGTCGTGCCATGATCCAAGCACTAGCCGAGGCAGGGGAGTCTTTGAAGCCGTCCCGGACCTCAACGCGGGCGGGGCCGCGTCTTGGCGGGCGTCTGGCCCCGATCTGCGCATGGGAACGGGCCCCGGCTTTGCAAGCTTTCTCCGCCCTTCGGCATGTCGGTTGCGGGGCACGATCCGTCTTGAACCCGCCCCGGCACGCGTCTAGGGTGCGCCTGCTTCGGTCCGGGCGCATGTCCGGTGAACAAGGGAATGCGGTGCGGCCCGTCGGGCCAACTCCGCAACTGCCCCCGCAACTGTAGGCGGAGAGCGAAGCCGGACCATGTCACTGTCCTTTCGGGGATGGGAAGACCCGGCCAAGCATCGACCCGCAAGTCAGGAGACCTGCCGAAGCCGATCACCCTGTCCGCACGCGGGGCGTGTGCGAGGCTACGGACCTTTCCGTCGCGGTGGCACCTATTGCGCCGGCGGAGGCCCTCCTTCCATCGGCGTGCAATCGCCATGTCCGCCCCCGGGGCGGCAGGAAGGGACAGTGATGAAGAAACATGTTCTGGCCGCAGGGACGGCCCTCTCCGCCATCGCCACGGCCGCGGCCGCGCAGCAGCCGGTCGCGCTCGCGCCGATCATCGTCTCGGCCGGGCTGACCCCGCTGCAGGCGGAACGCTACGGCCGCTCGGTCACCGTGATAGACGGCGCGGAGATCCGCGAGCGCGGCATTCTGTCGGTGCAGGACGCCCTGCGCGGCGTGCCGGGGGTGTCCGTCACCGGCACCGGCCACAGCTTCACCAACGTCCGGATCCGGGGCGGCGAGGCGAACCACACGCTGATCCTGATCGACGGCGTCGAGGCGGCGGGCGGCGACGGGGATTACATCCTTACCGGGCTGGAAGCCGTCAACATCGAGCGGATCGAGGTGCTGCGCGGACCGCAGTCGGTCTATTATGGTTCGAACGCCTCTGCCGGGGTCATCAACATCATCACCCGCACGGGCGGGCCTGGCCTGCACTATGGCGGCGGGTTCGACTTTGGCGGGGGCTGGGCGGCAAACGCCTTCGCCAGCTACCGCGACGACAGGGGCGGGGTGGCGCTGAGCCTGACGAAACGCGACGACGAGGGCTGGGATTACTCCGGCTCGGACGGCGAGAAGGACGGGATCGAGCGCGAGACGCTCCAGCTCTCCGGCGATTACGAGGTGGCTGAAGGGCTGACGCTGGGCTTCACCTACCGGGTTTCCGACGAGACCTACGAGTACGACGGCAACAACTACTCCGCCGCCAACGCCGACGAGTACGTCGTCGACGACCCGACGCAATACAGCGACCGCGACGAGCGCACCGCGCAGGTCTACGCCGAATACGTCACCCCCGACGGCCGCGTCTCGGGCCGGCTGAGCTGGGAACGCTCCGATCTCGACCAGAGCTATAACGGCGGCCCGGCGACCGACACCGACTCGGAGGCCGTCAAGCTGCGCCTCAGCTACGGGTTGACCGGCCCGGTCGACTCCGGCGGCCACGTGGTGAGCGTGATGGTCGAGCGGGAGGAGGACAGCTCCTCCGCCAGCCCGTCCTACAACCGCGAGAACCGGTCTGTCGCGCTGGAGTACCGCGCGACGCTGGCGGATTCAGTCGACCTGCAGCTTGGCGTCCGGCACGACGACAATTCGGTCTTCGGCGACAGCACTACCTGGAACGCCGGTGCGTCGTGGCAGCTGTCGAACGGGATGCGGTTGCACGCCTCGGCCGGGACCGGGGTGGTGAACCCGACCTATTTCGAGCTTTACGCCAACGCCTTCGGCTATGTCGGCAATCCGAACCTCGACCCCGAACGCAACCGCTCCTTCGACATCGGCATCGAGGTGCCCTTTGCCGGGGGGCGGGGTCTGGTGGACGTGACCTATTTCAACGAGACGCTGACGGACGAGATCACCGCCGTCAGCACCGGCACCGGCAACACCTACGTCAACCAGTCTGGCGAAAGCGACCGCGAAGGGATTGAGGTGCAGGGCAGCTTCGACGCGACCGATGCGCTGTCGTTCCGCCTGGCTTACACCTATCTGGATGCGGAAAACCCCGACGGGTCGATCGAGTTGCGTCGCCCGATGCACGAACTGGGCCTCGGCGCGACTTGGCGGTCGCGGGACGGGCGGGCATCGGTCGCGGCCGACGCGCGCTATGTCGCTGGCAACCACGACACGCGCAGCTTTCCCCCCTTCGGATCAGCGGAATTGCCGGACTACTGGAAGGTGGACATTGCCGGCACCTACGAGGTCACGGAGAACCTGATGCTGAACGCGCGGGTCGAGAACCTGTTCGACGCGGAATACTCCGACACCTGGGGCTATGCCACGCGCGGTCGCACCGCCTACATCGGGGTCAGTTCCAGATGGTGAGCGGCGCGTGCGGCTGACGGGGTCCATCCTCGCGCTTGCTCTGCTGCTGCCCTGCGCCGTGGCAGGGCAGGGGCATGGGCGAGCCGTCACCGTGACCGGCGAGGTCGCGAGCGATGCGGTGCCCGAGCGACCGGGGCGCGTGGTGTCGATCAACCTCTGCACCGATCAGCTGGCCATGCTGCTGGCGGCGCCGGGCCAGCTTCTGTCCGTCAGTCACCTCGCCGCCGAGCCGCGCAGTTCCTCGATGGCGGAGCAGGCGGGGGCCTACCGGCTCAACCACGGGCGGGCCGAGGAAATCTGGCTGATGCAGCCCGACCTCGTGATCGCAGGGTCCTTTTCGCGCCGCGCGACGGTGGACATGCTGCGCCGCCTTGGCGTGCCGGTCGTGGTGATGGGCCCGGCCTATTCGCTGGCGCAAGTCAGCGACCGCCTGCGCGAGATGGGCGCGGCGCTCGGCCGCGAGACCGAGGCGGAGCAGGCGGTGCGCGACTTCGAGGCGGCGCTGGAGGCGCTGCGGGATGAGGTCCCCGACCCCCCGCGCGCCGCAATCTACGACGCCAACGGCTACACCGCCGGAAACCGGACGCTGGCCGGAGAGATCCTCGCCACTGCCGGATTTGCCAATATCGCCACCGAGGCGGGTGTCGCCGGCGTCGGGCGCCTGCCGCTCGAGCTGCTGGCGATGGCCGACCCCGACGCGGTGATCTCGAGCCGTCGCCATCCCGGCGCCTCGCGGTCGGAGGAGATCCTCGACCATCCCGTCGTGCAGGCGCTGCGCGACAGGTCGGCCGGTGCGGTGCTCACCGATCGCGACTGGGTCTGCGGCACGCCGCATGTCCTGAACGCCATCGCGGAGATGCGCGCCCTCCGCCGGACGGTGGCGGCGGAATGACCCGGCTCTACGCCTTTCTGGTGCCGCTGGTGCTGGTGCTCGGCCTGATCTCGCTCTGCACCGGTCCGGCGGGGATGGGCGTGGCGGAAAGCCTGCGCGCGCTCTTCGCCGGGGGGGAGGGGCCGTTGACGCTGGTGATGCGCGAAATCCGGATGCCCCGGATGCTGCTTGCGGTGATGACCGGCGGATCTCTGGGCCTCGCCGGGGCGGCGATGCAGGGCTACCTGCGCAACCCGCTGGCCGAGCCGGGGCTGATCGGCGTCTCGGGCTCCGCCGCGTTCGGTGCGGTGCTGGCGATCCAGACGGGGCTTTCGGCGGCCTTCGCGCTGGCCCTGCCGCTGATGGCGCTGGCTGGCGCTCTGGCGGCCGTGGTGATCCTTCTGGCCATGGCGGGCCCGCGTGGCGGGTCGCTGACGCTGATCCTCGCCGGGATCGCGATTTCCGCGTTGGCGGGCGCGCTGACCTCGCTGGTGCTGAACCTGTCGCCCAACCCCTTCGCGGCGAACGAGATCGTGTTCTGGATGATGGGCTCGCTCGCCGACCGCTCCATGCTGCACGTCTGGCTGGCGCTGCCCTTCATGGTCGTGGGCTGGACGATCTTCGCCACCGTCGGGCGCGGGTTGGACGCGCTGACGCTGGGCGAGGACGCGGCGGCGTCGATGGGGATCAACCTCGTCCGGCTGCAATGGGGCGTGGTGATCGCCACCGCTTGCGTCGTGGGCGCGGGGACCGCCGTGGCCGGGGCGATCGGTTTCGTGGGCCTCGTGGTGCCGCATATCCTGCGCCCCTTCACCGGCGGCCGCCCCGGCGCGCTGCTGCTGGCGTCGGCCCTTGGCGGGGCGGCGATGCTGCTGGCGTCGGACATCGCGGTGCGGGTGATCCTGCCGGAACGCGATCTGAAGCTGGGGGTGCTGACCGCGCTGGTCGGGGCGCCGTTCTTCCTGCACCTCGTCTGGAAGGTGCGGAGGGAGCGGGCATGACCCTCCTGCGCCTCCGCAACCTTTCCGTCACGCTGCGCGACCGGCCGGTGCTGGCAGACGTCTCGCTCGACGTCGCGCCGGGGGAGCTTGTGGGCCTGATCGGCGCGAACGGTGCGGGCAAGACCACGCTGATGCGTGCGGCGCTCGGGCTGGTTCCGGCCTCGGGCGAAAGCTCCCTTGCCGCCATGAGCCCCGGGGCGCGGGCAAGGGCCGCCGCCTGGATGCCGCAGGCGCGCGAGATCGCCTGGCCGGTCACGGTTGAAACGCTGGTCGCGCTCGGCCGCCTGCCGCATGGCCGTCGCCCCGGCCCGGCGGATGCAGCCGCCGTCGACGCCGCGCTGGAGCGTATGGCGCTGGAGCCCTTCCGCCACCGCACGGCCACCCGCCTTTCGGGCGGCGAACAGGCCCGCGCGCTGATCGCCCGCGCCCTTGCGCAGGAAACCCCGCTCCTGATGGCGGACGAGCCGATCGCGGGCCTCGACCCGGCCCACCAGATCGCCACGATGGAGGTCTTCCGCGCCCTCGCGGCGGAGGGGCGCGGCGGCCTCGTCTCGCTGCACGACCTTGGCCTCGCCGCCCGGCACTGCACCCGGGTCGTGGCGCTGGCGGCAGGGCGCGTGGTGGCCGACGGCCCGCCGGCCGAGGTGCTGACGGACGACCTGTTGGCCCGCGCCTTCCACATCTCGGCCTACCATGCCGAGACCGCCGACGGGCCGGTTTTCCAGCCGCTCAGGGTGATCCGGTGAGCGTCCGGCTGGCGTTGCCGTGGCTGGACTTCGACCTCGGCGCCGAGATGCAGGTGCTCAGCTTCGCGCCGCACCGCCCCGGCGCGGTCAGCGCGCGGCGCATCCTCTGGCGGCAGGTCCGCAACGACGACCTGCCGGAAACGCTCGACGTGAGCGACTGGCTGGCGCGGGAGCTTGTCGCGCGCGATGCCTCGGACGCGGTCTGTTTCCTCACCTCCCGCCACATCGCGGCCCATGTGGTGCGGGAGGCCGCATGCGGCGCCGCCCGGGCCACGGCGGTGGCCACAGTCGGGCTGTCGAACGCGGAACGGGTGGGCGCGCGGGTGAGCCGCGCGGGCCAGGACTGGGGCACGATCAACGTTGCTGTCCGCGTGAACAGGGGCCTGACGCCCGTCGCGCTGCTTGAAACGATCACGATCGCCGCCCAGGCCCGCACCGCCGCCGTGCTTGACGTCGGCCTCCGCCTGCCGACCGGCATGGCGACAGGCACGGGGACCGACTGCCTTGCCGTCGCCGCGCCGGACGGAGGGGTGGCCTACGCCGGATTGCACACGGAGATCGGAGAAGCTATCGGCCGCGCCTGCTATGACGCGGTGCGCGCCGGGGCGCGGGACTGGGTGGAGATGCGGCGGCGCGGCACACCGGCCTGACCCGTCAGAGCGCCGTGTGCGCGCGAGCAACCCCCGGGCATCGGTCAGCGCAGGGGCACGGGGCCGACATCGTCAGGGATCGGGTAATCTTCCGGCGACGGTTCGCGCGGGGCGAGGTGGGGTATGATCCCCTCGGCGCTCAGCCGCTCCAGCCCCTGCCAGAGCAGGGCGCGCACGGCGCGGACGGCTGCGGTGTCGGGCCGGTCGGTGCTGGTGATCACGAACATCTGCCGCGTCAGCGGCAGGTCGGGGATCTGCCGGATGAAGAGCGTGCCGTCCTGCACCCCCTCCATCATCCCCGCGCGTGGCATGATCGTGTAGCCGTAGCCGCAGGCCAGCAGCTTGCGCAGCAGCATGGAACTGTCCTGCCGCGTGCGCAGGTTCAGATGCAGCCCGCGGTCGAAGGCCACCTGATCCACGGTGCGGTGCGTCAGGTGACCCCGGGACGGCAGCACGAGCGGCGCGGCGCAGGCGTCGGCAAAGCTGATCGGCCCCGGCTGGTCGAGCGGCGTGCCGACGCCGCCGGAAAACACCATCTCATCGATATAGGCCAGTTCCGCCTTCACGTTCTGCATGGACTTGGCGCCAGGCACGATGCCGACATCGACCTCGCCGTCGCGGATCATCTGCGCCGCCGGGTGGCTCATCGCCCGGTGAACGGTGACTTTCAGGTCGGGAAAGATCGCCTCGGCCCGCATCATCAGCTCGGGCGCCAGCTGGTTCGCGACGGCCGCCGCGATCACGACGGTGACCGCGCCCGCGGGCACATCGTTGGCGTGCTTCACGTCGAGTTTAGCCTGCTCGAAATCGGCCGAGATCTTCTTGGCGTATTTCAGCAGCATCTCCCCGGCCGAGGTCAGCTCCATCCCCGTGGAGCGCCGATGAAAGAGCGTCGCGCCCATCTGATGCTCCAGATTCGCGACCAGCTGGCTCAGCGCAGGCTGCGCGATCCCAAGCCCCGCGGCCGCCTTGGAAAGCGAACCGGCGTGGGCGATCTCTATGAAAATGTTCAAATTTCGGAGCTTCATCGAAAGGGTATAATAAAAAGGTTATAGAGGGTGGTCCATCTTTATCTTATTCAAGTCCTCCCGCGTCCGTTACGCAGAAGGCAGGAGGCGCCGCATTTCATGGCTGGCGCGGGAGGAGCAGATGAAAAAGGCAGAGCTGGTTTCGGGCCTCGTGCTTCTGGCATTCGGCATTTCGTTATGGGCGGTCCTGATCCCGTGGCAGGTGGCAGCGGCACCGGGCGCGATCATTTCGCCCCGCATGATGCCCCGCCTCTGCGCCGCGGTGCTGGTGGTGCTGAGCCTCGTGCTCATCGTCCAGTCGCTTGCGGCGCTGCGGCGGGAGGGTGACACCTCCGGGCCGGTCTTCAGCCGCGCCGAGGTCGTTGCGACGCTGGGGGTGGTCGGCCTGTTCGCGGTCGCCACGCTGCTCTTCGTCTACACCGGCCCGCTGCTGCCGGGGCTTGCGATCATCGTCCTGCCGATGCTGGTGCTGGGGGAGCGCCGGATCGCGATGCTCACGCTGCTGCCCGCCGGGCTGATGGGCGGGGCGTGGCTGTTGTTCTACGTCGTGCTGGGAACGAGCTTCCAATGATCGACGCGTTCTTCGCCCCGCTCGCCGCCGGATTTGCTTCCATCGCGGAATTCTGGACGCTGCTCTACATCTGTTTCGGCGTCGCCGTCGGTTATACCGTCGGCGCGATCCCGGGGCTGGGCAAGGGCACCGCCACCGCCGTCCTGATCCCGGTGACCTTCTACCTCGAACCCGTCGCGGCGATCGGCCTGCTGATCGGCATCGCGAAGGGATCGACCGCGGGCAGCGCGATTTCGGCCATCCTGATGAACACGCCCGGAGAGCCGTCTTCGGCCGCCACGGCCTTCGACGGATATCCGCTGGCACAGCAGGGCAAGGCCGGCAAGGCGCTGAAGATGGGGCTTTACGCCTCGGTCATCGGCGATCTCCTCTCGACCCTCTGCCTGATCGCACTGGCCGCGCCGCTGGCGCAGTTCGCGCTGGAGATCGGGCCGGTTGAGCAATTCGCCATCCTGCTCTTCTCGCTGACGTTCATAGGGGCCCTGGCGGGCAAGTCGCTGGTCAAGGGGCTGATCGCGGGCACCCTCGGCCTGCTGGTCGCGACGGTGGGGATGGAAATCGAAACCGCCGTGCCGCGCTTCACCTTCGACCGGCTGGAACTGTTCGACGGGGTGCCGCTGATCCCTGTCGCCATCGGCATGATGGCCGTGTCCGAGATGATGCTCCAGATGGCCAACCACCGCGCCCTCGACCGTCAGGTGGCTGAGATCCGCATCTCGTCGCGCCCCGAAGACAGCCGCGTCACCGGCGCGGACTGGCGCCGCTGCCTGCCCGCGATCTTCCGCGGCACCGGGATCGGTGTCTTCGTCGGGATCCTGCCGGGCCTTGGCGCCAGCGTCGCCTCGTTCATGTCCTACGGCGCGACCGCCCGGATGTCGAAGACGCCCGAACGGTTCGGCAAGGGCGCGATCGAGGGCGTGGCCGCATCGGAAAGCGCGGACAACGCGGTGGTGCCGTCCAGCTTCGTCCCGCTCTTCGCGCTCGGCATCCCCGGGTCGGTCATCGCGGCGATCCTGATCTCGGCCTTCGTGATCCACGGCATCACGCCCGGTCCGATGATGTTCGTCGAGGATGCCGAGATCGTCCAGAGCCTCTACGCCGCCATGATCGTGGCCAGCTTCGCCCTGCTGGGCATCGGCCTTGTCGGGCAGTCGTTCTTCGCTTGGGTGATCCGGTCGCCGATGCGGGTGATCGCGCCGGCGGTGCTGTTCTTTTGTGTGATCGGGTCCTTCATGCAGGGCGGGGGGCTTTTCGGCATCGGGTTGATGGTGCTGTTCGCGGTGCTGGGCGTGCTGGCGAAGAAGCTCGACTTCTCCTTCGTCACCTTCCTGATCGGCTTCGTCATCGGCCCCTCGCTGGAACTGACCCTGCGCCAGTCCATTCCGCTGCTCGACCGCGACATCGCGAACCTCGCGCAGCACCCCGTCGCGGCCGTCTTCATCGGCCTCACGATCGTGCTAATCGCGATCATGGCGCTGGCCGAGATCCGGCGCCGCAACCGGGCGTCCCGCAGATCGGAGACGCCCCTGTCACTCAAGGCAACCGGGAGGAACACATGAACATTCTCAGAACCATCGGCGCCGCCGCGGCCTTGGCCACGGCCACACTGACGGCGGGGGCGGTCTGGGCCGCCGACTATCCCAGCAAGAAGATCACCGTGCTGATCGGCTACAACGCCGGCGGCGGGACGGACACCATCGGCCGCGTGCTCTTCGAGGAGATGAAGGAGACGCTGGGCCAGCAGATCACCGTGGTGAACATGCCCGGCGCGGCGAGCAGCGTCGCCGCGCTCAAGCTGAAGATGGCGAAGCCGGACGGCTACACCCTGATGCTCGCCCCGTCGAGCGCGGTGGCCACCAACCAGGTCTGGAACCCGAACGCCAAGTACGAGGTCGACGATTTCACCATGATCGGCGCGGTTGCGTCCTACCAGCCGGCCTTCGCCGCGCCGATGGACCGGCCTTACGACACCTTCGCGGAATTCGTCGAATGGGCCCGCGAAAACCCCGGCGCCAAGGTCGCGACGATCACGCCCGCCTCCAAGGTGCAGATGGAACTGGTCGCGCAGAAGGAGGGGCTGGAGCTGAACTTCGTTCCCGTCAAGGGCGGTGCAGGCATGATCGCAGGCCTGCTCGGCGGCGATTTCGACGTCGCTTACAGTGGCGGCGCGCACCAGAAGTATCCCGACCAGATCAAGACGCTCGCCGCAGCCGGACGCGATCGGCTTGCCGCCAGCCCCGACGTCATGACGATGGACGAATACGGCTACATGTCGAGCTACGGCTCGGCCCTGGCCCTCGTCGGTCCTGCCGGGCTGCCGGAGGACGTCGTCGCGACCCTCGAGGCGGCACTGCTGGAGGCCGGGCGGACCGAAAGCGTCCGCGAGGTGATGGGCAACCTCGACTTCCCCGCGAAGGAAACGGGTGCGGCCGACCTCACCGAAGAGGCAAAGGCGGCGTACGAGGCCGAGCTTGAACTGCACAAGGCCGCCACGGCCACGAACTGAGCCACCATCGAAAGGCCGGGGGCGCCGTTCCGTGCCCCCGGCGGGTCCAAGGGAGTATCCGCCGTGTTCCAGCCGCTCAAGGGCATCCGCGTCATCGACACCAGCCAGGTCCTCGCCGGCCCCTATGCCGGCTATCAGCTGGCCCTGCTGGGCGCCGACGTCATCAAGATCGAGGTGCCGGGCGTCGGCGACTGGACACGCCGGGGCGGCCAGATGCCGGAACTGAGCGAGGCGGGCATGGGACTGTCCTACATGCCGCAGAACGCTTCGAAACGCTCGGTGGCGCTGAACATCAAGACGGAGGAAGGGCGCGATATCCTCAAGCGTCTGACGGCTACCGCCGATGTCTTCATCGAGAACATGCGCCCCGGCACCATGGTCCGGAACGGGTTGGGCTATGACGACATGACGGCAGTCAAGCCCGACCTCGTCTATTGCTCGATCTCCGCCTTCGGGCAGGACGGGCCTTACAGCCCGCGAGGCGCCTACGACCACGTGATCCAGGGCATGTGCGGGATCATGGGCACCACCGGCACGCCCGACAGCGGGCCGACCAAGGTGGGCGCGCCCTATGTCGACTTCGCCACCGGCCTGAACGCGGCCTATGCGATCAGCGCGGCGTTGCACCAGGTGCGGGCGACGGGCGAGGGCGTGCACCTCGACGTCGCGATGCTGGACACCGCGATGACGCTGATGGCCTCGCTTCTCACCAGCCACCTGAGCGCCGGATGGGAGCCCGAACCCTCCGGCAACGAAGCCTGGAGCCGCAGCCCCACCTCGGGCTGCTTCCGGACGGCCGACGGCCTTCTGATGCTGGCCGCGAACAACATCCGGCAGATCATTCCGCTGCTCGACACGCTTGGCCTGACCGACCTCGCCGCCCGCGCGCGCAAGGACCCGGTGGCGGCCCGCGCCGAGTTCGACTCGCTGCGCCCGCAGCTCGACGCGATCTTCCTCACCCGCCCCGCGGCGGAATGGGAGGCAACGCTGAACGCGGTCGGCGTGCCCGCGGGCCGCGTCCGGAAACTCTCCGAGATGCTGGCGGAGGAGCACGCGGCGACCCGGCAGTTCACCGTTCCCATCGAGGCGATTCCCGGCACCACGGTTCAGGTGCCGACGGCCGGCTTCAAGGCGAACGGCGCGGCGATCACGCCCCGAGGCCCTGCGCCGCGCCTGGGGGAACACACGCGGGCCGTTCTGGCAGAGCTCGGGATCAGCGGAAAGACGTTCGACGCCCTGGTCGCGTCGGGCACGCTCGGGGCGGAGGACACGGCCGCAGCGGACGCGGTGCACCCGCGGGCGGACGTCACGGCGCGGTAGGCACGCGCAGCCTCGCCGTGAGTTGGCGGAAGCTCGGGACCGACGGAGCGTAACGCATTGCGGTGCAAGTTGGCGAGCCACGCGTGAGGCGCCGGTGACCGGCATGATGGACGGGGGACAGGTTGCAGCCAATCCATACCACCGCCCCGGCGAGGAGGCTCCAGAAGATCAGTTCAATCGGCCCCTCGTGGAAGAAAGGCTCGGTTGCGGCGGGCTGGGCCGGGCTGACCCAGATCAGTACTTGTCCAACGGTCTGCAGTGGGGTCGTGGCATAGCCGCTCTGGCGGTGGTCTTCGCGCATGCGCTCGGGCATCCGCTGCCCGAGCTGTCAGAATTGGCGCGGCTGCTCGGCATTCTTGGCGTGACGCTCTTCTTCGTCATCAGCGGCTTCATCATGGTGGCCACCACCGGACGGGCACGCTTCGATCCGCTGGCCTTCATGACCCGCCGCCTGCTCAGGATCGCGCCGCTCTATTATCTGCTGACCTGTTTGACGGCCGTGCTGGTGCTCGCGCTGCCGTCGTTCTTCAAGCACACGGTCTTCGAGCCGGGGCATTTCCTGAAATCGCTGCTCTTCATCCCCGATTTCCGCCTGACCTGCTCCCCTGAAATGTCCTCGATTTGAGGTTAGCCTGTTCTCCAACTGAGGAGACAGACGATGAAGAGAAGCCGGTTCAGTGAAGCACAGATCATTGGCATCCTGAAGGAACACCAGGCGGGCATGAGCGCGCCCGATCTGTGTCGCAAGCACGGGATCAGCGATGCGACCTTCTACAACTGGCGTCGCAAGTATGGCGGCATGGAGGTCGCGGATGCCAAGCGGCTGAAGGCGCTCGAAGCTGAGAACGCGAAGCTGAAGAAGATGCTGGCCGAGCAGATGATGGATGTGGCCACGCTGAAAGAGATGCTCGGAAAAAACTTCTGAGGATGAGCCTTGTCGCGCCATTGGTCCGAGTGACAATGGCGAATGTTCGAGGAGGAAGGCCGTGGACTGGGCCATGAAGAGCAAGGGCTACAATCAGCGCCGGGCCTGTGCGCTGGCCGGGATCGATCCGCGTGTGTATCGGCGCCGATCGAAGCGTCCGGCTGACACCGGGCTGCGGGACAGGATGAAGGAACTGGCGTCGGAGCGGCGCCGGTTCGGCTACCGGCGTCTGCACATCCTGCTGAAGCGGGAAGGCTGGGAGGTGAACTGGAAGAAGCTCTACCGGCTCTACCGCGAAGAAGGGTTAACCGTCCGTAAACGGGGCGGACGCAAGAGAGCGATCGGGACCAGGGCGCCGATGGCGATCCCGCAGGGACCGAACCAGAGATGGTCGCTCGACTTTGTGTCGGATGCGCTGGCTGACGGCCGCCGGTTCCGCATCCTCTGCATCATCGACGACTTCAGCCGGGAATGCCTGGCCACCGTCGTAGACACCTCGATCTCCGGCATCCGGGTGGCGCGAGAGCTGGATCGGATCAGCGAGGTGCGTGGCTTCCCCTGCATGGTGGTCAGCGACAACGGCACCGAGCTCACATCGAACGCCAT
>Ga0310345_10000315_pt1 | contig 81634 bp, 79 predicted proteins | sample HC15DNA20500_MG_FD_204667 | JGI IMG/M metagenome (GOLD analysis project Ga0310345, IMG submission 204667) | Marine microbial communities from station ALOHA, North Pacific Subtropical Gyre - HC15-DNA-20-500_MG | ecosystem: Environmental > Aquatic > Marine > Oceanic | place: Pacific Ocean: North...
CGACAGCATCTACGCCTATGACAGCCTGTTTGGCCCCGACCGGATGGACATTCCGCCAATCCGTTGCCCTATTAAAGCAATCTATAGATGGAGCGAAGATGCTTCTGATCAGGACGCGACAGCCGAAGAAAGATAACGGCGCGAGTCCAGACTGCCCCCAAGGTTTGCCGGCCGAAAATGTCCAGAAAGCCTGGATCGCAGTCGTCGAGTGCGGGCGTTTTTAATCCCGCGCCAAAAGCTCCACATGGAAGCCAGACCAATATTGTGGCTTGCAGTCGTTTGACCGCAACCGGTAATGGCGATACATTCTAGCTTCAGTTGCAAAACTATCCCTTAGCCAAGGAAGTTGCCATGTCTCCAAATACCTTCGCTGCCACACTTGCAAGCGCCGCTGGATTAACTCTCCTAGCACTTCCCTCGCATGCCGATGACGCGGGCACACAAGTCAGTGCACTTCAAGACGGCCGTCTTGGCGAACAGGTCGATCAACTTTGTATCAATGCCAAAGGCTTCAACTTCCGCGACATGACAGATCGGACGGTTATCATCGAAACCGCCGGCGAGGACTTCCTTGTGGAAACGGTCAAGAAATGCGGCAATCTTTCCACCGCCAGAAATCTCTACGTTCATTCGGAGCAGAGAAATTCCCGATGCATCAAGGCGAGCAATTTGCTTGTGGCGGAAGCGCCCTTTACTTACTCTACATTTATTCCTTCGGAGTCTCGTAGCAGTCATTGCCGGATCGGATCCATCTATGAATGGAACGAAGACGCCTTAGAAGCTTCGGAAGCCAGTTCATAAGTCAGACCCAAAAAAAGCTTATCATTGAAAAGCTCAAACGACTTAGCTTTTGATTGGGTCCTAGTTTTTGCAGCTCTACACAAGAAGGAGTTTCTCATGAAACTATTTGCGATGATCGGTGCAGCGTCCTCTGCCACGTTCTACTTTGGAGCCGCAGCGATCGCTGAAGCGCCAACTTTGGGACCCGCTGATTACCTCAACGACGTCCGTCTCGGAGAGAAGGTCGACCGCATCTGCTTTCGCGATCAGGTCGATGATTTTCGCGAGGGCACCGAAAGCACTATCATCCTGGAACGAGGCGCCAAGGATTACCTCGTAGAGACCGAGGAACCTTGCGGTGAGCTTGATGGAGCCCAAACGCTTTCCCTGAACAACGCATTCTCAAGCGGACGGTGCATTACCACTCACGATCAATTCTATGCGTCCCAGAACCGGTTTAGCAGCGTGGGCGATACGTCAGATCTTTGCCGGATCAAAGCGATCTACAGGTGGAATGAAGACGCACGAGTGCAAGATGGCGAATCCATAGGCTAGTCGCCTGAAATCCCGCCTTATCCACCCCCGCAGAAGCCTATGGCTCTGCGGGGGTTCTTTTTGCCTATTCCACAGCCTTGGGAACAACGAAGAAGCCGTCTTCGCTCTTTGGCGCATTCGCCAGGACCTGGTCCTGGATATTGCCATCGGTCACGACATCGTCGCGCATCGGCAGTGTGGCCTCGACAACGGACGTCATCGGCTCGACGCCCTCTACATCGACCTCATTGAGCTGCTCAATCCAGCCCATGATTGCCGACAGCTCATTTGCCAGCGGCTCAAGCCGGTCTTCGCTCACGGCGATGCGTGAGAGGCGGGCAACCTTGCGGACGTCTTCCTTCGTGACACTCATGAGCGCTCTCTCCAATCGACAGAAGCGTGCGATACGCGCTAGGCAGGTCAAATTCAAGAGACGGGGGCACCGCACATTCCATGGCAATCACCGATCTCTTCGATCTTCCCCCGTCCGGGCCGCTTGTCGGTATAGACCCCGGCTCGAAGACGCTCGGGATTGCCGCGTGCGACGCAGGCCGTCTGATCGCCTCACCGGTGGAAACGATACGGAAGGGCCGCAAGCTCGCCCCCTCGCTGGACCGCCTGTTCGAGATTATGGACCAGCGGCACACCGTGGGTCTCGTGATTGGCCTGCCTCTGAACATGGATGGCAGCGAAGGTCCGCGGGCGCAGTCCGCACGGGCGCTGGCCCGCAACATCATCGCCCGGCGCGACATTCCCATCGCCTTTCAGGATGAGCGCCTCTCCAGCTCGGAGGCTGAGCGGGCCATGATCGCGGGCGACCTGTCGCGCGCACGCCGCGCAGAGCTGATCGACGCCTCAGCGGCCGCGATCATCCTGCAGACAGCCATCGACCGCCTGGCCAACGCCTCATGAGCGCCTTTCTGGCCGCCCTCGTCCCGGTCATCCTGATCACGGCGCTGGGCCGCTTTCTTGGCTGGCGAAAAACTCTCCCGGACGATGGCTGGCGCGCAGTCGAGCGGCTGGCCTATGTCGTTCTCTTACCGGCTCTCATCATCCGCGCGCTTGCCAATGCCCCTTTTGAAGAGGCGCCATGGGCGCTCATGGCCGTCCTGATCGGTGCGCAATGCCTGCTTGGCGCCGTCGGAATTCTGGCCCGCGTCTGGCCAGGCATCCGGCGCCCCGAAATCGGTACGATCATCCAGTCCAATGTCCGCTGGAACACTTTCGTGGCCCTCTCCATCGGTAGCGCCCTCTTTGGTGAAGAAGGTCTTGCGCTTGTCTCTATCGCGGCTGCGGCCATGATCCCCACCGCCAACATATTGAGCGTCACCGCCCTCACCGCTCACGCAGAGCGAGATGGGCTGCCAAAACGGAACCCGGTTACAGAGCTTGCCCGCAATCCGCTCATCATCGCCTGCCTCATCGGCGGCGCGCTTGCTGCATTCGACATCGCCATTCCGGAACTGCTCGAGCTCACCATAGATCTTCTGGGTCAGGGCACGATTGCGCTTGGCCTTCTCGCAGCCGGGGCTGGGATGGATATCGCCGCGCTTGGCGGGGCGGGGGTAAAGACAGTCACCTGGTCTATGGTACGGCTTGTCGGGCTACCCTTGATCGCGATTGCCGGGGCGCTTCTGCTCGGCGTTACCGGCATTCCGCTTGCGATTGCCGTGATCAGCGCCTCGGTGCCGACCGCGACCAGCTCCTATATCCTGGCGCGTCAGCTTGGCGGAGACGCACCGCTCGCGGCCAATCTCATCGCCATGCAGACCGTGCTTTCCATGGTAACGATGCCGCTCATCTGGTTCGCCTGTCTCAGTCTTGGGCTGTTCTAGCACTTGCCCGCCACTGGAATCGTGCCTAAACCGCCGAAAATCGAGAGGCAGCGCATGTCCATTCCGGGCTATAGCTACAAGTTCAGTCACGAGCACCTGTTGAGCATTGAGGACCTGTCCCGGCTCGACATCGAACACATTCTCGACCTCTCAGAGGAATTCGCTGAAGCGACGCGTGCCGGCAAGCGGCCTGAGCCTCATCTTAAGAACATGACGGTGATCAATCTCTTCTTCGAGAATTCGACCCGGACCATGTCCAGCTTCGAGATCGCCGCGAGACGCCTTGGCGCCGACGTCATTGCCATGCCGGTCGCGCAATCAAGCGTGAAGAAGGGCGAAACGCTGATCGATACGGCCATGACGCTGAATGCGATGGCGCCTGACGCCATCGTCATCCGCCATTCTGCGTCGGGCGGGGTGAAGCTCCTCTCGCGCAAGGTGGACTGCGCCGTCATTAATGCCGGGGACGGCACCCACCAGCATCCGACACAGGGCCTGCTCGACACGCTGACCATAAGGCGGGCCAAGGGACGGATCGAAGGGCTGAAAGTCACCATATGCGGCGACATCCTGCATTCGCGTGTTGCCCGGTCGACCACGCTGGCGCTGCATCTGCTTGGAGCAGAGGTCACACTCTGCGGGCCCGCAACACTTCTGCCATCGGGCACGGAACATTGGGGCGCGGCGCGCACGACCCATCACTTCGATGAAGCCATTGAGGGCGCCGATGTTGTCATGATGCTGCGCCTCCAGATGGAGCGTATGAATGGCGGCTACCTTCCGAGCCAGCGCGAATACTTCCGTAATTTCGGTCTCACCAAGGAACGCCTTTCCCGCGCCGCCCCCGATGTCACCGTGATGCATCCCGGCCCGATGAATCGCGGCATCGAGATCGAGAGCGCCATCGCGGACGGCGAACATTCGGTCATCACCCAGCAGGTCGAGATGGGCGTTGCCGTGCGCGAGGCGGTCCTCAAACTCCTCGCCGGGAGGCGCGTATGAGCCGCACGCTGATCACCAATGCCCGCCTGCTCTGCCCGGCTGCGGGCCTTGATGAGCCAGGCAGCCTTCTCATTGAGAATGGCGAGATCGCCACCATCGGCGATGTTTCGGGGGCGGCCGAAACGACGATCGACGCTCAGGGACTTTGCCTCGCGCCGGGCCTCATCGACCTTCGCGTCAAGACGGGGGAGCCCGGCGCCGAGCAACGTGAGACACTTGAGACAGCCTCCCGCGCCGCTGTCTCAGGCGGGGTCACCACAATGGTGGTCATGCCCGATACCAATCCAGTCATCGACGATGTCGCCCTTGTCCAGTTCATCGCCAATCGTGGCCGCGAAACGTCGAAGACGCGTGTCTATCCCGCTGCGGCACTGACCATGGGCCTCAAGGGCGAGGCAATGTCAGAGATCGGCCTCATGCAGGGCTCGGGCGCCGTCTTCTTCACCAATGGCGACTGGCCGGTCGCCGACACCTCTGTTCTACGCCGCACAATGGCCTACGCGGCCAGCTGCGACGTCATGGTGGCAAGCCGCGCCGACACCCATGCGCTATCGGCACGCGGTGTGATGAATTCCGGCGCCCGTGCCGCCCGTATGGGCCTTACCGGCCTGCCACGCGAAGCAGAATGGATCGGCCTTGCCCGCGACCTTCTCCTGGCAGAGGCCACGGGCTGCCGTCTTCTGGTCGATCAGGTCTCGACGGGGCGCAGCCTCGACATGATCCGCGACGCGCGCGAGCGCGGCGTCGAGGTCTATGTCAGCGTCGCCGCCCACCATCTGTTTTTCAATGAGACCGATGTCGGCGACTATCTCACCTACTGCAAGGTGAACCCGCCTTTCCGGAGCGAGGAAGACCGCCAGGCCCTGATCGAAGGTCTGGCCGCAGGTGAGATCGACGCCGTCGTTTCCGCGCATGACCCTCAACCCCCAGAAGAAAAGCGCCTGCCATTCGGAGAAGCTGCGTTTGGAGCGGCAGGCCTTGAGACCGTGCTCTCTGCCCTGCTCGCGCTGGTGCAGGATGAGCGGCTTGGCCTGCTTGACGCCTTGCGGTCAGTGACCGCCGCGCCCGCAAGTCTTATCGGCGTCCCGCAGGGTCGTCTCGCGGCGGGCCTGCCGGCGGACCTCATCCTGTTCGATCCGGAAAAGCCCTGGTTCTGCGAACGTGAGAACCTTCTCTCCCGCTCAGTGAATTCCCCATTCGACGGGCGGCGCATGGTCGGCCGTGTGATGCACACGCTTGTTGGCGGTGAAACGGTCTTTCAACGCTAAGGCATCAACGTGCAAGCAGCGCCAGGAGGCGGGCTTCCAGCGCGACAAGGTCAACGCTCTTACCCCGGGCCAGAATATCGAACTCCACACCGCGGCAGTAACGCACCAGCAGGTCGACAGCGTCCTGCGGCGTAGGATGGCCAAGCCGCTCGAGCGTGCGCACCAACCTTACCGGTAACAGTCCTGCCCAGTCGCTGACTTCACGCTGGAGGAGCTCGTCGCGCTGCGCATAGGCGATCATCGCATATTCGATCCGCGCAAGCTCCGCACGGTCCGGATCGGTCGCAATCAACATCATCAGAAACTGCACGACGTCACGCTCTGAAGACAGCGGGCGCGCGGTCAGCGCCCCGTCCAGACCGGCTTCATAGTCTGCCATATAGAGGCGAAATGCGTCCGCGAGCAGCGCGTCTATCGTGTCGAAATGATAGGTGATGGTGCCGGGCGAGACGCCGGCCTGCGAAGAAACGAGGCGATGCGTGATACGGTCAGCGCCCCAGTCCGGGACAAGATCGAGCGTCGCCTGGAGAATTTTCTCCCGCGCGGGCACATCCTCAAGGGGGTCGCTCTGGCCTGCCATGACGGGATCAGCGCTAGTCCATATAGGCAAAGCGATGGTTAAGATTGCTCGCACGAGAACCCGTATGGTCCGTCCGCCCGCCTTGACCTCGCCGCAAGACGCGCACACAAGACCCGTCCGCCTCAAGGCTTCAACCGGGACGAGACATATGGACGGGTTCCCCTTTATCATCGCAGCGCTCGGCGGCTATCTGCTGGGCTCCATCCCCTTCGGCCTGTTCATCACGCGGGCTGCCGGGCTCGGCGATATCCGCCAGATCGGCTCTGGTAATATCGGCGCGACAAATGTCCTTCGCACCGGCCGCAAGGATCTGGCCCTCGCTACCCTGCTTCTGGACAGTTTCAAGGCCGGCCTTGCCATTCTCGGCTTCGCGCTCCTCTTTGGAGACCGCAATGTCGGTCTGATCGCTGGGGTCTTTGCCTTTCTCGGCCATTGCTATCCCGTCTGGCTGCGTTTCAAGGGCGGCAAGGGCGTCGCGACCTATGCCGGCCTTCTTCTGTTTGCCTCCTGGAAAGGCTTCCTGGTCGCTGCGCCGATCTGGCTTGCTGTCTTTTTCCTCTCGCGCATCTCGTCACTCGCCGCCCTGACCGCAGCCCTGCTCGTGCCCATCGGCGCCTGTTTTCTCGGTGAGACGCCGTTTGCCGTGGGCGTCCTCGCAGCGTTGAGCGTCCTTGTCTTCTGGACGCACCGGGCAAACCTTGTCCGCCTTCTGAAAGGTACCGAACCGCGCTTCGGACAGAAGAAAGACGCCGGATGAGTAGCGCCTTCGGGGACGCCGCGCGCCTCGCCTGGCTGGCCCTCGCCCGTGCCCCGCAGGTTGGTCCCGTTACATTTTTCCAGCTACTTGCCCGGTTTGGGTCGCCCGAGGCGGCGCTGAGAGGCGTGCCCTCGATCCGCCCTGACATGGATGCAGCAAGACGCGAGCTGGAGGCGACACATGAAGCTGGCGGAAGGCTTCTCTATGCCGAAGATGACGCCTACCCGGCCGCCCTGGGCGAGCTCTCGCCGCCACCCCCTGTCCTGACGGTTTTCGGCGACGCCGCCCTCTTTCAGCGCTCCGCTGTCGCGATAGTAGGTGCACGCGACGCGTCTGCGGCAGGGCGGCGGATGGCGCGAGAGCTCGCCAGCGCGCTTGGCGAGGCCGGCCTTGTGATTGCCTCCGGTCTTGCCCGCGGCATTGATGGCGAGGCGCATGCCGCCAGTCTCGATACCGGAACGATTGCGGTTCTCGCCGGTGGCGCCGATCAGGTCTATCCGCCGCAGCATGGAGACCTCTATGCCGCCATCCGCGAACGCGGGCTCATCGTCTCCGAGCGTCCTCTGGGCCGCCGCGCGACCGCGCAGGACTTTCCCCGGCGCAACCGGATCATTACCGGCCTGTCTGTCGGCACTGTCATCGTGGAAGCGGCAGAAAGGTCGGGGTCGCTCATTTCCGCCCGCATGGCCGGCGAGCAGGGACGAGAGGTCATGGCTGTGCCAGGCTCGCCGCTCGACCGCCGCGCCGCCGGCACCAACAGGCTGCTGCGCGAGGGCGCGACACTGATTCGTCATGGCGAAGACGTGCTGGAGGCGATTTCCAGTCAGATCGGTGTATCCAGTACCGGCTTTCATCCTGTCCTGCCACTCGACCCACCTGACCGCCCGGATGTGGAAGATACCGGCCTTCCTGCGCGGATCCTTGAAGCGCTTTCTCCGACGCCACTTCCAATCGCAGAAATTGCTCGCGCAAGTGGCTGTAGCGCCCGCCAGTGCGCCGCCTGCCTGATGGAGCTTGAACTGGAAGGCCGTGCCCTCACTCATACGGGTGGGCTGGCGTCCCGGGTCTGAGGACTGTATCAGCCCGGCAATCAGGCTTAATAAAAGATTCTTTCCTGACGAGAAAATATGGACGCGCCATAGGACTTGTGCGATCCGGGCGGACCTTAGGAGTTGAGGGAGACGGGATGACCGGCTGGAGATCAATACTCGCGACGCTGTTGATGGCGGCTGCGTCCGCTCCGGCATTGGCGCAGGTCTCCGAAAAACCCTCCGGTGCGGCTAGCGAAGAGAAATCCGAAGCACGGGTCACGCTGGACGCTGACAGCGTCTATGTCCTGCAGGACGAGGATCTCGTTGTCGCCGAAGGCAATGTGCGCGCCGAATATCAGGGCCGCGTGATGACAGCGGAAAGGCTGACCTATAACCGCACTAGCGGAAGCGTTCGCGCCCAGGGGAACGTCGTCGTGACCGAGCCTGATGGCACACAGCGCTTTGCCGAGGAGTTCGAGACCGACGCCACGCTGGCTAACGGATATGCCGTCGGCTTCGCCCTCCAGACACCGCTCGGCGAGACGGCCGCGGCAAATGCGGCCCAGCGCCGTAATGAAACCTATAATGTGTTGGACCAGGTTCTCTTCACCGCCTGCGAACTCTGTGAGGACGGCTCCAGTCCCACTTGGGCGATCCGCGCAGGCAAAGCCGTGATCGATGAAGAAGAAGGCATGTTCAGCTATCGCAATGCTGTGCTCGAGATCGCAGGCGTTCCTGTTGTCTACTTCCCCTATTTCGCTCATCCCGACCCGCAAGCAGACCGCCGTTCCGGTTTCCTTTTCCCGCGCTTTGGCATGTCCTCCAAATATGGCGTCTTCCTGCAGCCGCAATATTACTGGTCGATTTCGCCCTATCAGGACGTGGTCATCGCCCCGGCCTTCTATTCAAAGATCGATCCGCGCCTGGCATTGGACTACCGCAAACGCTTCTATTCCGGTGACGTGCGCGTCGATATGAGCATGACCAATGAGGCGCGCTTCGACGATGATGGCGACCGCCTCAACAACAAGGCTTTTCGCGGTCATCTTTTTGCCGACGGCAGGTTCCGGATCAATAACAAATGGCGCTGGGGCTTTGCGGTCGAAGAGGTCACCGACGACCTTTATATCGAACGCTACGACATTCCCGGTCAAAATGAGCAACGGGGGATATATCGGGGGCAACCCAATGTCCTCCTGTCGCAGCTCTACACCCAAGGACAATCGCACAACTGGTATGTGGACGCCTCCGCGCAAACCTTCGACAATCTCGGGGCGAGCGGTGACGCCGAAGACGCGATTGCCGATGTCCTGCCCTACATCAACTCACAATACGATCTCGACCTGGGCAGCTACGGCTTTGTCAGCCTGACCGCGTCCAGTGCGTTTCTCCAGCGCGTGCTTGGTGTCGACAGCCGGCGTGTTTCAACCGGCGCTGAATGGTCGACCCAGCGGGTCATCCCCGGCGGGGTCCTGGTCGAGCCGTTCGCGAATGCCAGGTTTGACTATTACGACCTCGCTGATTTCCCTTCTCGCGGCGATAATGAGCGAGTGTCGCGCGGTCTTGGTGCCGCCGGCGTCAAGATGTCGATGCCTTTCTACCGCCCCGGCCGCACAGTGGACGTACTGGTGGAACCGACCGTCATGGGGGCAGTCGCCACCGCCTCTCCGAATGATGAGAACATTCCTGTTGAAGACGGCGCGTTTTACGAACTCAACACCGCCTCGCTCTTCGATGCGAGTGCGCAAGGCGGTTACGATCTCTATGAGGGCGATCAGAAAATCGCCGCAGGTATTTCAACGGTCGCCCGCTGGAAAAACGGTGTCGAAATTTCAAGCCTGGTCGGCCGACGGTGGCGCAGCGAGAATGATGAGACCTTCAGCGAGGCCAGCAATCTTGACGGCACCGTCAGCGACTGGATCGCGACCCTCGGCCTGAATGTTCCCAACCGATTCAGTTTCAGCACCAAGATCCGCCTTGATGACGAGAATCTTGCTCTGAACGGGATCGACACGTCCTTGAATTTTCAGTTCGACCGGGCACGCGCCACGGCGATGTACTATATGATCAATGAAGAAGTTTCCCGCTCGGGCATTCGCCAGGAAGGCGTCATGCTGGCTGGAGAGGTCAGTGTTACGGACAATCTCTTCGTACTCGGTTCGATCCGTCGCGAAATCCAGCTCAACCTGAATATCGCTCAATCACTCGGCGTCGGGTATCAGGATGAATGTTCCCGCTTCGAGCTTGTCTATGAACGCCAGGGCACGTTGAACCGGGAACTCGGCCCGTCTGAATCCATCGTTTTCCGCTTCTCGCTGAAATCCATCGGACAGTTCGGGAGCAGTGAATTCGACTAGGCGTCGCGTGTATCAAACCCTGCTCAACTGAAGGCGCCCCGTTGCGCGCATCATGGTGAAGGTTATGGTTCCGCGCTAGCAAGTAAGAGGCGAAGGCTGGATCGCCATCTTGGAGGTTTGCGATGATGAAAGTTCTATTGGCATCCGCAATGGTCGCGATATCTGCCGGACCGGCGGTCCTGCATGCAGAGGCGCAGGAAAACACGCAGACGATCGAAGGTATCGTCGCGATCGTTAACGATCAGCCGATTTCCTATAGTGACGTGCGCGAACGTGCGAGCCTTTTGCTCCTCACGCTTGGCGCCCAGAACCCGTCGCAGCAGCAGATCCAGCAGGTCACCTCTCAGGCGCTCGATGAGCTGATCGACGAAAAGCTTCAGCTTCAGGAAGCGCAGGAATACGAAGTTGAGGTCTCCGAAACCGACATCAACAATGCCATTGCTGACATGGCGAACCAGTCGGGCATGGACCGCGAAGGTCTGGTCAATGTACTGCTTTCCTCAGGCGTCAATCCGTCGAGCCTGGAGGCGCAGATGCGCGCCGAGATCGCCTGGCGGCGAATCATGGGCGGGCTTTACGGCTCACGTATCCGCATTTCGCCCAACCAGATCGATGAGGCACTCGAGCAGCGCCGCGCAGCCCTGACAAAAGTGCAGTACAATCTCGATGAGCTTTTCCTTTATGCTCCGAGCGAGGAAGAAAAGAGTCAGGCCCTTCAGGGCGCGCAAACCATTATGGAGCAGCTGGACGCCGGCGCGCCGTTCTCTCTCGCTGCCCAGCGGCTCTCGTCTGCGCCAACAGCCGCCTCAGGCGGCGACATGGGCTGGGTGTCGCTTGATGATATCGATCCCGAAGTTGCGGAGACCGTGCGTAACATGTCCAGCCCGGGCGTGTCGGACCCCATCGTCGTGAATGACGGGATCTATCTCATAAACTACAAGGCCAAGCGCGACCCGGATGATCTGGAAACCCGCGTTGACCTGGTACGGCTTGCTGTTCTCGACGGGTCCGAGGATGCGCTGCGCGAAGCGGCCAGCGAGGCCAATAGCTGTGAAGCAGCCATTGAGGTGGCAGCAGATAACGACAATCTGGATGCTACTGAGATTGAGGATATCCGCATGGAAGACCTCGGTCAGGAAGGCCAGAACATGATCAACGAGGTCGAGATCGGTCAGCCCACCCAGGTCTTCGCGCTCTCTGGCCGTCTGGCCGTCATGTATGTCTGTGACCGCCGCCAGTCCGGCGCGGCCCTGCCGACGCGCGAGGAAATGGAAGACCGCCTCTTCGCACGCGAACTTTCGATGATTTCCGACCGCTCACTGCGCAATCTGCGTCGCGAGGCAACGATCATCCAGCGCGGCAGCTAGGCAGAGGTCCCGGGGCACATCAGGGCAGCAAGACGATGAGCCATTCAGGGCAACTGCCACTCGCTGTTACCATGGGCGACCCGGCCGGCTGCGGCCCGCAGATCACCCTGCGCGCCTGGCAGGCCCTCGCGAAAGAGGACGCGGCGCCCCCTTTCTATGTCATCGCCGATCCGGCCCTTTTTGGAGACGCCGCTGAGATCATTGCCTCCCCCGGTGATGCAGCCAGCCTCTTTGCCCGCAAGCTCCCGGTGGTGCCGCTCAGCTCTCCCTTGCCAGCTTTTGAAACCGGAGTCCCCAATCCGGAACTGGCACCAGCCATCCTTGAAAGCATCGACAAGGCCATGGCCGACAGTTTCGCGGAGAAGGCTGGCGGCGTTGTGACGAACCCGATCTCCAAGGCGGTGCTCTATTCTGCCGGTTTCAAACACCCCGGGCACACCGAATACCTTGCCGACCTCTCGAAGAAGGAAACCGGCAGGACCACGCCGCCCGTCATGATGCTCGTCGGCGGTGGACTGCGGGTGTCGCTAGCCACCATCCATGTGCCGCTGATGCGGGTTCTCGACCATCTCACACCGTCCGCGCTTGAACATGTCATCCGCGTCACTGCCGCCGCCATGGAGCGCGACTTCGGTCTCAGCACGCCGCGCATCGGCCTCACAGGCCTCAACCCGCATGCCGGGGAAAGCGGCACGATCGGACTTGAAGAGCGTGACATCATCAACCCCGTGGCCGGCCGGTTGCGCGCTGAAGGCATCAACGTTTCCGACGCCCGGCCTGGCGATACGATTTTTGCCGAAGCGCTGGACGGGCGGTTCGACGCCGTCATTGCGATGACACACGATCAGGGGCTCATCCCGGTCAAGACGCTCGATATATGGGGCGGCGTAAACACCACGCTCGGCCTGCCTGTCATCCGCACCAGTCCCGACCATGGCACCGCCTATGACGCGGCCGCCGAAAACAAGGCGCGTCCCGACAGTCTCATCGCGGCCATTCGCCTTGCCAGCAAAATGGCCGCCGAGCGGGCGCTTCATGACGGATGAGACCCCCGAATTCTCGCAGGCCCGCGCCCGTAAAGCGCTTGGCCAGCATTTCCTGTTCGACCCGGACATATTGCGGCGCACAGCGTTAGCAGCTGGCCCCGTGGATGGGCGCACCGTCATAGAGGTCGGGCCGGGGCCCGGTGGCCTGACCCACGCGCTCCTGAAGGAAGGGGCGGCGAAAGTGATTGCGGTCGAGGCCGACACCCGCTTTGCCGAAGCCCTGAATGAATGGCCGGATGCCTTGTCCGGCCGGCTCAAAGTCTATCAGCGCGATGCCCGAAAGGTGAACTGGCCTGAACTGATCGACGATGCGGGCGGCAGCCAGCCAGCCATGATCGTCGCCAATCTCCCCTACAATGTCGGCACGCCGCTTCTTATCGACTGGCTGAAGGCTGGTGACTGGCGCGGGGAGATGGCGCTGATGTTCCAGAAAGAGGTCGCAGAACGTATCGTCGCTGGGCCGAACACACCCCATTACGGGCGCCTCGCCGTTCTCACGCACGCCGTCTGCGACGCCCATATCGCCTTCACGCTGCCGCCCGGGGCTTTCAGGCCGCCGCCAAAGGTGGACAGCGCAGTCGCCGTCCTGACGCCGCTCCAGCCGGAGAAACGCTTTGGCGACCTCGACACGCTGGAAAAGGTCTCCACGGCGGCCTTCGGTCAGCGCCGCAAGATGCTCCGCGCCAGCCTCAAAGCCCTCGCAAAGACCCGTGGGATTGACCCAATCGACTGGATCGAAAGCTGCGGTATCGATCCGACGGCGCGCGCCGAAACCCTGACGCAGGATGAATTCCGGGCGCTCGCCAGTCATCTGGCCAAGCAGAGCTAGCCTTCGAGCCTGACCGGCTTACGCCTCGCCCATCAGCTCGCGTACATGGTCTTCAAGGCTGAGCTGGCGCAAGCGCTTCAGGCGCTCGACCAGCAGAATTCGCTTCAGCCGTTGATAGGCCACATCGAGGTCGTCATTCACGATAGCATAGTCGTAGCGCCGCCAGTGGCGCATCTCCGCCTTGGCGTCGCGCATCCGGCGCTCGACGATCTCGTCATCGGAGCCCTCACGTGCCGCCAGGCGCGACTTCAGCGCCTCGATGCTCGGCGGCAGGATGAAGACCGACACGACATCGCGCGGCATCTGATCATGCAGCGCATCGGCGCCCTGCCAGTCCACATCGAACAGGACGTCATGCCCGGTTTCCAGCAGGCGCTCCGTGTCGGCGCGCGGTGTGCCATAGAGGTTATCGAAGACCAGCGCCCATTCGAGAAATTCGCGCTTGCCGATCATGTCGCGGAACTCTTCGCGCGACTTGAAATGATAATCGACGCCGTCGGTTTCCCCAGGACGCGGGGGCCGCGTGGTGGCCGAAACCGACAGCTTGATGTCGGAAAACTCTTCCATCAGTTTGCGGCAGAGCGTTGTCTTGCCCGCCCCCGATGGTGAGGAGATGACAAGCATCAGTCCCCGGCGTTCGCCTGCGTCTTTCGGATGGCCGCTATTCGACATTGGCTGCCTGCTCCTTGAACTGATCCACCAGCCCTTTGAGGGCGAGTCCTGCATTCGTCAAATCAAGGCTGGCTGATTTCGAACACAGCGTATTGGCTTCGCGGTTGAATTCCTGCGCCAGAAAATCGAGCTTGCGGCCGATGGGGCCGCCCTCGCTCATCAGAGTGCGCGCGCTGGCAATATGGGCGCGAAGACGGTCGATCTCTTCGCGCACATCCGCTTTTGCCACTGACAGAGCGATCTCGGCGGCCAGACGCTCGCTGTCGACCTTGTCGCTGGCATCCAGCTCTGCCAGCTGCTTTTCGAGCCGGGCCTTGAGAAGCTGGGGCTGCTCTGCCGCAACGCTCTCAGCCTTCGCGACCAGGGCGTCCATCTCATCCAGATAGCCGGTCATCATGGTTTCCAGCGCCGCACCTTCGGCGAGGCGGGCAGCTTCAAGATCGGACAGGCATTCCTCACCCGCCGCGCCCAGCATCTCGACGGTCTCTTCGCTGGCGAGGGTGCGCGTGGACTGGTTGCCGGTCTCCACGACGCCCTTGATACTCATCAGTGTCGCAATCGCGCCAAGGTCGGCCGCATGGCCGGAGGCCGCCTCGAAAGCTCTCAGAAGCTGTTGCAGGGCCGCGTGATTGACACTCAGCGTCTCTGCCGTGCCTGTGAACTCGATCCTCAGGCCAACCTGCATATTGCCGCGCGCAAACCGCTTCGACGCGGCCTGCTTGATGAGGCGGTCCAGCACTTCAAATCCGCCGGGGACGTTCACCCGCACATCGAGTGAGCGGCCGTTGACGCTCTTTGCCTCTATGGCCCAGCTACCCCACGCCGCCTCACCGGCAACGCGGGCAAACCCTGTCATGGATGAAACCTTGCCGCTCAATCTTCACTCCGTTCGCGCGCAATCTCCCGGCGCTCATATTCACGATAGGCCGCGACATTGCGGTTATGTTCTGCCAACGTCTCTGCAAAGGCATGCCCGCCAGACCCGTCGGCCACGAAGAAGATAAAGTCGGTCTCCGGCGGGTTGAGCACGGCCGCAATGGAGGCCCTGCCCGGATTGCAGATCGGCGTCTTTGGCAGTCCGTCGATCTCATACGTGTTCCAGTCTGTCACCCTGTCGAGCTCTGACCGGTAAAGCGTGCGCCGTACCTTTTTACCGTTCAGCGTACGATAGAGCGGCTCGCCCCGCGAGACGCCGTAGATGACGGTCGGATCGCTTTCCAGGCGCATGCCCCGGCGAAGGCGGTTGGTGAACAGGCCGGCGACCAGCTGGCGCTCCTCTGCATGACCTGTCTCCTTCTCGACCACAGAGGCCAGAATGATCGCTTCTTCCGACGTGGATACGGGAATATCGTCGGCGCGCTGCGGCCAGAGCTCTTCCAGAAGGTCGTCCTGCGCCTTTTCCATCCGCTCGATAATGGCCGTGCGCGACTTCTCGGCTGAGAAAATGTAGGTGTCGGGCAGCAGAGTCCCCTCCCCGATCTCACGGTCCGGCATGTCGCCTTCCAGATCCTCATGGTTTTCGACAAGGCGCAGGATCTGCGCGGTCGTCAGCCCCTCGGGTACGGTAATCCGGTAGGTAAGGACATCACCAGAGACAAGACGCTCCAGAATGGAGGCGACGCTAGCGCGAGGCGGAATAGCGTATTCGCCAACCTTCAGGCCCGCCTCCATATCGGAAATGCGTGCATGCAGCTTCATCGTCGTGGCGCTGGAGATGATCCCCTGCTCTTCCAGTCTCTGCGCCACCGCACTGACGGAATCCCCCTGGCGCACCTCAAAGACCGTGCTTTCGACAAGCGGCCCCGGCTCGGCGATCTCGTTCTGAAGCCAGAACCAGCTAGCGACAACGGCGATGCCGGCCAGACCGGCAAGGACAAAGGCCAGCGCCACGAGCGCCTTAATGAACCGCATATCGAAGCCCCCGCTGATTCAAGCTCATCCTGTTTTGCCTGAGCTTTGTCGCTTAGGGAACTAGTCGGCCTGTTTCAGGATAAGGCAAGCATTGGTGCCGCCAAAGCCAAACGAGTTCGACATGGCTGCACGGACCTTGCCCTTCTTGGCCTTGTGGGGAATGAGATCGATGGGCGTATCGACACTCGGATTATCGAGATTGAGCGTCGGCGGCATGATCTGATCGCGCAGCGCAAGGGCGCAGAAAGCCCCCTCAATCGCCCCGGCAGCCCCCAGAAGGTGGCCAACGGCAGACTTGGTCGAGGACAGCGACAGATTCTTCGCATGATCGCCGAACAGGCGCTCAACAGCACCAATCTCGCCCTCATCGCCCTTCGGCGTCGAAGTACCGTGCGTGTTGACGTAATCGATGTCGGAAACGTCGAGACCGGAATGGCCAAGCGCCATCTTCATCGCACGGTAGCCGCCCTCAGAGCCTTCGGCAGGCGCGGTGATATGATAGGCGTCGCCCGTAAGGCCGTAGCCAGCGACTTCGGCATAGATTTTCGCACCGCGAGCCTTTGCGTGCTCATACTCCTCAAGCATGAGGATTGCGGCGCCCTCGCCCATGACAAAGCCATCGCGGTCCTTGTCGTATGGACGTGAGGCTTTCTCCGGCGTGTCATTGAAACTGGTCGACATCGCCTTGGCCGAACAGAAACCGGCAATGCCGATCTCACAGATCACAGCCTCGGAGCCGCCTGCCAGCATCATGTCGGCATCGCCATATTTGATGAGGCGGGCCGAGTCGCCGATGGCGTGCGCGCCTGTCGCACAGGCCGTCACCACCGAATGGTTCGGGCCCTTGAAGCCGTGGCGGATAGAGACCTGCCCGGAGGCAAGGTTGATCAGCGCAGAAGGGATGAAGAATGGGCTGACCTTACGGGCGCCCTTCTCATACAGCGTGATCGACGTCTCATAGATCGACTGGAGCCCCCCAATGCCCGAACCGATCAGAACGCCTGTGCGCTCCTTCTCCTCATCGGTCTCCGGTTTCCAGCCAGAGTCCGCGACAGCCTCGTCAGAGGCGGCCAGGGCATAAAGGATGAACTCATCGATCCGGCGGCGCTCTTTTGCGGACGCCGCCGTATCAGGGTCGAAAGAGTACGGATCGTCCGCACTCCCGCCGCCGCGGCCGTCTTTCCACGGAACCTGGCAAGCGATCTTGCAAGGCACGTCCTTGGTATCGAACAGGTCAATCGGACCTGCCCCGGACTTGCCCGCAAGCAGACGCTCCCATGTGGCCTCACGCCCGTTTGCCAACGGTGAGACGAGACCTATCCCGGTAATAACGACACGGCGCATCAGCTAACCCTCTTAAGAGACGTGAGCCTTGATGTGGGTGACAGCGTCACCAACGGTGCGGATATTTTCCTGAACATCGTCAGGAATCTCGATGTTGAATTCTTCTTCGAAAGCCATGACCAGCTCGACCAGGTCGAGGGAGTCAGCACCGAGATCGTCGATAAAGCTCGCCGATTCAGTCACTTTGTCTGCTTCAACGTCGAGATTCTCGACAACGATCTTTTTAACACGCTCGAAAACGTCAGACATGGAAACCTCTCTCATAATGTCTGATGGGAAGACTATTTGTCTTGGGTTGCCCGTTAGCACACTGATAAAGATATCGCCAAGGGCTGCAACTGTTGGGTGACCCTCGGTCAGATCATGGCCATGCCGCCATTCACGTGCAGCGTCTGGCCTGTGACATAGGCCGCCTCGGCCGATGCTAGGTAGACCGCCGCTGCTGCAATATCGCTGCCCTGACCCAGTTTACCCGCCGGAATCTGGCCCAGAAGCGCTTCTTTCTGAGCGTCTGGCAGGACATCCGTCATTGGCGATTCGATGAAGCCAGGTGCGATGCAGTTGGCGGTAATGCCGCGGCTGGCGACTTCCTGGGCGAGTGATTTGGTAAAGCCGATCATGCCAGCCTTGGAGGCACAATAATTGGCCTGCCCAGGATTGCCGGTAACGCCGACAATGGAGGTGATGCCGATAATACGGCCATGACGGCGCTTCATCATACCGCGCACGACCGATTTGGTCAGCCTGTAATAGGAGCCGAGATTGACGTTCATCACATCGTCGAAATCTTCCGGCTTCATCTGCATGAGAAGCTTGTCGCGCGTGATACCGGCATTGGCGACCAGAATGTCGAGCCCGCTGCCCAGCGCCTCTTCGGCGCGGCTGACAAGGCTGTCGACCGATTCGGCATCGGAAAGGTTCGCCGTTACCACGGCGCCTTCGCCTTTCAGCCCTGCCTTCACCTCTTCCAGCACACCTTCGCGCGTGCCCGACAGGGCAACTTTTGCGCCCGCTTCGGACAGGGCGGCGGCAATGGCGCTTCCGATGCCACCCGAGGCACCCGTGACGAGGGCGGTGCGTCCGCTCAGATCAAACATGCGGCTGTCATCCTTCCTGTGTTGCGGCTTCTGCCGTCTCGTGTCGCTTCCTGAGAGACCTTGTCGCCCTAGCGGAGGCGGCTGGCAACCGATTCTATGTCTTCGGGTGTCCCAAGCGTCAGTCCCTCGATCTCTTTTGCCGTGCGCCGGTTCATGACACTCAGCACCTTGCCTGCACCGGCCTCGACTGTCAGCTCGATGCCCTGGGCGGCCATATATTCAACGCTTTCGCGCCAGCGAACCTGCCCGCAGACCTGTTCGATGAGATACTGGCGGATCTCCACCGGGTCTGTGGTCGGCGTGGCCGTGACATTTGCGATAAGTGGTACGCTCGGCGCCTTGATCTCGATCTCCGAGAGCGCCTTCATCATCTCATCGGCAGCTGGCTGCATCATGGAGCAATGGAAGGGGGCGCTGACGGGCAGCATCATCGCCTTCTTGATCCCCACCTCGCCGGTCTTTGACGCGGCAAGCTCAATCGCTGCCTTCGACCCCGAAATCACGATCTGTCCCGGCGCATTGTCATTGGCGATCTCACAAACCCCGCCCTCAGCGCGGCCGAGCTCACAGAGCGCGACGGCCTGCTCCGGCGTTGCGCCCAGCAGGGCCGCCATCGCGCCCTCTCCGGGCGGCACGGCAGCCTGCATGGCATTGCCGCGTATGCGTAGGATACGTGCCGCGTCGGCCAGTTCGATCGCCCCACTGGCTGCAAGCGCGGAATACTCACCCAGCGAATGACCCGCGACGAAGGCTGCTTTTTCCGGGCCAACGCCTTCGGCCTGCAGCGCGCGCATCGCGGCGACACTGACGGCCATCAGGGCCGGCTGCGTATTCGCCGTCAGCTTCAGCTCTTCCTCGCTGCCTTCCCAGATCAGCATGGAAAGGTCCTGATGAAGCGCGGCGTCAACAGCCTCGAAGACCTCCTGCGCCTGCGGATAGGCTTCGGCCAGGTCCTTGCCCATGCCGATGAACTGGCTGCCCTGTCCGGGAAAAATGAACGCGAACTTGGTCATGCGGTCCTGCCCTTGTTGTGACATTTCTTTTTCGATTGGCGCATTGCCTAGAAGCCCCTTTCACGATGCGCAAGTATCGGGTGGAGTCCCTTCGGCCGATGGGTCAATGACAAGGGGCAACAGAATGACAGGGAAATACATGATCACCCAGCACGACAAGGCTGTCGCCTTTCAGGCCCTCCATGACGGCGGGTGCTTCCTCATTCCCAACCCCTGGAATGTCGGGTCTGCCCGCATCCTTCAGGGGCTCGGGTTTCAGGCGCTTGCCACGACCAGCGCCGGCTTTGCGAATGCCAATGGCCTCAACGATTATGAAGTGACCCGCGAGATGGTGATGGCGCATGCGGGCTCTCTCTGCGCCGCTACGCACCTTCCTGTCTCGGCAGATCTTGAAAATGGCTTCGGCGATGAGCCGGCCACCTGCGCGGAAACCATACAGCTTGCCGCAGCGGCTGGTCTGGTCGGCGGCTCGATTGAGGATTTCAGCCCTGGACGCAAAGCCCAGTATGAGATTGCCGAAGCGCGCGACAGGGTCGCCGCCGCCGTCGAAGCCGCCAACTCCCTGCCCTTTCCCTTTATCCTCACGGCACGGGCGGAAAATTTCTTCACCGGCATACCGGACCTGGCCGACACCATCCAGCGTCTGCAGGCCTATCAGGAGGCCGGCGCCCATGTTCTCTACGCACCGGGGCTCCGGTCGCTGGAGGATATCCGCACGGTTCTATCCTCTATAGACAGGCCCCTGAACGTGTTGATGGGGCCACGTGATGGCTTCGTTCCAGTGGAGGAGCTGGCCGCGCTCGGCGTACGGCGGGTCAGCCTCGGCGCCTCGCTATCCAACGCCGCCAATGGCGCGCTGATCCGGGCTGCGAAGGAGCTTCTGCGACCGGGCACATTCGGCTTTACGCAAGATGGCGTTGGCGGCGCGCAGCTCATGGCCGTCATGGATGCTGAAAAAGCCTGAAGCCACTGGGCTTTCAGCCTTGATTTTATCCACAGTCTGGGCTTTAAGCCCCCTCTTCACACGGGGTGCGGTCCCGATATCCGGAATGAGCCGGATGACCGGGGGCCATCGCCGGAACGTCTTCCCGCGTTCCAGCGCCGCATCGCGAACACCAGGGAAAGACAATTATGGCACTTTATGAACACGTGCTGATCTCACGTCCGGACATCTCGCCTGCACAGGTCGAGAGCCAGATCGAAGAGCTCGGCCAATGGCTTGAAAGCCAGGGCGCAAAAGTCGGCAAGACCGAGTATTGGGGCCTGCGCAATCTGTCCTATCCGATCAACAAGCAGCGCAAGGGACACTATTCCCTGCTCAACGTCGACGGCCCTGCCGAGGCGATCCATGAGCTTGAGCGCCGTCACCGCATCTCCGACGACGTCATCCGCTACATGACCATCAAGGTCGATGAGCTGGACGACGAGCCGTCCCCGATGATGGGCCGCAAGGGCCGCAAGGACTAGGGAGACAGAGACATGTCATCAGAAAACAACCAGGGTGATATCAACATCACCAACATCCCGGCCCGGCGTACCTTCAACCGCCGCCGCAAGGTCGATCCGTTTTCGGGCGAAGGCGCTCCGAAGATCGACTATAAGGATGTAAAGCTGCTGCAACGCTACATTTCGGAAAAGGGCAAGATCGTCCCTTCCCGGATCACTGCAGTGAACGTCAAGAACCAGCGCAAGCTCGCCCGTGCCATCAAGCGCGCCCGCATGCTCGCGCTTCTGCCATTCACCGTGAAGTAGGAGGCCCAAAACATGGACATCATCCTTCTTGAACGCGTCGAGAACCTCGGCGAACTCGGTGAAGAAGTCACAGTGAAGAACGGCTTTGCCCGTAACTTCCTGCTTCCGCGTGGCAAGGCCCTCATCGCGAACGACCGCAACCGCGCCCGTTTCGCCGCTGAGCGTGACATCATCGAGAAGCGCAACGCAGACGCGCGCGCTGAAGCCCAGCAGACCGGCGACAGCCTGGACGGCACAGAGCTCGTCCTGATCCGCCAGTCTTCGGACACCGGCAACCTTTACGGTTCCGTCTCGACCCGCGACATCGTCGATGCGCTGGACGAGAAAGGCTTCAAGGTCCGCCGCGGCCAGATCAAGCTCGACCAGCCGATCAAGACCATCGGCATCTACGAAATGGGCGTTCGCCTTCACGCAGAAGTCCTCGTCGACATCTCCGTGAACGTTGCCCGTTCGATGGAAGAAGCCGAGCGTCAGGCTGCCGGTGAGAACGTCATCGAGACGATCCAGGCCGAACAGCAAGGCGCTGCCGCCGAGCAATCGGCCGAGCTGGCTGAAGCTTCAGCCGAGCGCGAAGAAGAGACCCGCGAAGCCCCCGAAGAGGAATAGGCAACGCGGCGTTTCACGCCAGACTTTTGAAAAAGGCCGTGCCCGCCGGGCGCGGCCTTTTTTGTTGGGCACCAGACTGATTCGAATCGCTGTATTCCACGACATGGAGTCAACTGTGGACATCGGGGAAAGCTTCGTGAACATCGCTGAAGTCAAGAGTGCAATCTTCCCCCCTCAGGCGTAAAGTTTACCCATCGGTAAGAGCCTTTTCGAGGACGCGCGCATGAACGATATGTCCAATACGCCACAGACGGTCGAGGCGCCGCACAACCTGTCTGCAGAAGCCGGTGTTCTGGGCGCGATCCTGTATGACAACAATGCGTTCCAGCGCGTGGCGGATATTCTCCGCACAAGCGATTTTTATTCCATCCCCCATCAGGAAATCTTCGAGGTCTGCTCGACAATGATCCAGGGCGGCCGTGTGGCCGACGGCATCACGCTGCGCGAGCATTTCGAGAAGGCTGACAAGCTGCAGGAAATCGGCGGCGCCTCCTATCTGGCAGAGCTTCTGGACTCGGCCGCCTTCGGTCCGGAAATCTCCGACTATGCGCGCATGATCCGCGATTTCGCGATGCGCCGGGAGCTGATCGACATCGGCGCCACCGTCCAGCACCGCGCCTTCAAGCCCGCCCCTGAAGAAGATGGGGACAAGCAGCTGGAGCTTGCTGAGCGTCAGCTCTTCGACCTTGCAGACCGGGGCTCGTCCGGCAGGGGCTTTCACTCCTTTTCCACGGCCCTCAAAGAGTCGCTCGCCATGGCGGAAGCCGCCTTCAAGCGAGACGGCAAGATCGCAGGTATCGCCTCACAGCTGGATGACCTCGACACCATGCTGGGCGGCTTCCACAAGTCCGACCTCGTCATTCTTGCTGGCCGCCCGTCCATGGGGAAGACGACGCTCGCCACCAATATCGCCTTCAACGCCGCGCAGGCCTGCCGGCGTGAGACACAGCCGGATGGGTCGAAGAAGACCGTCGAAGGCGCTGTTGTTGCGTTCTTTTCTCTCGAAATGTCGTGCGAACAGCTTGCCACGCGGATCATCGCAGACCGCACCGGCCTCAACGCCCACCACATCCGTCAGGGCGATCTCGATGCCAGCGATTTCGAGAAGATCCGCCAGGCCACCGAAGAACTGCAAAATCTGCCGCTCTATATCGATGATCAGGGCGGCATCTCGATCAGCCAGCTTGCCGCCCGCGCCCGGCGTTTGAAACGGACCAGCGGTCTCGACATGGTCGTGATCGACTATCTGCAGCTGCTGACATCGACGACCGGAAAGGCGAGCGATTCCCGCGTGCAGGAGATCACGCAGATCACCATGGGCCTCAAAGCCCTCGCCAAGGAACTCAACGTCCCTGTCATCGCCCTTTCGCAGCTATCGCGTCAGGTGGAACAGCGCGAAGACAAGCGTCCGCAGCTCTCAGACCTTCGCGAATCCGGCTCAATCGAGCAGGACGCCGATGTCGTCATGTTCGTCTATCGCGAGTCCTATTATCTGGAGCGGACCGAGCCCCAATCGGGAGGCGACGACCCGCAGGCGGCCGAGAAATGGACAAAATGGCGCCAGCGCATGGATGAGGTTCTCGGCACCGCAGAGGTCATCATCGGCAAACAGCGTCACGGCCCGATTGGCCGGGTCACGCTGGCTTTCGATGCCAACACGACCCGTTTCGGCAATCTTCGACGCCAGCAGGAGCCAGATTTTGTATAGAAGCGCTTGCGGGCGCACGTCACAGCAGACTATGCCGCCCGCATGAGCCTCAGTCCCCACGCCCTTGTCCATACGCGAAATATCGTCGCCAACTGGCGCGCGATCGGTGCGCTGGTACCTGGCAGCGAGGCGGGCGCAGTGGTGAAAGCCAACGCCTATGGGCATGGCGCCGGACCCGTCGTAACTGCCCTTCATGCAGCAGGCTGCCGCACATTTTTCGTCGCCTATGTCGAGGAAGGCGCTGAACTTCGCAGCATTGTCGGCGGAGACGCTACAATTCTTGCCTTCAACGGAGCGGGGCCCGACGATGCGAACATTGTGCGCGAAAGCGCGATCCTGCCCGTCATCAATTCCATTCCCGCACTCAAGGACTGGCTCGCCCTCCCCAACATGCCGGACTATGCCGTCCATATCGACACCGGCATGAACCGGCTTGGTGTGCGGATGGAGGATGTTGGCGAACTGGCAGCGCTCACCGCCCATGCACCGCCCGGCCACATCATGTCGCACCTTGTGGACTCAGACGACCGCTCGCAGCCCATCAATGAACGCCAGCTTGCCCGTTTTACCGAAGCCGCCTCGCATTTTCCCGAAGCCATCAAAAGCTTTTCCAATACAGGCGGCTGTTTCATGGGCCGGGCCTACGGGTTCGATGTCGCCCGCCCCGGCATCGGTCTCTATGGCGGCGGCCCGCCTGCCCCCGCCGGCGTGACCGCTCTCCTGCCCGGCATGACGCTGGAAGCGCCAATCCTGACAGTGCAGTCGGTGTCGGCCGGCGAGACGGTCGGCTATGGCGCCACCTACACGCTGGACCAGGCGCGCACGCTCGCCACTGTGGCCCTCGGCTATGGCGACGGGTTTCCACGATCTGCAACCAATTCGGGCTACGCGACCCTTGGGGGCATAAAGTGCCCGATTGTCGGGCGTGTCTCGATGGACCTGATCACCATCGATGTCAGTGACGCACCCGACCTTGCAAAACCGGGCCAATTCGCCCAATTCATCGGAGCCGCGGTCCCACTGGAGGATCAGGCAAGACGTGCCGGCACAGTCGGCTATGAACTCGTAACAGGACTGGGCCATCGTGTCAGACGCATCTACGACTAGTTCCGGCGGTTTTCCCAACCCGCTCGCCTGGCTTGGGCGCGGCACGCTCGGCCTGCTTTCCGAGATCGGCCGGATTTCCATTTTTTCCGGCCGCACCGGCCTTGCCGCGTTCAGTCCGCCCTGGAACCTGACCCAGCTATGGAAGCAGATCGTCGCCATCGGTTTCTATTCTTTGCCGGTCGTTGGCCTGTCGGCCGTCTTTATCGGCGCCGCGCTGGCCCTGAATATCTATACGGGCGGCAACCGCTTCGGGGCCGAACAGTTCGTACCCAACATCGTCGTCCTCGGTATCACGCGTGAACTTGGCGCCACGATTACCGGCCTAATGCTGGCAGGCCGGGTCACGGCGGGGATCGCGGCAGAAATCGGCGCAATGAAGGTCACCGAGCAGATCGATGCCCTGAAAACGCTCTCAGCAAACCCGTTTCGCTATCTCTATGCGCCGCGCTTTCTGGCTGCCGCGCTTACCCTGCCCATCCTTGTGCTTGTCGCAGACATTATCGGCGTGATGGGGGGCTGGCTGGTCAGCGTCTATGCGCTCGACTTCGACTCCACCACCTATATCCGCAACACTGTCGACTTCCTCACCATGGAAGATGTCAGTGTCGGCCTCATCAAGGCGGTCATCTTCGGCATGGTGATCGCGCTGATGGGCTGTTATCAAGGCTCGAAATCGTCAGCTGGCGCAACAGGCGTCGGCCGTGCGGCCACACTCTCCATGGTTGGCGCAGCCGTTCTCGTGCTCGCCGCCAACTATGTCCTGTCCACCTTCTTCGTTCAGATCGGCATCTGATGACCAAGCCCCTCCTCGAACTTATAGGCGTCGAGAAAAGCTTCGGCCCCAACCATGTCCTCCGCGGCGTCGATATCGATGTGGCGCCCGGCCGCTCACTTGTGATTCTTGGCGGGTCGGGCTCAGGCAAGTCTGTGATGCTCAAGAACGCGCTCGGCCTGATGACGCCGGATGCCGGCAAGATCGTCTTCGATGGCGAGGATGTCACGCATGATCAGGGCAAGGAACGCGAAGCGATGCGCGCTCGCGTCGGCATGCTGTTCCAGTCCGGCGCCCTCTTTGATTCCCTCACCGTGTGGGAAAATGTCGCCTTTCGCCTTCTGAACGCAGATAAGATGAAACGCAGCGACGCCAAGGATCAGGCCATCGAGACGCTCAAGAAAGTTCGCCTCGGCGCCTCTGTGGCGGACCTTCGCCCGGCTGAAATCTCCGGCGGCATGCAGAAACGCGTGGCCCTCGCCCGCGCCATCATCACCAAGCCGGACCTTATCTTCTTCGATGAGCCGACCACCGGTCTCGACCCCATCACGGCCGACGCCATCAATGATCTCATCATCGAACAGGTCAAAGCCCTTGGCGCAGCTGCTGTCTCGATCACCCACGATATGGCCTCTGCCCGCAAGGTCGCAGACGAGATCGCCATGCTCTATGAGGGCAAGATTATCTGGCGCGGCCCGGCAAGCGAGATTGATCACTCCGGCAACGACCATGTCGACCAGTTCGTCCATGGCCGCGCCGACGGCCCGATCCAGCCCGCGCTTTAGGCTGCCGGCGCCGCATTCAGGGACGCGGCAATCTCATTAGCTCCTGGCAGCCGCATGTCCCGCCCAGCGTCCCATGGCGAGGCATGCGGTGAGCAGATACCCGCCCGTCGGGGCGTCCCAAGCCACCATCTCCCCGGCGCAATAGACGCCGGGCATCGCCCTCAGCATCAAGTCTTCGTCCAGCGCCAACCAGGACACGCCCCCGGCTGTCGAGATAGCCTCGTCGATCGGCACAGTCGCCTCCAGCGTGAGGGGCAGCTGTTTCAACAGACCCGCCAGCGCGTGCGGGTCCTTCGGTGGTGTCCCGCGTGTCACTTCATTGACTAGCGCGAGTTTGGTCTTGTCGAGGCGCGCCGCCTTGCGCAGCCTGTTGGACGCGCTTTGCTTCGGGTTTGCCTCCGACAGCCGCCCCGCAAGGACCGCCGCATCGACATCTGGCACCAGATCGATGATCAGCGATGCCTGTCCCGAGGCTGCAATCTCCCTGCGCAGGCTGGCGGCGAGCGGATAGATGGCGCCGCTCTCGATCCCGCGCCGCGTAATCACCACATCCCCTTCAACCGATTTGCCATCATGAGACAGCCGGACGCCCTTGATGGGCGCGCCTTCCTGTGCCTCCAGAAGACGCGGCGACCAGTTCACGCAGAAACCGCAATTGGACGGCTGGAAAGGCTCCATCTCCACCCCGCGCACCTCCAGAAGACCGGTCCATGTGCCGTCGGATCCGAGCCGCGACCAGCTGGCCCCGCCAAGCGCCAGGACGGTCGCATCCGCGTTCAGCCTGCGGCGGCCTTCGGGCGTCTCAAACACCAGTCTTCCATCCTCGTCCCACCCCTTCCAGCGATGACGCACATGGATTTCCGCGCCTCGCTCCCGGAGCCGGGCAAGCCAGCTGCGCAACAGGGGCGAGGCTTTCATGACGTCGGGAAAAATCCGCCCGGAGCTGCCTGTAAAGGAGCTCACCCCGAGTCCGTCCATCCAGCGCACCACATGTGCCGGGCCGAAGGCCTCGATCATGGCCGCGAGGCGCCCATCGGGCGAGGTATAGCGCGACCGGAAAAGCCCCTCGTCTTCCGAATGGGAAATATTGAGGCCGCTCTTGCCCGCCATCAGGAATTTACGAGCCACGCTCGGCATCGCATCGAGGACAGATACCGAGGCGCCGGCGGCCAAGGCCGCTTCTGCTGCCATCAGGCCAGCTGGCCCCGCGCCAATGATCGCCACATGTCTCACCCGGCCTCTCTAGCGGCGCACGCCACGCCTTACCAGCGGAGGGATAAGTGTGCGGCGCGCTTCAAGCCGAAAAGCAAACGGCCGGTCCTTGCGGAACCGGCCGGTCGAATTCTGCAGGCCATGAGGCAATCAGCCTTCAGGGCTGGACCCAGTGTCGGCGATGTGGGCCTTCGGAGGATAGAGGGAAGCCAGAGCGTCGGTCTTCGCCAGGGTGATGCAGTCTCTCACACGCTGCATCTCGGAAACCGGCTGGCGGATACTCCCGCCAATATCGCAAGCCCGCTTTGCGGCGCGATCGATGCGGCGTTCGGCAATCGCCTTGCCTTCAGCGGTGTTCAGGTCGAGACCCGAAACATCGACTTCCACAGACTTCGCGCCAGTGGGGGCGTCGGCAAAGGCCGGGGCGGCGAAACCCGCACAAAGGGTGAGGGCGATGGCGGTGATAACAGTCTTCTTTTTCATTATAGGGGTCCTTCTTTTCTTCTTGTTTTTTGTTGTGACCCTGATCCCTGAGTGACTCTCCTGTAACATATTTATTGTTTTTCGATAATTAAATTATCGTAATTCGATATGAAACTTTTGCGACGGAATCGCTTTCCGCAGCTGCGGCATCAGTTTAAGTCTGAGGGCCATGGCCAAATCCAACACCGTCTTCGTCTGCCAGTCCTGCGGCGCCGTTCATCCGAAATGGTCGGGCCGGTGCGATGCGTGCGGAGAGTGGAACACTCTGGTCGAGGAGACTTCCTCGGCGGCTCCCGGCGGTCTCGCTGCGCCCAAATCGCTTTCTCGCAAGGCGGGCAAGGCTGAATTCACTGCCTTGAATGAGGTGACCGAAGCCCCGGCACGTCATGTCATCGGCGTCGACGAGCTGGACCGCGTCTTCGGCGGCGGCCTGGTCCCCTCCTCAGCCACGTTGATCGGCGGCGATCCCGGCATCGGCAAGTCCACCCTTCTTCTCCAGGTCGCCGCGCGGCTTGCCCGTAACGGCCTCTCCACCGTCTATGTCTCCGGCGAAGAGGCGGCTGCCCAGATCCAGGACCGCGCCAGACGCCTCAAGGTCGCTGAAAGCCCTGTCGAACTCGCCACCGAGACCGATCTTCGAAAGGTCCTCTCGGCGCTCAAATCCGCCCAGCCGGACTTCGTCGTCATCGACTCCATCCAGACCATGTGGTCCGACAGTCTCGAAGCGGCGCCAGGCTCGGTGGCGCAGGTGCGGGCCTGCGCGCAGGAGCTGACCCGCTGGGCCAAGAAGTCCGGAGCCGCCCTCATCCTCGTCGGGCATGTCACCAAGGAAGGCCAGATTGCCGGCCCGCGCGTGGTCGAACATATGGTCGATACGGTTTTCTATTTCGAAGGCGAGCGCGGCCACCAGTTCCGCATCCTTCGCGCGGTCAAAAACCGCTTCGGCCCGACCGACGAAATCGGCATTTTCGAAATGCATCAGTACGGCCTGGCCCCGGCACGGGAGCCTTCTGCGCTGTTCCTCTCCAATGAAAGCGAGAATGCGGGCGGCGCGGCGGTCTTTGCTGCCATGGAAGGCTCACGGCCCGTCCTCGCAGAAGTCCAGGCGCTTGTCTCCGCTTCCTCGTATGGCACGCCGAGACGCAGCATTGTCGGCTGGGACGCCAACCGGCTGGCCATGGTGCTGGCGGTGCTCGAAGCGCGCTGCGGTGTCTCCCTCGCCGGGCGGGATGTCTACCTTTCTGTCGCGGGCGGCTACCGGATGGCCGAACCGGCGGGCGACCTTGCCGCCGCCGCGGCCCTCCTCACCTCGCTGGCCGATAAGCCGGCGCCGGAAAAATCGGTATTTTTCGGAGAGATCGCCCTTTCAGGTGCGATCCGTCCCGTGGCGCGCATGGACCAGCGCCTCAAGGAGGCGCAGCGGCTTGGTTTCCGCAATGCATTTGTCCCGGAAGGCAGCTCTTCCACAATTGAAGGGTTGACCGTCAAGCCTCTCTCACGCCTATCTGAACTGGTAGATTTAGTCGGCCCGGACCCAGAGCCATGATGGACGCCCTCACAGCTTTCGATGCGATCGTGATCGTCCTTCTCATCCTGTCCACGATCATGGCATTCGCACGTGGCTTCATGCGCGAACTTGCCACCCTTGGCGCCTTCATTGCCGCGCTGGCCGCCGCCTATTATGCCCGCCTTTTCCTGCGCGACGGGTTCGCCACTTTTCTGCCAGAGGATACGCCTGCCTGGCTCCCGGACCTTATCCTCTTCGTGTCCGCTTTCCTGCTGGTCTACATCATCGTCGCCTGGTTCGGCGCCAATCTTTCGCGTTCCATCCAGGGCGTTGATGGTGTGGGTTTCCTCGACCGGCTTGCGGGTGCCGCCTTTGGCTTTGTACGCGGCGCCGTCGTGCTGGTCTTCTTCGTCTTTCTGCTGCGCATGGGCCTCGACCAGGACCGTATCCCCGAATGGATCCGCACCGCCCAGACCTATTCCATGCTTGAGGACGGCGCCGACTATATCGCGGAAAGCGCCCCTGCCCTCAGTCACAGTGGGACAGTCAGGGAGCCTTGACGAATCTCGGTACACGGCATATTTGCGCGCCATAGCAAGGCCGTGAGGTGTCGATGATCTGGGACCATGATGACGACAAGCCTCGCGAGGAATGCGGCATTGTTGGCGTGTTCAATCATCCAGAGGCGTCGCTTCTGACCGCCCTCGGTCTCCACGCCCTTCAGCATCGCGGACAGGAAGCTTGCGGGATCACCACCTATGACGGTGAGAAATTCCACAATGAGCGCCATATGGGCCTTGTGGGAGAGAATTTCGGCGGCGACCTGACAACCCGCCTGCCCGGCAGTTCCGCCATCGGCCACAACCGCTACTCCACCCAGGGCAAGCCGGCCGTCCGCAACATCCAGCCGATCTTCGCGGACCTCGCCAATACCGGTTTTGCGCTCGCCCATAATGGTAACCTCACCAATGCCGTGGCGCTGCGCCGCGAGCTCATCAATCAAGGCGCCATCTTCCAGTCGACCATGGACACCGAAGTCGTCCTCCAGCTCGTCGCCCGCTCGGCACGCACGCTGATGCGCGAACGGTTCATGGAAGCGCTTCAGGCAGTGGAAGGCGGCTATGCCTTTGTCGGCCTCACCAACAAGAAACTTATTGGCGCCCGCGACCCAATCGGGCTTCGCCCGCTGGTTCTCGGCAAGATCGGCAAGGGCTGGGTCCTCGCCTCCGAAACCTGCGCCCTCGACATTATCGGCGCCGAGTTCGTTCGCGAGATCGAGAATGGCGAGACGGTCATCATCACCGATGAAGGCGTGCAGAGCTACCGTGCTTTCCCGGAACGCCCGGAAAGCCCCTGCCTCTTCGAATATGTCTATTTTGCGCGCCCCGACAGCATTGTGCAGGGGCGCAGCGTCTACCAGGTCCGCCGGCGCATGGGCCATCAGCTCGCGCGTGAAAATCCGGCCGATGTCGACGTGATCGTCCCGGTTCCGGACTCCGGCGTTCCCGCCGCTCTCGGCTTTTCCGAACAGTCCGGCGTGCCCTTCCAGCTCGGCATCATCCGCAGCCACTATGTCGGGCGCACCTTCATTGAGCCGACACAGCTTGGCCGCCAGAAATCCATCTCCAAGAAGCATTCGCCGAACCGCTCTGTGCTGGAGGGCAAGAAGGTCCTGCTGGTCGACGACTCCATCGTGCGCGGCAATACCTCCAAGAAGATCGTCCAGATGGTCCGCGATGCCGGCGCCAAGGAAGTACACCTTCGCTCGGCCAGCCCGCCAATCGTAAATCCGGATTTCTATGGCATCGATATGCCGACCAAGGGTGAGCTTCTCGCCTCCAACAATTCGCTGGAGCAGATGCGGGACTTCCTGAATGTCGAGACGCTGGGCTTCCTTTCGGTCGACGGCCTTTATGCCGCAATCGGGATCAAGCGCGACATCGATATGCCGCAATTCTCCGATCACTGCTTCACCGGCTGCTATCCAACGCGCCTCGTGGACCAGATGCAGGAAGAAGGCGGCAAGGACAGACAGCTTTCGCTTCTGGACTAGCCGGGCCCTGACAGGCTAACCCGCCTCTTATGGACAAGCGTATCACCCTCATCACCGGCGCCTCGCGCGGGATTGGCAAGGCCGCCGCGTTGGAACTTGCCCGCCGCGGCCATCACATCGTCGCCACAGCCCGCTCCAAGCTCGCGCTGGAAAAGCTCGATGACGAGATCCGGGCCGAAGGGGGCAGCGCGACCCTCCTGCCAATGGACCTCAAGGAAAAGACGGCCTTCGAAGCGGCTGGCCAGGCCCTCGCCACAAAATTCGGGCGCATCGACGGCCTGCTTGGCAATGCCGGCGTGCTTGGCTCGCTCGGCCCCCTGCAGGCGGTCGGACCGCGCAGCTTTGAAGAAACGATTGAGGTAAACCTCACCGCCAACTGGCGTCTCATCCGCGCCATGCATCCTCTTCTGCAGCGCGCGCAGGCGCCGCGGGCCGTCTTCATCTCCTCCGGAGTCGTGCCCCGCCCCCGCGCTTTCTGGGGGCCTTATCAGGCGTCCAAGATGGGGCTTGAAGGGCTCGCCTATGCCTGGGCCGACGAGAATGAGAAGATGCCGCTCCGCGTGAACCTCTTCGATCCCGGCGCCACCCGCACCGGCATGCGCGCCGAAGCCATGCCCAGCGAGGATCCGATGACGCTCCCGACACCGGAAGAGGTCGTGAAGGTGCTCGCTCCGCTCCTTGAGGAAGGCGAGACGCGCACGGGTGAACGAATCAGCTTTAGAGGCTAGCGCCGCAGCCACCCTCGTCCCGTGTCACAGCAATCCCGCCGACCGTAGCCATCTGATCGCAAGCTCCGGCCATTCGGTCGTTACCGGATCAGACGTCTCGCGCAGGCCAAAGGCGTGGCAGCCATCGGCAAACAGGCGCATATCCACAGGAACGCCTGCCTCACTGAGGGCCAGGCCATAAGCGATCGAATGGCGGACATCATCCACCGGGTCATTCATCGCATGGATCAGCAGGGTGGGCGGAGCGTCCTTGCTGATCCTGACCCAGGGTGCCAGTTTCATGAGCGGCTTCGGGCTATTCTCATCCCAGAGGCGGCCCGGATAGGCGAGGATCGCAAAGTCGGGTCGCAGCGTCTCATCATCTGCCGCATCCACCCGGTCATAGCTTAAGGTATCGGCATTGCTCAGTTCCGCCGCTAGGTGCCCGCCAGCGGAAAAACCGATCACACCGATCTTTTCAGGATCAATCCCGTAGGCATCGGCGCCATGGCGAAGCAAGGCCATCGCCCTTTGGGCATCTTTCAGCGGAAGCTGAACCTCAGGGGCCTGTTGCACCCCATTTTCGTCCCGCTGCCAGACCTGGGGCACCCTGTATTTCAACACGATGCATGTCATGCCCTGAGCGGTGGCCCAGTGGCAGATTTCCGTTCCCTCAAGATCCATCGCAACGGCAGCATACCCTCCGCCGGGAAGGACCAAGAGGGCCGTCCCGCTATTCTCTCCCCTCGGAGAATAGAGCGTCATGCTCGGGCGCGAGACATAGGTCGCCCAGTGCCACAGACGCCCAGCAACGAGCGGGGAGCCGTTTCCCGTCCACTCGGCGTTCCCATCGGTCTCTGGCGCCTCGATGGCCAGCCCCTCCGGCCACAAGGGCACTTGTTCCCCATCAGGCCCAGGTTCCCAGACTTCCGGCCCTTCGACCTTCTCCACGCTGGTTCGGGTGCAGCTGCCCTCATCGCCTTCCGCATTCGCGGCGGCCCCTGTTCCGATTGCGATCAGCAGCAAAGCCGGTAACGCTATAAGTCGCTTCAACATCTGGCCTTTCAAACCTCGCGGACCGGCAAGTGAAGAATTATCTGTCGCATCGCTCGTCTCTGGAAGGCAATATACCTGTCGGAACGAGCCTACTTCTTCCGCCGCCCCTGCGACTTGTCGGCATAAGGGTTGGAGCTTTGCCGCACGAACAGGCGGATCGGCACACCCGGCATCTCGAATGCGTCACGGATCCCGTTGACCAGAAAACGCTTATACTGCTCGGGCATATGCTCGGCGCGTGACGCCATCAGCACGAAGGTCGGCGGGCGCGCCTTCATCTGCGCCATATAGCGCGGCTTGATCCGCTTGCCGTGGACGGATGGCGGGGGATGACGCTCGATCGTATAGCGCAGCCAGCGATTGAGATCGCCCGTCTTTACGCGCGCCGACCAGTCATCATAGACCTTGGCCACCGCTGGCATGAACCTGTCAACGCGCTTGCCCGTAAGGCCTGACAGCGTCACCACCGGCGCCCCGCGCGCATTCGGCAGCAGCACTTTCGCCATTTCCGACAGCTCACGCATCTTCTGGGCGTGGTTCTCGACGAGATCCCATTTGGAGATCACGAAGACCAGGCCCCGACCCTCGCGAATGGCAAGGTCCGCGATCTGCAGATCCTGTTTCTCGAACGCCTCATCGGCATCCATCACAAGCGCAATGATGTCGGCAAATTTGAGCGAGCGCACCGTTTCACCGGTCGACATACGCTCCAGCTTTTCCTGAACGCGCGACTTGCGGCGAAGCCCGGCCGTATCGACCAGTTTCACTTTGCGTCCCTCATATATCCAGTCGACCGCGATGGAATCGCGCGTGATCCCGGCCTCAGGTCCGGTCAGCACCCGCTGCTCGCCCAGCAACTGGTTGATCAGCGTAGATTTGCCAGCATTCGGACGCCCAACGATCGCCAACCGGATCGGCCGCTTCCTTGCTTCCTCGCGCGCGGCCAGCTGGGCTTCGGCCTCTGCGGCGTCATCAATCCCGGCAGCTTCCAGTGCGGCCGTCAGCTCCTCTTCGGAGAGGTTGGGATCGTCGACATCAATCTCGGCCATGCGGTCGAGGATTTCGTCATCGAAGCCCTCGCCTTCGGCGGCGTCCACTTCGGAGAAGGCCGCCTCAAACTTTTCCTCCCCCAGCGCGGTGCGGATGGCCGCGTATAGATCGCCCATCCCCTCGCCATGCGCCCCGGAGAGGCCGACAGGCTCGCCCAGGCCAAGGCCCCACGCCTCGGCGATACCGATATCACCCTGATTGCCTTCGGCCTTGTTCGCTGCCAGCACGATCGGCAGGTCAGCGCGGCGCAACAGGTCGGCAAAGCGCTCATCCATAGGGGTGACGCCATCGCGCGCATCGATCAGGAAGAGAGCAAGTTCGGCTTCCCGGATGGCGATTTCTGTCTGCTGGCGCATCCGCGATTCCAGCGAATCGTCATGCACGTCCTCAAACCCGGCTGTGTCGATAAGCACAAGCGGCAGGTCCGCAAGGCGGCCTGGCGCTTCCTTGCGGTCGCGTGTCACGCCCGGCTGGTCATCGACCAGCGCGAGCTGCTTGCCGGCCAGCCGGTTGAACAGCGTCGACTTGCCCACATTGGGGCGTCCGACAATAGCGATCTTCAACGGCATGCGCCGTCCTTTCCTGAAGCGGCCTGCAAAGCAGGGGTGGCCGTCTGGCGGCCTATTCTAGCGGATCGCGACCAGACGCGCATCGTCGGTCAGGACGAACACCTTGTCCCCGACCGAAATCGGCTCGAGATAGACCGGATCCTTGAGTTCGAGCGACCCGATACGCTCGCCCGTCTGCGGCGACAGCGCAATCACTGTGCCAAGCGAAGACGTCAGCAGGAGCTGGTTCGAGGCAAGCAGCGGCCCGGCATAGGAAATCCGGCCACGCTGTTTCTTCTCGCGCTCGAATTCACGCAGCTGCTGGACCCAGTAGACCTTGCCGCTGCCGGCATTGATGGCGGCAATGCGCGCGTCGGTTCCGGAGACGAAGATATACTGACCAACCAGCGACGGCGCAGAAGTCGAGCCGATGGGCTGGACCCAGACGCGGTCACCTGTGCGCCCGTCAATGGCCGCCATTACACCAGACTGGTTGGCTGCAAACACCAGCCCCCCGCCGACAATGGGGCGCGAGGCAATATCGTTGATGGAGGAAATCGGCGTGAACTGCCCCGGACGCGACAGCGCTTCAGTCCACAGACGGCGTCCATTGGCGGCCAGATACGCGATGACCTCACCGGAAGAATACGGCGCGATGATGATGTCCTCGACAGCCGCCGGGCTGGGCGAACCGAGCACGCGCGCCGATTCCGCAATGGCCTGGTCCGACCAGAGAACACGCCCGTCATTGAGGTCCAGCGCGAAAATCTCATTATTGTTCGACGAGACGAAAATCCGCCCGTCCACAATGGTGGGCGAGCCCGTCATCGGCGCTTCCATGTCACGACGCCAGATTTCACTGCCCGTCTCGGCATCAAGCGCGCTGACAAAGCCAAACCCGCTCGCCACGATCAGGCGGCCACTCGAATAGGCAAGACCGGATCCGATGCCGCGCTTGTCGCGGCTATTGCCGGAGTCCAGCTCACGCTGCCAGATGCGGCTTCCATTCTGCAGGCTGAAGGCGCGCACCGTCTGGTCGGCATCGACCACGAAAATCGTCGTCTCGCTGGCGACCGGGGGCGTCGTCAGTGCGCTTGCGCGCGTCGTGCCCTGTCCGGCATTGACGGACCAGGCAATCTCAAGCGCGGAAGCCGCCGCAACATGACCGGCCGACTTGGATGGCTTCGAGCCGGCTTCCGGCCAGCTCGCAAGCGGACGGGCCTCAGGCAGCTCGATTGTGGTCGAGGCAAGGTCGGGATCGGCTTCAATGGCCTCGTCGCCGAGAACCATTTCGATGCGCCCTTCCTTTTCTTCCTCGCTCAGGCGGCGCTTTTCATCATTGAGCCCGCGCAGATAGGAACAGGCCGAAAGCGTCATGATAAGCATGGCGGTAATGCCAAGGCGGACAGGAGTGGTCTTCATTATGGCTGGTCTCCGTCGCTGGAGCCGGCCGGGCCGGTCTCCGGGATTTCGGGTGTCTCATTTGCCGTATCGGATGCCGGTACGTCCAGATCGGCGGGCGCGGCCGCCTCACCGGTCTCCGCGCTCTCGGGCGCTGGCGGCAGAGCTGCGAGGGCCTGCGTGGCTCGCTCTACCGTGCCTTCCGGCACATTGGCGAGGAAGCGCAGCTCATTGAAGACCTGCCGGGCATATTCGACATCACCTTCCTGCACCGCCATCGAGGCGACCAGTTCCAGAGCCAGCGCCCCGAACTCGCTCTCCTCGTCCATCAGGGAACCAAGATAGGTTTCCATTTCGGCACGACTGGTCTCACCCGCCTTCAGATAGGCCGCTTTCATGAGCGAGAGCTTGCCGATCGGCGTCTCGGCATTGGCCGCCATCTCCAGCGCGTCCACAGCTGCGGCCCGGTCGGCATTGCCGGCAAGACGCGCCGCGGCGAGATAGTTGGCCGCCAGCGGCGCAATCTCGTTATCGGACTGGGCGAGCGCGGCGAATTCATCACCGGCTTGCTCGAAATTCTGCTCGCTCAACGCCTCGTCCGCGCTCTCGAACGCGGCGCCCTGTTCTTCCAGGTTCTGCGCGCGCTGGCTTTGCATGTATTCGTTGAGCGCGACCCCGCCAATCAGCAGTGCTGCGGCAATATAGGCGAAGACACCGTACTTCTTCCAGAGACGGGCGGCCCGATCCTGACGCAGGCCTTCTTCAACTTCATCAAAGATATCAGCCAATTGGCCTGCTCCAGTGAATAATGGACTTCAAATCAGCGCGCACCCTAACCGCGCCGCCTGCCCCCGGCAACGCGCGATCACTGTTTCGTCTGGCCTTTCGGCAGCTTGGACGTTCCTGGCTTGGAAAGCTTGTAGGTTTCCGCCTCTGCGGGAAAGCTTCGCGCGCGCACATCGCGGGCATAAGCCTCTACGGATTTGGCTATTTCTGACTGCAGGTCGCCATAGCGGCGCACGAATTTCGGCGTCCATTCAAAGATGCCGAGCATGTCCTGCGTGACAAGGATCTGCCCGTCACAGGAGGCCGAGGCCCCGATCCCGATTGTGGGGATGGACAGCGCTCTGGTGATCTCGTCGGCAAGATCCTCCGCGACCCCCTCGATGACAATGGCGAAGGCACCGGCAGCCTCTGCAGCCTTTGCCTCCTCCATGACGCGGCTTCGCTCTTCCTCGTCGCGCCCCTGTGCCTTGAAGCCGCCTACGACATTGATGGCCTGCGGCCGCAGGCCGATATGACCCATCACCGGCACACCGCGCTCCACAAGATGCTTGATCTGGCCGGCGGCATAGGTCCCGCTCTCGATCTTCACCGCCTGACAGCCGGTTTCCTTCATGATTCGCGACGCATTGAGAAAGGCCTGGTCCGCGCTTGTCTCATAGGAGCCGAAGGGCATGTCGACGACCACGAAAGCCCGGTCCGATCCACGCATGACGGCCTGCGCGTGCAGGATCATCATCTCCATCGTGACACCGACGGTCGAGGTCATCCCATGCACCACCATGCCAACGCTGTCGCCGACCAGGAGAAGATCGCAATAGGGGTCCATGATCGCAGCCGTCGGCGCGTCATAGGCGGTCAGACAGACCAGCGGCTCACCATTCTTGGCGGCAACAATGTCGCGGACGGTTTTTCGTCTGACTTGGCTTTGTGCGGACACGGGCGCGTATCCTCCATATTGAGATCTACCGCCCGTCTCCTAACAGAGCCGATCCGTCCACGCCAAGCGCGAAACAGCAACGCCGCCGGTGAAGCGGCCCGCAGGCCTCAGCCCATGCCCGCAATGACAGGCTGTCCAAACAGGATGGCATGAAGGCCAAAGATCATGGCGCCCCAGATGACAAGGCCGATCAGCACGGCAATTGCGTCGTTCATCACCGACACTTTTGCACCGGCCGGCAGGCCTGTCTCGCCGCGTTTTTTCACCATGATCCGGTCGAACACGGCATAAGCGAGGAAACTGCCGAACAGGATAATTGAGTTGAGCTCCCCATTCGCCAGCAAATGGCCGACCGCCCAGATCTTGACCGCCACCAGCATCGGATGCTTCAGCGTCTTCTTGATATGCCCAGCCGGCACATAGGCTGCGACCAGGATCGGCATGGCGATCAACTGGAAGAGGATATTGAGATGAGCCGTCCATACGGGCGGCTGCCAGATGATCGGCGCCGGGCGCATTGCGCCATAGCCCCAGACGATTAGAACGAATCCCGCAATCGCAACGAGGCTGTAAAGCCCCTTGAACGGTCCCTCCCCCAGTCGCGTCTCGATCCGGCGCTCAGGGGCGCGTGTGCGCAGCGCGGAATAGATGTGTGCCCCGAAGAAAATGACCAGACCTGCCAGCAGATAGATCATGTCCGCCTCCCCTTTTTGTTGCCCGCAGAATGGCCTCAATCCACGTCGCCGGCAAGCGCGATCAGGGCGCGACAATTCGCTATCCGATTGAGCTTGCTCTGAACCCCGGCCAGCGCCATGACTGGCAGCCATGAACGCAGATAGAAGACATGCCCTGATCGCAGGGGGCGGCATTGGCGGCCTCACCGCAGCCCTGTGTCTTGCCCGTAGGGGCTGGTCGGTTGACGTCTTCGAAGCATCTGACGCTATCAGTGAGGTCGGCGCCGGCCTGCAGCTCAGCGCAAATGCGATGAAAGTCTATGAAGTGCTGGGCCTTGCAGACGCCATCGCCGCCAGCGGATTTGCCCCCGAAGCCCTGGAGCTGCGCCTTGGGCGGTCCGGGCGCCGTATTTTCTCAATTCCCGTGAACCAGGCGCCAGAGCCGGACTGGGGCGCGCCCTATATCCACATCCACCGCGCCGACCTCATCGACATTCTCGAAAAGGCGGTGCGGTCCACCTCCGGCGTCACCGTCCACCTGGGTGCAGCCGCCAGCGGATATGAGACAGACGGCACCTCCGCCCGTCTCCTCTTCGCCAGCCGCGCTCCGGCGGAAGGGGATCTTCTCGTGGGGGCCGATGGTCTCCATTCCGCCATCCGCAAACAGATGCTGGGCGATCTTCCTGCGCGATTTACCGGCAACCTTGCCTGGCGGCTGACCGTCCCTCTCGACCGGCTTGCAGAGGCGCCGCCACCGACCGCCTGCGTCTGGGCAGGCCCGGGTCGCCACGCCGTCACCTACCGCCTCCGCGCCGGCACGCTGGCCAATTTTGTGGGCATTGTGGAGCGCCATGACTGGCAGGGCGAAAGCTGGACTGAAGAGGGAAGTAAAGACCAGGCGCTTTCCGATTTTGCCGGATGGGACCCGGTCGTCACAAACCTCATCGAGAAGGCAGATACGCATTACCGCTGGGCGCTTTTTGACCGTAACCCCCTGACGAAATGGTGCGATGGTGCGGTCACACTGCTTGGAGATGCCTGCCACCCCATGCTGCCCTTCCAGGCCCAGGGCGCCGCGCAGGCTATTGAAGACGCTTTCGTGCTCGCCGCCGAGCTTGACTCCGGCGGACCGGTGCCGGGCAGCCTTATCCGCTATGAGTGGGCCCGCAAGCCACGCACCTCACGGATTCAGGCCGCTTCTCGCGCCAATATGAAAACCTTCCACAAGCGCTCGCTGCCGGGACAGGCGGCGACCTACGGTCCGATGTGGATTGCGGGGCGGCTTCTGCCCAGCATGGTCCGCTCACGGCTCGACTGGATCTACAGCCACGACGTCACAGCGACGGATCGATAATCACCCGGCCGACCACCCGGCGCTCTTCCATTTCCGCAAACGCCTTGCGCCAGTCATCCAGACTGTAGACGCCATGCGCATGCGGCGTGACGGCTTTGTCCTCAATCAGTTTCCAGACCGCTTCCATATTCTCGCGCCCCTTTTCCGGAAACTGGCGGCCATATTCGCCGGCGCGGACGCCGACGACCGAAAAACCCTTGATCAGAGGCATGTTCACCTTGACCTCCGGTATCCGGCCCGACGCAAAACCGACCACAAGAAGGCGCCCGTCAAAGGCGATACAGCGAACACTTTCATCGAACACATCGCCGCCAACCGGATCAAAGATGACATCGGCCCCGCCATTGGTAATCTCTTTGACCTTCTCGCGAAAACCGCCCGTATAGTTGATGATTGCGTCCGGCGCGTATTTGTCCTCGATCACTTTCAGCTTCTCATCGTGAGATGCCGCCGCAATCACTTTCGCGCCAAGGTGTTTGCCAAGATCGACCGCGGCGAGCCCGACGCCGCCTGCCGCCCCATGCACAAGAAGCCACTCCCCCGGCTGAATATTGGCGCGCCGCACCAGAGACACATAAGCCGTCAGATAGGCTGACCCGACCGAAGCCGCCGACGCAAAATCAAGGTGCTGAGGTATCTTCCTCACCGTCGCCGCGCTGTAGGTGTTGTACTCTGCGAACGCCCCGCCGAGCCGGCTCGTCACGACCCGGTCGCCAACCGCAAACCCGCTGACGCCATCGCCCAGCGCTGCAATCTCCCCGGAAACATCGCCGCCCGGGATGAACGGCAGATCCGGTTTGTGCTGATACCCGCCCTGAGTCATCAAAAGGTCGGGAAAACCAAGGCTCCCTGCGCGTATCTTCAGAAGGATTTCGCCCTTGTCCGGTTTCGGCACGGCAATCTCATGCAGTCCGACGCCCTTATAGTTTTCACCCAGTTCGACGACCTGCAGGGCTCTCATTTTTTCCGGAACACTCATCGCCTTGCCTCCTCACGCACAAATCCTGTTTGCGCCAATCTAGAGAGCCGCCGCCCTCCCCGCCATCATGACGTCGCGGCCCCTTTCTGCGCCGGCTCGCAAAGACGCCCAAAACCCGCTAAGCGCCGGAGCATCCATGCGCGCGCTCTCAATCCTCCTTCATAGTCTTGCCGGCGCGGCCATCGCGATGAGCGCCTGGCTGCTTGCGCCGACCGGCCTCTTTCTGCTGACACTCGCCATGGGCGCGGTTCTCTATGCCCTCGCCGTCATCGATTGGCGCAGCTTTATCCTGCCCGATCCGCTGAACGCCCTGCTTGCAGTGCTCGGTCTCGTCATGGTCTGGCAGCACGCGCAAGATGTGTGGCTGGACCATCTCATCGGTGCAGCCGCCGGCTATCTTGTCCTTCTAGCCATTGAGCTTTTCTACCGGCATGTCAGAGGCGTGGACGCCCTCGGCCGCGGCGATGCAAAGCTGGCCGGCGCGCTGGGCATCTGGCTTGGCTGGCAGGGCCTACCTTTCCTTTTCCTGATCGCTGCCGCCAGCGGCCTCATCGCAGTTCTTGTCTATGCTGGTCTCATGCGCCGTCCGGTCACGACCGCCACCCCCATCGCCTTCGGCCCATGGATCGCATTATCCGGATGGATCTGCTGGCTCGCCCTTCCGCGCGTTCTGCTCATATAAAAAACCCGGCCTCCCACAAGAGAGGCCGGGAATTGATTCAACAGGGTCGGAATACCGCCTTTTTACGCGTCGCGGTCCCATTTGCGCAGGCCTGGCAGGGCGTTCAGGAAGTCATCCAGCCCGCCATCATCCAGCCGGAAGCAGCCATCATCGACCTTGTCCGTGACGCCAGCTTGCTTGAGCAGCGGGTCTGCCCCGCCCGTCAGGCCGATGAACTTGCCATGGGCCAGCGCGTCGGTAACGAAATCACGCGCGGGCGGCATGTCCGCCAGTGTTTTGGCGCCCTCTTCCGACAGGACCAGCGCCACAGCATCATAAAGCACCGACGGGCCACCATCGACCTTCTCGCCCGCCGCGACATGGCTGCCATCGCTTAGCGTGACACCGCCGACCTTCGGGGCGACAAGCACGGTGAGCGCGCCTGCCTCCGTCATGGCCTCCTGCAGCGACTTTAGGAGATCAGCATCGCTGCCATCGCCCACCAGAATACCAAGCTTGCGGCCCTTGAAGTCCTTCGGGCCGTTCTTGATGATGCTGAGCGCGTCCGACACCTTAAGGTCCGTGATCGGCTCACGCGCCGCTTTGGCAGGCTCCGGCAGCTCCAGGCCCAACCCGTCGGCGACGCCGCTCGCAAGATCCTCATCGATATTGCGCAGATGAGAGAGCATACGCTTGCGCACGCGCATCTCCTGACACTTGGACAGCTCGAAGGTGAGCGCATTTGCGATATGCGTCTGCTCAGTTTCTGTCTGACTCATATAGAATTGCCGCGCCTGGCTGTAATGGTCGGCAAAGGTCTCAGAGCGCGTCGCCACTTTCTGCCCGCTCACCTCTTCAGGATAGTGGCGATAGCCATTCACCGGGTCTTCACGCGGACCGCCATCCTCTGTGCCCCAGCTATTGGGCTCGTAATTGGCCCGGCCCGTGGGATTGCGCATCGCCATATGGCCGTCCTGCTGGAAGTTCCGCATCGGGCATTTCGGCGCGTTGATCGGGATATGGGTAAAGTTCGGCCCGCCAAGACGCTTGGTCTGCGTGTCGAGATAGGAGAAATTGCGCCCTTGCAGCAGCGGGTCATTGGTGAACCCGATACCCGGCACGACATTGTTCGTGCAGAAGGCGACCTGTTCTGTCTCGGCAAAGAAATTGTCCACGACACGGTCGAGCACCATCCGTCCGACAATGCGAACCGGCACCTCTTCTTCGGGGATAATCTTGGTGGCGTCCAGCACATCGAAGTCGAACTTCTCTGCGAACTCTTCATCGAAAAGCTGCATGCCAAGCTCCCATTCGGGATAATCGCCGGTCTGGATCGCATCCCACATGTCGCGGCGGTGGAAATCCGGGTCCGCGCCATTGATCTTCAGCGCCTCGTTCCAGACGACCGACTGAAGGCCATGTTTCGGCTTCCAGTGGAACTTCACGAAAGTCGATTTGCCCTCGGCGTTGATGAGGCGGAAGGTGTGCACACCAAAGCCTTCCATGAAACGCAAGGAACGCGGGATCGTCCGGTCGGACATGATCCACATTACCATGTTCATCGCTTCAGGGCTCAGCGAGATGAAGTCCCAGAAATTGTCATGCGCCGTCTGCGCCTGCGGGAAGCCGCGGTCCGGCGCTGGTTTGGCAGCATGGATAAGGTCGGGAAACTTGATCGCATCCTGGATGAAGAAGACCGGGATATTGTTGCCGACAAGGTCCCAATTGCCCTCGCTTGTATAGAATTTGGTCGCAAAGCCGCGCACGTCGCGGGCCACATCCGGTGACCCCTTATTACCCGCCACTGTCGAAAAGCGCGTAAAAACAGGCGTCTTTTCGCCTTTCTTGAACACGGCCGCGCGGGTGATGTCCGAAAGGTCGTCAAAGCACTCGAAATAGCCATGTGCCGCAAAGCCGCGCGCATGCACGACGCGCTCGGGAATGCGCTCATGGTCGAAATGGAAGATTTTCTCGCGGAAATGAAAATCATCCATCAGCATCGGGCCGCGCTCGCCCGCTTTCAGATGGTTCTGGTCATCGGAGACCGTTACACCCTGCTGCGTCGTCAGGGCCTCGTAGCCTTCTTCGGTGGTCTGGTGCGGCGCACCATTCTCGTCGATCGGAAGATCGTCCTTGCTCGCCATGCTTGTGTCTCCTTGAGGTCGACACAAGCCAAGTCCCCGCGAGCGCGGAAGTTCCTGATCGCGGAAGACATAGACGCTGCAAAGGGCACTATTCGCGCGCAAAGTTAACCGAAGTGAACGCGCACGGCTTTGATGTCAGGCCCGGCCGCCCTGCACCGCAACCAGCGGCGAGCGCGCCGTCCTTGGCTGAGAGATCGCGAGATCGGGCATGTCGATCACCAGCTCGGCCATAAGAAAGTCCGAGGAGATCGAGAGTAAAAGCTCTGCAAGCTCCTCATCTGGCGCCTTGGCCATCAGCCAGGTGAGATGCAGCTCGAGAAGTGCACGGTCACAAAGCTGGGCGGCTGCAAGTGCGGCGATAATCGACAACTCATCGCTCGCCAGACGGGCGCATCCCGGCATGGCAAGGCTAACGGTCCGCCGGCCGGAATGACCGACATGGCGGGCAAATTCCAGCATGTCGTTCAGAACGCGCGGTCCATTGGCAGGCCCGAACGCGCGCCCAAACCCATTAACAATGGCGCAGCATCCCGCGCCACCTCGCGCGCATGCGCGAAAGCCCCAGATCGCGATCCCCGCACCGATGCCGAGATCCGGCAGATAAACATCATCCATAAGCTGTGAAGACATGGAAGCTCCGTAAAAAAGCGGCTGCGGCCCCGATAAGGTTTGAGGGAGGAAACAAAGACAAACCGGGACCGCAGCCAGTGGAGTGACCAGGCAGCGGAGGTCAGGCTACCCGGTCTGGCAAGGCTTCAAGATTCTCGATTTCGGTCCGCAGCCAGCGATAGTGACGCTCGACGCTGGCCGCTTCCCTTCTATCTGCATGAGCGTCCCCGGCGATTTCATCCCGCCAGGCCCGCAGCGCTTCCAGCTGTGACCTCAACCATCCGATGGTTTGCAACTCGGCGATATCCAGGCGCATCCTCTGCCTCCAGCTTGCAATCGTTACGGGACCAATTTGCGATCCATTCTCATTCGCACACGATCACACCATGTTCGCTCTTGCAAGTCATTCTCAATACATTTCGCAAAGTTCATGCAGGCGTTACGCTTCCAGGCGGAACGCAGACACCCGGCAGCCTGTTATTTAGGACAAGGCCTATGGCGACATAGCTGAGAGCCAATTGGAGGACCCCCATGAAGAACCGCCAGGACGAAGACGCCCGTAGCGGCACGCTTGATGAAAAGGGCGAGCCGAGAACCACGGCATCGACGCACGAACAGATCGAAAAGCAAAAAGCTGTGCGGCGCACCGGCGACTTCCCCCCTCCCCCGGCCGACCGGGACGAGGATGTCGATCAGGAAGTCGAGCGCGAGAGCTGGGACAGGTTGAAAGCCGGACCGCGCAACAATCCGGACAAACCGCCTTATGATGGCATCGACTGATACCTAGCGGAGGACAGATAAGGTTTCGCGCGCAATCACGCTCTCCTCATCGGCGGGAATTACAAGCGTGCGCACCTTTGCGCCGGTGTCGTGCACAGATCTCTTTCCCTGCCGGTTGGCGGTGTCATCCAGTTGCACGCCCAGCCAGCCAAGCTCAGCGCAGATCATCTCTCGCACCTGCCAGGAATTCTCGCCCACCCCACCGGTAAAGACCAGTGTCTCCAGCCCCTTCAAAGCCCCCGCGAGCGAGGCGATCTCCCGTCTGACGCGGTAGGCATAGACCTCCAGGGCTTCGCGCGCCTCGGGCGCATCGCTTGCCAGCAATTCGCGCACATCTGCGCTCAGTCCCGAAAGCCCAAGCAGGCCAGAGCGCTTATAGAGCATGTTCGCCACATCCTCGGTGCGCATGCCCTTGTCCTGCAGAAGGTGGAGTAAGAGCCCGGGATCCACACTGCCTGAGCGCGTGGCCATCGGCACGCCGTCAAGCGCGGTCAGCCCCATACTCGTCGCTACACTTCGCCCATCCTGCATCGCACACAGACTGGCGCCGCTACCCAGATGCGCCACAATTACCCGGCGCCGCTCCGGCGGAGAAAGGGCTGTCTCGAGCTCATCGGCGATATGCGCATAGGAAAGGCCGTGAAACCCGAACCGCAGCACCCCCGATTCAGACAGCTCTCTCGGGATGGCATAGAGCTGCGCGAGGCGCGGCTGTGTCCGGTGAAAGGCGGTATCGAAAGACAGGCTCTGTGGTATGTCCGGCCAGAGCGACGAAATCCCTTCAATGCCAGCCAGATTGTCTGGCTGATGCGACGGCGCCAGCGGACTCAGCTTGCGCAGCTGAGCAATCACATGATCGCTGGTACGCACTGGGCCGGTAAAATCCTGCCCGCCATGCACCACCCGGTGACCCACACCCAGGAGGGACGTTTTCCCCAATTGCTTCCGCGCCCACTGGGCCAAAGCCGCAACCATATCGCTTTTGCTGGGCCCGGCCGCGGCGACACTATCGGGCACATCGTCTATGTTCTGTCCGGCAATACCCGCTGAAAAACGCGGGCTGTTTGGCAAACCGGAAAGATGGGCCTTCAGAAGCTGCTCGCCCAGCTTTCCCGCTTCTACCTGATAGGCGGCAAGCTTGATGCTGGATGAGCCAGTATTGACGGTGAGGACGGCTTCTCCGCTCACCGGTTCTGCTCCATCCATTTCCCATAAAGGCAAGCGAGCGCGCAGGACCCCACCCGTTCGGCCGCGCTATCGGACCGGCTGGTCAGGATGACCGGCACCCTTGCCCCCAGTACCAGCCCTGCCGCTGCTGCGCCGGCAAGATAGTCGAGCTGTTTGGCGATCATGTTGCCCGCCTCCAGCGTCGGCACCATCAGAACATCCGCCTGCCCGCCGACGGGAGACACAAACCGCTTGGTCGCCACCGACTCTGCCGACACGGCCAGATCGAACGCCATCGGGCCATCCAGCACCCCGCCTGTAATCTGGCGCCGGTCGCCCATCTTGCAGAGGGCGGCGGCATCCACAGTCGAAGGAATATTCGGATCGACCTCCTCGGTCGCAGACAGGATCGCAACCAGCGGCTCGGCAATACCGATTGCATGCGCCAGGTCGATAACATTCTGGATGATGTCGCGCTTGGTCTTGAGGTCCGGCGCGATGTTGATCGCCCCGTCTGTCATGAGCAGCGGCTTTGGATAGGCCGGGGTCTCCATGACGAAAGCATGACTCATCCGCCGTTCGGTGCGAAGCCCGGCAGACCTGTCGATCACCGCCTGCATCAGCTCATTTGTATGGATCGCGCCCTTCATCAGCGCCCCCACCTCGCCCTCACCGGCAAGCTTGGCCGCCTTGGCCGCCGCATCGTGGCTGTGGGGTACCGACAGGACTTCCACACCGGAAATGTCTAACCCTGCTTCATCTGCCGCCGCCTGGATCTTGTCCTGCGGCCCCACCAGGACCGGCTCGATCAAACCAGCCTCGCGCGCCTCCATCGCCCCGCTGAGCGACAGACGCTCAACCGGATGCACGACCGCGGTGCGCACGGCATTGCCGGTTGCCTTGTCAATCAGGCTCTTGAAGGCATTGGGTGGATCAATTCGCGGCGAAGACGACATGCGGCTCTCCTTGTCTGCTGTCGGGGCAACTCTGTTACGTATCGGCTGTTCCGCCAAGCCTGCGCGCAATGTCGGCGGCGATCCTGTCGACCGGGCGGCCGGCATCGATCCGGCACCATTCGGGTTCCAGCTGTCCAGGCTCTTCCTGCCGGCGGGCTACAGCCTCGTCGGCGTCCGAGGCGTCTCCCCGCCGGTTTGAGACCCGCTCTAGACGCGTTGCCAGCGAGGTTTCGAGCCAGAAAGCCTGCAGCGGCGCAGCGCTGACCGACTCCAACGCCTCACGCGCCGCGGCCTCCTGAAAGGTCGCATCGGCAAGCACGCTGCAGCCAGCCGTCAGTGCCTCCTCGGCATGGCCGGCAAGCTGGCGGGAGACTTTCGCGCGCTGCTCTGGGGCATAAGCCCTCCTGTCTGCGCAGCCCGCTTCCGGCGTCCCCTGCCCGCGTTTGCGAAGCACATCACTACGCAGGAGCCGCGCCCCCGCCGCACCCGGCAGATCCGGTGCAAGTGCCGCCGCGACGGTGGATTTTCCCGTCCCCGAAAGCCCGCCAATCGCAACGAAGACCGGTTTGCGCCGTTTTAGCAGCGTCAGCGCAAGCCGGCGATAGCGGTCGGCCTCCGCCAGCGCCCCGCCTTCAACCGCAACGGCCATTCGCACACTGGCCCGGAGCGCCATGAAAAAAGGCAAAAGTGCCAGAGCGGCCTCATCCTCCTGCGCCCCATCCCAATAGCGGTTCATCACCCGGTTTGCCGCCTCAGGCAGCCCCGCCTGCAAGAGGTCCATGAGCAGGAAAGCAAGATCATACAGGACATCTGTCGTCGCCAGACGTTCATCGAATTCCAGGCAGTCGAAGGGCGTAACTTCTCCCTCATAGAGACAGAGATTGCGAAGATGCAGGTCGCCATGCGTGCGCCGCACCTTCCCGGCCCGGCGGCGCTGTTCGATCAGCGGGTCCACATGCGCAAGCTCTGTGTCCAACAGGTCAAAGGGCGACGGCTCGCCGATACTCAGCCCATCTCTCGCGGCGCCATCCGCCTCGGTCTGGCGCAGGTCCCGGATGACCTTCCGGTAGTCCGCCGCGTGCCCCGCTGTCGTCACTGGCTCGAGCCCGGCATGCATGTCGACGATCCGGTCCGCCGTCCGCCATGCAAGCGCAGGATCCAACGCCCCCGCCTCAGCCAGGGAATCGAACCGCTTAGCCGAGTCGAAGCGCTTCATGACCACAACCCAGTCGACCGTCTCACCCCCGCCATCCAGAACATGCTTGCCGCCCGCAGCCTGTGTGACAGGCAGAACATCGAGATAGAGCGAGCTCCCCATCTTTCGGTTGGCCTCAAGCTCGGCAAGGCAGGCAGAACGGCGCTTCTCAAGCGTCGAGAAATCGACAAAGGCCAGTTTCACCGGCTTCTTCAGCTTGATCGCCCGGTCCCCCGCCAGCAGGACATGGCTGAGATGCGTCTCGAACGTCTCCGTCTCGCACGGCTCATATCCGCCGGTCTCGACAAGGTCGTCCAGAATTGCACTGGTCATGACATTATCCGCTTGCGTCTCATGGACCGCAGCCTGCCACGCCATGGCCCTGATACAAGCCGTACAATTACGGAAGGCACACTTCTTCCTGCGCCGCCATAATCTTCTCCGGCAATCGCAGAGGTTTAGCGCCTTGCGCGCTGCGATAGGTGTTGCCTAGACAGGCCCATTACAGGCAGGGTCGTCACCTTGTGTTTCACTCAGGATACCAGCATGTCCGATGATCCGACGCCGTCCGCGGCAAGCCAGCCCAAGCCGGCCCCGTCCGATACCGCTCAGGAAACGCCGTCCCGGCGGGGCCGCCCGCCCAGCGACAGGATTCTCGACCGTCTGACCAAAGCGGCGCTTACCATTCTGGAGACCGACGATATCAGCGCCCTGACCATCGAACATGTCTGCAAGGTAGCCAAGGTCTCGCGCGCCACCTTCTACCGGCGCTGGACCTCGATAAATCCGGTTTTCACCTCAACGGTTGCGCATATCCTGCAGGAGTCCAGCCCGCCCATCATCGATGGCAGCGATCTTCGGGCAGATATCCGGCGCGGCATGCTGAACCGGTCTGAACTGCTCGCTGACAAGCGGGTCGGGGGCCTCTTCAGACACGCCTTCTCTGCCGCCGGCACGGATGACGAGTTACGCCATCTCATTCAGGAGCTCGACCGCGAACGCAACGCGCCGCTCATTGCCCTTCTCGAACAGGCGCAAGCCGAAGGACGGGTCAGGCGGGACATCCACCCGGAATATGTCGCTTACCAGCTGTTCGGGCCTATCTGGCACCGCTCGCTTCTGCTTCAGCTGCCGTCCGACCCCGACTTCATATCGGCTGTTCTGGACAGCGTGCTCAACGACATTCTGCTTGATACGGATTAATTACGAAACACTATTGTTTCGTAATTAATCCTGTGTCACCTATCGCCTGAGGCTGCGGGCATGCGACCCGCCGAATCCATAGGAGGTGCACCGGATGTCGTTCTTTTCCCTTCGCCAGGTCTTGCTGGGCAGCTGTGCCCTCACCCTGCCATTTACCGCGCATGCACAGGAGCCGGCGCAGGCCGCAGCCCCAGTAGACGCCACCGCCCAGGTCACCTCCGAAGAGGCCGCCGAGGATACCAGGAAAGTCTATGACGCTGTCGTCGTTGTGGCGCAGCGGCGCGAGGAAAACCTTCGCGATGTGCCAAGCTCCATTGCCACCGTTGACGACGAGCAGATCGAGGCGACCTCCTCTCAACGGGTCCAGGACATGGCCAATTATGTGCCCAATGTCGATATCGCCTCGACGTCTGCGCTGGGCGCGACGCTGACCATTCGCGGTGTCGGCTCCAGCAGCCGGAATATCGGCTTTGACAGCCGCGCCGGGCTCTATATCGACGGCGTCTATCTCGGCCAGTCGCCCGCCCTCGATCAGGACCTTCTCGGCCTCCAACGCGTCGAGGTCCTGCGCGGGCCGCAAGGCACACTTTTCGGCAAGAACAATGATGCCGGCGCGATCAACCTGATCACCAAGCGCCCCGGACAGACGCTGGAAGGCGAAGCCTTTGCCCGCATCGGCAATCGCGGCCAGGAACAATACGCCTTCCGCGTCTCCGGCCCGCTTACCGATTCCGTCGCCGCCAGCCTCTCTGCCTCCAGCTCGAAGCGGGACGGCTTTATCCGCAACGTAACCGATGGTGCGGAATTCCCCACCCGCGATTCCGAAAGCGTGCGCGGCCAGCTCAATATCGACTCAGGCGGCCCCTTCACCCTCTACCTGTCGGCAGATGCCCAGTTTGCCAATGACCGGCCGAACAATGGCGACCCGCTGACCAATTCCTTCGGCTCGGCCATCGATACCGCCGCGCCTGCCCGCAACTCGGTCAGCTATACGCCCGGCCGCATCAAGGATGATGACCGCACCATCTGGGGCGTTTCCGCCGAAGCCGAATATGAGCTTCCCTCGAACCATGTCCTGAAATCGATTACCGCCTATCGCGAAACCGACTTCACCACGAACTTCGACGCCGACCGCGCCGCAGTGGACCTGCTCTATGTGAATTACGAAGACAGCTACCGCCAGACCTCCGAGGAGCTGCAGCTGATTTCGCCCGGCGATGGCCGCCTGACCTATCTGGCGGGCGTCTATCTCTACGCCCAGGACAGCGAAACGCAGCGCGATGCCATTGGCGGCGCCCAGAGCCTCGCGCTTGGCATCGCTCCGGGCACGGGCGTGCTCAGTGGCGGCGACCTGAAGACAGAGAACGCAGCCCTTTACGGCAATGCCTCCTATGATCTGACAGACAGGCTCGAGGCGAGCGTCGGCCTGCGCTGGTCCTGGGAAAAGAAGACTGTCGACTGGTCCATTGATGGCAGCGCCGCTCCGGCCTTCAATATCGCAACAGGCACTGTGGACACCGACCGGGTGGACCGCGATCTCTCGCCAACCGCGACGCTCACCTATGCCATCACGCCTGAAGTCAACATCTACGGACGTTATTCGACCGGCTACAAGAGCGGCGGCTACAATCTCGACTTTATCTCCGCGTCCATCTTCCCGGACGGCGTGGAGTTCAAAAAGGAGACGGTCGACAATTTCGAGATCGGCCTGAAAGGCGCCTTCTTCAACAATCGCGCCACACTGAACGTCACGGCCTTCACCGCCGACTATAGCGACTATCAGGTCAACCAGTACCGCGACCTCGGCAATGGCCAGACCGTCATCGCGATCAGCAATGCCGGCGCCGTGCGCAGTGAGGGGATTGAGGCGGAAGGCACATTCCACGCCACCGATAATCTTCGCCTGCAGGGCGGCATCGGCCTTCTGGACACGACCTTCACAGATTTCCCGGGGGGCGGAACAGGCGGTGTGAATGTCGCCGGAAACCGTCTGCCGCGCGCCTCGAAATTCCAGGGCACGCTGGGCTTCAACTATGACCGCCCGCTGACGTCAGATCTCACCGGTTTCGCGTCAGCCCAGTACAGCTATCGCTCCAGCTACTATGTCGAGGAAAACAACACCGAGACGCGCACCGTGGCCGGTCAGGAAATCGACTGGGGCAAGGTGCCGGGCTACGGTCTTCTCGATGCCCGCATCGGTGTCCAAGGCGCCAGCGGCTGGGAGCTTGCGCTCTATGCCCGCAACCTCACCGACAAGGATTATTTGGTCAATTATGGCCGTGAATTCCTTGGCGCCCTGATCGAATACCGGGGCGAACCGATGAGCTGGGGCGCCGAGGCGCGGGTCAGGTTCTGATCGGACTCGCCGCGCCAAGCATTTCAGACCACAATGCAGACAGGAAGGACAGCGTCATGCTCAAGGCATCCAGAGTGCGAGTACAGGCCAGCAGCCGAGGCCAAGCCCCGAGGCGGCTCACCGGGGCTTCCTGGCGCCCCTTCCTTCTGGCCGCAGGCCTGATCATGGCGGCCAGCCAGGTCAGCGCCCAGGACGCGGAAACGCCCGCAAAAGGCAATGGCGGGGAACTTGCCAAACAGGCCGCCATCGCAACAGGCGTCGGCGCGAAGGTGCTGTGTTCCAGCCTCTTCATCTCGGGGCGCGACAAGGAAGATGTCATCGCCAATGATATCGTTCCGCTCTGGCCGCCCGCCGGACTGGTCGCCTATGAGGTCGATGCGGACAATCATGCCGTCACCGCCCGGTTCGGTTCGACCGCACGCACGGCGACCTACCGGACAGGAATTGGCTGCACTGTTGATGTCCCGGCAGATGAGGGCACCGCGCTTGCGCAGCCCGTGTCGGAAACAACCCCGCCTGTTGAGCCCGGCAAGGCCCTCTCTGCTGCCTTCGACGCTGCCATGGAAGATCCGTCCGGTGATCTGCGCACCCGCGCGCTCGTCGTCATTCAGGACGGGAAGATCGTCGGCGAACGCTATGCTGACGGCTTCGACCCGTCGATGCCCCTGCTTGGCTGGTCCATGAGCAAGAGCGTGACGGCAGCGCTTGCCGGTCTTGTCGTCGGCGATGGCCTCATGGCGCTGGACGAACCGCTCGGCGCGCCGGAATGGGAGGGGGATGAAGGCCGCTCCGCCATCACCCTGCAGGACCTCCTCCAGATGAGCAGCGGTCTCGAATTCGTCGAGGAATACACTGCCGGCAATGACAGCGTCGGCATGCTCTTCCTTGAGCCTGACATGGCCGCCTATGCCGCCAGCAAGCCCCTCATCGAGACGCCCGGCACTCACTGGTCCTATTCCTCCGGCTCCACCAATATTGTCGCGCGGGCCCTGACCTCCGCGCTCGGCGGCAGCGAAGCCACGCAGGCCTATCTGCGCGAACGCCTGTTCGGCCCGGCCGGCATGAAGAATGTCACCTTCGAACAGGACAATGCCGGTACACCTGTCGGCAGCTCCTATATCTATGCCACGCCGCGCGACTGGGCCCGCTTCGGCCTCCTTTTCCTGAATGGGGGGAAAGCTGGTGAAGAGCAGATCCTCAGTCCCGAATGGGTCGACTTCGTCCACACGCCGGCACCTGCCAATGAGCTGGGCATTTACGGGGCCGGCTTCTGGCTGAACGGCATGGCCGAAGACGGAGACGGCCGATTCCTGCAAGGCCTGCCAGAAGACGCCTATTTCGCCATGGGCCATAATGGTCAGATCGTCGGCATCTTCCCCTCGCAGGACACGGTCATTGTCCGTCTCGGCTGGACCACAGGCGACGCGAAATTCGACACCAACGGGCACTTTTCAGAAATCCTGAACGCCCTGACCGAATAAAGACAAAAAGGGCGCGCTGGCGAAAGCCGGCGCCATGATCAACTTCCGAACAGCTCGGCATCGCTGACCGCACCGGCCTGAAGATCTCTAGCGCCTCAAAGCCCCGGTCCCCCAATCAGGGATCGGGCACCCTACTCCCACTCAATCGTGCCGCGCGGTTTCGAGGTCACATCATAGACCACCCGGTTCACGCCGTTCACCTCATTGATGATGCGGGTCGCCACGCGGCCGAGAAAGGCGTGGTCGCAGGCCTTTATCCCGGGCCCAATGTCGACCGGCCGTACCAATCCACCACTCGCGATCGATTGACTGTCTCGCATTGATAAGTGCGTCGCATCACGTCTATAGTTATTACTATATTTATTTTCATTCACGCGGAGTGAACATGAGCCCTGCGACCTCAGCCAAGAAACATCGCTTTCCCTTGACCGGTTTCTGGTGGGCCAGTTTCGACTGGGCGCGAAGTCCGTACTATTACATTGTCATCATTTATGTTTTCTCCGCCTACTTTGCGGAAAGCGTCGTCGGCGACAGCACGCGCGGTCAGGCGATCTTCAGCAGTATCGCCACCGTCGCGGGCCTCATCATGGCGGTCGCGGCCCCGTTCCTCGGCGGCTTCATGGACAGGGGCGGGGCCAAGAAACCCGTCCTGTTCGCCCTCATGCTGATTCTCGCCGCGGCCAGCGCGGGCCTTGCCCTTGTCGCGCCGGGCGTTCCCTACGCCATTCCGCTCGCGGGCTTGCTTCTGGTCATTTCCAGCTGCGCCTATACGGTCTCGGAACTGTTTCACAATGCCTTGCTGCCGGCCGCCGGCACGCCGCGCGACGTACCGCTGATCTCCGGCCTCGGCCTGTCCATGGGCAGCGGCGCAAGTGTTGTGGCCCTGCTCATCCTTATCTACCTGCTGAACCATCCGCCTGCCGGCCTGCTGGAACAGGATATCGCGCGCCTTTCCGGCGCTTTTTGCGGGGCGTGGATTCTCCTCTTCATGGCGCCCTTCTTTCTCGGCATGCCCGATCTTCACCGGCCCGGTGCCAGCTGGCGCCGGGCGCGGTTCCTGCCCGAAACCCTGCGCCCGATGGAAACGCTTCGCACCCTCTTCACCGGCCATCCCAGCATGATGCGCTTCCTCATCGCACGCATGATCTTCATGGACGGCCTCACAGCTCTGTTCACCATAGGCGCGGTCTATGTCGCCGGCGTGCTCGGCTGGAGTCCGGCCGAAACCGCAGCGATGGGCATTCTGGCCACGGTCTCGGCCGTGCTTGGCGGCCTTGTCGGCGGCGTGCTCGACCGGCTGGTGGGGCCGAGACGCGCTATTCTCATCGAGCTTTTCTGCATCACGGCGATTTTCGCCTTTCAGGTCGGCATGACGAAGACAACCCTCCTCTTCGGTCTCGTCCACCTGCCCGTGTCCGCCGGCAAGACCGGCATGTTCGCCAACCCGACGGATGTCGTCTATCTGATCAGCATCATGCCGCTCAGCGCCTTCATCATCGGCGCCTACAGCTCCTGCCGCTCCCTCCTCGTCGCGCTGAGCCCGCCCGACAGGATCGGCCAGTTCTTCGGGATATATGCCATGACCGGCACCGTCACCGTCTGGCTCGGTCCTGGCCTTGTCTCAGTGGCGACCATGCTGAGCGGCAGCCAGCGCATCGGCTTTGGCAGTCTCATCATCCTGTTCGTACTTGGCAGCCTTCTGATGCTCCGCGTCAGGGATGAGCCGGCGGTGCACGGGCCCTCGCCCGAAACCCTCATGACGCCAGCCGCTCAATAGTAAAGGTGGTCGCGCATCTCGCCGCTGGTGACCAGTTCCTGACAGACCTCGATGAAGGCGTCCCGCTTGTTACGGATGCCCGGCGTGCGCGATTTCACCTTCGCCGCCACCAGGCACGGTCTGAAAAAGTCCCCCGCGATCCGCTTATAGGTCAGCGGATCACCCAGCGGGGACACCGTGCTGCACGAGCGCACAACCCGCAGTGACACTGCATCCCCCTGCCCGACCAGTGCCTGTGCCCCCGAACTGACATTGCTGGAGAAAATCACCTCCGGTGCATAGCCCAGCGCCCGGTAGGCATTGTAGGCGAGATCGAACGCCTCCGGCTCATTGTTCATGACCTGCGGGTAGCGCGCGAGATCATCGAGCTTCACAGTCTCGCTCTCTGTATCCAGCGGATGCCCCTTGCGCATAAGGGCGCAGACTTCGGGCCGGCAAAGCGTTGTCACCTCACAGCTTGAGGGCGCGGCGTCATCATTCCGGAAGGTGATCAGCACATCGATCTCCCCCTCCTCGAGCGCCTCATAATTGGTGTCGAGCGACGTTGTCTTCATCGACACGCGCAGCCCCGGCTGGCGCTCGGCGAGGTTGCGGATGGTCCGGGGCAGCAGCGACCAGATGAGCGCTTCCTGACACCCGATGATCAGCTCACCGCGAAACTGGTCCGCGGGACCCCGAAACTGATCCTGCAGCGTTTCCAGGTCGGCCAGCACCTGCCGGCACTGCTGGAACAGCTTCTGGCCATCCACCGTCAGCGTCAGCCCTCTGGACGGCTTTCGTACAAAGAGATCGGTACCCAGCTGGCCTTCCAGCACATTGACCGCATGCCCGACCGAGGTGGGCGTGATGTGCATCTTGAGGCCGGCCGCCGTGAAACTTCCCTCGCTCGCAGCCGCCAGGAAATAGCGAAGATGATCCAGCTTCATATCCATTCCTCTAATTTTTGATGGAATTAGCATAATTCATTGCGTTTTATCCACAAATGAATCGATGGCAGGTTCCTCCCTGCCGACAAGATCCACCGCCGCCGAGGCGGATCAGAAGATCTGGCGGCACCGGGAGGAAATCAGGGCTCGCCCCGCACGCCGCACATCGCCGCGAGCAAAGTGACGCCTTTCCTCTCCGATACGAGACACGCTGCGGGCCCGCCGGACCGGCAGCACGAGAAGGCAGAGGAGACCAGGGCCATGAAGACACCGCAGCAGATATCCGAGCGTCATTGCAGGACACTTGGCCCATCGCGCACAGCCCTCGCATTCGCGCTGCTCGTCCCCGGCCTTCTCAGCGCCTGTACCGTCGAGCCGACGCCGAGAGGGATTGCTGAATACCTCCACGACGACCTCAATTCGCCGAAGAAATACCGCAACATGCCGATCCGTCCGGCAGACAGGTTTCTCGAGCTTCACAATGAAGGCATTCCTGCCGGTGAAGAGGGCGACGCCATCCTCCCCACCATGATCGACCTGCACGCAGACACGCTGATGCTGCCGGATGAGGATGACGACAATGGCCGCGACGATGACTTCGATGGCCGCGACTATGACGATGACTATTTCGACGGCGTCATCGCCCCGCACGAACACCTGCTCGTCAACAATGATGAAGACGGCCATGTCGATCTCAAACGCCTCGCAGAGGGCAACATGCTCCTGCAGGTCTTCTCTGCCGCCAGCCGCACGACAGCCGACATTCTTGCCGCCGACCTTCCGGGTTTTTCCGATCCCTGCCCCTGGGATGAGGACTGCCAGCGGCGTAACTTCGAACGCGACCCGCATGTCATCACGCTGAAGAAGACAAGGGATGGCATCGACTACAATTACAGCCAGCACGGCGTCTATGGCCGGCGCTATGATGATCCCGGCGCGCCCTATCAGCTGAACTACGGCAAGTCTGACATCCTGCCGATCCCGCGCGACATCTACACCTATGCCTACCGCACCACCTATGGCGGCTGGGACGACAATGCGCCCTACTGGACCTGGGAGAAGAACTGCCGGGCCTGGTACTCTCAGGAAGCCGAACGTGGCACCTGGCCCTGGGGCGGCAACGAACATGGCAGTGGCCGGGGCAACTGGCCGCCGGCTACCTGCCCTGAATACGAAGCGCGCGAGGAATATCTTGAGCGCCTGCTGATCACCGCAGAGCGCCTGCGCGAAGCGGCCGCCTATTCGGCGACGGACGCGGATACCAGCCATCGCCTGCGGATGGTCCGGTCCAAACAGGAATTCGATGCGCTTCTGGAGGCGCGCAGCACCCAGTCCTGGCCGAACCGCGATGTCGGCGGGCTGCTCTCCACAGAAGGGCTCTATCTCCCGGCGCCGGATTCAGACCGCGACGGTGTGCTGGACCTCAACGCCGAAGAGGAAATGCAGGCGCGCTTCAACGCACTCTACAATGCCGGCTACCGGATGATCGCCCTCACCCATTTTCTCGACAATGACTATGGCGGCTCATCCACCGGCATGGGGAACGCGCCGACAAGCTACAATCCTTTCGCGCCAGAGCCGATGCCCGCCTGGTTCCCGCCCTTTGGCGGCCAGACATCGGACGGCTATTCCAACGGGCGGGGCCTGTCTGAAGCAGGCCGCTTCATGATCGAACAGGCCATCTCGCACGGCGTCGTCGTCGATGTGGCCCACGCCTCGGGCGCGCTGCAGGCGGACGTGATCGATATTGCCGCCGCGCATGAGACGCCGATCGTCCACTCCCATGGCGGCCTCGGCGACTTCCTGCCGACCTATCCGTTCAAGAAGTCCGTCCGCAGCTGTCCGAATGCCAACCCTGAAGAAGGCAAGGCCCGCAACCTCTCGGATGACCAGGTCGTCGCCATCGCCCGCACCGGCGGCGTGGTGGGCATCGGCCCGACCGATGATTTTGTCTGCGGCGTCGAAGCCCATGTCTGGGCGGAAGCCATCCGTTATGCCGTCGATCTCGTCAACGATGCGCATGTCTGCCTCTATTCGGAGAAGACCTGCACACCCGACAAGTGGATTCGCGGCGAAGACCATATCGCCATGGGCAGCGATTTCGACGGCGGCGTGGAAATGCTCCAGGATGTCGCGGAAATGGTGTTCTACACCAGGGCCCTCACCTGCGAGAAAAGCTGGTCGTCTCCGTCCTGTCTCGACACCCCGTTCAGCGATGAGGACGCGCTTCGGATCATGGGCGGCAACTCCTTCCGCGTGATCTACGAGATCCTTCCCGACACTGTCGAGCAACTGCCCTGACCTGCGGGCCCTGTCCGTTCCCGATTAATCCCTTTCTTCAAGGACACGCTCATGCCGCGCGACCTGACGCCCCGTCGTATCCCGCCCGCCGCCTCCATCAGCAAGGAGGCCCGCGCCTTCCTCGCCAATGAGGTCGATCCGGCCCCCTTCCTCGTCCGCCCGTCGAGCAGCGAGGAGTGGATCGCGATCCGGCACGCCATGAATCCGTTCCGGGGCAATCAGGCCGAACACATGATGCGGACGCTCCCCGTCACAGTGAAGGAAACCCAGATCGCCGGCGTGACGGTGCGGCGCATCACGCCCCACGACCAGCCTGCCGGAAAAACCGCCCAGATCGTTCTGGAGCTGCATGGCGGGGCGTATGTCCTCTATGACGGTCTCGCAGGTCTCACCCGTGCCCTGAAATTCTCGGCCGGGTCCGGCTACAGCGTCCTGGCGGTGGATTACCGGATGCCGCCCGAACACCCCTATCCGGCCGCGCTTGACGACGCACTTTCGGTCTATCGAGCGGTTCTGGGGGACTATGATCCCTCCGGGGTCGGCGTCTTTGGTACGTCCGCTGGTGGAAATCTCGCCGCTTGTCTTTGCCTGGAGCTTGCCAGCCGCGGCCTCACTCAGCCCCAGGCGCTCGTGCTCAACTCGCCCTGGACCGATATGACACCGTCAGGCGACAGCTTCTCGACGCTCGAGACGATCGATCCGGGGCTCTACACCTATCATGGCGTGATCGAGGAAGCGGCAAAGCTCTATGCGGATGGCCGCGATCTTTCAGACCCCCGCCTCTCCCCGCTGAACGCCCAGCTGCCCGCCCGTTTTCCGGAAACACTGCTCGTGACAGGAACGCGTGACCTGCTGCTCAGCGATACGGCCCGGTTTCACAAGAAGCTTCGCGCCTCAGGCCAGGGAAGCGAGCTGCTCGTCTATGAAGGCATGTGGCACGCCTTCTCTGACGTGCCGGAGGAAGACGAGCTCTACCGCGACATGACCCGGTTCTTTGAGGCGCGCCTTGGCGCGCGCGCAACCGGCTGACCGCTCACCCAGCCCAATCATCCATCAGGCCGAGGGTCTGACATTTCCAGAGGGGGAAACACCATGAAACGCCACATGATTTCAGGCATCTCGATACTGGCCCTTGCTGGCGCTATCGCGCTTCCGGTCCATGCCCAGGAGGGGCAGGAAGCCGAGGCGCCGGCCCGGCTCAACACCGTCACCGTCACCGCCCAGGCTCGTGAGCAAAGCCTCAGCGATGTTCCGATCTCGGTCGGAGTCGTCGATGGAGAGATTATCGCCGATCAGAATCTGCAGCGCCTTGAGGATATCCAGTATGCCGTGCCGAACTTCACCCTGACCGAGACCGGCATCTCCACCAACATCTTCATTCGCGGCATCGGGTCCGGCATCAATCAGGGCTTCGAACAATCCGTCGGAATGTATGTCGACGGCGTCCATTACGGACGGGCGCAGCAGACGCGGACGCCGCTCTTCGACCTTGAGCGAATCGAAGTTCTGCGCGGGCCGCAATCCATCCTGTTCGGCAAAAACAGCATCGCCGGCGCGCTGTCGATCACCACGGCAAAGCCGACACGCACCTTCGAAGGCTCCCTGATGGCGTCATATGAATTCGACGCCGACGAGATTGTCACTGAGGGCTATGTCTCGGGCCCTCTCAGTGATCGTGTACGCGGACGTCTGGCGCTTCGTTATCGGGACGCTGAGGGCTATGACATCAATCTGAGCACCGGTAACAAAAACCCACAGCGCGAGGATATCTCCGCGCGCGGAACGATTGAGGTGGACCTCACCGACAATCTTCTGGCCCGCGCCAAGGCCGAGGTTTCGGACTTCGACGTCTATGGCCGCAGCCGCGAAGTCTTCAACTCCGACCCGATCGCAGCAGGGCCATTTGCCGGGCTGACCTACGGTCAGGTTCTGGTCAATGTCTTCGGCCAGGATAGCTCAGCGCTGAATGAGGTCCGGGACGGGAAACGGTCCGGAACAGGAGAATTCTCCGAAAACGAACTTGAGACTTATACGGTCGACTTCGAATGGACACCGGGTGAATTCGAGCTGCAGTCCAAGACGGCATACTCGGCCTTCAAATATGATGAATATTGCGACTGCGACGGTTCAGGCGCGGATATCTTCGGCGCAGGCATCCAGGAGGACTATGACCAGTTCAGTCAGGAGATCCGCCTGATTTCACCGATCTACGACCATTTCGACTACCTCCTCGGGGCCTACTATCAGACCTCCAGCCACGAATATGGTGACCAGATCATCGTGCCGGACAATTCTGTTCTCGTCCCGGCCGTCAACGCGCGCTCGCCCGGCGCAGGCAACCTGGTCGCAGGAACAGAAGCGGCCCGGTCGGCCAAGGTCGATGCCGATGTCCTGTCGGCATTCGGACAATTCACCTGGCGGTTCATGGACCCGCTTTCTCTCCAGGTGGGGGCCCGTGTGACGAAGGAATCAAAGGATGGCGAGCGCACAATGGTCATCCTGAGCGATGATGGTGACGCTCTGCCGACTGCCCAGCTCGGCGCGCCTCTGGTCTTTGCTAACCTGCTCGGCATCACATCCGAAAACCTCTCCGGGCTCGGCCCAACGGGCGCGTTCTTTGTCAATTCACTCGGTCAGGCAAAAGTCTCGGGCAGCCGCGAGGAAACCCAGTTCTCACCAGATGTGAAACTGATCTGGGACCTCGGCGCAGACGACCTGCTTTACGCTTCCTGGGCCAAGGGCTTCAAATCCGGCGGGTTCGACTTCCGCGCCAATAACAGATCAGTCTACCCAACAATGGCTGACTCCTTCGAGTTCGAGGACGAACAGGCCATCAACTGGGAAGTCGGGGGCAAGTTCGGCCTCGGCGGATCGGCCGAACTGAACGTCGCCGCCTTCTTTACCCAGTATGACGATCTGCAGGTGTCGATCTTCGACGGTATCCTGGGCTTCAATGTCGGCAATGCCGGCGAAGCGGAAGTAAAAGGTCTGGAGCTCGACGGCCGCTGGGCCGCAACGGACAACCTCACCCTTTCCGGCTCACTCGCGCTCACCGATTTCGAGTTCACCGACTACAGGAACGGCCAGTGCTATTTCGGACAGCAGCCGGACGTCGACTATGACGGCAATGGCGTGCCGGAGCTTTGCGACTATACCGGCAAGTCGAACCAGCTCGTCTCCGACGTCCAGGGCACGCTCGGGGCTGACTATGTCCGCGATATCTTCGGCAATTATGAGCTTGAAGCAGGCGCAGATGTCTTCTTCACCTCCGGATATGATGCCTCGCAGACCTATGATCCGGACGGGCGTGTGGATGGATATGAGCTTGTCAATCTGCGCCTCGCCCTCTCGCCCCGCTCGGGCGCCTGGCAGGTCGCGCTGATGGGCAAGAATGTGTTCGACGAAACGCCGCTCCAGTACACGTCCGCCGTCCCCCTCTCAGGCAGCACATTCGGCGCCAATGTCGACCATGGCCGCTTCCTTCAGGGCCGTCAGGTCGCCATCCAGGCACGGGTCAATTTCTGACACCGGCAAAAGAGGGGCCGTCCCCTCATTCATCCCAATACTCAACGCCCCCGGCCAAACCGGGGGCGTCTTTTTTAAGAGGCGTTACTCAATGCGCGCATACGACCTTCTGAAGGGGCGCGCTGTTCAAGGACCGTAGAACAGCTCCGAGATCGCAGCTTACTCTGGATGCTGGCTGAGGTGTGTCAGCCTCTGGGCAACGGCCCGCAGGCGCGCATTGGCGATCGGCTTGTCGATTCTCAGATGCTGTCTGGCCGGCCTGGGCAGGTCCTCCGGATCCAGGCCGGTCAGAAGGGCTACGGGAACATCCGATGCGCTGAACCTTGCCATGGCGCGCAAGCAATCAGGTGTATCGAAATCAAGATCAACGACAGCAGCATCGAACCTACAGTACCAGGTGTCCGGTTGCTCGAGGGCCGCCAGTCCTGAATAGGCCTCCACCTCATATCCGGTTTCCAGGAGCGTCAAACGAAAGTCTTCTGCGATGAGACCCGAATCCTCAACGATACAGATGCGCTTGCAAAAGGACATGTCCCTTTGTACCGGGTCTAGCGCGGAAGTTGAATTGTATTCCCCTTTATTCAACCATTCGCTTGCGCGAGGTTAAAATCTCAGCCCCTATTCCCACTCAATCGTGCCGGGCGGCTTGCTGGTCACGTCATAGACCACGCGGTTCACGCCCTTCACCTCATTGATGATGCGGGTCGCGACGCGGCCAAGGAAGGCGTGGTCATAAGGGTAATAGTCCGCCGTCATCCCGTCGGTGGACGTCACCGCCCGCAGGGCCAGCACGGCCTCATAGGTGCGCTCGTCGCCCATCACGCCGACCGTGTTGACCGGCAGCAGCACCGAGAAAGCCTGCCAGATCTCGTCATAGAGCCCAGCCGCCTTGATCTCCTCGATATAGATCGCATCCGCCTTGCGCAGCGTGTCCGCCTTCTCGCGCGTAATCTCGCCCGGTATGCGGATCGCAAGGCCCGGCCCCGGAAACGGGTGGCGTCCGATAAAGCTCTGCGGCAGGCCAAGCTCGCGGCCGAGCGCGCGCACCTCATCCTTGAAGAGCTCCCGCAGCGGCTCGACCAGCTTCATGTTCATGCGCTCTGGAAGGCCGCCGACATTGTGGTGGGACTTGATGGTCACCGACGGCCCGCCAATCGCCGAAACGCTCTCGATCACATCCGGGTAGAGTGTGCCCTGCGCCAGGAAATCGGCGCCGCCAATCTTCTTCGCCTCTTCCTCGAACACATCGATGAAAAGGCCGCCAATCGTCTTGCGCTTCTTCTCCGGGTCCGAAATCCCTTCCAGCGCGCCAAGAAACGTCTCGCTCGCATCCACATGGACGAGCGGGATATTGTAATGGTCCCGGAAAAGCCCGACGACCTCCTCACTCTCATTGAGGCGCATCAGCCCATGGTCGACATAGACGCAGGTCAGCTGGTCACCGATGGCCTCATGGATCAGCACGGCGGCGACAGACGAGTCCACGCCCCCTGAAAGCCCACAGATCACCCGGCCCTCGACGACCTGTTTGCGGATCTTCTCAATCGCTTCCTCACGATAGGCTGCCATGGTCCAGTCGCCGGACAGCCCTGCAATCCTGTGCGTGAAATTGCGCAGCATGTCGCGGCCATGCACCGTATGCACAACTTCCGGGTGAAACTGCGTGCCATAGAAGCGGCGCTCAAGGTCTGCGATGATGGCGAGCGGCGCGCCCGGGGATTTCGCGATGACGCCAAAGCCCGGGGCGAGCTCCGCGACATGGTCGCCATGGCTCATCCAGACTTCTTCCTTGGCGTCCTCACCGCCGAACAGGCCGTCCAGCAGCTCGCTTTCCGTCACCTGCTCGATAAAGGCGCGTCCGAACTCGCGGCTGGTACCGCTTTCCACCTTGCCGCCCAGCTGCTCCATCATGACCTGCTGGCCGTAGCAGATGCCCAGCACCGGCACGCCGCGCTCGAACACCGCCTGGTCGGCGCGGGGGCTGTCTTCCCAGGTGACGCTGGCCGGCCCGCCCGACAGGATGATGGCCTTTGGATCAAACGCGTCCAGAAACGCGGCATCTACCTTGTTGAAGGGATGGATCTCACAATAAACGCCGCTTTCGCGAAGGCGTCGTGCAATCAACTGGGTCACCTGAGAGCCAAAATCGACGATCAGGACGTGCTCGTGCTTGTCTGCAACGGAATCGGGTGAACTGGCCATGTTGCCTCCTAGCGTCTAATCCTGAAGGCTGGAAGAGGTGCGGGTGAGAGTAAGAGGGCGAAAAACATGACCGACAAGCAGGCTGAGGCACGCGGCTATGCCGCAGAGGGAATGCAGGCCCTGCAGCGCCGCGATGCAAAAGGCGCCGAAGCGGCTCTGACCAAGGCAATCGCGCTTGACTGGCCCGGCCCGGATATCTGGGTGGCGCTCTCTTTCGCAAAGTCCCTGCAAGGGGACATGGCCGGCCGCATCTCCGCCATCGAAAAAGCGCTTGAGATCGAACCGGCAAGCGTGCGCGCCCGGCTCCATCTTGGTCAGGCGCTTGTCGGATCGGGGCGCGGCAAGGAAGCCGAAGCGGAATTCCGCCAGGGCCTCGCCGGGGTCACGCCAGAGCTGAAACGCAATCCTGAGATTAACCAGCTCACCCATGCAGCAGAGGCCTACCTTGCCGAACACGGCGCGCCCGAGCCGCCTGAAGAGGCACCGGATGGGATGCAGGAGGCCTTCGACGCCTTCATCGAGCAGCATGATATCGGCAGCGCCCCCGATGACGATCTCTTCCGCCAGAGCCTCGACCTGCTCTCCGGCCGCGCCCAGCACTATCCCTCCAGGCCGACACGCTATTTCTATCCCGGCCTCCCTGGCCGCCAGTTCTACCCCACAAGCCGCTTCGACTGGGCCAGCCCCCTCGCCGCCGCGACAGGGGATATTCGCGCAGAGCTTCAGGCCCTGCTCAGCAAACAGGCCGCCGCCGACGCCGGCTTTGCGCCCTATGTCGAGAAGACCGGACGCGAAGGTGTCTCTCTCTCCCACCCGTTGCTCGACAATCCCGACTGGAGTGCCTTCTATCTTATCAAACAGGGCCAGCGCATTGAGGAGAATATCAGGCGCTGCCCGAAGACCTGGGCCGCCATTGAGGCCATTGGCGACGCGGCAAACCCGGCCCCTGCCCCTTCTGTCCTCTTCTCCCTGCTTCAACCCGGCGCCGCGATCCCGCCCCATCATGGGCAGATCAATACCCGCCTTATCTGCCATCTTCCCATCGTCCTGCCGGGCGATTGCGGCTTGCGTGTCGGCAACGAGACGCGTGAATGGAAAGACGGGGAGGTCTTCATCTTCGATGACACGGTCGAGCATGAAGCCTGGAACAATAGCGACCAGCCACGCTATGTGCTGATCTTCGAAATCTGGCACCCGGACCTCTCGCAGCGCCAGCGCCGCCTCCTCACCGACTTCTTTAAACTGGCGCAAAGCCGCGTCGCTGGCACGGGCTGACGTGAAAATTGCCTTTTTGTGCGAAAGCAGTCCTTAAATATTCGCACGGCAAATATGAAATATGTTTTCTGGCCGCTCGATATGCCTTCTGACGACGCTGGGCGCCCTCATTCCTGCGGCCAGCGCGCAAGACGAATGTTCCGCGCTCGACCCGCTCCTCTCTACCGTCGATACCGTCCATGAAATCCGGCTCGATCGCCCGGGCACGATGGAAGAGGAGCTGCTGACCGATCTGGCATTCAGCCTCGCGGCAGTCTCCCTGACAGACATCTACAGCCACACCGACGGCCCTTCGGCGGAAGGCGAGCGCGAGGCCCTGACGCGCTATGTGGACGCCCTTCGCAAGGCGGTCGGACGGCAGGTTCCAGCCCGGGAACTTCGCGCACAAGTCATATTCAAGCAGGACGTCCCTCCCGGCGCCCGGCGTGAGCTGAGCCGGCTCCAGCAACAGCTCGGATGCCTGGAGGAGCCGCCGGTCCAGACCTCACCTCCAAAAGAGGCCGCCCCGCCCCAGTATGAAGCGCGTCCTTTGGGGCCCCTATCGCTCGACGCACAACACCAGCCCTCCGGTCCCCGGCGTCTTCAGGCCCTGCAGCTGGACAACGCCTACGATCCGGCGGCGCGGAAGGTGGAGTTCGAGCGTGCCAGCCATCTTTACAGCTGGGCGCTTCCGGCCCTTTCTACCCTTATCCTTCTTGGATGTTTCGGCACCTGGCTCCATCCGCGGATACGCCGCTGGCGCCTGCGCGATGAACGGCGCACCTGTTATGTCCACGTCCCCATCCGCTATGGCGGCAGGGCCTATACGATGACGATTATCGACTACACACCGGACGGCCTGCGTCTCAAGCATGACGGACGGATTGGCCGGCGGCGGCGCATTTCACTGCACCTGGAAGAGAGCTGGATCAAGGGCAAGGTGGCCTGGTCAAACAGCGTCCATGCCGGTGTGGGGCTTTTCTCTCCCATGACGCCAGAGCAGATCTCATATCTCGCCGGTGAAAGCATCGCAGGAAGTGCCGAGCGATGCGGGGAAGAGATCAGCGTCGCCTAAATGTCAGGCCCAACAAGATCCTCCGGCCAGCCAAACTGCCGTGGATGAAGGTGAAAACTGATCTTCCCGTCGGCCTTCGTCCCAAGGCGGATGAAACGGCGCAGCAGGCCCTTTTCCTCTGTCGCAGTCACAACGCTTCGCGGAATCGCCAGCGGCGGATGCGCCCAGCGAAACAGAAAATGCGGGTTCAGCCACAGCGTATCGTCCGTGAACTGGGCCCACAGCATGCCGCGATAGTGCACGCGCGGGAAACGGCCCCGGCCCAGAGTGACCAGCATCAGGCGCTTGCCATCAAAGCCTTCCGGCACCTCGCTTTGGTACACACGGGCCAGTGTGCGCCACCCACTCGCCCAGGAGAGAAAGACGACGATCCCCACCCATAACGCGCCAAAGAAGACGGGAAAGGCGAGGATGATGATCCAGGCCATCAGGCCGCGCTGCCCGCCTGAAGCGCGCGCTCGCGGAACCCATTCAGCAGGCTGACAAGCCTGGACCCGTTGATCCGGTAGGGTTCGGTCAGTCTCACCTTCCCATACATGAGAAGCCCGGCCATGCGTGGCAGTGCCCGGCGTTTCTGGTCACTCAGTTTGAAGGCCACCTGCCGCGAGGCCGGCATCCCCCGCCCGCCCATATGGTGAAGGCTGAATTCGCTGACCTCGGACCAGCCGATCTTGCCCAGCGATTTGAACTCGCTTGATTCGAACCCCTCCGCGTCCAGCGACAGCCAGGACCGCTTGAACAGCGCGGCCGACGCACCGATCAGCGTGGTCATGGAGAAAAAGACCGTCAGCCAGACATTGATCTCTTCGGCTGGTCCATTGCCGGTCCACCGCATGGCCGTAAGCATGGTGGCAAACAGCGCGCTCGCCCCTGCCAGCACCAGATACTGACGGTTTGTTGACTGCAGATGGATATGGTCGGGAAGCTCGCGTTTCATACCGACAGAAAAGCACCGATTCCGGCCTGAAGCCTATCCTGCAGGGCAGGTTTACGCCTTGCGCATCACCGCAAAGAAGAACCCGTCCGTTCCGGCGCTGCGCGGTGTCAGGCGGACGGACGTCCCACCCTTGCAGCCTGCCGTCACAGTCGCCGCGCCTTCCTCCGTCAGCAGATCCGACGCAATGACTTCCTCAGCCGCGTTCACCTGCTGAAAGCTGTCATGGCGCGACAGGAAATCTGCCACCCGGTCCTCATCTTCCTCGATCAGGAAGGAGCACGTCGCATAGACGAGCTTGCCGCCCGGCTTCACGAAAGCCGACGCCGCCTCAAGGATTTCGGTCTGCTCTTCGATCCGCTTTTCCAGCTGCTTGTCTTTCAGCCGCCATTTCGCATCCGGCCGCCGGCGCCATGTCCCGGTGCCTGTGCAGGGCGCATCGACAAAGACCACATCCATCTGCCCCTTGAGCGCCTCCAGCGCCTCAGGCTCTTTCGGGTGGACCAGCTGCACATTGTGCGCGCCAGAGCGTTTGAGGCGGGGGATCAGCGCAGACAGCCTGCGCCCGTCAATATCATAGGCATGGACCTGTCCCTTGCCGCCCATCATCGCCGCAATGGCCAGCGTCTTGCCGCCGCCGCCCGCGCAATAGTCCAGTACCTGATCGCCGGGCTGGGCATTCGCCGCCGCCGCCGCGATCTGGGAGCCGGCATCCTGCACCTCGACCCAGCCTTTTGAATAGGCCGGAATACTCTCAAGCGAGGCTTCGCGCTCGGACGGGTCGCGCGCCGGTATGTGATAGGCATTCTTCAGCAGCGGCGAGGCTACCGCGTTCGCAGAACGCATCGGTCCGCCCGCCTTCTCAGCGTCCACTTTCAGCGTATTCACCCGGATATCGACATCGGCGCGCACCGCCATGGCCTGCGCCTCGACGACTTTCTCCTCACCGAAAACGCGGTCCATCATCGGCTCCATCCATTCGGGATAATCGCCGGACACCCACGGCTCCGCCGTCACATCCGGCGCCATGACCAGCCGCTCGCGCTCCTCCAGCGTCAGTTTGCTTGGCGCGTGCTGCTCATCCATGGCTGAGTCGATCTTCATGATGTCCCAGCCCCAGGCAAAGCTGAGCGCGCCGAGCACCAGTGCGCGCGGTTCATCAGAGCCCATCGCATGCGTGATGGAATTCTTCTTGCGCAGCGCATCCAACACCAGGCCGGAGACCCATGCCCGGTCCTTGGACCCGGCATAGCGCGCCCGCTTGCCCCAGTCGCGTGCCGCCGACTTGACCGGCTGGTGCCGGTTCAGCACATCGCCCAGCACATCAATCGCTGCTGCTATCCGTCCACCGTCGCGCATGATCTTCCAAGCCTCTCTTGCGAAGGGGCCGTCCTAACGTCCAATTAGGCAAGAGGAAACCGGGGGGAACACCACATGAAGATCGACCTGACACCAGACATACGTCTCGCCAGACGGCGCGACTGGCGCGCGGTCGGTGAGATTACTGCCGAGGCCTTCCGGGACGATCCGGTCAACCGCTACCTCTTCGGCACGGCCGAGGGCGTGCGCGCCGCCATGATGACGCTCGCCCGGCATGTCTACGTGCCCGTGGGTGAGAGCTTTCTGATCGAGGGCAAGGGCGCGACCATGTGGGTGCCACCAGGCGCTGCCCCGAAATTCGGCCTCTGGGCCCAGCTCGGCTTTGCCATGGGACAGCTGCGCCATGGCTCGAAAGGGGCCATGAAGCGCGCGCTCCACGCTGCCGGCCTGATGGAAAAACACCATCCGGATACGCCCCATATGTACCTCTTCTCCATCGGCACCACAGCCAGCGCGCGCGGCAAGGGGGTCGGCAAGGCGCTGCTAAAACCCGTGCTGGAGGCCTGCGACCGCGCGGGCATGCCCGCCTATCTGGAAAACTCCAACCCGGCCAATCACGGCTTCTACAGCGCCCATGGCTTCGAAAAGATTACAGAGTTCCCCGTCGGGCCGGAGGGGCCGCCCATGGCCCCGATGTGGCGGGAGGCGAGAGCCCCGTCATGAGCTTCATCATCGACGAAAGGACGTTCAGCGCCATTGCCATCGCGCTGACTTTCCTTGCTTTTTACCCTTATATCCGCGCCATCCTCAAAGGGACGACCCGCCCGCATGTCTTCTCATGGTTCATCTGGGCCGCTGTCACCTTCACCGTCGCCACAGCCCAGCTTGCGGGCGGCGCGGGTGTCGGCGCCTGGCCAATTGCCCTTTCCGGCCTGATCACCGGCGGGGTCGCCCTGCTCGCGCTCTCGAAATCGGCCGACACCTCCATCGCGCGCATGGACTGGGTGTTCCTGACCCTCGCCGCGACCGCCCTGCCCCTCTGGTGGCTGACCAATGATCCGCTCGCCGCCGTGCTCATCCTGACCAGCGTCGACCTCCTCGGCTTCGGCCCCTCCATCCGCAAGGCCTGGGCCCTGCCGCATGAGGAGAACGCCCTCTTCTTCACAATCGGCGCCATCCGAAACGGCTTCGTCATTCTCGCGCTTGAGCACTATTCCTGGACGACAGCACTGTTTCCGGCAGCCGTGGGACTGGCCTGCCTCGCCTTCGTCGCGATGATCCTCATCCGGCGCGGTGTTGTCAGCCCTGCCGCGCAGGCCGGTCGCTACCGCCCAATCGAATAGTTCGGCGCTTCGCGCGTCATCGTCACATCGTGGACATGGCTCTCTGAAAGCCCCGCGCCGGTGATCTGGACGAACTCGGCCTTCTCGTGAAGCTCAGCAATCGTCTTTGCACCCACATAGCCCATCGCCGCGCGAAGGCCGCCGACCATCTGGTGGATGATATTGCCGATGGGGCCCTTGAACGGTACCTGGCCTTCAATGCCTTCAGGCACCAGCTTGTCGCTGGAGACTTCCTTCTGGAAATACCGGTCCGCCGAGCCGCGTGACATCGCGCCCAGCGACCCCATGCCGCGATAGGCCTTGTAGCTGCGCCCCTGGAACAGGAAGACCTCACCGGGCGCCTCTTCAGTGCCCGCAAAGGCAGAGCCCATCATCGCGGTCGAGGCGCCGGCCGCCATGGCCTTGGCAAAGTCCCCGGAGAACTTGATCCCGCCATCGGCGATGATTGGCGTCCCGGAGGCCTGCGCGGCCTCTGCGCAATCCTCAATGGCGGTCAGCTGCGGCACGCCTACGCCGGCGACGACCCGTGTCGTACAGATCGAGCCCGGCCCGATACCGACCTTGATCGCATCGGCGCCCGCATCGATCAGCGCCTTGGTCGCCGCAGCGGTCGCCACATTGCCCGCAATGATCTGCACCGAATTGGAGAGCTTCTTCGCGCGGGTCACCGCATCCAGCACGGACTTGCTGTGGCCATGCGCGGTATCGATCACGACCGCGTCTACGCCTGCATCGATCAGCGCTTCGCTCCGCTCGAACCCGGCATCGCCCACCGTGGAGGCCGCCGCCACGCGCAGGCGCCCCTGCGCATCCTTGGCTGCATTCGGGTTGAGCTGCGCCTTCTCCATATCCTTCACCGTCAGCAGGCCGACGCACTTGCCGGCCTCATCGGTGATCACCAGACGCTCGATCCGGTGCTTGTGGAGAAGCTGGCGCGCTGCCTCAATCGACTCTTCCATCGTCACCGAGACGACATTGCGCGTCATCAGGTCGGCGACCTTGGCATTCATGTCATCGACAAAGCGCGTGTCGCGATTGGTGATGATGCCCACCACGGTCCCGTCCGCCTCGACCACCGGTACGCCGGAAAAGCCGGTGCGGGACTTGATGTCGTTCAGCTCTTTCAGGCTGGCCGTCGGCGCGATGGTGATCGGGTTCATCACCACGCCGCTCTCATACTTCTTGACCTGCGTGACCTGCCCGGCCTGCTCTTCCACGGTGAGGTTGCGGTGAATGACGCCAATGCCGCCCGCCTGCGCCATGGCAATGGCGAGGCGCGCTTCCGTCACCGTGTCCATGGCGGACGACAGGAGGGGAATGTTGAGCGGGATGGACTTGGTCAGCCAGGTCGACGTGTCCACATTGGCCGGCATGACTTCGCTGGGGCCGGGCTGCAGAAGCACGTCATCGAAAGTGATTGCTTGTCGGATTTTCATGTGGGGAGCTCCCTTTTCGGCCCCTTAATTGAGTCTTCCCGCCTTGTGAAGACTTGGCAGCATGACGTTTCTGCAAATCTGCTCTTCCGCCCTGGGCCCAGGCCTCTTGCCGCAGGGGAGGCTTGCAGGCTTGGGCTCCTGCCCGAACCGGTCTACTTCCATCACCAGATAGACGCGCAGCCAGATGAAGGAGGATTGGGCAGATGATCAGGACAGGATTTGCATGGGCGGGGGCCGGTCTGTTGCTGGCCGCCTGCGCCACCACCTCACCGGAGGGCGACGGCACGCAGGACACTGCCGAGGCGGAAATCAGCACCTCCAACATGTCCGAGATCGTCCGGGTCCTTGCCTCAGATGAGTTTCAGGGCCGCGCCCCCGGTACCGAAGGCGAGACAAGGACCGTCGCCTATCTCATCGACCAGTTCCAGGCCATCGGCCTTGAGCCCGGCGGCCGCAATGGCGGCTGGACCGACCCGGTCACCCTCAACCGCTCGCAGATCACCGATGTGGAAACGCTGAACGTCACCGGCACAGACGGCACCATCATGGAGATGCAGCAGGGCAGAGATATCGTGATCAGCTCCGCCAATGCCCGCCCCGTGATCGAAATCGAGGACGCCCCCATCGTCTTTGTCGGCTTTGGTGCAAGCGCGCCGGAACGCGGCTGGGATGATTATGGCGATGTGGACCTCGAAGGAAAAGTCGCTCTCTTCCTCGTCAACGATCCCGATTTCGGCGTGCCGGACGACCACCCGGCGGCCGGCCTCTTCGGCGGCAAGCGCATGACCTATTATGGCCGCTGGGCCTACAAGTTCGAGGAAGCCGCCCGCCGCGGCGCGGTCGCCGCCATCGTCATCCACGAAACCGAAGCGGCCGGCTATGGCTGGAATGTCGCCGCCTCCTCGCCCGGTGAGAACTATGCCGTCGCCAGCGGCAAATCCGCCAAACAGGCCGTGGACCTTCAGGGCTGGCTGAGTGAAGGCATGGCCGAACAGTGGATGAGCGCTGCTGGCTACGACCTTGATGAGCTTCGCACCTCCGCCCGCCTGCCCGACTTCGAAGCCTTCACCCTGGAGGAGCTGACCTTCAATGCCGGTCTCGGCCTGGATGTGGAGACCATTGAGAGCCAGAACGTCCTCGGCAAGATTACGGGCACGGAGCGCCCGGACGAAGTCGTCATGCTCTCTGGCCACTGGGACGCCTATGGTGTCGGTATCCCGGACGCTCAGGGCCGCACTGTGATGCCCGGCGCGAATGATGATGCTCTTGGCATGGCCGGCATCATGGAAATCGCCCGCGTCATCAATGAAGGCCCCGCGCCCGAACGCTCCATCGTGGTCGCCGCCTGGACGGCAGAGGAAAGCGGCCTGCTTGGCTCTGAGGCCTATGCCCAGGACCCCATCTACCCGCTTGAAAAGACCGTCGCCAATTTCACGCTCGACATCCTGCAGACCGCCGGGCCTGCCCGCGACGTCATCCAGGTCGGCGAAGGCCAGAGCGAGCTGGAAGAGATGATGGCCGAAGCGGCTGAACGTCAGGGGCGCTACGTCTCGCCCGAAGGCCTGCCGCAGAACGGGCTCTTCTATCGCGCCGACCATTTCTCGCTGGCCCGCCGCGGCGTGCCGGTCATCCTCATCATGGGGATCGCCGGCGGCGCCGACCTCGTTGAGGGCGGACGCGAAGCCGGGATCGACTGGGTCGCTGGCTATATCGCAAACCGCTATCACAACCAGAACGACGCCTGGGACCCGGATTGGGACCTTCGCGGCGCAAAGCAGGATGTCTCTCTCATCCTCGACCTCACCCGTGATCTCGCCAATTCCACCGAATGGCCACAGCTCAAGGACACGTCAGAGTTCAAGGATGTCCGCGAAGAAAGCGCCGCTGCGCGCAACTAGGGCTTCCACCCCTTCCCAAAATGAAAGCCCCGGCAGCCAGTGCCGGGGCTTTTTCTTTGCCATTCGCCGCCCCGGTCACGAAGGCGCGCCGAGGCCGCGCTCCCAGGCCTCCACACGCCAGCGCCGCGCCGTCGCCCGGTGCCGCTTTTCCATCGGCACGCCCCCCAGACGTGCCATGAAATCGCGGTGCACCGTCGCCGCGCTGCGGGCCCGGTCCGGGAAATTCTCAGCGTGGTGCAACAGGACAAGCCGCCCGCCGGGCACAAGCGTCCGGCTGACTTCCCCCGCCAGCATGGCAAAGGGCTGCGGCCCCAGATAATACAGCAATTCGGCAATCACGATCAGGTCGAACGCGTGTCCCGGCAGTCTTGCGGCAACATCGTGCTGGATGACGCGCACGCGTGGCAGGTCCGCCGCGACCTGTCTAACCAACTCGGTGCCGGACCGCGTGCCTTCGGTCGCGATCAGGCGCCGCGTATGCTGCGCAATCATGGGCGTATTGGACCCGTTGCCTGCCGCAAGCTCGATCCCGCGTCCGAACCGCCCTGCGCCGATCGCCTTGGCAAGGGCGCCGCGCTTCACCGCTTCATAGCGAGCAGACCAAGTGTCCCACGGGTCCGCATCGGCGTCGAACTTTTCCGCAAAACCGGCAAGGGAGATCGCGCCGCGCCTCATGCTGGCTCGAAAGTCTCGGCTGGCGGACAGAACCCGGCAATCATGGCGCGGCTCATCGTGAACCCGGCGGGATCATCATCAACAAGACCGGTCTGGCTTCTATAGCTGCGAATGGCCGCGTGCTTCATGCGCCGGACCGCACCAAGGGGCAGCCTGTATCTGGGTTTGAACCGGCTGGCCTCCTCTGGCCAGACGACATAGCTGAACTGGCGCACACGCGCCGGCCAGGCTGCCTCGCAGGCCCGCGCAACCACCTTGTGGTCGCCGTGATAATCCTTGACCGAGGGACGGAAGACCAGATCCGGCGCCCCCTGCCCACGAAGGGCGCGCACCAGCCTGGCGAACTCCTCTTCGCTCAACCTCTCAAGCCCGCTATCTGGCAGGCCGAGAAAGCTCACCTGGCCCCGACTCAGACCGGCCCGTGCCATTGCGGCCTGCGTTTCGCGCGCACGCTGGCGGGCAAGACGCCGCTGCGGCCATTTGCGGCTGTCATGAGAGGCGGCACCATCGGTCACGACAACAACGCCGACCCGCATTGCCTCGCGCGCGGCGCGGTGGATCACACCGAAAGCGGCAATCGCCTCATCATCCGGGTGAGGAGAGACAACCAGAACGGATTTGCCCCTGAAGGAAGGCAATGGCCTCATAGGCCGGGCACCAGCAATCCATTTGCGGCGGCCTTGCCGACCTCCTGCACCTTCGCGTCCGGGACCGGCTGACGCAGATAGACGGACAGATCCATCATCTGCTTGCAAAGTGGACCTGAGCGGAAAAAGCTCGCGGCCCCGACACTCTGCTGGGCCAGCAATATGGCCTCTTGCGCAAGATCAGCCACACTCATCCGGGCATGGGCAACAGAGGCCAGCTTCTCTTCCGTCGATTGCTGGAACCAGCGCGATTGGACGGCGCGCACCGTGGTGGCCGACAGATCCGCGCAGCGATAGAGCCGGGCCAGCCGCTCGGTCTGCTGCACGCTTTCGGTCCGTCCGGTGCGCAGCAGATGATCGCGCACCCTGTCGAACAGGCCCGCAATGCCGCCTGCATGGGCCGCCACAAAGCGAAGCGCGCCGCCACTGAAACAGGGTTCGCGCTCATAATCTCCTGGCGCGCCAATTTTCCAGGCCTCATCGAAAGGCACGCCGGACCAGCGCACCAGATGCGTCTCGCTTTCCTGCATGCCCGCCACATCCCACCAGGACCGGTCGATGGCCGGCGGCGTGGCCGTAAGGTCGAGCAGGAGAAGCTGCACATTGGCGCGGTCGCCCCCATTCAGGGTCACCAGCGCATGCGAGAGAAGTCCCGCCCCGCTGGCAAACGCCTTGCCGCCCATCAGCTGCCCGTTCTGCACACGCAGAGGCGCATCCTTGAGGTCTGCATTCCAGACACCCAGCACCGCGCCCTGGCTAAGTGCCTTGTTCAAGGCGCCCGCCTGAACTGCATCGCCGCGTGTCAGCACGATCTGCACCGCATCGATATGACCTTCCAGCACACGTGCAAAGGCAAGATCCTCGCGGCCCGCCTCGTAGAGGCATCGCAGCAGGGCCAGCATGTTGGCCTCGCTCTGCCAGGCTGGCAGGATAAGACCTTCGCTTGCCTCATGCACCCGGCGCGATAGTGCCAGTGCATCCTCGCTTGGTGCCGTTTCCATTTCAGAGGCAGTCGGACTCATGCCGCGACCTCCACCTTGTCTGCATCCGTCAGCGCCGCCAGCGCTGCCTCCGCAGCCGGCAGTGGCAGGACATTGGCCTGCGGCAGGCAGTCTTCCGGCGCAACGATTTCGACAAAGGCATCAGCGGTGCGGGCCTCACGCGCGACCTCTCCAAGATGTATCTCGCAATAACCATAGCGCCGGGCCGCTGCCGCGATCGCCAGCGGCCCCGCCTCGAAGGCCGCCCGCAGCGCCGCTTGCAGCCGGTAATGGCGAAGGCAGACACCCGGATCGGCGACCAGTGCCGGCAGCTCACTATAGAGCTGGTCGCGCAGCTCATCGGCCAGCCCGCCCGGCGCACGCCCGGCCACGCGGTTGGACGTATAGACCAGCACAACGGGATCGTGGCGCACACGGAAACCTTCGCGCCGCGCCTTGGCCACAAGGGCCCGGTCTTCGCCGCGCACAAAGGCCGGGAAGCCGCCCAGCGCTCTGTAAACATCGGCCCGGAACCCCAGATTTGCCCCGCCCAGCGAGGGATGGGCCGGCACGGCGTCATAGGCAATCGGGTCGACATTGCGGCGCTGCGTGTGCAGCGCGTCGAGATAATCCTCAAGCCGCGTTCGCCAGCAGCCCATCAAGCGGATGGTCCGTTCGATCCGTCCGGCGACCACGTCCACGCTCTCAAGCGCGCGGCAGGCCATCTCGATCCAGTCCGGCTCCGGCACTGAGTCGGCATCGGTCGTCAGCAAGATGCTGCCCGGTCCTTCGCAGAGCGGCAGGCACATCTTCATTGCCTGCCTTCGTGCGCGCCCCGCATTCGGCTCGGCCAGCGGACTTGTCGCCAGGCGATAGTCAAAGCCGCATGTCGGCAGGGCTGCGCGCAGCAGCGCCTCACTGTCATCGCTGCATCCGTCGAGCAGGAAGCAGACGCTGAAAGTGTTCGCCCCAACGCTCTGCCCGGCCAGCGCATCCAGCAGGCGCGGCAGACGGTCGGCCTCATCGCGGACGGGGATACCGACCGCGACAGGCCCTGGAGGGACCCACCTCATGACCCGGCCTTCGCCTCGAGGTTTTCAGACCGTTCAGCGAGTTCAGACATATAGTCGTCGCTCTCATAGATATCGCCGGTCGCCTCTTTGAGCTTGCTGACCGCGTCATCAAGGCCAAGCGCATCGGCAAACGCGGCCGCCGTGCCGAAGCCGGCAATCCCGTAATGGCTCATGCGCTGGAATTGCGCGATGGCCGCAACATCGATGACGTCGCCCGGCCCATCGGCCTCGACCGCATGTTTGCGCGCCTCTTTCACAAGACCTTCCATGCCTTTGCAGTGCTCTTTCTTCAGCTCACCGCCAGCATCCTCGATCAGCTCTTTCAGGAGGCTGGTATGTCTCTCGATCCCCTTGATCGAGGTTTCGAATTTCGACTTCAGCTTGTCGTCGCCGACCGCGCCGGCCATGTCGCGCACCACCTTGGCCATCTGGTCATTGGCCGACCAGAGGTCCTGGAGTTCTTCAAGATAAAGGTCTTTGAGATTCTGCGGGGTAGACATTCTGGAATACCTCTATGGGTTGACTGGACCACCGGGCCATCAACCAAGGCGCGTATGCTTCGTTCCCGCCCAAAGGGCTCCAGATCGGACAAACCGACCGATGGTTAGCTTGGGTTAAGATCCGTAAAAAGGGCGCGGGCTGGATCGCCTTCTGTGAAGCTGTGGCGCGGTGCCACAGTTGCAAAGCCGCGAGCCCCATGGCCTAGCTCCGCCCAAGATGAGACCCCGCCTGCCCCTGCCCTCCCGGCTGACATCTGTTTTCGGCGCAATCGCGCTGGTGGCGATCATCATGCGCGGCCTCATCCCGGCGGGCTACATGATCGCCGCCCCCGGCCAGACGGACGGCCTCATCAGCATCGAAATCTGTCATGGCGGCAGCGGGGAGACAGGTACCCTCCTCCTCGATCCACGCACCGGCGATCTCGTCGACCCGGACGACCTCTCAGACACGCCGGAAGAGAGCGACGGCCAGGCCTGCCCATTCGCGCTGAGCGCCCATTTCGCGATCCCCGCCCAAGACGCGCAGGCGAGCCAGCCGGTCCAGTACGCCTTCTACTACCAGACCGCCGCCAGCGCGGGTATTCCCGGCCGCGGCCTCGCCGCCCCGCCACCGCCCTCGCGCGCCCCGCCCGTCTCAGCCTGATCCGTTCCGTAGCGCCCGCTCATGCGGCGCGCTCATGCCCGGTCTGCCTCCACCAGCGGCGGCGGGCCCTGATCATTGCTGAGACACATCATGAAACATCCCTCTTCCTGCAGCCTCGCTGCACTTCTCGCCCTTGCGGGCACCGCGCTCGCGCCGGCTGCCGCCCAGACCCCGACGCAGCTTCCGCCCATCGACGCCCAGCCTGACGACGCGCCGGCCGAGGCGGCAACCACCAGCCCCACCGCCCCAGGCAGCCGCCCTCTCACAAAGCCCGAAATCGAACGCCGCCGCCTCTCCTCACCCGACCCGCTCGCGCTCATGTCCCGCGACCCGGGCGTGGCGGTTCAGTCGAATGGCGCCATTGCCTCGCTTCCCGTCCTGCGCGGGCTCTCAGATGACCGGGTCGGCGTGCTCATCGATGGGCAGGCGGCGACCAATTACTGCCCGAACCACATGAACCCGGTGACCTCCTATATCGACGCCTCGCGGGTCGAGCAGATCACCGTGACCCCGACCCTCTCGCCCGTCAGCGCGGGCGGTGACAATATCGCCGGCATCATCTCCATCGAGACCCGCGCGCCGGAGTTTTCCGCTGGCGGGGTCGAGGTCTTCGGCGAAGCCGGCGCGCGCTATCGCAGCGTCGCCAATGGCCGCGGCGCCTCCCTCGAAGCCAATATCGCCGGCGAGAAGCTGAGCGGCCGTTACGAGGCGAGCTATAACAAGGCCGATAATTACGAAGCCGGCGACGGGCGCGAGGTCCGCTCCACTCTCCATGAGAACTCCGACCAGTCCCTCCTGCTCGCCGCCGCCCCGGCAGAGGATGTCCTCTTCTGGGTCCGTATCGGGCGGCAGGGCGTGCCCTATGAGGGCTTTGCCAACCAGCGCATGGACCTTGTCGACAATACCAGCACCAGCGTCCAGCTCCACGGCGAAGGCCCCGCCGGCCCCGGCCGCCTGACCGCCGACGCTGCCTGGCGCGATGTCGACCATGAGATGAACTTCCTCTCCGACAAGGGCGGCGCGGCCACCGGCGGTATGCCGATGATCAGCGAAGGCGAGGATCTCTCCGCAAGGCTGAAATACGAACTGCCCGTCCAGGGCGCGGGCGACATCCGCCTCGGCGCCGAAATCTTCCAGGCCTCGCTCGACGATTACTGGCCCGCCGTCCCCGGCAGCATGATGATGTCGCCCAACACCTACATCAATATCAATGACGGCGAGCGCAATCGCACCGGCGTCTGGGCTGAGTGGGAGGCCGCCCCCGCCGAGGCATGGTCCACCCTGTTCGGCCTTCGCTATGAGCGTGTGGAGATGGATGCCGGCGAGGTCCAGCCCTATGCCTGGACCGGCATGATGAACATGGCCGATGCCATGGCCGCCGCCGCCTCCAACGCCAGGGACCGCGCCCGTGAGGACGACAATCTCGACCTCACCGCCAAGGCCGTCTGGCGCCCCACAGACCAGATCGCCCTCGAATTCGGCGCCGCCCAGAAGACCCGCTCGCCCAACCTCTATGAGCGCTATGCCTGGGGCCGGGGCTCCATGGCTGCCTCGATGACGAACCTCACCGGCGACGGGGCGGGCTATGTCGGCGATATCGATCTCGAACCGGAGGTCGCCCGCAGCCTCGCCGCCACGCTCGACTGGACGGGCCCGCGCGAGGACGGCCCGCAGCTGCGCCTCTCCGCCTGGGCTTCGCAGGTGGAGGACTATATCGACGCGGTCCGTATCGGCGCCCTCTCTGACGGCCTCCCCCTTCTCCAGTTCGCCAATGCCGAGGCAGAGCTCTACGGCCTCGAAGCGTCCGGCTCCGCGCCGCTTGCAAGCTCGGGCCTTGGCGACACCCGCCTCACCGGCAGTGTCAGCTGGTCGAAGGGCACAAATGAGGACACGGGCGACAATCTCTACAACATCGCCCCCCTCAAGGGCCTCCTCGCGCTCGAGACCACAAAGGGCGTCTGGACCCACGCGCTCGAAGTCGAACTGGTCGACCGGAAGGACACGGTGAACGCCCTGCGCCAGGAGCGTGAGACCGGCGCCTACGCCCTCGTCCACGCCCGCCTCAGCGCAGAGCTCGGCCGGATCACCCTCACCGGCGCCATAGAGAACCTGTTCGACCAGACCCATGACCTCCCGCTCGGCGGCCTCGCCTTTGGCGACTACATATATGCCGGGCGCACCGGCCCGCTGCAGCAGGTGAGAGGTCCCGGCCGCTCGGTCAATCTCGGCCTCTCGGTCGCCTTCTAGGATGAGCGGGCAGCGGCCATCGTCGGTCTCCGTGAAGAGCCTTGTCCTCGCAGGGCTCTTCCACCTCGGCGCGGCCGCTGCCCTCCTCTCCCTGTCCGGCCCGGCCTCCCGCGGAGGCAGCGGCATGACGATCATGGAGGTGGAGCTGGTCGCCGCACCGGAGACACCCGAACCGCCCCCGCCAGCTCCAGCCCCACAAGCCGCGCCTGAAGAGACGCCAGAGCCCGCGCCAGAACCCACGCCAGAGCCCAAACCAGAACCTCCACCCGCGCCGCCAGCAGAGCCCGCCACCCCCTCTGCGCCTGCACCCCAGCCAGCCGAAGCCGCGCCCGTCCAGCCAGCCACAGCCCCCGGGCCCACAGGCGGCGAAGCCCCCTCAACGCCCCGGCCAGACAGCGAAGAAAGCGAAGAGAGCGAAGAGAGCGAAGACACCGGCGCACACCTCGCCGCCCCCGAAAGGCCGGACATGTCCCCCTCCGCCCCGCAAGAGGCAGGCGGGGAGGCAGGCCAGGAGACAGGCCAAGAGACAAACAGGGACGAAGCCGCTCGCCCGGCTCAGCGCGTGAAAGCCGGGACATCCGGCAAAGGCCGGGACGCCCTCACCGCCTGGCAGATGCGCGTCCGGCAACAGCTGATGCGCCACGCGCCCAGAGGTGTCGCCGGGGCAAGAAACTGCGAAGTCGCCTTCCAGCTTTCGGCAGACGGAGAGGTCTTGTCCGCCGCCCTCCTCACCAGCAGCACCAGCCCCCGCTTCGACCGCCGCTGCCTCAGAGCCATCCGCCAGGCCGCCCCCTACCCCGCCGCCCCAGAGGGCACCGCAGACCCGGACCGCACCTTCGCCATAGAAATCCGCCAGCCCGGCTAGGGTGCCCCGGGCGAGAGGTCAGCGGCCTCGAAGCGCCGAAATCACCCCCAAGCGACATCCCGAGCGAAGTCGAGGGACGGAGCGAAGCCACATCTCCCCTCTCCCTTGGGAGGGGGTATAGCGATGTCCGAAGAAAAATAGTTGCGATAGGAGGCGTCTTAGCTCTTCACTTCAGAAGCGCTCGGTGACCAATTCATCACCCAGAATTGCGGCGGCAATGGGATGCGATGACGCTGACATGCTAGCAGCACGAGGGGCCAAATGCCGATCCGGACTGCCGACAGGTTTGCGAAGTCGTTGCTGGCGGAAATTTCTTCCTCAAGAGTTTTTAGGAGACCGGCTGTTCCATCTGACAACGTCAGCCCAGGTAGCGCCGCCCCATGAATGTCGGTGTTTAGGAAGAGATGTTCGTCCGTGGCCTCATCCGGAAACCACAACTGCCAAGTACTATGAGGCATGTCCGTCGTCAGGTAATTTGAGACTTCAGGCTGCCTGACTTAAGGAGGGTCTGGCGCATCTGGGTTTGAGTTAAGCAGCGGATTGGGCGTGCTGCAAGCGCCG
>Ga0310345_10000316_pt1 | contig 81544 bp, 60 predicted proteins | sample HC15DNA20500_MG_FD_204667 | JGI IMG/M metagenome (GOLD analysis project Ga0310345, IMG submission 204667) | Marine microbial communities from station ALOHA, North Pacific Subtropical Gyre - HC15-DNA-20-500_MG | ecosystem: Environmental > Aquatic > Marine > Oceanic | place: Pacific Ocean: North...
CCGTCAAGGACAAGCCCCCCTGCGGGGGGTCGCTTCGCGATCCTTGACGGCCGGGGGCGAGTCGCTCTTTTCGGCATCCGCGAGAGACGGCTCCGGAGAACAGGCGCTTTGCGAGGGCCGCAGGCCGCACGCCGGGGCGCGGGGGGCGCGGGCGGGGTCAGCCGGCGGCGAGGGGGCGGCCGAGGCCGTTGGCGCGGACGTGGGCCACGAACTCGCGGGCGGCGGGGGGGAGGTCCTCGCGCCGCCAGCACATCAGGATGCCCTGCTCGGCGCGGGGGCCGTCGACCTCGACATAGGCGACGTCTCCGAAGCCGTTGCGGGCGAGGGGGGAGGGGACCAGGGCGACGCCCATGCCCTGGGCGACCAGGGCGACGATGGTGAACCAGCTGCGGATCTGCCAGGGGGCGTGGGCGGCGACGCCGGCCTCCGACAGCAGGCCCGCGATGCGGTCGTGGGCGGCGGCGGCGTATTCGCGGGAGAACAGCAGCGCGCGTTCGCCGGCCAGCTGGTCCAGCGAGATGCGGCTGCGGCCGGCGAGGCGGTGGCCCCGCGGCAGGGCGCAGACCAGGCGCTCGGTCTCGATCACGCGGCTGGCGAGGGCGTCGGGCAGGGGCGCCTCGTGGATGAAGCCGACGTCGAAGCGGGCCTGCATCAGGCCCTCGACCTGGCCGGCGGTGTTGACCTCGTGCAGGGCAAGTTCGACGTCCGGAAACCCCTCCTCGAAGCCGCGGAGCGTCTCGGGCAGGCGGCGGAACAGCATCGAGGGGACGAAGGAGACGGTCAGCCGGCCGCCGGCGCCGTGGCCGGCGCGGCTCGCCAGCGCCTGGGCGTGGTCGAGCTGGCCGAGGATCCGGGCCGCCTGGGCCGCGAAGACCGCCCCCGCCTCGGTCAGGCGCACCTGCTTGGAGCTGCGCTCCATCAGGGTGCAGCCGAGGTGGTCCTCCAGTTGCCGAAGCGACGCCGAGAGGGGCGGCTGGGAGATGTTCAGCTTCGCCGCGGCGCGGCCGAAATGCAGCTCCTCGGAGAGCGCGAGGAAGTGCTGCAGCTGGCGGAAGGTGATGGCCATGGCGCGTCCCGATAGCTGAACCCCTATCGAACGATAGAAAATCGGTATTGGATCGGCAATCGCCCTTCGCGCATTGTCCGCTCGGCCCCGCTCCATCGAGGGCGAGAGAGACACCGGGAGAGACACGCCATGGCGAGCATCCACCGCAACATCCCCGACAGCGCCGGCCTGAACGTGCTGCGCGCCGACCCCGCGATGGCGGCGCTGCTGGAGGTCTATCTCGACCCCGCCGTGCACGCCCGCGTCATGCCCCAGGTCGACCGCATGGGCGCGCTGGCGGGGGGCACGCTCGAGGAGCTGGCGCTGACGGCGGACAAGAACCCGCCGACGCTGCACATCCGCGCCCGCAACGGCGCCGACCTGGAGCGGATCGAGAAGCATCCCGCCTATGTCGAGCTGGAGAAGGTCGCCTACGGCGAGTTCGGCCTCGCCGCCATGTCCCACCGCGCGGGGGTCTTCGGGGCCGAAGACAAGCTGCCGCCGCTGGTGAAGTACGCCCTCGTCTACCTGTTCGTGCAGGCGGAGTTCGGCCTCTGCTGCCCCCTGTCGATGACCGACAGCCTGACGCGCACGCTGGTGAAGTTCGGCGACCGGGAGCTGATCGACCGCTATTTCGACCGGCTGACCTCCCAGGACATGGACGAGCTCTTCCAGGGCGCGATGTTCATGACCGAGCAGGTCGCCGGCTCCGACGTCGGCGCCATCGACACGATCGCCCGCCAGGAAGGGGGCGAGTGGAAGCTCTACGGCGACAAGTGGTTCTGCTCGAACCCCGACGCGGCGCTGGCGATGGTGCTGGCGCGGCCCGAGGGCGCGGGCGAGGGCACCAAGGCGCTGAGCCTGTTCCTGCTGCCCCGCCATCGGCCGGACGGGTCGAAGAACGCCTACCGGATCCTGCGGCTGAAGGAGAAGATGGGGACGAAGTCGATGGCGTCCGGAGAAATCTCGCTGGAGGGGGCGACCGCCTACATGGTCGGCGACCCCGGCCAGGGCTTCAAGCAGATGACCGACATGATCAACAACTCGCGGCTGGCGAACGGGGTTCGCTCGGCGGGGATGATGCGCCGTTCGGTCAACGAGGCGCTGTTCATCGCCCGCAACCGCACCGCGTTTGGAAAACGCCTGATCGACCTGCCGCTGATGCGCCGGCAGCTCTTGAAGATGCTGACGACGGCGGAGCAGGGCCGCTCGATGGTGTTCCAGACGGCGCGCGCGCTGGAGGCCTCCGACAAGGGCGACGCGCGCATGGCCAAGGTGCTGCGGATCATGACGCCGCTGCTGAAGTTCCGCACCTGCCGCGACGCGCGCAAGGTGGCGGGCGATGCGATGGAGGTGCGCGGCGGCTGCGGCTACATCGAGGAATGGTCCGACGCGCGGGTGCTGCGCGACAGCCACCTCGGCAGCATCTGGGAGGGGACGTCGAACATCGTCGCCCTCGACGTCTCGCGCGCGGTGAAGCGGGAGGACGCGCTGACGCATCTGTCGGCCTATCTGGAGGAGCTGTCGGCCGAGTCCGACGGCGATCCGGCGGCCGCCGGCCGGGCGCGCGACAGCTTCCTGCGGGCGGCGGAGTTCCTCGACGCGGTCGCCCATGACAAGGCGCGCGAGGCGGATGCGCGGCAGGCGGCCTCGGCGGTCTACAACGCCACCTCGGCGGTGGTGATGTGCTGGGAGGACGCGCGCCTGCGCGAGCGCTCCAACGCCTATGCCGGCGACCGGGCGCGCCTGTCGGACGCGGTGATCGCCCACAAGCTGGCGACGCGCGACCCGATGCGGGGGACCGCAGGCGACGAGGGCGAGGCGTCCGCGATCCTCGAGCGGGCGCTGGCCGACGGGCCGGGCCTCGACGCGATCGCGGCGGAGTGAGCGTGATGAAGGACCAGGCTGATACCGTCCTCGCCCCCACCGGCGCCCTCAAGGGGCTGAAGGTGGTGGACCTGTCGCGCGTGCTGGGCGGGCCCTACTGCGGGCAGATGCTGGGCGACCACGGCGCCGACGTGATCAAGGTCGAGCCGCCGGCGGGCGACGAGACCCGCGGCTGGGGGCCGCCGTTCCTGGAGGGGACGGCCTCGTATTTCCTCGGGCTGAACCGCAACAAGCGGGCGATGGCGCTGGACCTGACCAGGCCGGAGGGGCGCGAGGTGCTGTTCCGCCTGCTCGCCGACGCCGACGTGCTGCTGGAGAACTTCAAGACCGGCACGCTGGAGAAGTGGGGCCTGGGCTATGACGAGGTGCTGGCGCCGCGCTTCCCGCGCCTGATCCACTGCCGGGTCTCGGGCTTCGGCGCCGACGGCCCGCTGGGCGGCCTGCCGGGCTACGACGCCATCCTGCAGGCGATGGGCGGCATCATGTCGGTCAACGGCACGCCCGAGAGCGGGCCGACCCGCGTGGGCCTCCCCGTGGTGGACATGGTGGCGGGGCTGAACGCGACGCTGGCGGTGATGCTGGCGCTGCGCAACCGCGAGGAGACGGGGCAGGGCCAGTTCGTGGAGAGCTCGCTCTTCGACGCCGCCCTGTCGCTGCTGCATCCGCACGCGGCGAACTACGTGCTGAACGGCAAGACCCCGCGGCTGACCGGCAACGACCATCCCAACATCAGCCCCTATTCGGCCTACGCCACCGCCACGCGGCCGGTCTATCTGGCGGTGGGCAACGACCGCCAGTTCCAGCGCCTGTGCGCGATCCTCGGCGCCCCCGAGATCGCCGAGGACCCCCGCTTCGCCTCCAACGGCGACCGGGTGACCAACCGCGAGGACCTGCGGGAGGCGCTGGAGGCGGCGATGGCCGACAAGGACGGCGGTCCGCTGGCGCAGGCGCTGATCGAGGGAGGCGTGCCGGCCGGGCCGGTGCTCGACGTCGCCGAGGCGCTGAACCAGCCCCACGCGCGCCACCGCGGCATGCGGGTGGAGATCGGCGATTACCAAGGGCTCGGCGCACCCGCGAAGCTCGGCCGCACGCCCGCCAACTTCCGCCGGCCCCCGCCTGCCTTCGGCGAGCACACCGCCGAGATCCTGGCCGAGGCCGGCTATTCCGAGGCGGAGATCGAAGCCCTCCTCGCCGCCGGCATCGTCCCCGCGGCCGGAAGCTGATCGCCGAAGGCGCGCCCGGGGCCGTCGGGCGCGCCGGATCTTGCCGGTCTGGACGCCAGCCGGCTCTGCGGATGGCGAGGCGACGAGGGAAGCGGTCTACAGGCGCCCTGCGGGCGGGCTTGGCAGCGTCGAGCCTGGGGGGCGGTCTTGAGGGAAGGGCGGGCGTTGCAGCCTCCGGCGGGCTCCTGACTCACCCAAGAACAAGGCCCGCGCCTGTTCTCCGGAACCGTCTCTCGCTGATGGATGCCTGAGCGACTCGCCCGCCCCGGTCAAGGACAAGCCCCCCTGCGGGGGGGCGCTGCGCGATCCTTGACCGGGGCGGGCGAGTCGCTCTTTACGGCATCCGCGAGAGACGGCTCCGGAGAACAGGCGCTTTGCGAGGGCTGCCGGCCGCGCGCCAGGGCGCTTGCGGCGGGCGGGGGGGCTGTCAGGCGGCGGCGGCGCAGGCGCGGGCGGCGTCGGCGAGGGACTGGCCGCGGGGGTTCAGGAGCAGGCCGGGGCCCATCTTCGTCATCGCATAACCGAAGGAGAGCGCGAGGTCGGGATCGGCGAAGCCGAGGCTGCCGCCGGCGCCGACATGGCCGAAGGCGCGCGGGCCCAGCACCAGGCTGTCGAGGCCGCGGGCGCGGTTGTCCATCGCCAGCATGAAGCCGGGGCCGAAACGGGTCGGGATCTTCAGGGTCGCGTCCAGATGCGTGGCGGAGCTCGCCTGCGCGAAGCCGGCCGCCGTCTCGGGACGCAGCAGGCGGGGGCCGGCCGCGGAGGCGAGGGGCGCGAACATCCCCGCCAGGGCGCGCGCGTTGGCGACGCCGCTCGCCGCCCCGATCTCGGCGGCGCGGCCCTCAGGCGTGTTCACCCCGCCGGAGGCCCAGGTTCCGTGGTTGAAGAGGAACAGGTTGGGGATCGTGCCCGGCGTCTTCGCCTCGCGCGAGAAGGCGGTCTCGGGCGCGTCCTTGGGCGGGCGGAACAGGATCATCGGGGCGACGCGCGGCTCCTCGGACGCCGGCAGGCCGATGTGGAAGTCGAGGCCGAGCGGGCCCGCGATCTCCTGCGCGAAGACCTCGCCGAGGCTCCGGCCGGTCGCGCGGCGGATCATCTCGCCGATCAGGAACCCGTAGGTCAGGGCGTGGTAGCCGGTGCGCTCGCCCGGGGTCCAGAAGGGGGCCTCGGCGGCCAGGCGCTCGACCATGTAGCCGGGGTCGAGCAGGCAGTCGGGCTTCATCGGATCCCGCAGCGCCGGCAGGCCGACGGTGTGGTCGAGCATCATCCGCAGCGTCGCGCCGCCCTTGCCCGCGGCCGCGAACTCCGGCCAGAGGTCGGCGGCGGGCGCGTCGAGATCGAGAAGCCCCTGCTCGACCAGCCGGTGCGCAGTCAGCGCGGTCGCGGCCTTGGTGCAGGAGAACACGATGCAGATCGTGTCCCGCTCCCACGCCCGGCCCGTCGCGGGGTCCGCGAGGCCGCCCCACAGGTCCACCACCGTCTCGCCCCGGTGGGTGACGCAGACCGAGGCGCCGACCTCTCCCCCTTCGGCGAAATTGCGGGCGAAGGCCTCGCGCACCGGCTCGAAGCCGGGGGCGCAATGGCCCTCGATGCGCAGGGCGGGGGCGGCGTCGGTCATGGAGATCCTCCCGAAGGTCGCCCGCGCTCGTTCGCCGGCGGGGCGTTCGGCCCCCTGCATAGACCGCGCCCCCGGGGCCGGGCAACGCACGGATCGACCCGCGGCGAGGATCGCTCTATCCCTTGCTCCTGCGACGCGCCCAGCCCCGGAGGAGACCGCCCGTGATCACCCATCTCAAGACCGCCCGCTCCGCCGCCGAGCGCCAGGACGAGGACGCGAAGGTCCGCGCCTCGGTCGAGGCGACGCTGGCGCAGATCGAGGCGCGCGGCGACGCGGCGGTGCGGGAGCTGTCGGAGAAGTTCGACAACTACTCGCCCCCTGCCTTCCGCCTGAGCCCGGGCGACATCGAGGGGCTGATGTCGCGCGTCTCGCCCCGGGACATGGAGGATCTGAAATTCGCGCAGGCCCAGGTTAAGGGCTTCGCCCAGGCGCAGCGGGACTCGATGACCGACATCGAGGTGGAGCCGATCCCGGGCGTGATCCTCGGCCACAGGACCATCCCGGTGCAGTCGGTGGGCTGCTACGTGCCCGGGGGCAAGTTCCCGATGGTGGCCTCGGCGCACATGTCGGTCGCCACCGCCTCGGTCGCGGGCGTGCCGCGCATCGTCGCCGCCACGCCGCCGTTCAAGGGCGAGCCCAACCCCGCCGTCATCGCCGCCATGCACCTGGGCGGCGCGCACGAGATCTACGTGCTGGGCGGCATCCAGGCGGTCGGCGCGATGGCGCTGGGGACCGAGACCATCGAGCCCGTGCACATGCTCGTCGGCCCCGGCAACGCCTATGTGGCGGAGGCCAAGCGGCAGCTCTTCGGGCGCGTGGGCATCGACCTCTTCGCAGGCCCCACCGAGACGCTGGTCATCGCCGACGAACACGGGGCGGACGCCGAGCTCTGCGCCACCGACCTGCTGGGGCAGGCGGAGCATGGCTACAACTCGCCCTGCGTGCTGATCACCAACTCCCGGAAGCTCGCCGAGGAGACGCTGGCCGAGATCGAGCGCCTGCTGGCGATCCTGCCCACCGCCGAGACCGCGGCCGCCAGCTGGCGCGACTACGGCGAGGTGATCCTCTGCGACACCTACGAGGAGATGCTGGCCGCCGCCGAGGAGGTCGCCTCCGAGCATGTGCAGGTGATGACCGACCGCGACGACTGGTTTCTGGAGAAGATGACCGCCTACGGCGCGCTGTTCCTGGGCGCGCGCACCAACGTGGCCAACGGGGACAAGGTGATCGGCACCAACCACACGCTGCCCACGAAGAAGGCGGGGCGCTACACCGGCGGGCTCTGGGTCGGCAAGTTCCTCAAGACCCACAGCTACCAGAAGGTGCTGACCGACGAGGCGGCGGCGATGATCGGCGAATACGGCTCGCGGCTGTGCATGCTGGAGGGCTTCGTCGCCCATGCCGAGCAGTGCAACGTCCGCGTGCGCCGCTACGGCAAGCGCAACGTGCCCTTCGGCGCGGCGGCGGAGCCGGCGGGGGACTGAGCCCCGCGGGGCGCGCGGCGGCGGGGGCGAACGCCGGCGTTGCGTTTCGGCCCGGCGCCGGGTTCTCTTCGGGGAAAGCCCGCGCGCGCCCGGGGTCGGGCGCGGACAGACGGGCGACCCCGCCTGGGAGGACCCTCGATGGACGACGCGACCCGCGCGCCCGCCCGCATCTCCGTGCAGCCCGCGCCGCAGGCGGCCGAGCCCGCCGACCCGCGCATCCCGCCCCGCGACCGGGTGGTGACCCGCGACCTGATCGACCGCCTCGCGCGCGAGCAGCCGGAGAAGACCTTCGCGGTCTTCGACGACGACGGCGAGACCTGGAGCTATGCGCGGTTCCGCGACCTCGTGGTGCAGACGGCGCTGGGCCTGCAGGGCCTGGGGGTCGGGCAGGGGGACCACGTGCTGGTCTTCGCCCCCAACGGGCGCGAGCAGATCCGGATCTACTTCGCGCTCAACTACCTCGGCGCCGTCTACGTGCCGATCAACACCGCCTATCGCGGCAAGCTGCTGGAGCATGTGATCGCGGTCTCCGACGCCCGGCTCGCGGTGGTGCACGGCGATCTCGCGCCCCGGCTCGCGGAGGTGGCGACGGCGAAGCTGGAGCGGCTGGTGGTCTTGGGCCCCGAGGCCGAGACCCGCCTGCCCGCCGTGCGCTACGAGGACGCCCTGCTGCCCGAGGCCGGGGAGCTGGCGGCGCCCGGGCGCCCGATCCAGCCGTGGGATCCGATGGCGATCATATACACCTCGGGCACCACCGGCCCCTCGAAGGGGGTGCTGGCGAGCTACCTGCACATCTTCTCCAACGCCGGACCCGAAACCTGGCCCTTCGTAGGCGCGGACGACCGCTATCTGATCAACGCGCCGATGTTCCACATCGGCGGCATGGGGCCGATGTACGTGATGCTGGCGCGCGGCGGCTCGCTGGCGATGGTGGAGCGCTTCGACACGGCGACCTTCTGGGACTCGGTGCGCAACACCGGGGCGACGGTGTGCTTCCTGCTGGGCGTGATGGCGACCTTCCTGGAGAAGCGGCCCCCCGCGCCGGACGACGCCGACACGCCCCTGCGCCTCGCCATCGCCGTGCCGCTGGGCGAGGAAGCGCTGCGCTTCGGCGCCCGCTTCGGGGTCGAGATCCGCACCATCTTCAACATGACCGAGATCAGCTCGCCGATCGTCTCCGAGGCGAACCCCGCGGCGGTGGGCGCCTGCGGCAAGGCCCGGCCCGGGGTGGAGGTGCGCCTGGTCGACGAGAACGACTGCGAGGTCCCGCAGGGCGCGGTCGGCGAGATGCTGGTGCGCACCGACCGGCCCTGGGCGATGAACTCGGGCTACTACGGGAATCCCGAGGCGACCGCCCGCGCCTGGCGCAACGGCTGGTTCCACACCGGCGACGCCTTCCGGCAGGACGCGGAGGGGAACTTCTTCTTCGTCGACCGGATGAAGGACGCGATCCGCAGGCGGGGCGAGAACATCTCCTCCTTCGAGGTGGAGGTGGAGATCCTCGCCCATCCGGACGTCCGCGAGGCCGCCGCCGTCGCCGTGCCCTCCGAACTGGGCGAGGACGACGTGATGGCGGTGGTGGCGCCGGTCGAGGGGCGCGAGATCGACCCCGCGGCGCTGCTGGAATTCCTGCGCGGGCGCATGGCCTACTTTATGGTCCCCCGCTACATCCGCGTGCTGCCCGAACTGCCCAAGACCCCCAGCGCCAAGGTGATGAAGGCGGAGCTGCGCGCCGAGGGCGCGGCGGACGCCTGGGACCGCGAGGCGGCGGGGATCCAGGTGAAGGGCGAACGCTTCTCGGGCTGAGGTCGGACAAGGGGTCTACAGGCGCCCTGCGGGCGGGCTTGGCTGCGTCGCGCTTGCGGGGGCGTCGGGAGGGATTGGAGACGGGGGAGCCTCCGGCGGGCTCCTGACTCACCCAAGAACAAGCCCCGCGCCTGTTCTCCGGAGCCGTCCGTCGCTTGGCTGCCTGAGCGACTCGCCCCCCGGGGTCAAGGACAAGCCCCCTTCGGGGGTCGCTTCGCGATCCTTGACCCCGGGGGGCGAGTCGCTCCGATCGGCGCCCGCGACGGACGGCTCCGGAGAACAGGCGCTCCCGGAAGGCTCGTGGCAGGCCGAGGGCGCCCGGGGGCGCCGGCGCGCGAGATCGGCGAGGGATCGGATGGCCCCGGCGGTGGCGCGGCGCGGCGGAGGATCGGGCGGACGCGCCGGCGGGGCTCAGCCGTCGGCGGGGCCGGGCATCTGGCTGCGCAGGCCGGGGACGTCGGCGATCAGCAGGCGGCCGTCGGCGCGCTCCACCAGGCCCATCGAGGAGAGCCGGCTCATCTCCCGCGAGACCGCCTCGCGGTGGGTCGAGATGCGGGAGGCGAGGTCGAAATGGCTGGGCGGCGGGCGCAGCTCGGCCCGGGTCGCGCCGGGGGCGGCGAGCTCGGCGAGCCGCAGGAGCTCGGCCACCAGGCGCTCGCGCGCCAGCATGGTCGAGTATTCGAAGACCCGCTCGGTCATCCGGCGCATCTGGCCGGCCAGATGCTCCAGCAGGGCGAGGGCGAAGCCGGGGCGGGCGGCGGCCAGCTCGCGGAACGCCGCGCGGGGCATCACCAGAACCTGCATCGCCTCGGCCGCCTCGACGCTGGCGCTGCGCGGGGCGCCGTCGATGGCCGAGAGCTCGCCGAAGATCGCGCCGGGGCCGATGTCGCGATAGGCCACGACCTTGCCCGCGCCGGTGTAGATCGCCGCCGTGGCCCGGCCGCTCTGCACGAAATAGACGTCCAGGTCCGGCTCGTCCTGGGTCACGATCAACTCGCCCCGGGCGACCTGGCGCAGCCGCGCCCGCGCCTTCAGCGCCTGCAGATCCTCCGCCGACAGCCGGCCCAGGAACTCCGTCTCCTCGCTCATCTCGCGTCCCCCGATTCCCCCATCCGCCGGACTCCTTAGCAAATCGGCGCCGCCTGTGCGTTTTCTCACAGATTCGCCCCCCGGAGTCGGCCGAAGCTTCCCTTACGAATTTTTCTCCAGACGCACAGCGGCGCCCGATGTCGAATTGTCTCGACGGGCGTCGGGCTTCGGCTCGACCCGGCCCGGCACGGCCGGCGGCGTCGCGCAGGCGGAGAGGGATTCGAGGCGCGGCGCCGTGGGGGTCGTCCGCGCCGGTCCGTGGGCTCGGGATGCCTGCGGACAGGTCGCGGCGGCGGATCCTGACCCGCCGCGGCGGCCGGGTCGACGGCGGGTTAGGGATGGCCCGCCGTCGGCGACAGGGGCGTCGTCTCTCCTCCCCGGCGCTCCCGGCGCGCGCGACCCCGCGCGCGCGCCGACCGCCGCGCCCCCCGGTCGCCCGGGGGGCGCGGTCCGGAGCGGGCGAGGCGCAGGGAGCCGCCCGGCCGCGGATCCGCAGGGAGCGACGCCGGCTTGCCCGCGAAGGCGGGCCGACGCAGGATTTCGTTCGAGGGACGACCGCAGAGGGGGATGAAGAGATGGCGCCGCCCGACACCGTGCACGACGACCACCGGCCGCTGGAGGAATTCTTCGGCCTCGATCCGCGGCCGACGATCTCGTCGGTCCTGGGGGGGCTGGCCGACCTGGTCGGCGCCAGCCTGCGCCGGGCGCTGGACCCGCGCAGCACCCGCCTGACGCTCGCCCGCGGCCCGATCCAGGAGGTCAGCGGGGTGTGGTACATCCTCGACGAGGACCTGGCGATGGAGGTGCTGGCCAACGAGCATGGCCGCTATTCGGTGCGCGGCTACGCCGAGCGGGCCGAGCGCAGCCTGGGCCCGTTCTACCTGGGCTACGACCGCGGCCCGGACTACGACGCCGTCGGGCCCGTCGCCAACGAACTGGTCGGCGCCCTGCGCTGGGAGGAGGGCTTCGAGCTGGCGCTCACCGCCGCGCGGAAAGTCCTCGCCGGGCGCCGCCCGGGCGAGCGGCCGGACCCCGAGCGGGTCAGCCACGCCGCCCTGACCGCCGCCTGCCGCGAATGGTACGGGATCCCCGACGGCGGCGAGCGGGTGATCGAGGGCGAGCCCTGGAGCGGCCCGCCCCTGCCCAGGCTCTTCGACCAGGGCCCGCCGCACTGCCCCAACGACTTCGTGCTGCTCTCGGCCGCGATCTTCTTCGAGGATCCGCTGGCCCCGATCGCCTGGGGCGGGCGCGGCGCCGGCGGGCGCCTGCGCCTGGCGCTGCGCCGGCATGTGCGCGGCTTCCGGCTGGGGGAGATGGACCTGCCCGGCTCGGTCGCCTGCGAGCTGGGGCGGCGGCTGGCGGACGAGGACGCGCTCGCCTCGACGCTGATCGGCCATGTCATGGGCATGGTGCCCACCACCAAGGAGAACTTCCGCCAGATCTTCGCCGCCTGGCGCGACCGCCGCTCCCCCTGGGGGGACGAGGCGGAGCTGGCCGCGGCGATGCGCGCCCGGCTCGCCGAAGGCGCCTCGGAGGCGGAGGCGGCGAAGGCGGTGCTGGTCCCGGCGATGACCGCGGCGATGCTCGACGATCCGACCCCGGTCGAGATCTGGCGCACGGTCGCCGTGGATCACGAGCTGCACGGCCGCCAGCTGGAGGAAGGCGACGTGGTGGTGATCGCCATCGAGCGCATCGCCCAGCAGGCGGTGACGCCGGCCGACGGCGGTCCGACGCCGGACTTCGCCACCCTCGACGTGCGCCCGGTGTTCGGCGGCGACCGCTGCCCGCGCGACGGCCGCCCGGGGCAGGAGCATGCCTGCCCGGGGCGGGAAGTCGCCATGGGCCTGATGGCGGGGATGGCCTGGGGGATCCTCGAGACGCTGGACGCGGCGTGAGACGCGCGCGGCCCTCACAGGCGGGCGAGGAGGTCCGGGATCCCGGCCGCCCGGCCCGCCATGTCGAGCGCCTCGAGCTCCTCTCCCGCCCGCTCCAGCGCCGCGCGGGCGGCGCGACGCTCGCCGAGCGCGAGGGCCGCGCGGCCCTGGGCGAGGCGGCACAGCGCCAGTTCCGGCCGGGCGCCGCGGGCCCGCGCCGCGGTCAGCGCCGCGGCGAGGTGGCGGCGCGCGGTGTCGGCGTCGCCGGCGGCGGCCAGCGCGGGGGCCAGCGCCCGGCGGGCGATGATCTCGCCCAGCCGGTCGTCCGCCCGGCTCCGGCGCAGGGCCTGGGCGGCGGCGCGGCGGGCGACGACCAGGTCGCCGCGCGCCGCCGCCGCCTCGGCCAGCCAGCCGTAGCTGAGCGAGCTCCACAGCCGCATCCCCCGCGCCTCCAGCCGCTCCGAGGCGCCGAGCAGCGCGGCCAGCGGCGCCGGGCCCGGATCGGTCAGGGCGCCGGCATAGGCCTGCGCCGCCCGCCCGCGCAGGGCGAGGTAGAGGCTGCGCACCCGCTCGGCCACCGCGAGCGCGCGCTCGATCCGCTCGTCCGCGGCCTGCCAGCGGCCCTGCTGCAGGGCGGCGGCGTTCCACAGCAGCAGCACCGAGCCCTCGACCTCGTGGTCGAGGCCGCGCACCGTCTCCAGCGCCTCCTCGAAGGCGGCGTCGGCGGCGGCGAACTCGCCCCGGTCGGCGCGCGTGGCGGCGAGGGAGGCGAGGCAATAGGCGTAGCCGACCCGCACCAGCATCCGCGACATGTGCGGGCGCATCGCCTCCAGGGTGGGCGCGAGCGTCGCCTCGGCCGTTTCGTGGCGCCCGGCGACGACATGGCAGTTGCCCAGCACCGCCGCGGCCTGCACGGCGAGGTTGACGTCCTGCGCCTCCTGCGCGGCCAGCCGGGCGGCGCCGAGCCGCGCCGAGGCCCGCCGCACGTCCCCCGCGGCATAGAGCAGATAGCCCGCCCAGTAATCGAGACGCGAGGCGCCGCGCCGGTCGCCCCCCGCCGCCGCCGCGGCGCGGGCGCGCTCGACCCGCGCGATGGCCTCGGGCGAGGGGTCGAAGACCGAGGCGAAGGCCAGCCGGCAGGCGACGGAGACCCGCCGCGCGAGGATCTCCGCGGTCTGGGGCAGCCGCTCCAGCGCGTCGAGCGCGACCGAGAACTGCGCCCCCGCCCGGTCCAGCGCCGAGGCCGCGGCGGCCTTCTCGCCCGCCGTCTCGGCATGGGCGGCGGCGGCGACGAGATCGTCCGCGCGCCAGGCGTGGTGGGCGAGAAGCTCGATCGAGGGCCCCTCCGCCCCCGCCGCGATCCCCCGCTCCAGCGCGGCGACGATGCCGGCGTGCAGGGCGCGCCGCTCGGCCAGCCCGATGGTGCGGTAGATCACGTCGCGGGCGATGCCGTGCTTGAAGCTCAGCGTGCCCTCGGCGTCGGTGGGATAGAGCAGGTCGGAGCGGGCCAGCGCCTCCAGCTCGCCGTCGTCCGGGGCGGGGTCGAGCACCGCGTCGATCAGCGCCCGCGGCACCGCGGGGCCGATGGCGGCGCAGGCGTGCACGATCTTCTGCAGCCGCTCGGGCAGGGCGTGCAGGCGGGTCTCGATGCTGCGCTCAAGCCAGGCGTCGAGGCGCAGGTCCGGCGCGGTGCGCGGGTCGCCCGCGGCCTCGGCCACGTCGGAGAGGGCGTGGCAGACCTCCTCGAGGAACAGCGGGTTGCCGCCCGAGACCTCGCAGCACAGCGCGCTCTCGAAGCCGCTGAGCCCGGGCTTGAGCAGGCCCACCGCCTCCCGGCAGGCGGCGTCGCCGATCGGGCCGAGACGGATCGAGCGGTCGAAGCGCCAGCCGTCGATGCCGTCGGCCGCGCCGCCGGCGGCGGCGGCGTCGAGCCCGCGCTCCGCGTCCTCGGCCGGGCCCCGGGTCGCGGCCAGCACCGAGACGCCGGCGGGCCGGGCGCGCAGCAGGTCGCCCAGCACCCGGCGGGCGCCGGCGTCGGCCCAGTGCAGGTCGTCGATGCACAGGAGCTGCGGCCGCGCGGCGGCGCGCCGGGCGAAGACGCCCCCCAGCGCCGCGGACATTGTCTCGATCCCCACCGCGTCGGCGGGCTGGGCGTCCGGCTCCGCCTCCCGCCCTTCTCCCCGCTCGGGTCCCCGCTCAGGCCCGGGGGCCAGCAGGCGGGCGAGCGCGGCGCGCTCGGCCGGCGGCGCGCCCTCGGCGGCCTCGGGCCCGAGGCGGCGGAGCATCTGCACGAAGGGCTGGAAGGGCTCGGCGCCCTGGAAGCGCTCGCAGACGCCGCGGTGGATCTCGACGGCGGGATGGCCGCCGGCCTCCTCCGGGGCGGAGAGCTCGGCCAGGCGCTCCTCCAGCAGGCGGGACTTGCCGGCGCCGGCCTCGCCCAGCACGGCGGCCGCCGCGCCCCGGCGCAGGCCGGCGGGGGAGAACGCCTCGCGCAGGGCCGCCATCTCGGCCTCGCGGCCCACCAGCCGGCGGATCGAGCCGCGGTATTTCGGCTCCCGCTCCAGCGCCGGGCGGCGTCGGCCGCGCACGTGCAGGCAGGCGAGCGGGCCGGTCACGCCCTGCAGGCTCAGCGGCTGCGGGTCGGAGCAGTCGTAGAAGCGGCGCACCGGGCCCAGCGCGGCCTCGCTGACCAGGGTCTCGCCGGCCTCGGCGATGTCGGAGAGGCGGGCGGCGACGTTCACCGGCTGGCCGAACAGGCTCAGCCCCGCCGCCCCCGGCCCGTCGTCGACCAGAACCAGGCCGCTGTGCACGCCGATGTGCAGGCGCACCCGCTCGGGCGGGACGCCGGGGGCGAGCGCGGCGATCTCGTCGGTGGAGGCGTGCAGCGCCAGCGCCGCGTCCAGCGCCCGGCGGGCGTCGTCCTCGGACGGGCTGGGGTGGCCGAAGCCCGCCAGGATGCCGTCGCCGTGGATGTCGAAGATCCGCCCGCCCAGCGCGGTCACCGTGCGCTCGTGCACCGTCCAGACCGCGCGCACCAGGTCGGCGAAGACCTCGGCCTCGAGCACCGAGGACAGGTGGACCGAGCCGCAGAGGTCCGAGAAAAGGATCGTCAGGTGGCGCCTGCGCCGGGAGGATCGATCGCGCGGGGCGGTCATGTATCGTGGTCCTGTCCGCCGGGGCCGAAGGAAGGCGCGCGCCGCACGCAGGCGTGCGCGGCGTGGAAGAGTTGCTCAGGCGGACGATAGGTCGGATGCCCGGCGGAAGTCGAGCGCCGGGCGCGACGCAGGGAGGGGTGGAATGACCGAACGCGACGAGGGCGCCCGCACGGCGCGCACCGAAGCCGGGCGCGGGCGCCCGGCCGCCGCCGGCGGGCGCCGGCGCGCCGCCGGGTGGGAGTGGTTTCTGCTGGCGGCCGCGGCCGCGGCGGCCGCCGTCGCGATGGCCGCGGCGCCGGCCCCGGCGGGCGAGGCGTCGCGCCCCGGAGCGGGGACCTACATGCTCGACCAGGGGCCCGCCTGGTCGCCGGAGCTGCGGCGGGAATGGAGCCGCCTCGACCAGGGCTCGGCGCTGATCCCGATGGCCTGGGCGCGGGCGCTGAGCGTGGACGGCGCGGCGCAGGGGCCGGGGTTCCTCGACGACGGGCTGGCGCGGTTCGGCTTCCTCGCCGACCTCTACGACGCGCAGGCGCTGCCGGTGGGCTTCACCGACGCGACGATCGAGGGCGAGGAGGTGCTGGGCATGACCTGCGCCGCCTGCCACACCCGTGAGATCCGGATCGACGGCCGCGCCTATCGCGCCGACGGCGGGCCGGCGCTGGCCGACCACCTGCGCTTCACGGAATCGCTGCGCGACGCGATGGGCGCGACGCTGGCCGACGAGGCCGCCTTCGCCGCCTTCGCCGCCCGGGTCGAGGCCGCGGGGGGCGAGCCCGACGACGCCCGCCTGCGCGGGCAGGCGGCGAAATGGTTCTCCGACTTCGACCTGATCACCTCGCGCTCCGATCCCGGCGAGGTCCGCTGGGGGCCGGGGCGGATCGATGCGCTGCAGATGATCTCCAACCGGCTGACCGGGCTCGACATCAACGAGCCGGACATCCGCCGGATCCCCTCCAACATCCGCCCCGCCGTGGCGCCGGCGCGCAACCCGTTCCTGTGGAACGCGACGCGGCAGAGCCGGACCCAGTGGCTGGGCTTCGCCTCCAACGCCTCGTCGATGGACCGGCTGGGGCGCAACGTGGGGCAGGTCTACGGCGTCTTCGCCCGCTTCGGCGTGCACCGGCGCACCGGCGGGCTGCAGATCGTGAGCAACCTCGACCTGCTCTCCGAGAACTCGGTGAACTTCGAGAACCTCGAGCGGCTGGAGGCGCTGGTCGCCGAGATCGGCCCCCCCGCCTGGCCATTCCCGCCGACGGTGGAGGAGGAGGCGGCGATCGCCCAGGGCGAGGCGATCTTCGCCCGCCGCTGCCAGGCCTGCCACGCGCTGGAGCCCAAGGCCTGGTCGGCGCTGGAGCCCGACGTCGAGCGGCCGGCCCAGGGCTTCGCCGACCAGCCCGCCTATTTCGCGACCCGGCTGGTGGACGTGAAGACCGACATGCGCCAGTGCCTGGTCTTCGCCGGCACGGTGAAGACGGGAATGCTGATGGAGGGCTACCTGCGCCTGCCGAAGATGCTGGGCGGCGGCATCGGGCCGCTGGGCGACGAGGCGACCCCCAAGGAGGCGCTGTCGCTGACGGTGAAGGGCGCGGTGGTGCAGTGGAAGCTGAGCGGCCTGCCCGACGCGCCGGCGGCGCTGGAGGCGGCGGCGGGGCTGATCCGCGGCTCCGGCTCGGTCAGCTCCTTCGAGGAGCTCTCGGCCTTCGTGGCCGAGCCCGCCGGACCCGCGCCGACCTCCTGCCGCTATGCCGGGCGGGCGCTGCACGGGGTCTGGGCGGCGGCGCCCTACCTGCACAACGGCTCGGTCCGTTCGCTGCGGCAGCTGCTTGAGCCGGCGGAGGCGCGCGACGCGGCCTTCGCGGTGGGGCCGGTCTACGACCCCGAGGAAGGAGGGCTCGCGGCCGAACAGCCCGAAGGGGCCTTCGTGCTGCAGACCACGGGCTGCGAGAACCCGGCCTCGGGCAACAGCCGCTGCGGGCACGAGTACGGCGTGGACCTGGACCCGGAGGCGAAGGAGGCGCTGATCGCCTACCTCAAGCGGCTCTGACCTGACTGCGTCGCGCCCGTCATGGGCGCGACGCGGGCAGGCAGGCGCATGGATCGGAAGCGGTCTACAGGCGCCCTGCGGGCGGGCTTGGCTGCGTCGCGATCCTGGAGAGGGGGGCGCGGGAGCGGCGGGCGTCGGAGCCTCCGGCGGGCTCCTGACTCACCAGGGAACAAGGCCGCGCCTGTTCCCCGAAGCCGTCCGTCGCTGCTGATGCCTGAGCGACTCGCCCGCCCCGGTCAAGGACAAGCCCGCCTTCGGCGGGTCGCTGCGCGATCCTTGACCGGGGCGGGCGAGTCGCTCTGATCGGCATCCGCGACGGACGGCTCCGGGGAACAGGCGCTTCGCGAGGGGGCCGTTCCGCGGCGCCCGGGGGCGGGCGTCGCGGGGGCGCGCTGGGGCGGCCGGGAGAGAGAGATGGGGGCGTCAGTCCTCGGGCTGCGGCCACCAGGGGTACTGGCTGGGCATGTCGGAGCTGACCTTGCCGGGGAAGGCGGCCTTGCGCTTCTCCAGGAACGAGGCGACGCCCTCCTTCACGTCCGGGTGGCGGCCGCGCTCGAGCGACATCGGCGCGTCGATCTCCAGGAGGCCCCAGGGGTCGGGGGCGCCGGCGAAGCGCCACAGCAGCTGACGGGTCAGGGCCACCGAGACCGGGGCGCTGTCGGCGGTGAGCTCGGCCGCGATCTCGAGCGCGCGCTCGAGCAGCGCCTCGGGGGCGACCACCTCGGAGACGAGGCCGCCGGCGAGCGCCTCCTCGGGGCCGAAGACCCGGCCGGACATCGACCAGCGCAGCGCCTGCGGCAGGCCGACGATGCGGGGCAGGAACCAGGCGGAGCCCGCCTCGGGCACCAGGCCGCGGCGGGCGAAGATGAAGCCGAGCTTCGCGCCCTCGGCCACGATCCGCACGTCCATCGGCAGGGTCAGCGTCAGGCCGACGCCCACGGCGGGGCCGTTGATCGCCGCGATCACCGGCTTGGGACTGTCGAAGATCGCCTCGACGAAGCCGCCGCCGACCTTGCGCCTGCCGGTCCCGGCCATGTCGCCGAAAATCTGGCCCTTGCTCTCGCCGCCGGTGTCGAAGGCGTCGGCGCCGGCGGAGACGTCGGCCCCCGCGCAGAAGGCGCGCCCGGCGCCGGTCACCACCACCGCGCGCACCGCGTCGTCGGCGGCGGCCTCGTGCAGGGCGCGGGCGAGCTCCACCCCCATCACGCCGGTGTAGGCGTTGAGCTTGTCGGGGCGGTTCAGCGTGATCACGCACACGTCGCCATGCCGCGCGACGGCGATGTCGGACCAGGCCGCGGGGGCGTCCTGCATGGGGGTCTCCTCCTGGGGTCTTCGGCTCCGCCTCGGACGGGCGGATTCCATCAGGGACCCATACTGCCGCGGCGGGGCGCGGCGGTCACCCCGGGGATTTCAGTTGCGGTGGATCCGGCAGATCGCGCCGGAGCGGCGCAGGCGCAGGCAGAAATCCATCGCCTCGTTGCGGCTGCCGGCGGGGGCCTGGACCGTGTACCACAGCTGCGTCCCCCGCCCGGGGATGGTGGCGCGCACCACCCGCAGGTCGGTTCCCCCCAGCACGCCCGAATGCATCCGGCGCACGCGGGCGGCCAGGCCCTCGGCCGCGCCGCGCCTGCGGGCGGTGGCGATGACCACGCCCCAGGGCGGGGTGGGGTCGGCGAACTCGCGCACGCGGTGGGTCGAGGCCTGCTCGACGCAGGCCTCGTGGAAGGGCGTGCCGGCGGCGAGGCGGTAGTCCACCGCCTCGGGCGGCGCATCCCGCCAGGCGCGGGCGGAGTGGCCGGTGATCGCGTCGACATAGTCCAGCGTCTCGCCCGGCAGGATCGTGTCGGGATCGGCGAGGAACCGCTCGGCCCGGTGCTCGCCGCCGTTGTAGGCCACGGCGGCGAGGCCGGGGTTGCCGAAGCGCTCGGCGAGTTCGGCGAGATAGGTGGCCGAGGCCACGATCGCCTCGGCCGGGTTGAACGGGTCGTCGAGCCCGCGCAGCTTCGCCGTGCCCGGCATGAACTGGGCGATGCCCAGCGCGCCGGCGGGGCTGACGGCGGCGGCGTCGAACAGGCTCTCCTTCCACAGCAGGCGGGCGAGGAAGCCGCTGTCGAGCCCGGCGTCGTCCGCGGCGCGGCCGATCAGGGTGCAGACGTCGTCGAAATAGCTCTCGAGCCGGATGCAGCTGCGCCCGTCCGGGGTGCAGCGGGCGTCGGGGTCGAAGGTCACGGGCAGGGCCGCGGCGCGCTCCGGCGGCAGGGCGAGGAGGGGCGGCGCGGCCTCGGGCAGGACCGGCGGCGTGGGGGCCGGGGCGGCGGGGGCGAGCAGGCTCGCGGCAGGAAGCTCCAGCAGCGCCGCGGCGGGGCCGCCCGCGCGCGGCTGCGCCCCGCCCGGTCCGGGCGCCGCGAGCACGGCCAGCGCGGCGATCAGGGAGACGAAGCGGCGTCGCATGTCCTGCCAGATGGGGCCCGTTCAGGTGGCAGCAAGGCGGGACCGCGCCTTGCCGCGGAGAGGCGGGCCAGGCCCGCACGGCGCGCGCATCCTCGACCGGCGGGCGGGCGGCGCGCAAGGGGCGAGAACGGCCGGCTCCGCGCCGCGGCCAGGGGGCGGGGAAGGACCGCCGCCTGGCCCGGCGAGGGGGGCGGGCCCGTCGCGGGGAGGCTGGGGGGGCGGCGCGCGGCGCGCGGCGGTCCTGCGCGGCGGCGGGCGGGCGCCTCCGCCTTGGCAGGGGACTGGGGAAAGACCGCTCGCCGCGGCGGGCGGCGGCATTATCTTCTCCGGAGGCCGCGCTCCGGCCGCGGGCGCGTTCGCGCCGGCGGCGCGGGACGGCCGTGCCGGCGCTTCGGCGCGAACAGCAGGGCGCGCCGGCCGGCGCCCGAAGGGAGGAGACCCCGATGACCCCGATCCCCCGCCTGACCCTCGCGCTCTCCGCCGCGCTCGCCGGCCTGGCGCTGGCCGCGCCCGCGGCGCAGGCGAGCGAGACCGCGGCCCAGCAGGCCTGCCTCTACACGTTCCAGCGCAGCGGCGAGCAGAACACCGGTCCCGGCGGGCGGGTGATCCGCTCCCATCGCAGCGGCGGGGCCTGGGACATCGTGATCCTCGACCAGGCCGAGATGCCGTGGGAGTGCCGCGCCCGCGACGACGGCTATGTCGAGTACCTGCGCCGCGACCCCACCGGCCGCGCCGGCCAGGTCCGCGACGACCGCGACGAGGGCAGGCGCGACCGGGACGACAAGGACCGCGGCGGCGCCGGCGACGAGCGCTGGGGCGAGGAGACGCGCGAGGCCCGCCAGGCCTGCCGCGAGGCGGTGCGCGCCCGCTCCGGCCGCGGCGGCCTGTCGATCCGGCAGGTGGAGTTCTCGCAGGCCAACACCCTGGTGCTGCTCGACGACGAGGGCGAGAAGGGAACCTGGCGCTGCCTCGCCTCCAACCGGGGCCAGGTGGCGGAGCTGACCTTCCGGCGCGACTGAGCCTCGGCGCCGGCCGGCGCAGCTTGGCCGCGCCCGGCGCCGCCGGGCCCGCGTCGTAGACCGGGGACGGGACAGGCCGTGCCGAGATCACGGACCTGCTGGACGCGCCGAGGGGGAGTGAAGATCGGGCTCGCAAGCTCGCAAGCTCGCAAGCTCGCAAGCTCGCAAGCTCGCAAGCTGGCCCCCTCGCCCGCTCGCCCGTCGGCTCAGGCGCCCAGCAGCTCCGCGACGGTCGCGCGCAGGACGGCCTCGTCGGGGGGCGAGAGCTGGGGGTTGCCGGCGCGGTGGCCCCAGTCGGAGCGGATCGGGCGCAGCTCGATCCGCGGGGCGAGGGCGACCTCGGCCTCGTTGTCGGCGACCTGGAAGTAGAGGTCGGTGTCGCAGGGCATCAGCACCGTGCGCGCCTCGATGGCGTTCAGCGCCGCGGAGAGGTCGCCGCCGAACACCGGGTTGGCGGAGATGTCGGAGCGCAGCCAGGTCTCGATCATCGACAGCAGGTCCTCGCCCTCGCGGCGCAGGAAGTTGCCCTCCCAGCCGCGCAGGATCCAGTCGTCGTAGCTTGCGAAGCCGGCCTCGCGCCACATCTCGCGGCGGTAGAAGGTCTGGCTGACCGCCCAGCCGGCGTAGATCCGGGCGAAGGCGCGCAGGCCGCGCAGGGGCTTTGCGAGGAACCGCCCGTCGACATAGGCGGGGTCGGCGGTCAGGGCGGCGCGGATGCCCTCGAGGAACACCCGGTTGTGGGGGCTGGTGCGGGCCGAGGTGCAGACCGCGCAGATCGTCGCCACCTCGTCGGGGAACAGCGCCCCCCAGTGCAGCGCCTGCTGGCCGCCCATCGACCAGCCGTAGACCATCGCCAGCCGCTCGATCCCGAAGACCTCGCGCAGCAGGCGGCGCTGGGCGTGGACGTTGTCCCAGTGGGTGAAGATCGGCCAGCGGCCCTCGGCGAAGGGGAGCGGCAGGTTGGAGGGGGAGGAGGAGAGCCCGTTGCCGAACTGATTTGGAATGACCACGAACCAGCGCTCGGGGTCGAGGATCCGGCCGGGGGCCACAAGCCAGTCGACGTCCGAATGCTGCGCCCCGTAGGAGGTGGGATAGAGGATCGCGTTCGACCGATCCGCGTTCAGCCGCCCGTAGGTGCGGTAGGCCAGATGCGCGGCCGGGAGCGTGATCCCCGACTGCAGGACCGTGGGGCCGAGGTCGAAGGTCTCGTGTCCGCTCATCTTTCCCTCCCGCGCCGGCCGCTCCGGCGCAGCGGAGCTTCCGCGCCCGCGGCGGAGCGGTCAAGCCCGCGGGGGAGCGCCGGATCGCCGAGGCCGCGCCCGACCCGCCCCGCGGAGGCGCCGCGTCGGCGCTCGCGCCCGGCCCGACGCGTGCGCCCGCGGCGCGGGGCGGGCGCGGCGCCCGGGCCCGCCGCCGCAACCGCGCGGTCGGTCCCGGAGGATCGTGCGCCCCGCAGCCGGGGGCGGGCGTCGGGGCCGCGCGTGCCGCATCGGGGCGGGCCGCCGGCCCGCTTGACCGCCGACGCCCCGCCTGCTCCCTTCCCCGGGGGCCCCGCGGGAGGGCGAGACGACGGGAGACGCCGGCGATGGACGTCAGAGAGCTGCGGGGCGTGGTCCCCTACCTGCCCACCCCGCTGACCGCGGCGGGGGAGGTCGACGAGGCGGCGCTCGCCCGCCTGTGCGAGCATCTGATCGCGAGCGGCGTGCACGGGCTGACCCCGCTCGGCTCCACCGGGGAGTTCGCCTATCTCGACCTCGCCGCGAAGGAGCGGGTGGTCGCCTGCGTGGTCGAGGCCGCCGCCGGCCGGGTCCCGGTGATCGCCGGCGTGGCGGCCACCGCCACCCGGGACGCCGTCGCCCAGGCGAAGCGCTGGGCGGCGCTGGGCGCGGACGGGATCCTGGCGGTGCTGGAGGCCTATTTCCCGGTCCCCGACGCCGGGGTGATCGCCTATTTCACCGCCGTGGCCGACGCGACCGGGCTTCCGGTGACGCTCTACACCAATCCCAACTTCCAGCGCTCGGACCTCAGCCTGGAGGCGATCGACGCGCTCTCGCGCCACCCCAACGTGGCCTTCGTCAAGGACGCCTCGACCAACACCGGCCGGCTGCTGTCGATCCTGCAGCGGACCGAGGGGCGGATCGGGGTCTTCGCGGCCTCCTCCCACATCACCGCGGCGGTGATGCTGATCGGGGGGCGGGGCTGGCTCGCCGGCCCCTCCTGCCTGATCCCGAAGCAGAGCGTGCGCCTGTTCGAGCTGTGCGAGGCCGGCGACTGGGCCGCGGCGATGGAGCTGCAGCGGGAGGTGTGGGCGGTGAACCAGGTCTTCGCGCGGTTCAATCTCGCCGGCGCGGTGAAGGCGGGGCTGCGGCTGCAGGGCTTCGACTGCGGCGACCCCGCGCCGCCGCAGCCCGCGCCCTCGCCCGAGCAGGTCGAGGCCGTGCGGCAGGTGCTGGTCCGGGTCGGCGCGCTGTAGCGCCGGGCCGGCCCGGGCTCAGTAGCCCAGGTGGAAGCCCAGCACGAGGAAGGCGAAGCAGAGCAGGTAGACGACGATCATGAAGGGCATGATCACCTTGATCCACAGCGGATAGCTCACCCCGCCCAGGGCCAGCATCGCCAGCGTCCCGCCCGAGGTCGGCACGATCAGGTTGGTCAGCCCGTCGCCCACCTGGAAGGCCAGGATCATCAGCTGCCGCGACAGCCCCGTCAGGTCGGCCAGCGGGATCAGGATCGGCATCGTCACCAGCGCCTGGCCGGAGCCGGAGGGGACGAAGAAGTTGATCACCCCCTGGATCACGCTCATCACCGGCGCCAGCGCGGCCAGCGGCACGCCCTGGGCGGTGGCGTTCAGCGCGTGGATGATCGTGTCGATGATCCCCCCGTCCTCGAGCATGATCTTGATCGAGGCGGCGAGCCCGATCACCAGCGCCCCGGCGGTGACCTTCGAGGCGCCCTCCATCATCACCGCCACGTATTCGTTGGCGCCCATCCGGCTGGCGACGGCCGCGACGACCGAGATGGCGAGGAACACCGCCGCGATCTCGTTGATGTACCAGGGCCGGCCCAGCGCGCCCGTCCCCGCCAGGTACGAGCAGACGGCGATCACCACGATCCCCAGCGCGAAGGCGCCGATGATGATCTTGTCCGAGCGGCGCATCCGGTACTCGGACAGGTCCTTGCTCAGCCCCTCGGCGGCGCCGCGCCGCTCGGGCCGGGCGTCCGCGGTGCGCGCCACGTAGAGGGTGATGTAGAGCGCCAGCAGCGACAGGGCGGCGAAGCACAGCACCGTGCGCAGCAGCGCGCCCGAGAACAGCGGCAGCCCGGCGATGGTCTGGCTGACGCCCACCGTGTAGGGGTTGATCGGCGACAGCGCGAAGCCCACCCCGATCCCCCCGACCGCCATGCACACCCCCACCACGTTGGAATAGCCCAGCGTGGCCGAGATGATCATCGCCACCGGCACCAGGGCGATGTTGTTCTCGAACCCCACGGCGATGCCGAACAGGCCGTAGAGGTAGGTGCCCAGCCAGATGATCAGCCCGCGCCGCTCGAGCCCGACGCGCTTCACCATCGTGCCGATGCCGTGCTCCATCGCCTGGCTCTTCGTCATCACGTTGAACAGGCCCCCGGCGATGAAGACGATGAAGAGATAGGGGGCGGCGTCGATCAGCCCGCGCGGGATCGCCACGAAGATCGAGAACAGGAAGTCGACGGCGCCGCCGAGGGAAAAGCCCCCGCCCGCCTCGTCGGCATAGGCGAAGCTGTCGGGCACGACCCGGGCGCGGCCGTCGACCTCCTCGCGCTGGTAGGCGCCGGGCGGGACCACCAGGGTCAGGAAGCTCGCCAGCAGCAGGATGTAGAAGATCATCACCATCGGGTCGGGGAAGCGGCTGGCGCGCGCGGCGCCTCCTTCCTCGACCTCGCGGTCGCGGGCGGCTTCGGTCATGTCGTCTCCTTCCGTCTCTGGGAGGCCGGGCGCCGGGGGGCGCGGAGGCTCTCCGGGGATCGTCGAGAGGCCTGGCTGCGAGCGGGCGGACGGCGCGACGTCGCGTCGGGCGCGGGGCCCGGACGGCTGGATGGCGCCCCTGGGGCCTCGGGAGGGCATCCGGCGCCCCCCAGCCTGATCCCGATCCGCCCCCGGTTGAAGCGCGAAACGACCGCGCGCCGGGCCGGAGACGGTTTCTCCCCGCCCGCGGAGCCCGGATCGCGGCGGCGCGGGCCCCGGGCGGCGGACGGTCCTTCGGCAGGCGAAATCCCGTCCCGCAGGGCGCGGAACGCTCGGGACCGCCCGGTCGGGGGCGTGTTCAGGCGATTCGGGGCGCGCCCCCCGACTCGATTGACAGGCGGGGGCGGGCGGTTACATTGGCGTCGATAAACTTACGCCGGCGTATAATCGCCGGCGGGAGCCGAAAAGGCGCCCTCGAAGGCGCCGACGGGAGGAAGCCGAGATGACCCCACGCCCGCGCCGCCTGCGCGCGCCCGACCGTGCGCGCCCCTCCCCCCTGCCGGGCCGCCCGGCATGACCGTGAAGGGCGACGCCCGCCCCGCGGCCGAAACCGAGGGCGCCCGCGCCGCGGGAGAAACAGGAGCCCGGCCCGCGGGCGACGAAACAGGCGCCCGGCCCGCGGGCGACGAAATGCGCGCCCGCCTCGCGCAGGCTCAGGCGGCGAAGCGCGCCGTGGGCGACGAGGCCCGGGCCGAGGCGCTGGCCCGCCAGCGCGCCCGCGGCAAGCTGACGGCGCGCGAGCGGATCGCGGCGCTGGCCGACCCCGGCAGCTTCGTCGAGGCCGGCGCCCTGGTGCGCCCGCGCGACCAACCGGATGCGCCCGGCGACGGGGTGGTGACCGGCTCGGCCCGGATCGGGGGGCGGCCGGTCTCCCTTGTCGCCAACGACTTCTCGGTGATGGGCGGCAGCAGCGGCGAGGCGGGGGCGAAGAAGACCCTGCGCCAGACGCAGGCCTCGCTCGACCACGGGATCCCCTATGTCTCGTTGCTCGACGGCGGCGGCCACCGGATCCAGGAGGGACTCGACAGCCGCCATTTCGCCGCCGTCGCCACCAACTTCCAGCAGCTGGTGGACCTGTCGGGCTGGGCGCCGATCTGCGCGGCGATGATGGGCTCCGGTTTCGCGGGGCCGTCGAACATGTCCGCGCTCGCCGACTTCGTGGTGATGGTCCGCGGCGCCACCATGGGCATCGCCGGCCCGGCGCTGGTCAAGGCCGCCACCGGCGAGGACATCGACAAGGAGGCGCTGGGCGGCGCCGCGGCCCAGGCCGACCGCCACGGCATCGCCGACCTCGCCGTCGACAGCGACGCCGAGGCGCTCGACGCGATCCGCCGCTTCCTCTCCTACTTCCCCTCCAACGCCGCCGAGGCGCCGCCGATCCAGCCCTGCGACGACCCCGCCGACCGGCGCGACGAGGCGCTGCTGGACCTCGTCCCCGCCAACACCCGGCGCGCCTACGACGTGCGCAAGGTGCTGGCGGCGGTGGCGGACGAGGGCAGCCTGTTCGAGCTGAAGCCCGGCTACGCGCGCAACGTGGTGACCTCGCTGGCCCGCCTCGGCGGGCGGCCGGTGGGGGTGATCGCGAACCAGCCGATGCACCTCGCCGGCACGCTCGACAGCCCGGCCTGCGAGAAGGCGGCGCATTTCATCGCGCTCTGCGACGCGTTCGGGCTGCCGCTGGTGTTCTTCGTGGACATCCCCGGCTTCCTGGTCGGCTCGCCGGCGGAGAGGTCCGGCCTCGTGCGCCGCTCCGCCCGGATCATCCATGAGCTGGGCAAGGCGACCGTGCCGCGGCTCTCGGTGGTGCTGAGGAAGGGCTATGGCCTCGGTTTCATCGCCATGAACGGCGGGCGGAGCTTCGGGGCCGACCTGACCGTGGCGTGGCCCTCGGCCGAGATCTGCGCGATGTCGATCGAGGGCGCCACCGACGTGGCCTTCGGCCGCGAGATCGCCGCCGCCCCCGACCCCGCCGCCCGCCGCGCCGAGATCATCGCCGGCTTCCGCGCCCGCGTCGGCCCGCTCGAGGCCGCCGAGGGCTTCGGCGTCGACGACCTGATCGACCCGCGCGACACGCGCCCCGTGCTGGTCGAGGCGCTGAGCCGCCTCGCCCCGCGCCGCCGCGGCCGGGCCCGGCCGCCCAAATACCGGGACATCTCGCCGATCTGAAGCGGGAGGCCGGACAACAAGGGGATCCGGACGAAACGCCGGCCCCGGGGAGGAGACCCACCATGACGCTCGACGGAAAATCGCTCGAGATCCATCGTCGCCACCTGCTGGCGGGCGGCCTCGCCGCCGGCGCGCTGGCCATGGCGCCCGGCCTGCGCGGCGCGCACGCCCAGGGCGGGACCGTGCTCAGGGTCGCGGCCAACACCAACCCCTCGACGCTCGACCCGGTGACCGGGCGCAGCGGCGGGGACCACCAGTTCCTCTACCCGCTCTACGACACGCTGATCCGCTGGAAGCCGGAGACGCTGGAGCCGATCCCGGGGCTGGCGAAGTCCTGGTCCTATCCCGACGACACGACCCTGGTGCTGGAGCTGCGCGAGGGGCTGACCTTCCACGACGGCACGCCGCTCGATGCGGCGGCGGTGAAGGCGCATCTCGACCGGGCGCGCTCGGCCGAGACCTCGAACATCAAGGTCGACCTCGCCTCGGTGGCCGAGGTCGAGGCGACGGGGCCGACCACGGTGACGCTGAAGCTGACCGCGCCCGACCGCTCCCTGCCGCTGATCCTGACGGATCGGGCGGGGATGGTGGTCTCGCCGACCGCGGTGGAGGCGAACGGCGGCTCGGTCGACCGCAACCCGGTGGGGGCGGGGGCCTTCAAATACGTCGAATGGCAGGACATGCAGATCGTCGCCTACGAGCGGTTCGAGGACTTCTGGGAGGAGGGCCTGCCCAAGGTCGACCGGATGGACATGGCGATCATCCCGGAGGTGACCACCGGCGTCCGCTCGGTCATCGCCGGGCAGAACGACGTCGTGGTGACGGTGCCGGCGGTGCAGAAGGTGCTGCTCGACCGTTCCCCCAACGTGACGGTGCATGCCGAGCCCTCGCTCTACCTGCACATGATCTACATGGATTTCTCGAAGCCGCCCTTCGACGACGTGCGGGTGCGGCGGGCGATGAACCTCGCCATCGACCGCGAGGCCTTCGTCAAGGCCGCGATGGGCGGGCTGGGGGAGCCTGCGACCACCCTCTACCCCCAGGCCTACTGGGCCCATGACGCGGGGCTGGAGGACATCCTCGCCTACGATCCCGACCGCGCCCGCGCGCTGATCAAGGAGACGGGCGTCGACCAGGTCGAGTTCACCGCCGTCGCCTACCAGGACCAGGCCGCCATCCAGCGCCGCGAGGTGCTGATGAGCATGTGGGACAAGGTCGGCATCAAGGCCAACGTGACCACGACGACCGTCGCCGAGGGTTCTCAAAAATTCTTCTTCGACAAGTCGGTGAACAGCTTCTTCGCCGCGATCACGGCGCGGCCGGATCCCTCGATGGTGCCCAACATCATCTTCGGCAAGGACAGCTCCTACAACGGCGGGCGCCAGGCGATCCCGGGCATGGACGAGGCCATCGCCGCCTCCCGCACGGGAACCACGCAGGAGGAGCGCAAGGCGGCCCTGAGCCGGGTGCAGCGCATCGCGCTGGAGCAGGCGGTGTTCGTGCCGCTGCTGTTCGAGGTCTACATCGTCGGCGTCTCGGACCGATTCACCGGCTACCGCCCCAACCTGCTCGGACGCCCCCGTTACGAGCATGTCGAACCGGCGACGAGCTGAGGAGCCCCCCGATGCTGGACCCCCGGATGCCCCCGCCCGAGGAGTGCGTGATCCGCCACGTGCTCGACCGCCACGCCGCCGAGCGGCCCGACAAGACCTTCGTGATCTTCGACGACGGCGAGGAATGGAGCTTCGCCCACCTGCGCCGCACCGTGCGCGGCTGCGCCGAGGGGCTGCGCCGGCTGGGCGTGGGGCAGGGCGACTTCGTGCTGGTGTGGCTGCCCAACGGCAAGGACTGCCTGCGGGTGATGCTGGCGCTGAACTACCTCGGCGCGGTCTACGTGCCCATCAACACCGGCTATCGCGGCGGCTTGATGGAGCACGTGATCGACAACGCCGGCGCCCGCCTGATGATCGCCGCCGCCCCCCTGGTCGAGCGGCTGGCGGGCGCGAACACCGCCGAGCTCCACGACGTCGTGGTGCTGGGCGGCGAGGCCGCGCCCGTGCCGGGGCTGGAGCTGCTGCCCGCCGGCGTGCTCGAGGGCGACCCCGACGCGCTGCCCGAGCCGGAGCGGCCGATCCAGCCCTGGGACACGTTCTCGATCATCTACACCTCCGGCACCACGGGGCCGTCGAAGGGGGTGCTGATCTCGCAGCTGCAGATGTGGGCGACCTTCATTCCCAACGACACCACGCGGATGGAGCATCGGGGGCTGGTGAACCTGCCGATGTTCCACGTCGGCGGCGCCGGCCCGATCTGGGCCACGCTGATGCGCGGCGGCTCCTTCGCGCTGGTGGAGAGTTTTCGAACGTCGGAGTTCTGGGACGTGGTCCGCCGCTTCGGCGTTCAGCACACCATCCTGCTCGGCGCCATGACCCCCTTCCTGCTGAAGGAGCCGCCCAGCCCGCGGGACCGCGACCACCCGCTGCTGCGCGTCTCGATGATCCCCCTCTCGGACCAGCACGCCGAGTTCACCGAGCGCTTCGGGGTCGACGTCTACACCTCCTTCAACATGACCGAGACCTCCTCGCCGCTCTTCGTCGGGCCCGCGCCCACGGCGCGCGGCACCGCCGGACGGCCGCGCCCGGGGGTGGAGTGCCGGGTGGTGGACGAGAACGATTGCGAGCTGCCCCCCGGCGAGACCGGGGAGCTGATCGTGCGCGCCGACATGCCCTATGCGCTGAACGGCGGTTATCACAAGAACCCCGAGGCGACCGCGAAGGCCTGGCGCAACGGCTGGTTCCATACCGGCGACGGGTTCCGCATGGACGCCGAGGGCAACTTCTATTTCGTCGACCGGATGAAGGACGCGATCCGGCGGCGCGGGGAAAACATCTCCTCCTTCGAGGTGGAGAAGGAGGTCGCCGCCCACCCCGCCGTGCGCGACTGCGCCGTGGTCGCCGTGCCCTCGGACCTCTCGGAGGACGAGGTGATGGCGATCATGAGCCCCGCGCCCGGCCAGACCATCGACCTGCCGGAGCTGGTCGAGTTCCTGCGCCCGCGGCTCGCCCACTTCATGGTCCCGCGCTTCTTCCGCATCGTCGAGGACCTGCCTCGCACCCCGACCGAGAAGGTGCAGAAGCATCTGCTCCGCGCCGAGGGCGTCACCCCCGACACCTGGGACCGCGAGAAGGCCGGCATCGTCATCAAGCGCGACAAGCTGGCGATGTCGGGATCCTGAACCCTGCGCCGGCCCCCGCGCCTCCGGGCCCGGGGCCGGCTCCCCGTCCGCATCCCTCGCCCGGGGCCTCTCCCCGGGCGCACGGAGGATCCATGAACGCCGACGCCCGACCCCGTCCGCCCTCCCTCGCCATCACCGCCGAGGAGTTCGAGGCCCGCCGCGCCCAGGTCCACGCCATGGGCGGGCCGGCCAAGCTCGCCGCCCGGCGCGAGGCCGGCATCCTCAACGCCCGCGAGCGGATCGACCGCCTCTGCGATCCCGGCAGCTGGATCGAGATCGGCGAGTTCGCCTGGTCCGCCCGCGAGGAGGACCGCGGCCGCACCCCCGCCGAGGGCATCGTCACCGGCTTCGGCAAGGTCGAGGGCCGCGACGTCGCCGTCGCCTCCTTCGACCTGACGGTGCTGGGCGCCTCGTCGTCGGCCACCAACATCCGCAAGCTGGATTTCCTGAAGAAGCGCGCCTCCGCCGCCGGCATCCCCTGCGCCTTCCTGATCGAGAGCGCGGGCGCCCGGATGCCCGACATCCAGGGCGCGACCGGCATGGGGCGCATCGGCCTCCTGTCCTCGATGTCCCGCGACCGGGACACGCCCTGGGTCTCCGCCGTGCTGGGGCCGTGCTACGGGATGGGGACCTGGTATGCGGTGATGTCGGACTTCGCGGTGATGCGGAAGGACGCGACCTTCTCCGTCTCCAGCCCCAAGGTGACCTCGGTCGCGATGAGCCAGGAGGTGACGCCCGAGGCGCTGGGCGGCTCCGACCTCCACGCCGAGACCACGGGCCAGGTGGACCTGGTGACCGACACCGACGCGGAGGCCATCGACGCCCTGCGCCGGTTCCTCGCCTACCTCCCCTCCAACGCCGCGGAGGCGCCGCCCATGGGGACCCCCGCCCCCGGCGGCGCGCCCGAGGACGTCGAGGCGCTGATCCCGCCCGAGCGCCACAGGATCTACGACGGGCGCAAGCTGGTGGGGCTGCTGGCGGACGAGGGCTCGGTGATGTCCTTCCGGCCCCGCTTCGGGCGGACGCTGGAGACGGCGCTGGCGCGCATCGACGGGCGCACGGTGGGCCTCGTCGCCTCCAACCCGATGCGCAAGGGCGGGGCCATCGACGGGCCCTCCTGCCGCAAGATGACCGAGTTCACGGTCCTCTGCGACAGCTTCAACGTGCCCATCATCCTGCTAGCCGACACGCCGGGCTTCCTCGTCGGCCTGCAGGCCGAGCGGGAGGGCGTGGCGGGCGAGATCATGAACAACATCCGCGCCCTGACGCTCGCCACCGTGCCCAAGCTGGCCGTGGTGGTGCGCAAGAGCTACGGGCAGGCCTACCTCAACCTCGGCGGCGGCATCGCGGATGCGCTGGCGGTGATGACCACGGGCGAGGTCGGCTTCGTCGACCCCGCCGTGGCCGTCTCGGTCGTCCACAACCGCAGGCGGGGGGACGGCGAGGACTACGAGACGCTGATGCAGGACATGGTCGTCTCCAACTCGCCGTGGGAGCTGGCGGGCATGTTCGCGGCCCACGCCGTGATCCGCCCCGGAGAGACCCGGACCTGGCTCTCGCGGATGCTCGAGGTGATGCGCCGTCGCCCCACCGGCGAGGTCGGCGCCCACCGCCTCGCCACCTGGCCCACCAGCCTCTGACAAGGACCTGACATGGAAGCGAAAAGCGAGATCACCGGCCGCGTGCTGGAGCTGGTCGCGAGCCCCGGCCAGCGCCTGGCCGAGGACGACCCGATCGTGGTGCTGGAGTCGATGAAGATGGAGATCGCCGTGACCGCGCCGCGCGCCGGAACCCTGCGCGAGATCCGCGTCGCCGTCGACGACCTTGTCGAGGAGGACCAGGTGGTCGCCCTGATGGACCCCGCCTGACCTGCGCGGCAGGGGGGGGCGCTGGACAGTCCGCGCCCCGCCCGCTACCCGTCGATGATCCAGACCGCCGACCGCCCCCGGGGCTGCGCGGCCCGCCGAGGGCGATCCGAATGAACTCGAAGGCCAAGCCGCGCGCCCGCTGGAACGGCAGGTTCGCCGCCCCCGAGCAGCATGCCGAGAAGCGCCGGATGATCCTGCGCGAGGCCGCCCAGGCCTTCAACGACCGCGGCTACCACAACGTCTCGCTGGACGAGGTCGCCTCGCGCCTCGGGATCACCAAGACGGTCTTCTACTACTACTTCCGCGACAAGAACCATGTGCTGCTGAGCTGCGTGGAGATCGGCTTCGAACTGGCCGAGACCGCGCTGGACGAGGCCGAGACCCGCCCCGGCGCCGCCCTCGACCGGGTGGTCGCCTTCACCCGGCTCTATGTCGAGGGCATCACCTCCGACCTCGGCGCCTGCGCGGTGCTGACCGACCTGACCTCGCTGCATCCCAGCGACCTCGACGAGGTCCGCGCCCGGCAACGCCGCTTCGGCCGCCGCCTGATCCGCCTGGTGAAGGCCGGGGTCGAGGACGGCTCGATCGAGGTCGAGGATCCCTCCGCCGCGGTCAGCTGGATCGTCTCCGCCCCCCTGATGCTGCCCCGCCTGACGGCGCTTTGGGGCGAGACCGGCGCCGCCTGGCTCGCCGACCACTACGCCGAGTTCACCCGCCGCTCCCTCTCCCGCACCTGAGCGCGCCTTTCCGCCGGCCGGGCGCCACGCCGGCCCCACAGGCGCCCGGGCTCGACCCGGGGCCTCCCGCGCCTCGCCCGCCGCCTTCGCGCCCTGGCCGGCGAGTACTGCGGCGAGAGCCGTCGCGACCGTCCCCGGCGTCGCCAAGGGCAAGGTTCGGCGGAGGCCCCGGGTCAGGCCCGGGGCGCCTGCGGGGCGGGCGTTGCGCGCCGAAGGGGAGGCGGCAGGGGCGCTACCAGAGCGCCTCGCTGACCGTCGAGACATGGGCCGCGACCACCTTCCAGCCGACGTCGTCGAACTTGATCCAGGTCTGGCTCTGGCGGCCGATCAGGTCGCGGTCCCGCACCTTGAACTCCAGGTTGGTGGTGGCGAAGTCGCGGCCGAGCGTCAGGATCTCGAGGCGGATCCGCGTCTCCTTGATGCCCGGCCCCGGGGGGCGGCGGACGCGGTGGGCGTGGATCTCGTCGAAGCCGTAGCCGTTCTCGTGCAGCGCGTAGCGGATCGTGTGGGGGGAGCGCCAGAAGGTGGCGTCCAGCACCTCGACGTCCTTGGTCTCCAGCGCCGTCTCGTAGCGTTCGAAGAGGGCGCGGACCTCCTCCACCACTTCCGGAATGTTGGGCGTGCGGTCCGTCATGCGTCCTCCCAGTCCCTGGCGAGCGCGAGCAGCGAGGCGTCCGCCCCCCGCGCCCCGATCACGGCGAGCCCCACCGGCGCGCCCTCGACCTCTCCCGCCGGCAGGACCAGCACCGGATGCCCGGTCAGCCCGCCCACGGCGCAGTTGGCGTTGATCCGCTCCCGCGCGCGGTCCATGGCGGCCAGCGGCAGGCCCTTCAGCGGCGCGGGATCGGGCGTCGCGGGCAGGGCGATGCAGCCGCCCGCCCGCGTCAGGTGCGCGAGCCGCCCGCGGGCCTCGTCGCGCACCAGCCGGGCGGGGGCCTGCTGCGCCTCGGTCGTCGCCGAGCCCGCCATCAGCGTGCGCGCGACGAGCCAGGAGAACCGCGGGACCGCGGCTTCCACCGACGGCCCGAAGGTCGCCCAGGCCTCGGCGAGCTGCAGCGTGCGCTGGGCCTGCGCCCAGGCGGCGAGGCCGGGCGGGGCAAGCATATCCTCGGTCCCCGGGCCGATCAGCGCCTCCAGCTTCGCGACGGCCGGGGTCAGCGCCTCGGCGACGCCGGGGCCGGCGAAGCCGAAACAGTCGATGGCGAGGGTCAGGCGGGAGGGGAGGGGGCCCGGCGCTTCGCCGATCAGGACCTCGCCGACCCTCGCGAAGACCTCGCCGCGGGCGGCGAACCAGCCGGCGGTGTCGGAGCTCGGCGCCTGGGGCAGCATGCCGGCGGTCGGCACGCGGCCGTGGGTCGGGCGCATGCCGAAGAGGCCGCAGAAGCTCGCCGGCACCCGCACGCTGCCGCCGGTGTCGGTGCCGAGCGCCGCGTCGCAGAGCCCCTGCGCGACCGCGGAGGCGGAGCCGGAGGAGGAGCCCCCCGGAACCCTGTCCGGCGCCCTGGGGTTGAGGGGCGTGCCGTCGAAGGCGTTCTCCCCCAGCAGGCCCAGCGAGATCTCGTCGGTGACGGTCTTGCCGACCAGCCTCGCGCCGGCGGCGAGCAGGCGGGCCACCGCCTCGGCATGGGCCGGGGCGGGGGCCTGGGCGGCGGCCCAGTCGGGGTTGCCGGCGCCGGTGATCCGGCCCGCCACGTCGAACAGGTCCTTGGCGGCGAAGCGGAGCCCCGCGAGCGGCCCCTCCGCCGCGCCCGCGACCTCGAAGCGTTCCACGAAGCACTCGCCCATCCGCATCCCTCCTGCCGGCCCGCGGCCATCCTCGGCCGAAGCCGGCGCGGGAACAACGCCCGCGCCCGGGCCTGCGACCTCGGGACCCGAACGGGAGGGGCTCAGGCGGCCCGGCGCAGCGCGTCGAGCATCCGGCCGTCGCGGGCGATGAGGCGGCCGTTCTTCCAGACCTCCCGCGCGGCGGGGGCGGCGACCACGGCCTCGGGGACGTTCTCGACCGGCAGGACCACGAAGTCGGCCGCCGCCCCGGCGCGCAGGCCGTAGTCGGAGAGGCCGAGGACGCGCGCCCCCGCCTCGGTGACCACGTCGAAGGCCTCGGCGAGCTGCGCGTCGGTGTTGAAGCCCGAGCGGTAGCCGATCATCTGCGCGCGCCCCAGCATGTCGCCGTCGCCGTAGGGCCACCAGCTGTCGCGGATGTTGTCGCAGCCCGACCAGACCGTCGCGCCGGCCGCGCGCAGCAGCGCCACCGGGGGGAACGGGTGGGCGCCCGGGGCGTTGGTCATGATCGCGACCCCGGCCGCTGCGATCACCTCGGCCGCCTTCTTCTGCTGGTCCAAGGTCACGTCGCCGAGCCCGTAGGCGTGGGAGACGCCGACGCGCCCCTGCATCCCCGCCGCCACGGTGCGCTCGCAGATCCGCTCGATCTCGAAGACGCCCAGCGTGCCGTGGTCGTGGAGGTGGATGTCGATGGGCTTCCCGTGCTTCTCGGCCAGCGCGAAGACCACGTTCAGCTGCCCCTCCACGTCCCGGTCGAAGGCGGCGGGGTCGAGGCCGCCGACCACGTCGCAGCCCATCGCCATCGCCTCGTCCATCAGCGCGTCCACCCCGGGGCTCTTCAGCACCCCCGACTGCGGGAAGGCGCAGAGCTGCAGGTCGATCAGGCCGGCATATTCCTCGCGCACCGCGAGCAGGGTCTCGACATGGCTCAGGCCCACGTTCAGGTCGATCATCACATGGCTGCGCATGCGGGTGGAGCCCTGGGCGAGGCAGAGCTCGAGCTGGCGGCGGGCGCGGACGTCCAGCGGGTCGGCCTCGGCCAGGTTCTCGTTCTGGAAGCGCACCCGCTCATGCACGTCGAAGCCGGCGGTGCAGGGCTTGTGGGGCTTCCAGGCCTCGCCCCAGAAGGAGGTGTCGAGGTGGATGTGCCCCTCGACGAAGCCCGGCGCCACCAGCCTTCCGCCGAAATCCACGATCGAGGCCGCGCCGGGGCGCGGCGCGCCCTCGGCCAGGACCGCCTCGATGCGCCCGGCGGCGACGGCGAAGGCGGCGCGGGTTCCGTCGGGAAGCAGGGCGTTCTCGAAGAGCGTGTCGGTCACGGGGGTCTCCAGCAGGCGTTTCTTTGGGGGAGCGGGGAGCGGCGCGCCGCTCCCCGCGAAGGTCGTGCGGCGGGGACCGCTCCCCGCGCAGGTCGGGCGCGGATCAGCCCTTGGGCAGGGAGCCTTCGACCCCCTCGACCAGCCAGGTCATGCCCTTGACCTCCTCGGGGGCGAGGGTCTCGCCCTCGGCCACGCGCAGCGCGCCGGTGTTGTCGGCGATGGGGCCCGCGAAGATCTGGAACGAGCCGTCGACGATGGCGGCCTCGGCCTTGGCCATCTCGTCCGCGACAGAGGCGGGGAGCTCCGGCGAGGCGGTGGTCATCTTCACGAAGCCGTCGGGCCCGAGGCCCCGCCAGCGCGCCGTCGGCTCCCAGCTCCCGGCCATCACGGCCTTCGCGGCCTCGATATGGGCCGCCGACCAGTCGAGCTCGAAGCTCACCAGCTGCTTCTGCTTCACGTAGGCCGAGAAGTCGCCGGTGGAGCCGATGGACCACACGCCCTTCTCCTCGGCCGCCAGCCCCTGCACGGGCGTGTTGGGCGAGCCGGAGATCACGTCGGCGCCCTGGGCGACCAGGGTCGCGACCGCGTCCTTCTCCTTGCCCGGGTTCACCCAGTCGTTGACCCAGACGATCTTCAGCGTCGCCTCGGGGTTCACCGAGCGCGCGCCCAGCAGGAAGGCGTTCAGCGAATAGATCACCTGCGGCACCGGGAAGGCGCCGACCCAGCCCAGCACGTTGGACTGGGTCATGCGGCCGGCGGCGATGCCGGTCAGGTAGGTGCCCTCGTAGTGCCTGGCCTCGAACACCCCGAGGTTGGGGCCCGCGTCGATGCCCGCGCAGCACTCGAAATGCGACTTGGGCAGGGTGGGAGCCAGCTTCCGCAGCGAGGCGTACTGGGAGAAGGTGGTCCCGAACAGCAGCTGGTGGCCCTGGATCGAGAGCTGGCGGAACAGCCGCTCGCAGTCCTGGATCTGGGTGATGTTCTCCAGCACCGTCACCTCGACCTGGTCGGGGAACTCTTCCTGCAGGGCGCGCCAGGCCTCGGCCTGGAAGTATTCCCAGCCGGTGTCGGAGATGGCGCCCATGTGGATCACGCCCACCTTCAGCTTCTCGCCGGCGGCGAGCACGGGCCGGGCGGCCAGGGGCGAGAGCCCGGCGGCGAGGCCGGCGGCGGCGGCGCCCTGCAGCAGGCGGCGGCGGGAGAGGTCGGTCATGGCAGGCGTCCTTTCAGGAGAGGAGGAGATCGGGGGTCAGGCCGCGAAGGGCTTGCCCAGCGAGGCGGGGACGTGCAGGCGCAGGCGCGCCTCGTCGCGGGAGATCACGACCAGCACGACGACGGTGGCGAGGTAGGGCAGGGCCGACATCAGCTCCGACGGCACGGCGGCGAGCGCGGTCTGCCCGAAGAGCTGGGCGATGGTGGCGCCGCCGAAGAGATAGGCGCCCGCGAAGCAGCGCCCCGGCCGCCAGGTGGCGAAGACCACCAGCGCCACCGCGATCCAGCCGCGCCCGGCGATCAGCCCCTCGGTCCAGAGCGCGGTGTAGACCACCGAGACGAAGGCCCCGGCGAGCCCCGCCATCGCCCCCCCGAACAGCACCGCCAGGTAGCGGATCCGCGCCACCGGATGCCCGATGGCCCAGGCCGAGGCGGGGGATTCGCCGACCGCGCGCAGCACCAGCCCGGCGCGGGCGCGGTAGAGGAACCACCACACGCCCCCGAACACCGCCCAGGAGAGCCACACCAGCGGATGAAGCTGGCCCATCACGGGGCCCAGCCCCGGGATCCCGGCGGCGGCCTGCTGCAGCGCGCTCGGCTCGGGCGTCAGGGCCATGCCCACGTAGGGCTTGCCGAGATAGGAGCCGAGGCTGGTCCCGAAGATGGTCAGCGCGAGGCCGGCGGCGATCTGGTTGGCGCCCAGGCTCACCGCCAGCACGGCGAAGGGCAGCGACAGGGCCGCGCCCGCCGCCGCCGCGGCCAGCGCCGCGGCCGGCCAGCCGGCGCCGCCCATCATCGCGGCGAAGCCCACGACGGCGCCCACCACCATCATGCCCTCGACCCCGAGGTTGATGACGCCCGCCCGCTCGGCCACCAGCTCGCCCAGGGCGGCGTAGACCAGCGGCGTTCCGGCGACGAGGGCCGCGACCAGCACGGGGAGAAGATCGGGCATCACGCGGCCTCCGGCGCGGAGAGGGGGGCGGTCTCGTCCACCCGGCGGATGCGCCAGGTGGTCAGCACGTCGGCGGCGAGAAGGAAGAACAGCAGCGTCCCCTGGAACAGCCCGCCGATGGAGGAGGGCATCCCCAGCATCATCTGCGCGTAGTCCCCCGCGATCGCGAGCAGCGCCAGCAGCAGGCCCGAGGCGACGATCCCCGCCGGATGCAGCCGGCCCAGGAAGGCCACGATGATCGCGGCATAGCCGTAGCCGGCCGAGGCGGTGGGGAAGATCTGGCCCAGCGGCCCCGCGATCTCGCCCACGCCCGCGACCCCCGCGGCGAAGCCCCCGGTCAGCATCCCGATCCAGACCGCCCGCCTGACGGGGAACCCCGCGTAGCGCGCCGCCCCCGGCGCCGCCCCGGTGACGCGCAGCTGGAAGCCCAGGTGCGTGCGCTCGATGAAGATCCAGGCGACGAGGGCGGCGAGGACCGCCAGCACGATCTCGATGTTCGCCCGCGTGTTCTCGATCACGATCGGCAGCAGCGCATCCGGGTGCAGGGGCGCCGACTGGGGGAAGTTGAACCCCGCCGGATCCCGCCAGGGCCCGAACACCAGGTAGGCGAGCCAGAGCTGCGCGCAGTAGTTCAGCATCAGGGAGGTCAGGATCTCGGAGGCGTTGAACCGCGTCTTCAGAAGCGCGGGGATCGCCGCCCACAGCGCCCCTCCGACGCCCCCCAGCAGCAGCATCGCGGGCATCACCCAGGGGCCCGCGCCCCCGAACTCCAGCGCCAGCCAGCCGCCGAAGATCACGCCCAGCACCAGCTGCCCCTCGGCCCCGATGTTCCACACCCCCGCCCGGAAGCCGATGGCGAGGCCGACCCCGATCAGGATCAGCGGCGCCGCCTTCAGGAGCAGCTCGCCGAAGCCGTAGAGGTCCGCGAGCGGGGTCGTGAGGAAGATCCACAGCGTCGAGACCGGCGCCCGCCCGTCCAGCGCGAAGAGGATCATCGCCAGCCCCGCGGTCAGCGCCGCCGCGATCAGCGGCGAGGCCCAGCTCATCGCCCGCGAGGGGCGGGGGCGGCGTTCAAGGCGCAGCGGCATCGGCGGGCTCCTCCTGGGCGGCGGGGGTGGCGAGGCGGCCGCTCATCGCGAGCCCGATGGCGTCGCGGTCGCAGTGCGCGCGGGGGACGGCCGGGGTCAGCCGGCCGCCGGCGATCACCGCGATGCGGTCGGCGATCTCCATCAGCTCGTCGAGCTCCTCGGAGATCACCACCACCGCCGCGCCCCGGTCGCGCAGCTCGGCCAGGGCCTGGCGGATGGTCAGGGCCGCGCCCACGTCGACGCCCCAGGTGGGCTGGGCCACGACCAGGGCGCGGGGCTGGTTGAGGATCTCGCGCCCGATGACGAACTTCTGCAGGTTCCCGCCCGAGAGGCTGCCCGCTGGCGCATCGAGCCCCCCCGCGCGCACGCCGAAGGTCTCGACGATGCGCCGCGCGGCGGCGCGGATCCTGGCCCGGCGCAGGAAGCCCCAGGTGGTGGTCTGCGCGGCGCGCGCGGTCAGCAGCGCGTTCTCGTGCAGCGGCAGGTCCGGGGCGGCGGAGCGGCCCAGCCGGTCCTCGGGGGCCGAGCTCAGCCCCAGCCGCCGGCGCGCCCGCGGCCCCATCCGGCCGAGGTCGCGCCCGTCCAGCCGGATCGCGCCCGGCGGGCTCGGACGTTCGCCCGAGAGCGCGTCCATCAGCTCCGCCTGGCCGTTGCCCGAGACGCCGGCGACGCCGACGATCTCGCCCGCCCGCACCTCCAGCGAGACCGCCTCCAGCGCGGTCCCGAACGGGTCGGGGGAGGGCGCCGAGAGCCGGTCGATCACCAGCAGGGCCGCGCCCGGCGCCTGGCGCGCGGCGGGCCGCAGGGCCTGCAGGTCCGCCCCGATCATCATCCGCGCCATCGAGGCCGCGGTCTCCGCGCGCGGATCGCAGACCCCGGTCACCCGGCCGCCGCGCAGGATCGTCGCCCTGGAGCAGAGCGCGCGCACCTCCTCGAGCTTGTGGGAGATGTAGAGGATCGAGCAGCCGTCGGCGGCCAGCCGGCGCAGGGTGACGAACAGGCTCTCCACCGCCTGCGGGGTCAGGACCGAGGTCGGCTCGTCCATGATCAGCAGGCCCGGGTCCTGGAGCAGGGCGCGGATGATCTCGACCCGCTGGCGCTCGCCCACCGACATGGTCCCGATGCGCCGGCGCGGGTCGACGGGCAGGCCGTAGCGGCCGGCGACCTCGGCGATGCGGCGCGACAGCGGCTCCAGTTTCGGGCGGTCGGGCATGGCCAGCGCGATGTTCTCGGCCACCGTCAGCGTGTCGAAGAGGGCGAAGTGCTGGAAGACCATGCCCACGCCCATGCGCTGGGCCTCGGCGGGGGAGCGGGGCTGCGCCTCGCGCCCGTTCCACAGCATCTCGCCCGCGTCGGGGCGGACCATGCCGTAGATCACCTTCATCAGGGTCGACTTGCCGGCCCCGTTCTCGCCGACGATGGCGTGGATCTCGCCCGGCGCGACGGCGAGGTCGACGCCGTCGTTGGCCACCACCGCGGGGTAGGCCTTGCGGATGCCGCGCAGCTCCAGGCGCAGGGGCGGCGGCAGGATCGGCCCGTCGTCGCGGGTCGTGCGCGCGCCTGCCTCCGATCCGCCCATGGTCCGCCCCCTGCTGCGCGGCGCCGATCCGGCGGCCGCTTCGTCGCAATTATGGGCGCAAGATTGAATACAATTGCAAGCCCGATTTGTCGCCTTCGTCAGGATCCCGCGTTGCGCCAACGATTTCAGACCCTTGCACCCGTCGGGGCGGGCCATGGGCGGTCCTCCAACCGTCCGGGCGAGCGGGAACGGGGCGATTCGGATCGGATTCCGGCCGGTTTCGGCGCCGGATCCGGGGCGTGGGAGGCGGTCTCGCGGAGGCTTCCGCAACTGGAGATGGACAAACCGGCCTCCGGATCGTATCCATCACACCCCGACGGCCCGCCGCCGGGCGCGCAGACGAACGACGCCGCCCCCGGGCGGCCGGGAAGGAGCCCTCCGATGTCCACCCATCAGAGCCGCAGCGATGCGATCTACGCGACCCTGCGCCGGGCGATCCTGGAGCAGGCGCTGGCCCCCGGCGCCCGGCTGCCGGAGGATTCCATCGGCGAGACCTTCGGCGTCTCGCGCACCTCGGTGCGCAACGCGCTGGTGCGGCTGAACGTCGAGGGGCTGGTCGACATGGCCCCCAACAAGGGCGCCTCGGTCGCCATGCCCACCCTCGCCCAGGCCCACGACGTCTTCGACATGCGCCGGGTGCTGGAGCGCGAGGTGGTCCGCCGCCTGTGCGAGCGGATGTCCAAGGACGCGATCGACGCGCTCGAGGCCCATATCGCCGAGGAGGAGCGCGCCCTGCGCTCCGCCGGCCCGCTCTCGATCCGGCTGGCCGGCGAGTTCCACATCCTGCTGGCGGAGCTCACCGGCTCGCAGACGCTGAGCGACTACGTCAGCCAGATCGTATCCCGTTGCTCGCTGATCCTGGCGCGGTTCGGCCGGCCCCATTCCGCCGAATGCGGGGTCGAGGAGCACGTCCGCCTGGTCGCCGCCCTGCGCGAGCAGGACGCCGAGACCGCCTGCGCGGTGATGGACGCCCACCTCGACGCGGTCGAGACCCGGGCCCGCATCGACGAACCCGAGACCGAACCCGACGTCGCCTCGATCCTCGCCCGCTACGCCCTGGTCGAGGACTGAGGCGGGGCCGGCCGCGATCCGCCGACCGCGCCTCGGCCTGCCCCGGGGACGGCGTCCGAGGCTGGCGACGGGGCGGGCGATCGGGGTAGGCTGGGGCCATGGCGCAGCTTCTGATCGTCTATCACTCGCGCACCGGCGGCAGCCGGCAGATGGCCCAGGCGGCGGCCGAGGCCGCGCAGGCGGAGACGCCGACCACCCTCAAGGCCGCGGCCGAGGCGGGGCCCGGGGATCTGCTGCGCGCCGACGGCTACCTGTTCTGCGGGCCGGAGAACCTCGCCGCCATCGCCGGGGTGATGAAGGACTTCTACGACCGCTGCTATTACGAGGTGCTGGGCCGGATCGAGGGGCGGCCCTATGCGCAGATGGTCTGCGCCGGCTCCGACGGCGAGAGCGCCGCGCGCCAGACCGCGCGCATCGCCACCGGCTGGCGCCTGCGCGAGGTGCAGCCGCCCCTGATCGTGTGCACCCACGCCCAGACCCCCGAGCGGATCCTGGCCGAAAAGACGATCCCCGAGGCCGACCTCGCCCGCTGCCGCGAACTCGGCGGCGCGCTCGCCGCGGGGCTCGCCCTGGGCGTGTTCTGAGGCGGGGGCGGGCGACGCGGGCGGAGGCGTGAGCGGAGCGCCGCGCCGGCTGGAGCTCAGACCGCCGCGACGGGCGCGCCGGCGAGAAGCCCCGCGAGGCCGGAGAGCCGCGCCTCGGCCAGCCGCCCGCGCAGCGCCTCCAGCTCGGCGGGCGAGGCGGGGCCCTCGAAGCGGCGGGCGGCGGCCTCGAGCGCGAGGTCGGCGAGGCCCAGCGGCTCGGCCTGGGTGGCCTGGCGCAGCCGCGCGAGGTGCAGGCGCCCGCGGGCGAGGTCGTCGTCGCGGGCCGCGGCCTCCAGCGCGAAGCAGTGGTACCAGATCGCGGCGCAGGAGAGGGCGCCCGCCGCCAGCCGCGCGTCGCCCCGGTCCAGCAGCGTCCGGCGGGCGGCGCGGTCGGGGGCGGCCAGCGCGCCCAGCGCCAGCAGGATCGCGCCGTTGTAGTAGTTCGCCTGCGCCGGCCCGAACAGCGGCTCGAGCCGGGCGAAGGCCGCCGGCGCGTCGCCGGCGCGCAGCTCCCGCCAGGCGGTCAGGGCGGCGAGGTCGGCGGAGAAGCGCGTCTCCGGCTCGCGCGCGACCAGCTCGCCCAGGCGGGCGATGTCCTCCTGCGCGCCGTCGAGGTCGAGGGCGGCGAGGCGCATCTCGGCCCGGGTCTCGCGGGCGATCATCTCGGCCCGGTCGGCGCCGGCGCCGGCGGCGGCCTCGACCGCGAGGTCGGCCAGCAGGTGCGCCCGCGCCCCGGGTTCGGCGAAGAACAGCGTGTAGCTGCGCATGAAGGCGAATTCCTGGTGGACCATGCCCAGGCCCGCCTCCGCCGCCATGGTCACCGCCCGGTCGAAATGCCGGTGCGCGGTGCGCAGGCGCCCGGCGGAGAAATGCGCGTCCCCCAGGCCCCCGTGGGCGCGCGCCACGCCGCGCGGGTCGCCCGCGCGCTCGGCCGCGGCGAGGCCGGCGGCGTGCTGGCGCAGGCAGGCCTCGGCGTCGCCCTCGACGAAGGCGCGGTTGCCGCGCTGCTCGTGGATCTCGGCCCGGCCCAGTCCCGCGAGGCCGATGGCGTCGGCCAGCGCCTCGGCGAGGTCGAGCGCCCGGTCCGCCTCCGCCCCCCGGTCCAGCCGGTGCAGGACCAGCGCCTGGCGCACCAGCATCGCCACCCGCGTCACGTCCGAGACCGCGGCCCGGTGCGCCGCGCGGTAGTCGTCGAGCGCGCCCCGCAGGTCGCCGCGCATCCGCCGGATGCCGGCCCGGCAGGAGTGCAGCTCGGCCACCGCCTCGGGGTCGCCGGGGCGGGCGAGCCCCTCCTCGATGAAGCGCCGGGCGCGGGTCAGGCGCATCTCTGCGATCATCGCGTTGGCCGCGGCGGTGGCGGCGCGGCAGGCCTCGGCGTCGTCGGGGGCGAGGCGGGCGTGCTCGGCCCAGGAGACCGGGTCGGCGCCGCGGAAATGCGCGGCGGCCCTCGCGTGCCAGTCGGCCCGGGTCTGCGGGTCGAGGTCGTCGTAGATCGCCTGGCGGATCAGGTCGTGGCCGAAGGCGAGCCCGCCCGAGACCGCGTGCAGCAGGTCCCCCTGCGGGCGCAGCGCCGCGGTCCCGGGGAAGATCGCGGCGAGGTCGGCGGGATCGAAGCGCGTGCCCAGCAGCGCCGCGCGGCGCAGGGCGGCGCGGGTCTCGGGGGGCAGGCGCTCGATCTGCTCCAGCACCAGGCCGGTGACGGTGGCGGGCAGCTCGCCCGAGGTCCAGTTCGCCTCCAGCAGGCGCAGCAGGAACAGCGGGTGGCCGGCGGCGCGCTGCAGGGCGTGGGGCAGGTCGGCCGCGCCCGCGTCGGCGAGCCGGGCCAGCCGCTCGGCCGCGCCCGGCGACAGCGGCGCCAGGGCCAGGCGCACCAGCCCCGGTCGCCCCCGCGCGGCGAGGCGGTGGTCGAGGCTCGCGTCATGCGGGCGCTCGGTCAGCACCAGGGTCAGCGGCGCCTCGGCCAGCCGGTCGGCGAGGTCGAGCAGGAAGTCGCCGGCCCCGGCCGGGGCCCAGTGGCAGTCCTCGATCACCACGCAGAGCCCGCCCTCGGCCTCGGCGCGCTCGGCCAGCGCGCGCGCCAGCACCTGCTGGGCGCGGCGGCGACGGTCGGCGTCGCCCAGCGCGCTCAGCCGCAGCTCCGCCTCCCGGGTCAGGCAGGGGGCGACGAGCCACTCGGCCAGCGCCCGGTCGTAGGGGTCGCGGGCGGCGCCGGGCGGGATCGCGCCCAGCGCGGCGGCGAGGTCCTGGCCGATGTGCCGCCCGCCGCCGCCCAGGGGCGAGAAGCCGACCTCGATCACCGACCCGCCGCGGCCGGTGGGGCGGCGGGCGATCTCGGCGGCGAGCCGGCTCTTGCCGATGCCCGCCTCGCCGGAGAGATGCACCACCAGCCCGGCCCCGGCGGCGCGGGCGGCGGCGCAGGCGGACGCGACCTGGGCGAGCTCCACCTCCCGCCCCACCAGCGGCAGGCGCGGGCGCGCCGGCGCGGGCGCGGCGTCGAGCGGCGTCGCCCCCGCGCCCGCCGCCGCCAGCCCCAGGCGGGCGGCCAGCGCCGGTTCCAGCAGCACCGTGCCGGGCGCGGCCTGCGCCGCCAGCCGCCGCAGGCGGGCCAGCGCGCGCAGCGGGGCCGCCCCGGGCCCGCCCGCAGCCTCGCCCGGGGCCGCGGGCGGCGCCTCGCCCAGCGCGAAGGACAGCGTCTCCCCCGCCGCCTGCGCCAGCGCATGGGCGCCGGAGGCGACGGCGCGCAGGTCGGCCCCGGGGAACAGCGCCGCCGCCTCCCCCGGCCCGCAGTCGAGGGCCGCGCCCCCCGCCTCGCCAAGGGCGGCGCGGAGGCGGGGCCAGTCCGCCTCCCCCTCCGCGGCGAGGGCCAGGAGCAGCAGCGGGGGTTCCGTCGCCTCGGCCGGCATGGAGGCGGCGGTGGAGGCGGGGGCGGGATCCGGGGCAGGGGGCTCGGCGGGGCGGAGGCCGGGGTCGCCGCGGCGGATGCGATCCATCAGCGCCACGGTCTCCGGCTCCGGCGCCACGGAGAGGTCGCGGCGCAGCGCCTCGCGCAGGGTCTCGAACCGGGCCCGGGCCGCGCCGCGGGCGCCGCGGCCGGCGTCCCATTCCATCAGCCGCCGGTGCGCGGCCTCGTCCAGCGGGTCGAGGCTCAGCAGCCGGTGCGCGGCCTGCGCCCCCTCCGCCCGCGGGCCGAGGCGGTCGAGCTCCCGGCGCAGCGCGCCCGCGGCGAGATCGGCCAGCCGCGCCCGCTCCGCCGCCAGCGCGGCCTCGAGATCGGCGCCCCCGGGCGCGAGATCCTCGACGAAGGGGCCGGCGTAGAGCCGGGCCGCGGCGGCGTCGTCGCCCCGCGCAAGAGCCTCGGCGAACTCGGCGAGGTCGGTCGCCACCGAGGGGGCGAGCGTCAGGGCGTCGGCCTCCGACAGGATCCAGCCCTCGCCCCCCGCCCGGCGCACCTGCGCCACGGCCTGGCGCAGGCTGGCGCGGGCGCCCTCGGCGTCGGCGCGCTCCCACAGGAGGGCGGCGAGCCGCGCCCGCGGCAGGCTGCGCCGGCGGGCCGCGGCCAGCAGCGCCAGCAGCGCCCGGGCCTTGCGCGCGGCCGGCGCGGCCGGGGCGCCGCCCAGGCTCATCGCGAAACCGCCCAGCAGGTCGAGCCGCCGATCCATCGCTTTCACGCGCCTTTCACGCCGGAGCCCGGGGCGCGTTCACGGCGCGGGGCGACACCTGCGCCACGACGAACAGCCAAGCGAGCCCGCCAATGCCCTGTCTTCCAATCCGGACCCCCGCGCTGCGGCGCTGGCTGCGGCGCCTCGCAGGGCGAGGACGCCGCCGGCCCGCCGGCCTCGCCGGAGCGGCCCCGCCGTCCGGCCCCCCGGCCGACGCGCGGGCCCTTCAACCCCTTCGTTTCTCCTGTCCATGGTGAGCCAGATGCAGACCCTTCGCAACACCCGGCCGCAACTGCGCAACGAGCTTCTCCTGACCGACTCCGGCATCGAGACCACGCTGATCTTCCACGAGGGCTTCGACCTGCCCTGCTTCGCCGTCTATCCGCTGCTGGAGACGCCGGCGGGGCGCGAGGCGCTGGCGCGCTACTACCGCCGCCACCTGGCGCTCGCCGCCGACCATGGCCTGGGCTTCGTGCTGGAGGCCCCGACCTGGCGGGCGAACCGCGACTGGGGCGCGCAGCTCGGCCATGGCCCCGAGGATCTCGCCCGCTTCAACCGCGAGGCCGTCGGCTTCCTGACCGACCTGCGCGGCGAGGCGCGCGGGGTGCGCCCGATCGTGGTCTCGGGCAACCTCGGGCCGCGGGGCGACGGCTACCGCCCCGACACGGCGATGACCGCGGAGGAGGCCGAGGCCTACCATGCCGAGCAGATCGGCTGGTTCGCCGAGACCGACGTGGACATGGTCGCGGGCTTCACCCTGACCACCGTGGCCGAGGGGGTCGGCGTGATCCGGGCCGCGGTCCGGGCCGGCCTGCCGGTGGCGGTCGCCTACACGGTCGAGACCGACGGCCGCCTGCCCGACGGCACGGCCCTGGGCGAGGCGATCGAGCGGACCGACGCGCTCACCCAGGGGGCGGCTGCGTATTTCCTGGTGAACTGCGCCCATCCCGATCACTTCCGCGGCGCGCTGGAGGCCGGCGAGCCCTGGCTGGCGCGGATCGGCGGCCTGCGGGCCAACGCCTCGCGGATGAGCCATGCCGAGCTCGACGAGGCGGAGACGCTGGACGCGGGCGATCCCGACGAGCTCGGCCGCGACTACGCCGCGCTGCGCCGGCTCCTGCCCAACCTCTCGGTGCTGGGGGGCTGCTGCGGGACCGACCACCGCCACGTCGACGCGATCGCGTCCTGCTGCGCCCCCTCCCGCGCCGCATGACCGCCCGCCCGGAGGGGTCTCCGGGCGGGTCTTCCTCCCTCTGCGCCGCCGCTACCGGGGGCGCCCCGATCAAGGACGAGCCCGATGAGCATCCCTTCCTTCTCCGCCGCGGCCGTCGCCCTCGCCGCGGTCTGCCTCTGCGCCGCCGGCGCCCCGTCGGGGAGACCGGAGGGGGCGGCCGCCTCCCGCCCCGCGCCTTCGGCGGCGGCGGGGGAGGTCTGCGCGCTCTGCCTGGTGGCCGAGGCGCGGGCCCTGATGGCCCGGGCGGCGGCGCGGGCGGACCCGTCGCTCGCCGGCCGGGCGGCGATCGCGGCCTGCGCCGCGCTGGAGGCGGCCCCCGCCGGTCCGGTGCGCCGGGAGGCGGCGGCGCTGATCCGGCGCTACAGGTCTCTGCGCGAGGCCGGCCGCTTCGCCCCGCCCTCGCGCCGCCGGGCCGCGGACGCCCCGATCGGCGCCGCCTGGTGAGCGGCCGCGCCGGCGGCAGGCGCCGCAGGCGGGCCGCCGCCGAACCGGGGGCGGCCCGCCGTCGCGCCCTGTCGCATTCGGGAAGCTGAAGTAGAGAAACGGGACCGTCTTTCGCGCCCGGGAGGCCGATTCGGATTTCTGATGACGGGGGCCGCCCCCTGTGTTTTTCTGTGCGCGGATTCGCGAAGTCGGGGGGCTTTCGGATCTGGTCGGCGCCGGCCCGGGAGAGAGGGGGCGCGATCGGGTTTCGAACGGGGGCCCCGAACGGCGGCGCGTCCCCGACTCTGAGGGGAGCAGCGCCATGTCCATCCGTCCTCGCGACGCCGCCTCGCGGCGGCCGCTCGTCCATGTCCTGCTGGCGACCAGCTCGGTTCTGGTCCTGGGGGTCCAGGCGGCGCGGGGCGACGACATCGTCCAGTGCAGCACCTCCAGCAACCAGACCTGCGAGCTGACGACCGGCGACACCGGGGCGAACTTCAACTCGACGGTGACCGACGACGGCTTCACCGCCTCGGTCCAGAACAGCTCGACCCTGACGGCCACCGCCGGCTCGCAGCCGATCATGGTGCTGTTCCACGCGACCGGCTCGGACGGCGACAGCGACGGCGACGACGGCGACGGCCTGGCGCGGGGCATCGACGGGGGCGAGATCACCGTCTCCAACTCCGGCTCGATGACCCTGGTGGGTGGCGGCGGCGGCGGCAGCGGGCGGCTCTCGGTGATCGACGTGCAGGGCTTCGGCGGCGACGGCGCCCAGCCCGATTCCAACGGCAACGACGGCGGCCGCGGCGGCGACGGCGGCGAGCTGACGGTCTTCAACCGCGGCGTGATCGCGGTGCAGTCGGACGCTCCCGGCGCCAACCAGAACGAGATCTTCGGCATCTCGCTCTCCAGCCGGGGCGGCGACGGCGGCGACATGAACGGCGGCGCCGGCGACCAGAAGGGCGGCAACGGCGGCGACGCCAAGCAGGTCTCGGTCACCAACTACGACAGCGGCACGATCCGGCTGGGCGGGTCGGAGGACGACCTCCTCGCTGCGCCGAACGGGGCGCGGGCGATCACCATCTACGCGGCCGGCGGCGACGGCGGGTCCGAGAACGGCGCCGGCGGCGCGGGCGGGACCATCAATGTCTTCAACGACGGCGCCATCGAGATGTTTCTCGACGTCTCCGACCCGGCCGAGGATCCCCAGCGCTCGGTCGCGGGGATCTACGCCCATTCCCAGGGCGGGGTCGGCCAGCCCTCGCAGGACAACAGCGACCCGGGCGGCAAGGGCGAGCCGGGGCGGCCGATCCACCTGCAGAACTCCGGCTCGATCCTGATCTACGCCCCCAGCCTGACCGCGGACTACGGCGCCCAGGAGGGGTCGGCGGCGATGTTCGCCCTGTCCCAGGGCGGCGACGGCGGCGCCTCGCCCGACAAGAACGTCGGCGGCGCCGGGGGCGGGGCGGCGGTGGACACCAGCGGCGCGCAGCAGACGATCTTCCTCGAGAACGACACCGGCACGATCGAGACCCACGGCCACGGGATCTCCGGCATGGTCGGCCTCGCGCGCGGGGGCGACGGCGGCGACGGCAACGACGGCTCCGGCTCGCGCGGGGGGGCCGGGGGCCGGGGCGGCGACGTCGACGTGGTGATGGGCGCGAACACCTCGCTGATCACCCACGGGGACGAGGCCTACGGCATCGCCGGCCAGTCGGTCGGCGGCATCGGCGGCGGCGGCGTGGCGAGCGCGGGCGCCGGCGGGGCCGGAGGCCAGCTGAGCCTGGCGGCGGGCGCCGGCTCCTCCATCGAGACGCGCGGCGACTTCGCGGGCGCGGTGGTGCTGCAGTCGCTGGGCGGCGGCGGCGGCGTGGGCGAGGACTTCACCGGCATCCTCTTCGGCTCCGGCGGCGACGGCGGCAACGCGGGCGACGCCAGCACGGTGACCATCACCTCGCAGGGGACGGTCGCGACCACGGGCGACCACGCCTTCGGCCTGCTGGCGCAGTCGATCGGCGGCGGCGGCGGCGCCGGCGGCGTCGGCGCGGGGCTGGTGCTGGGCCTGGGCGGCGACGGCGGCGAGGGGGGCCTCGGCAAGCAGGCCACCGTGCATCACTCGGGCTCGGTCTCGACCTCGGGCTACGGCGCGAACGGGATCGCGGCGCAGTCGATCTCGGGCGGCGGCGGAGCGGCGGGCGTCGCGGGCGGCGTGCTGTCGATCGGCGGGCAGGGCGGCGCCTCGGGCGCGGACAGCGGCTCGACCTCGGGCAAGGCCGGGGTGAACACCGCCGGCGACGTGACCACGACGGGCGACGCCTCGATCGGCGTGCTGGCGCAGTCGATCGGCGGCGGCGGCGGCGCAGGCGCGGGCGCGCTGGGCATCGCCGCGGTCGGCGGCTCCGGCGGCGCGGCGAGCGGCGGCGGCCAGGCGACGATCTTCGCGGTGGCGGGCACGACGCAGACCTCGGGCGACTTCTCCCACGGGCTGGTGGCGCAGTCGATCTCGGGCGGCGGCGGCACGGGGGGCGACGTCATCGACCTCTCGGTCGGGGTCGGCCTGGGGGTCGGCGGCTCCGGCGGGTCCACGGTCACCTCGGACCGGGCCTGCATCTCCACCGACTACGACGGCTGCGACGACATCGGCGCCTCGCCGAACAACCCCGACGGCGCGCCCTCGGACGAGGGCGTGACCCGGGTGATCACGCGGGGCGACTTCTCGACCGGCGTCATGGCGCAGTCGATCGGCGGCGGCGGCGGCTCGGGCGGCACGGCGACGGGGGGCGGCGTGCTCGATCTCGCCACGGTCCAGCTGGGCGGCACCGGCACGGCGGGGGGCAACGGCTACACCGCCCAGGTCTACTGGCACGGCGCCTATATCGACACCTACGGGCAGAACTCGCCCGGGATGGTGGTCCAGTCGATCGGCGGCGGCGGCGGGGCGGGAGGCTCCTCGCTCGCCGTCGGGGCCGAGGACGTGGTGGCGCTGCAGATCGGCGGCGGCGGCGGCGCGGGCGGCTCTGGCCGCGACGCCGAGGCCGACGTGCATGGCGGCCAGATCCGCACCCGGGGCGCCAACTCGGCCGCGGTGGTGGTGCAGACGATCGGCGGCGGCGGCGGGACCGGCGGCTCCGCCTCGGGGCTGGTCGCGGACGTGGGCTTCGGCTTCTCGGTCTCGGTCGGCGGCGGCGGCGGCGCGGGCGGCGGCGCCGGCAGCGACAACGACGGCGCGGTGGCCCGGATCACCGAGGGGGCGACGCTCGTCACCGGCCTGAACGACGACGGCACGGCCGACTTCGGCGCCGCCGATTCCGTGGGCCTGCTGGTGCAGGCCATCGGCGGGGGCGGCGGGCTGGGCGGCGCCTCGGTCGCCGATGCGCTGACCGTGGCGGTGCCGGTCGACCCGGAGGATCCGGCGGCGGCGGTCTCGCTCTCGGTCTCCACCGCGGTGGGGGGCGCCGGCGGCTCCGGCGGCCCCGGCGGGCTGGCCTTCGTCGACCTCGACGACGCCACCATCGCCACCGGCGGCGACGGCAGCCACGGGGCGCTGGTGCAGTCGATCGGCGGCGGCGGCGGCGCCGGCGGCGCCAGCCAGGCGATGAGCGCCTCGATCGGCTATGGCGAGAGCGCCTCGCTGGACCTCGCGGCCTCGGTCGGGGGCTCGGGCGGCTCCGGCGGCCGGGGCGGGCCGGTGCAGATCACGCTCGAGAACGGGACCGCGATCCAGACCTTCGGCGCCAACGCCAACGGCCTGCTGGCGCAGTCGATCGGCGGCGGCGGCGGCGACGGGGGCGTGGGCTCGGCGGCGAACGGGACCAAGGGCGGCGGCTTCGCGGCCAACGTCGACATCGGCGTCGGCGGCACGGGCGGAACCGGCGGCGTCGGGGGCGAGGTCCAGCTCTCCGCCGCCTCCGGGACCACGATCTCGACCGCGGGCCCGGGGTCGCGCGCCATCGTGGCCCAGTCCGTCGGCGGCGGCGGCGGGACCAGCCAGGGCGGGACCATCGGCGTCGGCCTCAGCTTCAGCACCGCCGGCGGCGAGGAAGGCGAGGGCGAGAGCGAGGGGGGCGAGTATTCCGGCCAGGTCTCGGTCGGCATCGGCGCCTCGGGCGGCTCCGGCGCGACCGGGGCGCTGGCGACGCTCGACATCTCCTCCGCCATCGCGACGGCCGGGGACGACGCCGACGGGATCGTGACCCAGTCCATCGGCGGCGGCGGGGGCCTCGGCGGCTCGGCCGCCAACGATCCCGGCGGCGAGGACGATGGCGAGGGCGTCGACGACGAGACCACCTCCTACGACCTGGCGCTCGAGGTCGGCGGGCGCGGCGGCTCCGGCGGGGTCGGCGGACGCGCGCAGCTGACCTTCGGAGGCTCGGTCCTCACCCGCGGCGACTGGGCCGAGGCGGCGGTGGTGCAGTCCATCGGCGGCGGCGGCGGCGCCGGCGGGACGGCGACGGCCGAGGGCTCGCAGGCCACGGCCAACCTCACGCTGGGCGTGGGCGGAACCGGGGGGACCGGCGGGAACGGCGGCACGGCGGTGTTCTACGGCAACGCCGGCGGGGCGTCGCTCTCGACCCAGGGCTACGGCGCCCATGCGCTGGTGGTGCAGTCCATCGGCGGCGGCGGCGGCCTGGGCGCCGACGGCTCCGACAAGGCGGCGGGCACGCTGACCGTGGGCGGCGCCGACGGCGGCGCCGGCGGGGCCGCAGGCGACGGCGGCACGCTGATCTTCGACGACCAGAACCACGGCCTGTTCTTCGCGACCCAGGGCGACGACGCCTACGGCGTGCTGCTGCAGTCGATCGGCGGCGGCGGCGGCCTCGGCGGCGCCGGCAACTCGGAGGCGTCGGAGGACGACGACTCCCACCAGCTGCAGGTCACCGTCGGCGGCCGCGGCGGGGCGTCGGGCGACGGGGCGAGCTATTCCATCTCGCTCAAGCAGTCCACGATCACCACCAGCGGAGACCGGGCCTTCGGCCTGGTCGCCCAGTCGATCGGCGGCGGCGGCGGCGTGGGCGGCGCCTCCGACACCGGCTCGCTGGCCTCGGTCACCGTCGGCGGCGCCGGCGGCGCCTCGGGCCACGGCGGCGCCGTCGCCGTCGACTTCAACGTGGGCGCCCAGGTCGCCACCTCCGGCGACGGCGCCCACGGCGTGATCCTGCAGTCGATCGGCGGCGGCGGCGGCATCGGCGGCGACGCCTCGGGCCCCACCTTTCAGTTCCGCGGCATCCCCGGCCGCGAGGCGGCGGACGGCGAGGGCGGCGATGTGAGCTTCACGATGGAGGGCGGCTCGATCCGCACCACCGGGACCCGCGCCCACGGCCTGATCGCGCAGTCGATCTCCGGCGGCGGCGGCATCGAGGGCGGGCCCCAGGGCGTCAGCTACGGCTCCCAGGCCGGGGACGCGCCGACGGCGGCGACCACGGGCGACGTCACGCTCGCCATCCGCGGCACCATCCAGGCCTCGGGCGCGAACGCCATCGGCGTGCTGGCGCAGGCCGACGGCGCCCGGACCCCGGGCGAGATCTCGGTCGAGGTCGCCGGCTCGGTCGTCGGCGGAACCGGGTCCGGCAGCACGGGCGTGCTGGTGATCGAGGGCTCCGACTCCACGGTCCGCATCGACGCCGGCGGCCTGGTGGGGACGACGGACGGCGACGGCTATGCGGTGCGCTACCTCGCCTCGCGCACGCGGGCCGAGGGCGCCTATCTCACCGTCGACAACGCCGGCACGATGATCGGCGACATCAGCTTCGCCAACGGCGACGGCGAGGGCGACGTGGCCGGGACCCTGAACAACACCGGGACCTGGAGCGGGATCGACCGCTCCGCCGCCGACGTGACCAACGCCGGCACGGTGGACCTGGTGGTCGAGCCGGGGGTGTTCTCCGGCGGCGGCGCCGCGCCCGGCGACGGGCCGCGGCTGAGCGTCGCCGTCCCCGAGGCGCCGTCGCGCCGCGACATCGCGCCCGCCCGGCTGAACGGCGACTTCACCCAGACCTCCGAGGGCACGCTGCGGGTGACGGGCGACTTCGACCGCCGGCGCATGGACCTCCTGAGGGTCGACGGCACGGCGCGGCTCGGCGGCACGCTGCTGATCGAGCCGGTCTCGATCTCCCCCGGCGCGCAGCTGCAGGTGATCGCCGCCGACGGCGGCCTGCGCGGGCGCTTCGACGAGGTGACCGGCGTGCTCTTCGACTTCGCCCAGCGCCGCCGCGGCGGGGAGCTGGCGATCGAGGCGGTGGACAGCGACTTCGCCGACCCGAGCCTGGGGCTCGACGCCCAGCAGGCTCGGGCGGGGCGCTACCTCGACCAGGTGTTCGACGCCGGCGGGGACGGCTTCGGCGTGTTCTTCGCGGGGCAGGAGCGTCTGGCCCGGCTCGACGCCGGCGCCTATGCGCGCTCCCTGTCGATCTTCGCGCCCGGGGCGACCCTGGCCCCTGCCGCGGCCAACTTCGACCGCGCGCGCAGCCGGCTCGACGCGGCGCGGAGCTGCGATGCGCCGGGCGCCGGGGGCGGCGGTCTCGGCGAGGGCGAGACGATGCTGGGCGAGACGGTCTGCCTGCGGATGCTGGGCGCGCTGGAGCGGCGCGACCAGGACGGCGACGCCTCGGGCGCCTTCGGCTACGACGGCTCGGTCTGGACCACCGGCGTCGCCGGCCAGGCCGCGGTCGCGCCGGGCTGGGTCGTGGGCGGCGCGGTCGGCTACGAGGGGGCCGACTATTCCGGCGACACCGGAACCTCGGCCGAGGGCGGGACCGGGTTCCTGGCGCTCGCCGCGCGGCACGAGGTCGGGGCCTGGGGCTTCGGCGCGGCCGCCGGCGGCAGCTGGGGCTCCTTCGACGTGAAGCGGCGGCTCGCCGGCGCCACGGCGAGCGCCGAGACCGACGTGTGGAGCGCCTCCGGCCGCCTGCATGCCGACTGGACGATGCCGCTGCCCCACGGCTGGTTCAGGCCCTCGCTGGACCTCGACGTGGTGCACTCCGCCGCCGGCGGCTACACCGAGCGGGGGGCGGGGGCGCTGAACCTCGCCCTGTCGTCGAGCAGCGAGACCGCGGTGATGCTCACCCCGGCGCTGGAGATCGGGGGCGAGACGCCGCTGACCCCGACCTCGACCCTGCGCAGCTGGGTGCGGGTGGGGGCGACGCTGTCCTCCCTCGACGGCTACGGGGCGGACGGGCGGCTCGCCTCGGCGAACCCGGGCCTGGGCGCGTTCGAGACGGTGGTGGCGGTTCCGGACGCCACCGCGCGCCTCAGCGCCGGCCTGGCGGTGGTCACCAGCGAGCGGATGTCGGTCGAGGCGGTCTACGACGGCGCCTTCGCCGACGGCTACACCTCCCACGGCGGCGGGGTGCGCCTGACCCTGCGCTTCTGAAGCCGGCGCGCGCCCCGCGCGCCGCGGATCCCGCGCCCCCGCACGGCCGACGCCGTGCGGGGGCGTTCCGTTTCGGATGGGGACGCCTGGGCGGGGACGGTCAGGCGGGGCCTTTCGAACTGGAGCGCAAGATTCTTTCGTTTTGGGCGCCATCCGCGGTTGAACCCTGTTGACGGAGCCGGCCATCGAGGCGAGGCTGACAGTCGTCAGGACGCGCTTCGGCCGACCTGACGGGGCCAGCGAAACATCGCGGCTCGAACGACCAACGACACGGCGGCCGCCGACGGCCGTCCAGGGAGGAGACCATATGCCCAGCCTTGCACCCCGTGCAGGCGCCGTCGCCCTGTGGGCGACCGCCGCCGCGTTCGCCTTCGGCGCCCCCGCCACGGCCCAGGACTACGAATGGCCGCGCCTGCTGGTGATCGGCACGCCCGGCACCGCCAGCGGCAGCTTCGCCTCGACCAACGGCTGGGCGCCGATCCTGCAGAAGGAGACCGGCGCCACGGTGCGCGTGGTGCCCGAGGACAACGAGCCGATGCGCTACCGCCGGCTGACCGACCGCAAGGACATCGCGATCACCTCGGTCTCGGCCGCCGAGATGCGCTTCCAGATCCAGGGCATCGACGGCTACGCCGGCGCGCCGCCCGCCGCCCAGCGGATGCTGTGGCACCACAACGACACGCCCTGGGGCTACGTGACCGCCGGCGACTCGGAGATCCAGAGCCTCGAGGATCTCAAGAAGGGCGGCGTGCGGGTGACCCAGGGCATGTTCTCGCCGCCGATGTCGCTGACCGTGACCCAGGCGCTGCCCGCCTTCCTGGGCATGACCGCCGAGGAGGCGGCCGAGACGATGACCTTCGTGCCCGCCTCCAGCTACGCCGAGAACTGCCGCTCGGTGGTCGAGGGCAAGTCGGACGTGGCCTATTGCGCGCCGATCTCCTCGGTGCTGTCGGAGATGGAGGGGGCGCCCGGCTCGATCCGCTGGCTGCCGATGCCGCTCGACGACAAGGAGGGCTGGGACGGCTACCTCGAGCATCGCCCGATGCTGGTGCCCTCGAAGATCACCATGGGGGTGAAGACCGCCCACGGGGTCGACGGCGTGACCTCGAACTTCATCTACGCGGTGGCGGCCGACGCGGACGCGGACTTCGTCTACAACATGGCCAAGTGGCTCGACGAGTCCTTCGACGCCTACAAGGGGACCCATCCCCTGGCGGCGCGGATGTCGCTGGAGCTGACCCGCGGCTATCTCGACCGCTCGCCGCTGCCGGTGCATGAGGGCACGGTGCGCTACCTGCGCGAGATCGGCCAGTGGACCGACGCGGACGACGCCTGGAACCAGGCCGCGATCGAGAAGATGGACGCCTGGATCTCCGCCCGCAAGGCCGCCATGGCCGAGGCGCAGGAGCAGGGCGTGCGCCCCGATTTCCAGGACGAGGCCTTCCTCGCCATCCTCAGGAAGCACACCGAGGGGCTGGAAGGCTTCCGCTCGCGGCTCTGAAGGGCCGGACGGCCGGAGCGGGGCGCGCGCGCCCCGCTCCGGCCGCCGCCGCCGTCGCGTTCCTGCATCCCGCGGCGTCCTGCGCCGCGGGAGCGCCCGATGTCTCCTGGACCCGGATCGTCTCCCCATGACCGACCCCGCCGCCGCCCCCAAGCCGGAGGAGGCGCTGCCGCCCTCCGAGATCACCCGGCTGGGCGAGCTGTTCTCGCCCGTCAGCCTCGTCTTCGTCGCCCTGTGCCTGGCGGGCCTGGGCGTGGGGCTGTGCTACATCTTCGGCATTCCCATCGCCGGGCAGCGGCTGCTGGAGGGCCAGTACTACTGGATCTTCATCGGCATCTTCACCGCCGCCGCCTTCGTGGCGCTGCCCGCGGCGCCCAGCCAGCGGCATCTGCCGCTCTACGACGTCGCGGCGGCGCTGGCGGCGCTGGGGATCAGCCTGTGGTTCTCCTGGCAGGCCTGGGACATCCTGCAGATGGGCTGGACCAACATCCCCGCGGGCGTGGTGATGTGGCTGCTGATGCTCGAGGTCGCGCGCCGCTCCGGCGGGTTGCCGTTCCTGCTGGTGGTGCTGCTGCTGGGCCTCTACCCGCTGCTGGCCGACCGTTTCCCCGGCCTCCTGATGGGGATCCCCTACAGCTTCGACCGGATGATCGAGGCGCATGTCTTCCGCACCGAGGGCATGATGGGCATCACCACCAAGATCGTGGCCGAGATCGTGCTGGGCTTCCTGGTCTTCGCCGGCGTGCTGCTGGCGACCGGGGCGGGGCAGTTCTTCATCGACCTCGCCAATGCGGGCTTCGGGAAGTATCGCGGCGGGCCGGCCAAGGTCTCGATCGTGGCCTCGGGGTTCTTCGGCTCGCTCTCGGGGTCGATCTTCTCGAACATCGCGGGCACCGGCTCGATCACCATCCCCACGATGAAGAAGGTGGGATACCCGGCCCATTACGCCGGCGCGATCGAGGCCTGCGCCTCGACCGGCGGCGTGGTGATGCCGCCGGTGATGGGGGCCATCGCCTTCGTCATGGCGATCACCATCGGGGTCGACTACGCGACGGTGATGGTGGCGGCGATCCTGCCCTCGCTCCTGTTCTACTTCGGGCTGATGCTGCAGGTGGACGCCTATGCCGCGCGCACCGGCATGCGGGGCGAGCCGGTCAACACCGGCCCCAGCCTGCGCCAGGTGATGGTGCGGGGCTGGCCGTACCTGTCGGTGCTGGCCTTCCTGATCTGGGGCCTGCTCTACATGCGGTGGGAGTATTACGCGCCCTGGTACGCCTGCGTGCTGATGATCGCGCTGTCGTTCCTGAACCGCGAGACGATGATGACCCCGCGCCGCCTGTTCGAGACGGCGCGCCAGGTGGGCGTCCTGGTCACCCAGACCGCGGCGATCATCCTGCCGATCGCCTTCGTGGTCTCGGCGCTGACCATCACCGGGGTGACGGGGGCGCTGACCTCGGGCCTCGTGGCGATGGGCGGCGGCAACATCTACATGATCGTGTTCTTCGGGGTGCTGGCCTGCTTCGTGATGGGCATGGCCGGGCTCGCCATCGTCGCCTACATCTTCCTCGCCGTGACGCTGGCGCCGGCGATCATCGAGGTCGGCGGGCTGAACCAGATCGCGGTGCACTTCTTCATCGTCTACTACGCCATGCTCTCGGTGATCACGCCGCCCGTCGGGGCGGCTGCGTTCCTCGCCGCGACCATCGCCGGGGCGAAGCCGATGAAGACCTCCTTCACCGCGATGCGGCTCGGCGTGGTGATCTACTTCGTGCCGCTGTTCTTCCTGTTCCAGCCGGCGCTGGTCCTGCAGGGAGACCTGACGCCCCTGATCTGGGTGCTGCCCTCGATCATCGTCGGCATCATCGTGCTGTCGGGCGGGCTCGAGGGCTGGCTGCTGGGCGTGGGCCGGGTGCGCCCGGCGCTGCGTCTGCCGCTGGCGGCGGCGGGCTTCGCCTTCTGCTTCCCCGGCCTCGCCACCACGCTGGCCGGCGGGCTGGTGTCGCTGGCGCTGGCGGCCTGGGTGTGGCGGGACAACCGCCGCGCCGGCCTCGCGCCGTCCTGAGCGGGGCGCAGGCGGACCGGGGGGCGCGCGCCCTCCGGTCCCCGCCGCTCAGGCCATGGCGGCGATGGGGGGCTCGGCGTCGCGGGGCAGGGGGCTGACGTAGCCGCGGGGGCCGACGCGCCGGGCGAGGTCGGCCTTCGCGCGGGCCCGCAGGTCGGCGTCGAGCATCGCGTCGGCGCCGGTCGCGGCCATCACCCGCGCGGCATGGACCATGCCGGCGACGGCGGGCTGGCTCTTGCCCTGCGCCACCACCTGCCAGCTGTGCAGCTGCGTGCCGATGGCGTGGTTGGCGCCCCACATCTGCACCGTCGGGACCACCCAGCTGACGTCCGCCACGTCGGTGGAGCCGCCCAGCGGCATGGCGGGCGCGTCGGCGGGCACGAGGAAATCGGCGAGCGGCACGCGCCGCGTCTCGCTCATCCCCACCCCGCGATAGGCGGCGGCGATGTCCTCCTCGCCCAGCGTCTGCTGGAAGCGGGCGGCATAGGCGCGGTCCATCTCGGTGAACGCCGGCGGGCCCAGCCGCTCGAGGTTGCGCTGCATCGCCTCGACCAGCGGCGTGTTGGGGATCAGGTTGGAGACGGCCGAGATCACCCGGTCGCTGACCGTCGTCTCGGTCATCATCGCCGCCCCCGCGGCGACCTTGCGCACCCGCTCCAGCAGGGCGGCCATCTCCGGCGCCGTGCCCGCGCGGACCGTGTAGCGCAGCGTCGCCTGCGCCTGCACCACGTTGGGCGAGATCCCGCCCGCGTCGATGAAGGCGTAGTGGATGCGCGCCTCGTCGGGCATGTGCTCGCGCAGGAAGTTGGCGCCGATGTTCATCAGCTCCGCCGCGTCGAGCGCGCTGCGCCCCAGGTGCGGCGCGCCGGCGGCATGGGCGGCGCGCCCCTCGAAGGCGAAGTCCACCCGCGCGTTGGCGAGCGACGAGCCCTTCAGCACCCCGGGGATCGCGCCCGGATGCCAGGTGATCGCCACGTCCACGTCGTCGAAGGCGCCGTCGCGGACCATGAAGGCCTTGGCCGCCCCGCCCTCCTCGGCCGGGCAGCCGTAGTAGCGCACGCGGCCCGGGGTCCCGGTCGCCTCCAGCCACCGCTTCATCGCGGTCGCGGCCAGCATCGAGGCCGAGCCCAGCAGGTTGTGCCCGCAGCCATGGCCGTTGGCGCCGGGCTGGAGGGGGTCCTTCTCGAACACGTCCGCCTTCTGGCTGAGCCCGGCGAGCGCGTCGTATTCGCCGAGGAATGCGATCACCGGCCCGCCCTCGCCCGCCTCGCCCATCAGGGCGGTGGGGATGCCGGCCAGGCCCTCGCGCAGGCGGAAGCCCTGGAACTCCAGCTCCTCGCGATGGGCGGCGGCCGAGGCGGTCTCGGCGTAGCAGGTCTCGGGCGTGGCCCAGACCCGGTCGCTCAACTCCCGGAACCGCGCCTGCGCCGCGTCGACGTAGGGCCAGAGCGGATGCGCGTTCATGGCGGGCTCCTGAGCATGGGGCGGGCCCCCCGGCGGGGCGTCGCGGCCGGCCGAGCCTAAGCGGGCGCCGCGCGCGCCCGCAAGCGGCCCCGGCCTGCGGCCCGACGCCCCGGGCCGCGCCTAGAGGAGCACGTCGTCGAGGATCTGCTTGAGCTTCATGCCCTCGATCGCGACCTCGGCCCCGCCGCCCAGGTCGACGACCAGGTTCCCGTCCTCGACCGTGACCAGCGCCTTGAACGCGGCCTTGTCGGCGAGCCCGTAGGCCGAGAGGTCGAGCAGATCGACGTCGTTCTCGAAGTCGAGCACGCGGTCGATGCCCTCGCCGGGGTCGAAGACGAAGCGGTCCGCGCCCCCGCCGCCGAACAGCAGGTCGCGCCCGCCGTCGCCGTCGAGCACGTCGTCGCCGCCGCCGCCGCGCAGCACGTCGTTGGCCGCGCCGCCCTGCAGGAGGTCGTCGCCGCCGCCGCCGGCCAGCGCGTCGCGGTCGTCGCCGCCGTCGAGCTCGTCCTCGCCGCCGCGGCCCCGCAGCCGGTCCTCGCCGAGCCCGCCCGAGAGCAGGTCGTCGGCCGAGGCGCCGGTCAGCAGGTCCGCGCCCTCGCCCCCCACGACGGTCCCGTCGACCCAGCCGCCCCGGGAGGCGACATAGAGGTCGTCGCCGCCGTCGAGCCTGACCTCGCCGACGATGCCGCCGGCGTTGCGCACCACGTCGGCCTCGCCCGAGGCGTCCACCGCGGGGCCGTTGCGGCCGACGATCGTGCCGGTGTTGATCAGCGTGCAGGCGCCGTCGGTGAAGGTCACGCCGGTCAGCGAGGCCGAGATCGTGCCGGAGTTGTCGATCCTGGCCCCGGTTCCCGCCTCGATGCCGAGGCCGAAGCCGGCCGTGTCGCCCGTCGCCTCGATCAGGCCGGCGTTCGAGATGTCGCAGTCCTGGCCCTGGATCGAGATGCCGCGCTGGCCGAAGAGCTGGCCGGTGTTGATCACGCTGCCGCCGTCGCCCAGCAGCTGCACGGCCGCGTCGCCGACGCCCCGCACGAGGCCCGCGTTGACGACGTCGTGGTCGTTGCCGTTCAGCTCGATCCCGTCGCTGCCGCCCAGGACCGTGCCGCCCGCGTCCACCGTCACGCGCAGCGAGGCGGAGGCGACCTCGGAGCTGACCGCGTCGCCGTCCTCGGCGAAGATCGCGCCCTGCACCACGAGGTTGACCGAGGTGAAGGCCGCGAAGTTGAAGGCGTCGCCGAAGCCGGTGATCGAGAGCCGGCCGGTCGCGGTCACCACGACCATGTCGCCGGAGGCGGCCGCCAGAAAGCCGTCGGTATCGGTGCCGATGAAAGTCAGCGCCATGAGGGATCATCCTGATCGAAGGGGCGCGGCCCGCCCTGACGCTGTTCCCCGTCGCGAACAGGACCGACGCGCGCGCCCGTGGCGCGCGGCGCATGTTGCCGTCAGGGTCGTTGAACCGGGCGTGAACCGCGCGCCGCCCCCGAGGAGGCCCCGGGGCGGGCCGCCTCAGCCCTCGAGTTCGCGCGCCGCGGCCTCGGGCGTCAGCACGAAGCGCAGCAGGGTCTCGCCGACCTGGCGCTTCAGGCGCGCCTGCCCCTCGGGAGTGAACAGGGCGTCGCCGAACAGGCGCGAGAAGGTCGCCTGGTTGGCGACGTTGAAGTAGCTCAGCGCCGAGATCTGCCAGTGCAGCTCCAGCGGCGTCAGCCCGGGGCGGAACAGGCCCGCGGCGAGGCCGCGGTCGTAGATGTCGGCCAGCAGCCGGATCACCGAGAGGTTGGGGCCCGCGAGCTCGTCCGCCTGGGGCATGTGCGCCCCCTCGTGCACGTTCTCGATCATCACCAGGCGGATGAAGTCGCGCCGGGCGGCGTGGTTCTCGAAGGTGAACTCCGCCAGCCGGCGCAGGGCCGCGACCGGCGGCAGGCCCTGGAGGTCGAGCGCCTCCTCCGCCTCGCGGGTGCGGCGGTAGGCCTGCGCCAGCACCGCGCGCCACAGCCCCTCCTTGTCGCCGAAGTAGTAGTAGATCATGCGCTTGGAGCAGGAGGTGCGGGCCGCGATCTCCTCGATCCGGGCGCCGGAATAGCCCTTCTGCGCGAACAGCGCCCGCGCCGCGCCCAGGATGTCGGAGCGCACCGCCTCGGGGTCCTGCTTCCAGCGCCGCCGGGCGCCCTCCGCGCCCGCCTCGGCCCCCTGCGCGCCCATCTCGATGTCGTCGTCGGGATCGCCCATGCCGTCTCCTCCGCCGGGCAGTCTAGCGGCTCGCGCCGCCGGAGGCCCGGTCCCGCATCGTCGCGCCGTTTTTAACCGCTGCGAACATTGTTGACATATTTAACCGCTGCGAACATTGTCGACGCAAGCCGAAGGGAGATCGGCGAAGGGAGGATCACGGCTTGGCGGACCCATCGGCCCCCGGCGACGAGCGACGCGCGGACGGCGCGGGGCGGCGGGTGCGCGTCGGCCTCGTCGGCCAGGGCATCGGCCCCTCCCGCACCCCCCGCATGCACATGGAGGAGGGGCGCGCCCAGGGGATCGACCTCGACTACCGCCTGATCGACCTCGCCGGGCGCGACGAGCCGCTGGACGCGCTGCTCGCGCGGCTGGAGGGGGAGGGCTACGACGGGCTCAACGTCACCTATCCCTGCAAGCGCGCGGTGATGGCCCATCTGCACGCGCTGTCGCCCAACGCCGAGGCGGTGGGCGCGGTGAACACGGTGGTGTTCCGCGACGGCCGCCGCCACGGGCACAACACCGACCATTTCGGCTTCGCCGAGAGTTTCCGGACCGGCCTGCCGGACGTGGCGCGGGGCGCGGCGCTGCTGGTCGGCGCCGGCGGGGCGGGGGGCGCGGTGGCCCACGCGCTGGTCGACGCGGGCGTGGAGCGGCTGATGATCCACGACCTCGACGCGGGTCTCGCCCGCGACCTCGCCGCGGCCGTCGTCGCCCGGCACGGCGCCGGCCGGGCCGAGGCCGTCCCCGACCCCGCCTGCGCGGCCGAGGCCGACGGCATCGTCAACGCCACCCCCGTGGGCATGGCCAAGCTCCCCGGCCTGCCGCTGCCCGAGACCGCGGTCGAGCCGCGCCACTGGGTCGCCGACGTGGTCTATTTCCCGCTGGAGACCGAGCTCCTGCGCCTCGCCCGCGCGCGCGGCTGCCGGGTGCTGCCCGGCTCGGGCATGGCGATCTTCCAGGCGGTGCGGGCCTTCGGCCTGTTCACCGGGCTTGAGGCCGACCCCGCCCGGATGCTCGCCGCCTTCGAGAGCTTCGACGCCGTCCCGGAGACCCCGGCATGATCCCCCTCAGGACCTCGATCGCCACCGTCTGCCTCGCCGGGGACCTGCGCGAGAAGCTGGCGGCGATCTCGGCGGCCGGCTTCGACGGCATCGAGATCTTCGAGCAGGACTTCATCGCCTTCGAGCACGGCGCCCGCGAGGTCGCGCGCATGGCCGCGGACCAGGGCCTGGAGATCACCCTCTTCCAGCCCTTCCGCGACTTCGAGGGCCTGCCCGAGCCGCTGCGCGCCCGCGCCTTCGACCGGGCCGAGCGCAAGTTCGACCTGATGGAGCGGATGGGCTGCGACCTGGTCCTGATCTGCTCATCGGTCCATCCCGAGAGCCTGGGCGGCATCGACCGCATGGCCGACGACTTCGCCGAGCTCGGCGAGCGCGCCGCCGCCCGCGGCCTGCGCGTGGGCTTCGAGGCGCTGGCCTGGGGCCGGCACGTCAACGACCACCGCGACGCCTGGGAGGTGGTGCGCCGCGCCGACCACCCCGCCGTGGGCCTGATCGTGGACAGCTTCCACACGCTGGGCCGCGGCATCGACCCGGACACCATCCGCCGGATCCCCGGCGACCGGATCTTCTTCGTGCAGCTGGCGGATGCGCCGAAGATCGACATGGACCTGCTCTACTGGTCCCGCCACTTCCGCTGCATGCCCGGCGAGGGCGACCTGGACGTGACCGGCTTCATGCGCGCGGTCGCGGCCACCGGCTACGCCGGCCCGCTCAGCCTCGAGGTCTTCAACGACCAGTTCCGGGGCGGCAGCCCGCGCACCATCGCCGTGGACGGCCGCCGCTCGCTCCTGCACCTGATGGACCAGGTGGCGAGGCGCGAGCCCGAGATCGCCATCGCCCCGCCCCCGATGCCCCCGCGCATCCACGCCCAGGGCGTGAGCTTCGTCGAATTCGCCGCCGACGAGCGGGAGGCCGAGGCGCTCGGCGCCCTCCTGCGCGCCATGGGGTTCCGGCGCGAGGGGCGGCATGTCTCCAAGGCCGTCGACCTGTGGCGGCAGGGCGAGGCGCGGGTGGTCGTGAACACCGACCGCGACGGCTTCGCGGGCGCCTCCCACATCGCCCACGGGCTGAACGTCTGCGACCTCGGGCTGGCGGTGGACGACGCGCAGGCGACGGTGGCCCGCGCCCGGGCGCTGGGCGCGGCCACCTTCGCCCAGGCGGTGGGGCCGGGCGAGCTCGACATCCCCGCCATCCGCGGCGTCGGCGGGGGCGTGCTGCACTTCATCGACGGCTCCAGCGGCCTCGCCCGGGTGTGGGAGACGGAGTTCCGGCCGGTCGAGGACGACGCCCCCTCGACCCCTGCGGGCCTGACCGGGGTCGACCACGTCGCCCAGACCATGAACTACGAGGAGATGCTGACCTGGTCGCTGTTCTACCTCTCCCTCTTCGAGGTCGAGAAGCAGCCCATGGTCGACGTCGTGGACCCCGGCGGCCTGGTGCGCAGCCAGGCGATCGAGGCCGCCGACGGGCGCCTGCGCCTGACCCTCAACGGCGCCGAGACCCACCGCACCTTCGCCGGCCGCTTCATCGCCGACAGTTTCGGAAGTTCGGTCCAGCACGTGGCCTTCGCCTCGGACGACCTGCTGGCGACGGCGGAGGCGCTGGCGCAGAACGGCTTCGCGCCCCTGCCGATGCCCGACAACTATTACGAGGACCTCGCCGCCCGCTTCGCGCTCGACGACGCCTATGTCGCCCGGCTGCGGGCCGCGAACATCCTCTACGACCAGGACGCCGGAGGGCGGTTCCTGCAGCTCTACTCGCGCCCCTTCGGGGACGGGATCTTCTTCGAGATCGTGGAGCGGCAGGGCGCCTATTCCGGCTATGGCGGACCCAACGCCCCCTTCCGGGTGGCGGCGCAGGCCCGCCTGATGGGACCTCCGGGCCTGCCCCGGGACGCGCGGTCCCCGCTCGACGACCAGACGGGAACAAGAAAGGGAGGAAAATCATGATCCAGATCGCACGCAGAACCGCGCTCGGCCTGCTGGCGGGGGCCACGCTGCTCGCCGCAGGCCCCGCGCTCGCGCAGGACAAGCCGACGCTGAAATTCTCGGCCGTGTTCTCCGAGCAGGACATCCGCGCCGAGATGATGAAGAAGCTCGTCGCCGACGTCTCCGACATCGCGACCATCGAGCCCTACTACGGCGGGACCCTCTTCAAGCAGGGCACCGAGATCATCGCCATCCAGCGCGGCAACCTGGAGATGGGCAACATCGCCCCCCAGGACATCGCCAACCAGATCCCGGCCTTCTCGATCCTGACCTCGGCTTACCTCTTCCGCGACGCCGCCCACCTGCAGGCCTTCTTCGACAGCGACGCGGGCGCCGAGATGAAGAAGATGGCCGAGGATCAGCTCGGCATCCACATCCTGGGCCCCACCTACTTCGGCACGCGGCAGGTGAACCTGCGCACCGACCAGAAGATCGAGACCCCCGCCGACATGGCCGGCGTGAAGCTGCGCATGCCCGGCGGCGAGGCCTGGCAGTTCCTGGGCGAGGCGCTGGGCGCCAACCCCACGCCGATGGCCTATGCCGAGGTCTACACCGGCCTGCAGACCGGCGCCATCGACGGCCAGGACAACCCGCTGCCCAACGTCGAGAACATGAAGTTCTACGAGGTCACCAAGCAGATCGTGCTGACCTCGCACCTGGTCGGCTACGACCTGCTGGTGATCTCCAGGGACGCCTGGGAGGGCATGTCCGAGGAGGACCGCGCCGCCTTCGACGCCGCCGCCGACGAGGCCATCGCCTGGTCGACCGAACAGCACCTGGCGCGGGAGGAGGCGCTGGCCGAAAGCTTCCGGGAGCGGGGGCTCGAGATCTACACCCCCGACGTCGACGCCTTCCGCGCGCACGCGCAGAAGATGTATCTCGAGAGCGACTTCTCCGCCGCCTGGCCCGAGGGCATGCTGGAGCGGATCAACGCGCTCTGAGCGCCCGTCGCCAGATCCTGCGCCGCGTCCGGGACCCCTCCCGGGCGCGGCCCTGAAGGGACCGGACCCATGGATCGCCTGACCTCGCTGGGCGGCTGGCTGCACCGCCGGGCCGAGAACGTCGCCGTCCTGATGCTGGCGGTGATGTTCGTGGCCTTCATCGTGCAGGTCGCCTTCCGCTATCTGCTGAACCTCCCCGTCGGCTGGGCGTCCGAGCTGACGCTGGTGATGTGGCTGTGGCTGGTGCTCTGGGGCGCGGGCCTGGTGCTGCCCGAGCGCGAGGAGATCCGCTTCGACGTGATCTGGGGCGCGGCCGGGCCGCGCGCGCGGCGCTGGATGCAGCTGGTCGCCTCGGCCGCGCTGCTGATCCTCTACGGCGCCTCCCTGCCGGCGGCCTGGGACTTCGTCAGCTTCATGTCGATCCAGAAGACCTCCTATCTCAAGATCCGCTACGACCACCTGTTCATGGTCTTCATGATCTTCGCCGTGGCCGTGCTGGCCCGCTACGCCTGGTTGTTCGTGCAGGCCCTGCGCGGGCGGGCCGAGCCGGGCGGCCCCAACGTCGAGGACCTGCCGTGAGCCTGCCGATCGACCCGTTCGCGGCCTCGGTGATCTCGATCGTGGCGCTGGCGCTGCTGGGGCTGCCGATCGGGCACGCGATGATCGCCTCCTCGATCCTCTACCTGATGATGCGGGGGATGGACCTCGGCACCGCGGCCGAGCAGATGCTGAACGGGCTGTTCTCGTCCTGGATCCTGCTCGCCGTGCCCCTCTTCATCCTGGCGGCCGAGCTGATGAACGCCGGCGCCATGACCCTGAGGCTGCTGGCCTTCTGCAACGCCTTCGTGGGGCGGTTCCGGGGCGGGCTGGCGCTGGTCAACGTGGTGCAGTCGGTGATCTTCGCGGGCATGTCGGGCTCGGCCATCGCCGACGCCGCGGGCACCGGCAAGCTGATGCAGAAGATGATGACCGAGGGGGGCAAGTACCCGCCCGCCTTCGCCGCGGCGCTGACCGCCTCCTCGGCGGTGATCGGGCCGATCATCCCGCCCTCGATCCCGGTGGTGATCTACGCGCTCGTCTCCGACGCCTCCATCGGCTACCTGTTCCTGGCGGGCGTCGTGCCGGGGCTGGTCATGGGGCTGATGCAGGCGGGGCTGATCGTCGGCGTCTCCCGCCGCCGCGCCTTCCCGGTCGAGCCCCCCGTGCCGGCGCGCGAGCTGCCCCGCATCACCCTCACCGCCCTGCCGGCCCTGCTGATGCCCGCGGTGCTGCTGGGCGGCATCTACGGCGGCGCCACCACGCCGACCGAGGCGGCGGCGGTCGCCGCCCTCTACGCCCTGCTGGTCTCGGCCTTCCTCTATCGCTCGATCACGCCGGCCTCGCTCTATGCCTCGCTGTCGGGAGCGGCGCGGACCACGATCTCGATCGGCATGCTGATCGCGGGGGCCATCGTCTACAACTACGTGGTGACGCTGGAGAACATCCCCTCGGCGCTGTCGGCCTGGCTGGCGGGCTACGACCTCTCGCCGCTCGCCTTCCTGCTGATGGTCAACCTGATCCTGCTGGTCCTGGGCTGCCTGCTGGAGGGGACCACGATCCTGCTGGTGGTGGTCCCGGTGTTCATCCCGACCGCGAACGCGCTGGGCATCGACCTCGTGCATTTCGGCATCGTCTGCGTGGTGAACATCATGCTGGGGCTGATCACGCCGCCCTACGGGCTCCTGCTGTTCGTGATGGCCTCGATCTCCGGCCAGAAGCTCAACGCCATCGTGCGCGAGGTGCTGCCCTTCCTCGTCGCGATGCTGCTGGCGCTAGGCCTGATCACCTTCTTCCCGGGGCTGTCGCTGTGGCTGCCCCGTCTCTTCGGCTACCAGGGGTGAGCATGAGCGGCGCGATCTGGGTCCTGAACGGACCGAACCTGAACCGTCTGGGCAAGCGCGAGCCCGAGATCTACGGCCGCACCACGCTGGCCGAGGTCGAGGCGATGTGCCGGGCCGAGGCCGGCGACCATCCGCTGGAATTCCGCCAGACCAACTCCGAGGCCGAGCTGATCGGCTGGATCCACGAGGCCATCGACGCGGGCGCCGCCGGCGTGCTCATCAACCCCGCCGCCTTCACCTTCTACTCGATGGCGGTGATGGACGCGCTGAAGATGGTCCCCTGTCCGCTGATCGAGCTGCACATCTCCAACGTCCACAAGCGCGAGGAGATCTACCACCATTCCCTCGTCTCGCCGGTGGCGACGGCGGTGATGGCGGGCCTGGGCGCGCGCGGCTACCGCCTCGCGGTGCGGGCGCTGATCGAGATGGCGCAGGACTGATCCGCGGGGGGGAGCGCGACGCGCCGAAACATCCCTCCGGACGTCCGCGGTCCGCACTATATCCGTCGGGGCGTCGTCGCTGGCCGCGGGAGCGGGGCGGCGGCGCCTCCGCCGCGGCCGCTCCCGGTCCGGCGCCCCGACGACCGCAGACGAGAGGTTCCCCTGCGATGACCGACCCGAGCATCCGCATCACCTACGAGGACCAGCCGACCAAGGGCCGCTACGTCGCGCGCATCGAGGGCGTGGAGGGCGAGGCGGAGCTGACGCTCTCCAAGGTCTCCGACACGCTGGTGATCGCCGACCACACGCTGTCGCCGGAGTCGATGCGCGGGCGCGGCGTGGCCGCGGCCCTCGCCCAGCGGCTTGTCGAGGACGCCCGCGCCGCCGGCCGCCGCATCGTCCCGCTGTGCCCCTTCGTGCGCGCCCAGGCCGCGCGCCACCCCGAATGGGCCGACGTCATCCAGCTCTGACCCCCGGCCCTCCTCCCGACCCGCCGGGTCAGGGCGTGCCGGCGAGGGCGAGGTAGGCCGAGACCGTCAGCACCGACAGCGCCGTGGTGGCGAGCACCACGCTGCCGGTGAGGCGCGCCTCGCGGCCATAGAACTCGGCCAGCATGAACGGGCCGGTGCCGGTGGGCAGGGCGGCGAGCAGGACCGCGATGTGCACCATCGGCGCCGGCAGGCCCATCAGCGGCCCGGCGATCAGCCAGGTGGCGGCGGGATGCACCACCAGCTTCATCACCACCAGCCGGCCCGCGATCCCCGGCTGCGCCTCGCCGCGCTTCTCGGCCGCGTCGCCGGCCAGGAACAGGCCCAGCGCGATCAGCGCGCAGGGCGAGGCGGCGCCGCCCAGCAGGTCCAGGAACCGCTCGACCGGGGCCGGCGGGCGGAAGCCGGTCGCCAGCGCCACGGCCCCGAGCGCGGGGGCGATCAGCAGCGGGTTGCGGGCGAGCGACTTCAGCGTCCGCCAGGCGACCTCCCGCGGGCGGGCCTTGGCCTGCAGGCTGCACTCGATCAGCACGATCGCCACGGCGAAGAGGACGCTGACGGTCAGGATCGTGGCGACCAGCGTCGGGCCCATGCCGGTCTCGCCGACCACCGCCAGCATCAGCGGAAAGCCCATGAAGCCGGTGTTGGCGTAGCTCGCGTTCAGCCCGTCGATGGCGGCGTCGGCCAGGCCCCGCCCCTCGCCCATGCGCATGGCGATGGTCAGGGCGAAGACCAGGCCGCAGCCGGCGGCGAAGGCGGCGATGAAGTCGGGCCGCCAGATCTGGTCGAGGCTCGCCCCCGCCATGATGTCGAACAGCAGCGCCGGCAGCGCCAGGTAGACCACCAGCCGGTTGACCTCGCGCGTGGCCGCGGGCCCCAGCGCGCCCTTGCGGCGGGCGATCCACCCCACGAGGATCAGGGAGAATATCGGCGCCACGACGAGCAGGTTGGAGATCATCGCGGCGACGCCTCGTGCAGGTGGATCGCAGATGGTGTTGCCACAGGCGATCGATAAGCTCCAATGCTGGTTGGACCCGAGTTCAATGCACGGAGCGCATCGAATGGACACGCGCCAGATGGCCTGGTTCGTCGCCCTGGGCGAGACCCTGCACTTCGGCCGCGCCGCCGAGCGCGTGCACATGAGCCAGCCCGCCTTCAGCCGCCGCATCGCCGAGCTGGAGCGGGACCTGGGCGCGCGCCTGGTGGAGCGGGATTCGCGCAACGTCTCCCTGACCCCCGCCGGCGCGCGCTTCCTGGCCGACGCGCGCGAGGTGCTGGCCCGCTTCGACGCCGCCTGCCGCGACGCCCGCCTGGTGGCGAGGGGCGAGAAGGGCGAGCTGCGCCTGGGCTTCATGATGCACGCCGCCCACCGCCTGGTGCCCCGCCTCGCCGGCCTCTACGCCGAGCGCCGCCCCGCCGTGCGCCTGATCCTGGAGGAGACGACGCCCGCCGAGATCGAGACGAAGCTGCGCGCGCGCGAGCTCGACGCCGCGGTGACCTTTCTCGGCCGCCCCGACCCGGGGCTCGCCGCGCTGCCCCTTCTGCGCGACCGCCTGCGCCTGGCGGCGCCCGAGGGCCACCGCCTCGCCGCCCGCGCGCGCATCGCGCCCGCCGACCTCGCGGGCAAGGCGCTGATCGCCGCCCCCGCCGCGACCGCGGCGCCCCTGCGCGAGGCGATCGAGGGCTGGTGCGCCGGCCTCCCCGCCCCTCCCCGCTTCGCCTACGAGCCGCGCCTGCAGCAGACGATCCTGCGCCTTGTGGCGGCGGGCCTGGGTGTGGCGCTGGTCCCGGGCTCGATCTGCGACGACCGCATCCCCGGCGTCGCGACGGTGGAGCTCGCCGCCGCGCCCGAGCTCGACGTCGTCCTCCTGGTCCCGCGCGAAACCGCCAATCCCGCCGTCGCCCCCCTGGTCGACCTGGCCCGCGCCTTCCGCCCGGACGGATGAGCGGGACCTAGGGCGCTCCGGGACCGCCCCCGGCGGGCGGCTCGCCCGCAGGGGGCGGGCGCCGGCCTTTGCGGCGGGGGGCGCGGAAGGCGAGGGCGGCGCGGATCAGCGGGTGGGCGAAGCGGTCGAGGTCGAGGGACTCGTGCATGGCGAGGCCGGCCTCGCCGCCGATCCGGGTGCGGATCGCCGAGCGCACGTAGAAGGGCGCGTCCAGCAGCGTGCGCGCGGTGCGGGGCGCTGCACCGGGGTCGGCCCGGGTCTCGCGCCGCACCCGCCAGAAGCCCGGCCGCAGGGGCGCGGGCGGCGGGGGCGGCAGCCGGCGGACCCCGCCCGCGTCGTCGAAGCCGAGCGCCAGCGACAGGGGCGCGCCGGCGCGGGGCTCGACCTCGTAGAGGCAGGTGGAGCGGTCGCGCCCGCGCAGGCAGCTCCAGTGCCAGCGGCGGAAGTCGCGCTCCAGCGGCCGCTCGCCGGCGTTGGCGTCGAAATAGCCCTCGCCCTGCCAGCGGAAGCCGGGCCGCGCGAAGGCGACCTCCGCCGCGGAGCGGGGGGCGTAGGGGCGCCAGAGGTGCCGGCCCTCGGGGTCGAGGCGGACCTCGACCCCGCTCAGCGCGGCGGGGCGCAGGGTGAAGACGCCGCGCACGCGGTCGAGACGGGGGAAGGCGCGCTCGTCGAGGCGGGCGGTCAGGGTCTCGCCGTCCCACTCCAGCGTGCTGCGGCCGATGCGCAGGCGGCGGGCCTCGCGCTCCACCTCGCCCCGCCCGCGCTCGGTCATCGTCCAGCGGCCGCCGGGGCCCGAGAGCAGCACGTTCACGCAGCAATGGTCCAGCGGGTCGCGCCGCCCCGCCCAGGCGTACCAGGGCGAGAACACCGAGCCGATGAAGAAGATCACCGAGACGGCGCGCCGGGCCTCGCGGTCGAGGGCGTCGAGATACCACCAGGCGTAGCCGCCGGGCGGAACCGGGGCGTCGAAGCGCGGTCCGAGATCACCGCCCGCGCCGCCAGCCCGCCGGACAGGGTCGCCATCGGCGCCCCCGGTCCCGGATGCGTCCCGCCCCCCGCCAGGTAGAGCCCCGGGATCGCCGTGCGCGCCGTCGGCCGGCGGAACGCCGCCGCGGCCCCGTGGGGCGAGGCCCCGTAGAGCGATCCGTCCGTCCCCGGAAACCGGCGTGCGAACCCCGCGGGCGTGGTCGGCGCCGCCTCCCCCGGCCCCGGGGTCAGGGAGAGGTTCCAGCGCTCCAGGCGACGGCTGAGGATCTCGAGGCATCGCGCGGGCTCCTGCGGATCGGGCGGGGCGTGGGGATCGACGGGCGGGGCGTTGAGGATGATCTCGAAGCGCTCCGGCCCCGCCTGGGCGAGGGGCGCGTCGCCGCGGTCCTGGGCGCAGATGTAGAGGGTCGGCGCCGCGGGCCGCCGGCCGCGGGCGAGGGGGCCGAACTCCGCCTCGGCGGAGGGGGCGAAGAGCACGTTGTGGTGGATCAGCGGAAACCCCTCCGCCCGCGCCGCGAAGGCCCAGACGTCGGCGGAGAGGGAGCGCCGCGCGGCGGGCCGGCCCCGCAGGCCGGGCAGGGGGCCGAGCAGCCCGCGGGCCAGCGCCTCGGGGTCGCCGTTGAACACCGCCGCCCCGGTCGGCAGACGCTCGCCGTCCGCGAGGATCACCGAGGCGACGCGGCCGCCGGCGATCTCGATCCGCGCCGCCGCCTGGCCGTAGCGCAGCTCGGCCCCGGCGCGGGCGGCGAGATCGGCCATGGCGGCGGCCAGCGCGTGCATGCCCCCCGCCACGCGCCAGACGCCCGCGGCCTCGGCCTGCCAGATCAGCATCAGCATCGCCGGCGTGCGGAAGGGGGAGCCGCCGACATAGGTCGCGTAGCGCCCGAAGAGCTGGCGCAGGCGCGGGTCGGAGAAGGCCCCGCGCAGCGCCGAGGCGAGGCTGCGCCCCGGCGCCATGTCGCGCAGCAGCCGCCCGGCGGAGGGGGCGAGCGCCCGGGCCACCGACAGCGGCGTGGGCCTTGCGGCGCGCATGAAGGGGGCGTCGAAGGCCTCGAACAGGCGCGCGCAGCGGGCGGAGAAGGCCGCGAACTCCGCCGCCGCGCGCGGCCCGGCGAAGGCGGCGACGGCGGCCTCGGATTCGGCCGGGTCGGCGTGGAGGTCGAGGCGGGAGCCGTCCTCCCAGCCATGGCGCGCCAGCCGGCGGGCCGGCGTCAGGCGCAGCCGCGCGTCGAGGTCGTCGCCCAGGTCCGCGAACAGCGCGTCGAAGACGTGGCGCAGGGTCAGCACGGTGGGGCCCGCGTCGATCGGGCCGGTGGGGCCGGGCAGGGCGCGGGCCTTGCCGCCGGGGGCGCCTGCGGCCTCGAGGACGGTCACGCGGAGGCCGGCGTGGGCGAGCCGCGCGGCCGCCGCCAGGCCGCCGAAGCCGGCGCCGATCACCACCACCCTGTCGTCCGAAACCCTCGCCATGATGTCATGTATAGTTGACATCTTGGCGCATTATGTCCAGCTTGATTTACATATGGCGGCCGATCCACGCGGCCCGCCTCCGCCCCCCGCCCGCCGGCTCCGGCCCCCGGGCGGCGCGGACACAGCCCGGGAGAGCCGAGATGGACGCCGCCGCCAGGATCGAAGCCGCCCTGCGGGGCGCGATGCATCTCCGGCGCGAGGGCGCGGGCCCGCCGCGGCTGACCGAGGCGATGGAGCACGCCGTGTTCCCCGGCGGCGCGCGGGTGCGCCCGCAGCTCTGCCTCGCCGTGGCCGCCGCCTGCGGGGACGACGCGCCGGGCCTGAGCGACGCGGCCGCCGCGGCGGTGGAGCTGATCCACTGCGCCAGCCTCGCCCATGACGACCTGCCCTGTTTCGACGGCGCCGCCCTGCGCCGGGGGCGCGCCTCGGTCCACGCGGCCCATGGCGAGCCGATCGCCCTGCTGGCCGGCGACGCCCTGATCGTCGCGGCCTTCGAGACGCTGGCGCTGGGGGCCGCGGCGCCGGGCGAGGCCGGCCGGCTGGGGCCGCTGGTCGCGACGCTGGCGCGGTTCTCGGGCGCCCCCCACGGCATCTGCGCCGGCCAGGCCTGGGAGAGCGAGCCCCGCGTCGACGTCGCCGCCTATCACCGGGCCAAGACCGGGGCCCTGTTCGTCGCCGCGACCCGCATGGGCGCGCTGGCCGCCGGCGCCGAGGCCGAGCGCTGGGAGACGATGGGCGCCCGCATCGGCGAGGCCTACCAGGTCGCCGACGACCTGCGCGACGTGCTGCTGAGCGAGGCGGAGCTGGGCAAGCCCGCCGGGCAGGACCAGGCGCACGCCCGCCCCAGCGCGGTGGCCGAGCTCGGCGTCGCCGGCGCCGCCCGGCGGCTGGGCGAGATCCTCGAGGAAGCCGTCGCCGCGATCCCCGACTGCCGCGGCGCCGGCGCGCTGCGCGAGATCGTGCGGATGCAGGCGCGGCGCCTGACGCCCTCGGGCCTCGCCGAGGCCGCCGCCTGATCGCGATGGCGGCCCTGACCGATCCCCCGCACGGGCGGCCCGCGGGCCTCGCGGAGGCGCTGCGCCGGCGGCGCGACGCGCTGATCGCCTCGCCGCGCTTCCAGGACTGGGCGGACCGGTTTCCGCCCACCCGTCGGCTGGCGCGGCGCGAGGCGCGGGCGCTGTTCGACCTGGTGGCCGGCTTCGTCTACGCCCAGACCCTCGCCGCCTGCGTGGAGCTGGAGCTGTTCGAGCGGCTGCGCGACGGCCCCCGCTCGCCCGAGGCCCTCGCCGCCGGGACCGGCCTTGCGCCCGGGGCGATGGCGCGCCTTTGCCTCGCCGCCGCCTCGCTGCGCCTGCTGGAGCGGCGGGGCGAGCGCTTCGCGCTGGGCCGGCTGGGCGCCGCGGCGCTGGGCGCGCCGGGGGTGCGGGAGATGGTGCGCCATCACCGGCTGCTCTACGCCGATCTCGCCGACCCGGTGGCGCTGCTGCGGGGCAAGGGGGCGCCCGCGCTCGCCGGCTACTGGTCCTATGTCCGCGGCGGCGCGCCCTCGCCCGAGGAGGCGGCGCGCTATTCGCGCCTGATGGCGGTCTCCCAGGCGATGGTGGCCGAGGAGGTGCTGCGCTCCGGCGCCCTGAAGGGCGTGCGGCGGCTGATGGACGTGGGCGGCGGCGACGGCACGTTCCTGGAGACCGCCGCCCGCCGGCTTCCGCGCCTGCGCGGCCTGCTGGTGGACCTGGCTCCGGTGGCGGCCCAGGCGCAGGCCCGCTTCGCGCGGGCGGGCCTCGGCGACCGGCTGGAGGCGCGGGGCGCCGACATGCTCGCCGCCCCGCTGCCGGCCGGCGCCGACGGGGCGAGCCTGATTCGCGTGCTCTACGACCATGACGAGGCGGCGGCGCGGGCGATTTTGGCCCGCGTCTTCGCCGCCCTCCCCCCCGGCGGCCGCCTCGTGGTGGCCGAGCCGATGGCCGGCGGCCGCCGGCCCGACCGGGTCGGGGACGCCTATTTCGCCTTCTACACGCTCGCGATGACCTCCGGCGCCCCGCGGGACCCCGAGACCCACGCCCGCCTGCTGGCCGAGGCGGGCTTCGACTCGGTGCGCCTGGCGCGTCGGGCGCGGCGCTTCGCGGCGACGGTGATCACCGCCCGCCGACCCGCCTGATGCGTCAACATTTTCTTACAGTTTCGGATCGGTGTGACAAATTGGATTGACATGCTATAGTGTCAATATAATCTGACAACTGTCCCCCGGGAGAGGCCGCGAGCCTGGCTCAGTCGGGGACGGAAAGGGTGATCCGATCATGGAGACGCGCGCCGCCGTCATGTCCCAGCCGGGGAGCCTCAGCCTCGAAACCGTCGAGCTGAGCGCGCCGGGGCCGAGCGACGCGGTGATCGCGATCCGCTGGTCGGGCATCTCCTCGGGCACCGAGAAGCTGTTCTGGACCGGCGGCATGCCGGCCTTCCCCGGCATGGGCTACCCGCTGGTCCCAGGCTACGAGGCGGTGGGCGAGGTGGTCGAGGCCGGCCCCGGCAGCGGCCGCCGCGTCGGCGAGGCGGTGTTCGTGCCGGGCGCAAGCTGCTTCGGCGCGCTGCGCGGCCTGTTCGGCGGCGCCGCGCGCACGCTGGTGACCGCCGGCGCCCGCCTGGTCCCGCTGGACCAGGGGCCCCGCCCCGAGGCCGCGCTGCTGGCGCTGGCCGCCACCGCGCGCCACGCGATGGCCGGCCTGCGCGTGGCGCCGCCCGAGCTGATCGTCGGCCACGGCGTCGTCGGCCGGCTGCTCGCCCGCCTGACGCTCGCCGCCGGCGCCCCCGCCCCCACGGTGTGGGAGACGGCCCCGGCCCGGCGCGAGGGCGCGCAGGGCTATGCCGTGCTCGACCCCGCCGACGACCCGCGCCGCGACTATCGCGCCGTCTACGACGCCAGCGGCGACGCGGACCTGCTCGACGCCCTGATCGGGCGCGTCGCCCGGGGCGGCGAGGTGGTGCTGGCCGGCTTCTATCCCGGCCGCCTCTCCTTCGCCTTCGCCCCCGCCTTCATGAAGGAGGTCCGCCTGCGCGTCGCCGCGGAGTGGACCCCCGACGACATGCTCGCCGTCCGTCTGCTGACCGAGAGCGGGCGGCTCTCGCTCGACGGCCTGATCTCGCACCGCCGCGCGGCGGATCAGGCCCCGGCCGCCTATGCCGAGGCCTTCGGCGATCCGGCCTGCCTGAAGATGATCCTCGATTGGGAGGCGACCGCATGACCCGGACCTTCGACATCCCCGACCTCAAGCGCGGGCCGCAGGCCTCGGTCGCCGAGGCCGACAGGGCCCTGCGCGAGGAGGCGAACGCGCCGCTGGACCCGATCCCCGTGGGGGAGGCGACCTCGAAGACCCAGATCATCGCGATCTACGGCAAGGGCGGCATCGGCAAGTCCTTCACGCTGGCGAACCTCAGCCACATGATGGCCGAGCAGGGCAAGCGGGTGCTGCTGATCGGCTGCGATCCCAAGTCCGACACCACCTCGCTCCTGTTCGGCGGCAAGGCCTGCCCGACGATCATCGAGACCTCGACCCGCAAGCGCCTGGCGGGAGAGGAGGCGACGATCTCCGACGTCTGCTTCAAGCGCGGCGGCGTCTTCGCGATGGAGCTCGGCGGGCCCGAGGTCGGCCGCGGCTGCGGCGGGCGCGGCATCATCCACGGCTTCGAGACGCTGGAGAAGCTGGGCTTCCACGACTGGGATTTCGACTACGTGCTGCTCGATTTCCTGGGCGACGTGGTCTGCGGGGGCTTCGGCCTGCCGATCGCGCGGGACATGTGCCAGAAGGTGATCGTGGTCGGCTCGAACGACCTGCAGTCCCTCTATGTGGCGAACAACGTCTGCTCGGCGGTGGAGTATTTCCGCAAGCTGGGCGGCAATGTCGGCGTGGCCGGCATGGTGGTCAACAAGGACGACGGCTCGGGCGAGGCGGCGGCCTTCGCCGAGGCGGTCGGCATCCCGGTGCTCGCCTCGATCCCCGCCGACGACGACCTGCGGCGCAAGTCGGCCAACTACCAGATCGTGGGCACCGCGGCGGGGCCCTGGGGCGAGCTCTTCGGCCAGCTGGCCGAGCAGGTCGGCCTCGCCCCCCCGCAGCAGCCGCGGCCGCTGAGCCAGGACGGGCTGCTGGGCCTCTTCGACTCCAAGGACACCGGCGGCGACGTGGTGCTGGTCCCCGCCACGCAGGAGGACATGCGCGGCAAGCTGGGCGCCCCGCGCGCCTCGCTGGAAGTGGTCTACGACGATGCTTGACCTCGACGCCCTCGCCGAGATCGAGCGCCGGCTCGACGGCCCCGAGGCCTGGGCGCCCGCCGCCCCGGCGCCCGCCCGCCCCGCGCCCGCGCCGCGCGAGCCGGCCGAGGCCGCCCGCTGTCCCTATGCCCCGGCCGCGTCATGACCGGCCCGGGCCCCATCCGCTTCGACGCCGACGGCCGCGCGCATCTGCCGGCCGACGGTCCCGCCACGCCCGAGGCCGCGGTCGAGCCCCCCCTGCGTCTGGGGCAGGAGGGCGTCTCCTGCGCCTCGGGCGACCTGCGGGCGCAGGCGGCGGAGAACGGCGCGGGCGAGATCCTCGACCGCTACGCCGCCGACTACCCCCGGGGCCCCCACGATAAGCCGCAGAGCATGTGCCCCGCCTTCGGGTCCCTGCGCGTGGGGCTGAGGATGCGGCGCACGGCGACGATCCTCTCGGGCTCGGCCTGCTGCGTCTACGGGCTGACCTTCGTCAGCCACTTCTACGGCGCGCGCCGCTCGGTCGGCTACGTGCCGTTCAATTCCGAGAGCCTGGTGACCGGCAAGCTCTTCGAGGACATCCGCGAGGCGGTCCATGAGCTGGCCGATCCCGACCGCTACGACGCGATCGTGGTGACCAACCTCTGCGTCCCCTCCGCCTCGGGCGTGCCGCTGAGGCTGCTGCCCGACCAGATCGACGGGGTGCGGATCGTGGGCATCGACGTGCCGGGCTTCGGCGTGCCGACCCATGCCGAGGCGAAGGACATCCTGGCCGGCGCGATGCTCGCCTATGCCCGGCGCGAGGTTCAGGCCGGCCCCGTGCAGGCCCCCGCCGGCGGGCGCGGCGACCGGCCGACGATCACGCTCCTGGGCGAGATGTTCCCCGCCGACCCGATGACCCTCGGCGCAATGCTGGCCCCGATGGGCCTCGCCGCCGGCCCGGTCGTGCCCTGCCGGGAGTGGCGCGAGCTCTACGCCGCCCTCGACGGCGCGGCGGCGGCCGCCATCCACCCCTTCTACACCGCCTCGATCCGCGAGCTTCAGGCCGCGGGCCGCCCGGTGATCGGCTCCGCCCCCGTGGGTCGCGACGGGACCGCCGCCTGGCTTTCGGCGGTGGGCGAGGCGCTGGGGATCCCCGCCGCACAGATCGCGGCCGCCCAGAACGCCATGGACGGCGCCATCGCCGGCGCGCTGGAGGCCCATCGGATCGACGGCACCATCACGCTGTCGGGCTACGAGGGTTCCGAACTCCTCGTCGCCCGCCTGCTGATCGAGAGCGGCGCGAGGGTGCCCTACGTGGGCACGGCCTGCCCCCGCACCCCCTGGTCCGACGCGGACCGGGAGTGGCTGGAGGCCCACGGCGCCAAGGTCGTGTTCCGCGCCTCTCTGGAGGACGACTGCGCGGCGATGGAGGCGATCCGCCCGGATCTCGCCATCGGCACCACGCCGGTGGTGCAGAAGGCCAAGCAGCTGGGCGTGCCCGCCCTCTACTTCACCAACCTCATCTCGGCGCGTCCCCTGATGGGGCCGGCCGGGGCGGGATCTCTGGCCCAGGTGGTCATGGCCGCGATCTCGGGCCGCGAGCGCATGACCAGGATGCGCGGCTTCTTCGAGGGCGTGGGGACCGGCGACGCCGCCGGCATCTGGGAGGGGGCGCCGAACCTCCAGCCCGAGTTCCGCGCCCGCAACCTCAAGAAGCTCGAGCGCAAGGCCAGGGCGGCGAAGGCCGCGGAGATGATCTGATGCTGATCCAGGATCATGACAGGGCCGGGGGCTACTGGGGCGCGGTCTACGCCTTCTGCGCCCTTAAGGGGCTGCAGGTGGTGATCGACGGCCCCGTGGGCTGCGAGAACCTGCCGGTGACCTCGGTCCTGCACTACACCGACGCGCTGCCGCCGCACGAGCTCCCCATCGTGGTCACCGGGCTGGGCGAGGAAGAGCTCGGCCGCGACGGCACCGAAGGCGCCATGCGCCGGGCGTGGGAGACGCTGGACCCCGCCCTTCCGGCGGTGGTCGTCACCGGCTCGATCGCCGAGATGATCGGCGGCGGGGTCACGCCGCAGGGCACCTCGATCCAGCGCTTCCTGCCGCGCACCATCGACGAGGACCAGTGGCAGGCCGCCGACCGCGCCATGACCTGGGCCTTCCACGAGTTCGGCACCACCAAGGGCCGGCTGCCCAAGGCGAAACCCCGCGACGGCGCGCCGAAGGTCAACATCCTCGGGCCGATGTACGGCGTGTGGAACATGGCCTCCGACCTCGCCGAGATCCGGCGGCTGGTCGAGGGGATCGGGGCGCAGGTCGACATGGTGATGCCGCTGGGCGCCCATGTCGCCGACCTCCCGCGCCTGGTCGACGCCGAGGTCAACGTCGTGATGTACCGCGAGTTCGGCCGCGGCCTCGCCGAGGCGCTGGAGCGCCCGTACCTCCAGGCCCCCATCGGGCTGGAGAGCACCACCCTGTTCCTGCGCAAGCTGGGCGAGCTGCTGGACCTCGACCCCGAGCCCTTCATCGCGCGGGAGAAGCACTCGACCCTGAAGCCCGTCTGGGACCTCTGGCGCTCGGTCACCCAGGACTTCTTCGCGACCGCGAGCTTCGCGGTGGCGGCGAACGAGACCTACGCCCGCGGCATCCGGCGGTATCTGGAGACCGACCTGGGCCTGCCGTGCGCGTTCGCGGTGGCCCGCACGGCGGGGTCGAAGACCGACTCCGAGGCGATCCGCGGCATGATCCGCACGCGCCGGCCGCTGGTGGTCTTCGGCTCGGTCAACGAGAAGATGTACCTCGCCGAGGCCGGCGCGGGGCATGGGCCCAAGCCCGCCTTCATCGCCGCGAGCTTCCCCGGCGCCGCCATAAGGCGGGCCACGGGCAGCCCCTACATGGGCTACGCCGGCGCGGTCTGGATCCTGCAGGAGACCTGCAACGCGCTCTTCGACGCGCTGTTCCAGATCCTGCCGCTGGGCGCGGACATGGACGCGGCCGAGGCGACGCCCGCCACGCTGCGCCGCGACCTGCCGTGGGACCCCGAGGCCCAGGCCCTGCTCGACGAGATGGTGGCCGCCCACCCGGTGCTGACCCGGATCTCCGCCGCGCGCCGCCTGCGCGACGCGGCCGAGCGCGCGGCGCTCGCCCGCGGCGACGACAGCGTCGGCCGCGCGACGGTCGCCGGCCTCGAACCCGCTCCGGACGGCCCGGGGGGCCGGCCGGGCTCCGCCGACGCGCGGAAGGACAGGCAACGCCAAGGGAGGGCGTCCGCATGACCGACACCACCAGCGATCTCAAGCCCCTGCGCCGCGGGCAGGCGCCGTCCGTCGAATACGGCGTCTACTTCTGCCTGATCTTCGCGACCAGCCTGCCCGGCGCGCTCCTGCGCAGCCTGGCGGCGGCGGCGCGCGGCGACCTTGCCGGCCCCGGCCCCCTGCGCCGCGCCCAGACGCGCGCGCGGGAGATCACGCCGGCCATCTTCGACGTCTGAGAGGGCGTTTCCCATTCCGGGCCGCCGCGGCGGCGCGGGATCGTCGATCGAGGACGAGCTTCGGTCGATGCTCGGCCGCGAGAGTGTCGCGGTGACAGTCGGTGCTTCCGGAGGAGCGATATGACTGAAGACAAGGACGTGTCGTTCACGGGTCTGACGGATGATCAGGCCCAGGAGCTTCACTCCGTCTACATGAGCGGCTTCTGGCTGTTCACGGCGGTCGCGGTAATCGCGCATCTGCTGGTCCTCATCTGGCGACCCTGGCTCTGAGGAGAGAAGATCAATGAGCAAGTTCTACAAGATCTGGCTGATCTTCGACCCGAGGCGCGTCTTCGTCGTGCAGGGCGTGTTTCTGTTCCTGCTCGCGGTGATGATCCATCTCGTGCTGCTGTC